>Ga0210062_1000262_pt1 | contig 16223 bp, 20 predicted proteins | sample Muzzi_CordA_D2_FD_185528 | JGI IMG/M metagenome (GOLD analysis project Ga0210062, IMG submission 185528) | Wetland microbial communities from San Francisco Bay, California, USA, that impact long-term carbon sequestration - Muzzi_CordA_D2 (SPAdes) | ecosystem: Environmental > Aquatic > Marine >...
CCCGCCGCGATCTGCAGATCGCCTCGCGCGACCTGAAGCGGCCGTGGGAAGTGGGCAAGGCCTTCGACCATTCGGCGCCCTGCGGGCCGCTCAAGCCGGCAAGCGAGATCGGGCATCCGGCCAAGGGCCGCATCACGCTGAAGGTCAACGGCCAGATTCGCCAGGACGGCGATCTCAACCAGATGATCTGGAACGTGCCCGAGACGATCGCCAAGCTGTCCGAGATGGTTGCGCTCGAAGCCGGCGACATCATCATGACCGGCACTCCCTCGGGCGTCGCCGCCACCGTCGCCGGCGACAAGATCGAGTGCGAGGTCGAAGGGGTCGGCAAGCTGACCGTGTCCATCGGCCCGCCGCTGAAATAGACGTTACGTCGCTCCGGCATGCGGCGGCCGAAATCGCCGCCCGAAGGCGGAACCGGCCGGCCCCGGCTCCGTTAACAACTTGCTGTTGCGGGCCGCGGACTGTCTTGGCCGGGCTTCCGACAGGTCACCCCCCGATCGAACAGGGACATGCCGATGGGTGAAGCCTTCCGAACCGGGCGTCGTACCTTCGCGCCGCCTGCCGTTGACCCGGCCGGCATGGCGGCGCTGGTTCTGACCTTTGCGCCCGCCAGCGACGCCGAGGCGCTCAGGCTGCTGCGCGCGACCTTTCCCGATTATCCGCTCAGCGCCCGTCTGGCCGCCTTGCATCTGATGATGTTGCGGCAGCCACCGCGCCCACCTCACAGTCCGAGATAGGCTTGCCGCACGCGATCGTCGCCGAGCAGCGCCTCGCCGCTGCCGGCGAGGGTAATGCGGCCGTTCTCCAGCACATAGGCGTGGCTGGCGAGCCTGAGTGACACCGCCACGTTCTGCTCCACCAGCACACAGGTGAGCCCGCTGCGGTTGAGGTCGCGCACGGTTTTGAGCACCGTCTGCACCAAAGCCGGCGCCAACCCGAGCGAGGGCTCGTCGAACATCACCAGTTGCGGCGCGCCCATCAGGCAGCGGCCAATGGCAAGCATCTGCTGCTCGCCCCCCGACAAGGTGCCGGCCGACTGATGCCGGCGCTCGGCCAGCGTGGGAAACAGCGCGAAGACCCTGTCGAGATTGGCCTCGCGTTCAAGGCGCGCGCGCGGCAGCAGCGCGCCCATGTTCAGGTTCTCGATGACCGACAGGCTGGGGAAGACCTGCCGGCCCTCGGCCACCTGACCGATGCCGAGATTGCAGACCCGGTGACTGGGCCAGCCGGCGATATCCTCGCCGCGGTAGATGATGCGTCCGCGCGCCGGCTTGTGCATGCCGGCGATGGTGCGGATCAGCGAGGTCTTGCCGGCGCCGTTGGCGCCGACGATGGCGACGATGGCGCCTTCCGAAATCTCCAGCGTCACCCGGTCGAGCGCCTGGGCGTCGCCGTGGAAAACGTCGAGATTCTCGACCGTGAGCATCAGGTGACGGCCTCCGCGCCGAGATAGGAATCGATGACCGCCTGGTCGCGCACCACCTGTTCCGGCGGCCCTTCCGCGATGGCGGCGCCATGATGCAGCACCAGGATGCGGGAGGCGAGCGCCATCACCGCGCGCATGACGTGCTCGATCAGCAGGATCGTCATCCCGGTTTCGCGATTGAGATCCTTGAGGATCTCGACCATGCGGTCGGTCTCGGTCGGCCTCAGCCCCGCCATCACCTCGTCGAGGAGCAGAAGTTTCGGATCGGTCGCCAGCGCGCGGGCGACCTCGAGCCGCTTGCGATCGGGCAGCGTGAGCGCGGAAGCAGTCTGTGCGCGCTTGTCGTAGAGATCGAGGCGGCGCAGCACTTCATGTGCACGCACGCGCGCGTCGGCCGCGTGGCGGCGGTGCAGCAGCGCGCCGACGATGACATTGTCCTCCACACTGAGCGCCGGGAACGGCCGCACGAGCTGGAAGGTGCGGCCGATGCCGCGGCGGCAGATTCGATCCGGTTGCAGCCCGTCGATGCGTTCGCCGGCGAAGTCGACCGTGCCACCATCGGGCGCGAACACCCCGGCGATCACGTTGAACAGCGTGGTCTTGCCGGCGCCGTTGGGGCCGATCACGGCGAAGATCGATCCTTCGGGGACCCCGAAGCTGACCTGATCGACCGCCAACAGACCGCGGAAACGCTTGCTGACCCCGTCGACCTTGAGCAGCGCGCTCATTTCGGCCTCCGGGTCAAGCCGAAAAGCCGGGAGACCCACGGCCACACGCCATCGGGCAGGGCCACAATCACCAGCAGCAGGCAGATGCCGTAGAACACCTGCTTGGCGCCCGGAATGTCGACGCCGACCGCCGCCAGCGCGGCGGTCAGCGTTTCCGCCAGCCCGGTCAGCACGAAAGCGCCGAGGATGGGTCCGAACAGGGTGCCGGTGCCGCCGACGATCGGAGCGAGAATGATTTCGATCGACTGCGCTATGTTGAACACCTGCTCGGGAAACAGGTTGTTGTAGTAGAAGGCGAACACCACGCCCGCGAAGGCGGTCATGCCGGCCGAGATTACGACCGCCACCATCTTGCAATGGAACGTGTTGATGCCGACCGAGCGCGCCGCCTCCTCGTCCTCGCGGATGGCCAGCCAGTAATAGCCGATGCGGCTCTGCAGCAGCATGCGGCAGCCGATGAAGGCGAGCACGGTGGCAGTGAGCAGCACGTAATAAAACATCGTCGGATCGCCGCGCAGCAGCCACAGATTGTTGTGCGAATATTGTTTGACCGGCAGGAACAATCCGGCGGAAGCGCCGGTCCAGCTGAGATGGTCGAAGCCGACGCGGGCGAATTCGGCGACCGCGATGGTCAGGATAGCGAAGTAGACCCCGCCGACGCGGAAGCGGAAGGCGAGAAAGCCGATGAAGGCGCCGGCGAGCGCGGCCGCCGGCACGGCGACCAGCAAGCCGAGCCACGGCCCGACGCCGAAATGCACGTAGAGCGCAGCGGCGGTATAGGCGCCAAGCCCGACATAGAGCGCGTGGCCGAGCGACAGCTGGCCGGCAAAGCCCATCATGATGTTCCAGGCCTGGCCGACATAGCCGAAATAGAAGATCAGGATCAGCACGGTGAGCAGGTAGTCGCCGGCGACCAGCGGCGCCAGCAGCGCGGCGGCCAGCAGCAGGCCGAGCAGGACCAGGGTGCGGAGCGGGACGCCTTCGATCAGCCGGGCTATCATGCCGTCCTCTTGCCAATGATGCCCTGCGGACGGAACAGCAGCACGACGACCAGGATGGCGAAGGCGAACATACTCTTGGCCGAGGGCGTGAACAGCAGACCGGCCATTGCTTCGGTGAGGCCGATGAGCACGCCGCCAATGAGCGCGCCGGGCATCGAGCCCATGCCACCGGTGATGACGATGATGAAGGCGAGCAGCGTGTAGGCTGGCCCGACCGCAGGCGTGACGTCGAAGATCAGCAGCAGCATGGTGCCGGCGGCGCCGACGCACGCCGCGCCGAGACCGAAGGTCAGCGCATAGAGCCGGTTGACGTCGAGCCCGATTACCAGCGCGCCGGTATGGTTGTCGGCGCAGGCGCGGATGGCCGTGCCGATCGGCGTGTAACGGAAAAAGCCGAACAGCGCCGCCGCGACCAGCAGCGCGCCGACCGCCGCATAAAGCTTGGTGGCGTCGATGATCAGCGCGCCGAGCTGGAAACTGTCGAAAGCATAGCCGACCTGGACGTTCTGTGCGTCGGGCCCGAACAGGATCAGCAGCACATTGGTAATGATGAGGCCGATGCCGACCAGCAACAAGAACTGGCTGTGCTCGGGCCGGGTAATGAACGGGTTGATGAGGCTCGCCTGCAACAGGTAGCCGAACACGAACAGCACCGCGGAGATCGGCACCAGCATGACCAGCGGGTCAAGATTGAAGACGGCAAACAGCGTTACCGCCATATACATGGCAATGGTCATCATCTCGCCGTGGGCGAAATTGACCACGCGCACCACGCCGAAGATCACCGACAGACCGAGCGCCATCAGGCCATAGACGAGGCCGGTCAGGACCCCGCCCACAGCGACGTTAAGATAGACTGATAGCGGAAACACTGGTCGATCCTGACAAGAAATGCTCCGGCCGCGCCGGCGGCCGGAGCATTTCGTTTACGAAGCCGGTGTCAACCGCGCTTGTCGTAGGGCGTCAGCGGCCATGTCACTTTGGCGTTGGCCGCCGATTTGGGGGCGACTGTCACCGTCTTGCCGTCGCGGTTCTGGATCGCCGAGTCCTGCAGCTTGTCGTTCTGGCCTTTGGCGTTGAACATGATGCCAGGACCGGGGCTGACATTGTTGGTGATGTTGGTCTGGCGGATCGCCTCCGCCAGCGCCTTCGGGTCGGTGGAACCGGCCCGCTTGAAGGCGTCGGCCGCCGTCAGCAGCGCCTCGAAGGTGTAGACGTGGTTGGTGTTGAGGTTGATGCCCGGATATTTCTTGGCCAGTGCCGATTGCAGGTTACCCGTCATCGGCTTGTTCGGATCGTACCAGGGCACGAAGCTCAAGGGGCCGTCGGACAGCTTGCCGAGCGTCTTCAGGTACTGATCCTCGTACCAGCCCGGGCCCATGCTAAGAATCGCCATCGGCGACCAGCGCTGCTTGACGAGTTCTCGAGTGATCAGGATGGCGTCGTTGAGGCGGCTGACCATCAGCAGCGCTTCGCCGCCGCTGGCCTTGGCCTTGGCGACTTCCACCGACAGATCGCGCGCGGCCGGATCGTAGGCGATGGTCTCGACGATCTTGTAGGGCATGTTGAACTTCGGCATGACGAAACCGATGCCCTTCGACATTGCCGTGCCGAAAGTGTCGTTGACGTGCATAAAGACGACGCTCTTCGGCGCCGCACCGACCTGCGCGAAAATCTCTTTCTGGTTCTTGAAGGCGTCGCCCAGGATCATCGGTCCCGTCGGGAAGTTGCGGAACACGAATTTGTAGCCCTGCTCGGTGATCGGCGGCGCGGCGGCGATGTTGATGACGAGCGGAATGCCCTTCTGCTCGGCCACCTGGGCGATGGCGGTGGTCTGGCCGGAGTCAAATGCACCAACCAGCAACTGCGCGCCGTCGGCGATCAGCTTTTCCGCGCGCGCGCGCGCGACGTCCACCTTGGTCTCGGTGTCGCCACTCATGATCTCGAGCTCGGGCAGGCCGAGGCTCTTGAGCACATCGCCGGCGATTTCGGCGCCGCGCCAGCAGTCCCGACCGATGCCGGCCTGCACGCCGGAGCGCGGCAGCAGCACGCCGACCTTGAGCTTGCCGCCCTGGGCGCGGACGATGTTGAACGGCGCGGTGCCGGCAATGAAGCCCGCGGCGCCCATGCCGGCGGTGAACGTACGGCGGGTGATCCGCGTCGTCGTGGATTTCGTTCTGCGTGTCATCGTGAACTCCTCCCTGAGGCCTCTCGGTGGCCATTGCGCCGATGATGCCGGATTTATTCCGGTCCTAACAAGCTCAAAACCCGGCCGGACGGCGGCGGCCGCAACCGGCGATCGGTGTCGCCCGCGTCCGGCTGCTTCCTTCCTTGCAGCATATTGTTGACGTGGACAACAATTTCGTCAACACCCATATCGCTGCGCGCGGGCCCGGCGGGGCCGCAATCGCGCGCGGCGCGAGGATGCCGACCATGCCACCAGTCAAGCGCGCCACCCAGCCGGCCGGCCGTGCCGCTGTCCCGCTGCGCAAGACACCGCAGCAGCGGCGCAGCAAGCGCGCCATCGAGCTCGACGTGCTCAATGAGCGGCTCGGCTACTTTGTGCGTCGCGTGCAGGTGTGAATCTTCCAGGACTTCATCGGACGGCTTGCAGCCATGGACATCAGCCCGGCGCAGTTCTCCGTGCTGGTGGTGGTGAACGCCAATGCCGGACTGTCGCAGGCGGAGCTTGCCGGCACGCTGGGCATCGAGCGGGCCCGGCTGGTGCGCCTGCTGCACCGGCTGGAGCAGCGCGATCTGAATCAACGGCTGCCCTCCTCGGCTGACGGCCGCCGCCACGCGCTGCGGCTCGCCCGCGAGGGCCAGCGCGACCTGGCGCAGGCCAAGGCGCTGTCGGCGCAGCATGAGGCGGAACTGAAGAAGCGCTTCGGGTCCGAGCGCTACCGGCTGCTGCTCGAGACGCTGCGCGAGTTCTGAGCCGCCGGCACCGCGCGCGCTCACGCAAACGCCTTCTCGACCGCCGCGGCCATGCGCAGCAGGTGGCGGTCGTGGCCGTTGCGGGCGAGCAGCATCAGGCCGCAGGGCAGGCCACCGTCGCGCGGGGTCGGCACCGACACCGCGCAGAGATCGAAGAAATTGCCGATGGTGGTGTTGCGCAGCAGCAGCGCATTGCGCGCCATGAAGGCTTTCGGCTCGGCGACTTCGTCGAAACGCGGTGCGATGGTCGCCGTGGCCGGCATCACCAGCGCGTCGAGATCGGCAAGCCGCGCATCCATGGCCCGGATCAACCGCGCCCTTTCGCGCAGCGCCCGGACGTAGTCGGCGGCCGCAATCTCGCGGCCTTTCTCGATACGCCCGCGCACGATCGGGTCTATGCCCTCGCCGCGCTGCGCCAGACGTTCGCCGTGAATGGAATAGACTTCCGCGACCAGGATGCTGGCGCGCGCCAGCACCTTGCCCATGTCGTCGAGGAACGGCAGCGTTTCGGATGTGAGCCGGACCCCGGCCTTTTCCAGCCGGGCGAGCGCGGCGGGAAAGCGCGCGGCGACGGTATCGTCAAGATTGTCCAGCGGCATGCCTTGCGCGACGCCGATGCGCAGGCCGGCGAGCGGCGCGGCATCGAGCCTCCACGGCGCCTCGCCGGCCATGACCGCGTCGGCCCTGGCGCAGTCGGCAACACTCATCGCCAGCGGGCCGATCGAGTCGAGCGTATAGGAGAGCGGAAAGGCGCCGTCGGTCGGGACGCGCTGGCGGCTCGGCTTGAAGCCGGTGACGCCGCAGAGCGAGGCCGGAATGCGCACCGAGCCGCCGGTGTCGCTGCCGATAGCGATCTCGCACAGGCCGTCGGCGACCGAGACGCCGGCACCGGAGGAGGAACCGCCGGGCGCGCGTTGGCGGTCGGCGGGGTTGCCGGGGGTGCCATAGTGCGGATTGGTGCCGACGCCGGTGAAGGCGAACTCCGACATGTTGGTTTTGGCGACGATGACCGCGCCGGCCGCGCGCAGGCGCTGCACGATGGGCGCGTCGGCCGTCGCCACTTGCCCTTCGGCGGCCAGCACCCTGGAGCCGGCGCGCGTGACTTCGCCGGCGACGTCGAACAGGTCCTTGACGGTGACGATAACGCCGTCCAGCGGACCGAGCGAAATGCCGGCGCGACGGCGCGCGTCGGAGGCATCGGCGGCAGCTTGCGCCGCCTCGCGATAGACGGTGAGGCAGGCGCGCGCGCCTTCGCCCGCCGGATCGGCGATGCGCGCCAGCGCGGCATCGAGGTGTTCGCGGGCGGATGCTCTGCTCATGCGCTTGTTTCCTTGCGCATGATCTTTCCCGCAAACCGGTTTCCGCTTTTCGGGATCATGCGCCGAGCCCGCCCTTGTGTTCGATGAACCGGACGATCTCTTCCACGCCCTGTCCGTCGCGCAGATTGCTCATGACGAAGGGACGCTGCCCACGCATCTTTTTGGTATCGCGTTCCATCACTTCAAGCGAAGCCCCCACGTAAGGGGCAAGATCGATCTTGTTGATCACCAGCAGGTCGGAGCGGGTGATGCCGGGCCCGCCCTTGGACGGAATCTTGTCGCCGGCAGCGACATCGATGACGTAGAGGGTGAGGTCGGCGAGTTCGGGCGAGAAGGTGGCGGCCAGATTGTCGCCACCGGATTCGATCAGCACCAGATCGAGGTCGGGAAACTTCTGCCGCATCTCGGCGATGGCGGCGAGGTTAATGGAGGCGTCCTCGCGGATGGCGGTATGCGGGCAGCCGCCGGTCTCCACGCCGGCAATGCGTTCGGCCTCGAGCGCTCCAGAGCGCACCAGATAGTCGGCGTCCCATTTGGTGTAGATATCGTTGGTGATGGCGGCGATCTGGTAGCGCGCACGCAGTTTCTTGCAGAGCGCGTCCATCAGCGCGGTCTTGCCGGAGCCGACCGGGCCACCGACGCCGACGCGCAACGGACCGTGGGGATTCTTCATTGCGTTGTTCATCCTTCTTTGCTCCCACACTTCCGTCATTCCGCGGCGGCAGGCAAGCATTAGCCAACGCTGCGCCGCCCGTATTGTTTGCTCGGCCCCGGGCAGGCCGCAGTGCCGACTACCTTTTCCGCCGCCCGCGTCTGGAGACTCTACATGAATATTATCCCAAGGATTATATGCCTCTCAAGGCCCGCTGCAACGTCCCGCCTGTATCATTGCCGCCTGTTTTATTGAGTGAACCGGTCTTTGAGCGGGCAATGAATCTGTTTTTCATCACTTGCTGCGGAGCCGGGAAGCGCAACGCGCTCTGCAAGGAGGCCAGGTTATTTTCTTCATTCGTTGGCCGCCGCAGCGGGAGCGCTCGACAGTATGCTCATGCGTGCGGGGGTCAATCTGGACCGGCCACATGAGCAATTTGCAGGACTGACAAAGACGTCGCCGCGAAGTGTGCGACCGGTCACGCGGACCTGGTTGTACCGCGCGTCCCTGGGCCGCCACCAAATTTTCCGGCATTGCGTCGCTCTCTGACAAAAAACAACGCCGCCGACGGCGCAGTGTTCCGTGCCGGAACCGGATACCCGGTAATAACCGCGCGCGCATCGTCGGACCAAATCGCGGCGAGGAACCTCCGACCGCATTGAGACGTTGATTGGGAGAGCGCAGGCCGCCGTTAGCCTGCCGGATTTGCCACGAAACAAAAGGGCCGGGTGTCATGAGCGACAAACACACTGCGCGAGCTGTTGGGCTGGGGCTGTCTGCCCTGGTCACCGCGATGCTCTTGCTGAACGCAATCTCATTCGGAACCATCCATTAGAAAACCGATACACAGGAGGCAACGATGGCGGATCGGGAAATTCATACAACGACCACGGGTGGCAGTTCCGGGATCGGTATATTGGGCGTTATCGTCGGCGCCCTGCTGGTGCTGGGAGTGGTCTTCTTCTTTGCCGGCGGGCCCAACTGGTTCGGCACGAGTGGCGGTGGCAGCACCGAGGTGACCGTCAAGCAGAGCGGCCCGAGTACGCCGACGACTCCCAAATCGTCCGGATCGACGACGACCACCGGCTCAGCGCCGGCGAAGTCCGAGCCAGCGCCGAAGCAATAATAAACGGTGGCGGCCGAGTACTGCCGAGCGGCCGCCTCAGCCGGTTCATTCCAACGCACGCAATTCAGCCGCGCTGCCCCGGCAGCGCGGCTTTCCTTTCGGATCCGACGATGACCGGTGTCGGGTTACTCTGCCGGCGATGCCGATCGGCCGAGCGTTTCCGCATAGCGCTCGCGCCGGAAAACCAGCCAGGCAAACACCGCCATGTCTGCGAGCGCGATCAACGAGCCGACAGCGGCAATCGGATCGCCAATCTGCTGCCCGGTGTGAATCAGCCCGACCCCAGTGACCAGGATTACCGTGCCGGCAATCCATATCCACACCTGAAACTGCGCCGCCCGGCTTTGATCAAGCGACGGATTCAGATGGTAGAAAATTCCGAACAGGAACAGCGATACCCACCCGAGCAGATTAAGATGAGCATGGGCCGGGAACGCGGAATGATCGCCGGACATGGCCATCTGGATACCCCACACCATCCCGACAAGAACGAACAACACGGCAGCCTTGAAGCTCAAGGTCGACGCTTTCATAGAAATGATCTCCCCTCAGTGAACCGCACAGGTTCGTTGCAGCGTCGCGATGCTACTGCATCGTGTGATTCTCGGCATCAGAATTGCCGTTACGGGCGACCATCGGCCCTTGACCCTGCGCCAGCCGGATTGCCGCGGGAAACATCAACGGAGGGCGTTTGATGGCCGTTCGCAGAGCGGACGGCGCCACAAGGTCCGCCACCGGGCCACGCCAGCCAGACCACCCGCTGCAAATTGAAACCGGCGCTCCTGGGCCAGGCACGCCGCCGCCCTCTCCCCAGCGGACGGGGAGAGGGTTTGGCTTCCAACGCAGTTACTTCCGCAGCGACGAGTTGCGGTCGGAATCGGAGCCGGAATTCGGCTCCCGGATTGCTGCACGGCTTCGCTCCAAAGCGTAGCGCGTGGGTTCAGGAACGGAACAAGCGCGTGTACTGGGTTTCGTGGCGGGCGCTCGCGAAATCGGCGCGGAACGCTGCGGTGCCGATGTCATCGAGCGCGGTCGCGACAGCCCGCTGCGCGGAAGTGGCGACGGCCGCTTCCAGTGCGGCCAGCACGCGCTGACCGTCCGTCTGCCCGAGCGGAACCAGACGCACGCCGGCGGACACCCAGTTGGCGGCGAGCGCCTGCAGGAAGGCTGCGAGCGCGGGTTCAAGCGCGATGCCATGGCCCGCCGCCGCAACGGCGACCGCGACCGGATAGGCGGCCGGGCCATCCCAGACCGCTCGTAACCGGTCGAGCGCGGCGCATGGCCAGGCCGCGCGCGTTGCTTCAACGAAAGCATTGCCCTGCGCGGTGGTTTCCAGATGGCGCTCCTTCGTCGGTGCCAGCGCGGCGGCGAGTTCCGCGACGGTACGCAACGCCTCGTCGTCTTCGTGGGCGACCGCGCGATGGGCATGGACGAACAGCACGGCGTCGGCGAAGCCGCCGCCCTGCCCGAGCATGATGGCGAGCCAGTCCTGCAGCGTCCCGGCGTCCTTGATGTCGCCTGCCTCCACCGCCCATTCAATGCCGCCGGAATAGGAGAAGGCTCCGACCGGGTAGGCGGGCGAAAGCCAGGTCATCAGGCGATAGAGAGCGGACGAGGCAAACTCGGCCTGTTCCCTCTCCCCTTGCGGGAGAGGGTCAGGGTGAGGGGAACCAGAAGTCGACGGTGCGCACGGCGTCCCCTCACCCGCCCGCCTGCGCCGCACGGGCTTCGGCGGGCGACCTTTCCCACCAGGGGAGAGGTAAGCCGAGCGCGCGGGACCGTCTGTGCACCTCTTACGCGCCATGACCGTGCTCGCGGTGATGGCCGTGTTCGCCTTGCGGCGCGCCCGACTCCGGATCGAAGGGGGCCTTGAGATACATCAGTTGCGCCCCCAGCCCGCGCAGCATCGCCTCCAGCACGTGATCGCGGCGGATGCGCAGTTTGTCGCCGGCGATCTGCACGTCGGTGTGGCGGTTGCCGAGATGCCAGGCGAGGCGGACGGTCTCGAGCGGCGTGGGCGCGGAAACCTCGATCAGCGGCTCCGGCGCCCCCGTAACGAGAACGCTCGAGCCGTCGTCGAGCAGCAATCCATCGCCATCGCGCAGCATCACCGGTTTTTCGAAGTCGAGCAGAAACTCCGTGCCGTTCTCGCCCGTGAGCACGAAGCGGCGCCGGTTGCGGTCGCCGGCGTCGAGCACGATGCGGTCGCAGGCGCTTGAAGCGTCCCATGCGCCGGCATGTTCGATGGTCTCGACCCGCCTCAACGCGTGCGTTCCTGTCGGGAAAGCCGTTTCATTTCCAGTTTCGTGAGAGTAGCCTTTCCGCGTGGCCGCGCACAGACGGGATATCGGCCGAGGGAGCGAAAACCATGCCCGGGAAGGGAAAACATTCGGAGCCCGGCAAGGGCAACATCTACGCCAAGGCCAATCAGGTGATCGTCAAGATCACCGGCGGCGACACCAGCCAGACCTACGAAGTGGTGGAGGAAAATTGCAAGCCTGGCTTCCAGTCGCGCGCGCACTACCACATCAAAGCCTACGAGACGTTTTACGTGTTCGACGGCAGTGCCGATTTCCAGGTCGGCGACGAGATGTTTCATGGCACCGCCGGCTCCTGCGTGCACATTCCGCCCGGCGTGCCGCACCAGGTGACCTCGAAGGACGGCGTGCGCATGCTGATGGTCTACAGCCCGGCCGGCACCGAAGGCATGTTCGCCGACATGCATGCGCTGACGCCGGAGCAGCTGATGGATTCCGACTTCACCAAGCAGCTCGCGCTCAAGCATGACACGGTGATGGTCGAGGAAATGAAAGACGGTCGCGGCAAGGGCACGATTCTCGGCTAGCGCCATCAAAACAGGAAATAGCGCTGCGCCATTGGCAGCACCTCGGCCGGCGCGCAGGTGAGCAATTCGCCGTCGGCGCGCACCTCATAGGTTTCCGGATCGACCTCGATGGCGGGCGTGGCGCCGTTGTGCACCATGGTCTTCTTGCCGATCTTGCGCGTGTTCTCCACCGCCACCAGCTGCTTCTCGACGCCGAGCCTGTTGCCGAGCCGCGCGCGCACCGCCGCCTTCGACACGAACATCAGCGATGAGGCGGTGAGCGCCTTGCCGAAGGCGCCGAACATCGGCCGGTAATGCACCGGCTGCGGCGTCGGGATCGAGGCGTTGGGATCGCCCATCTGCGCCGCGACGATGGAGCCGCCCTTGATGATCACCTCCGGCTTGACGCCGAAGAAGGCCGGCGACCACAGAACGAGATCGGCAAGCTTGCCCTTCTCGATCGAGCCGATGTGTTTCGACATGCCGTGCGCGATCGCCGGGTTGATGGTGTATTTGGCGACGTAGCGCTTGACGCGCGCATTGTCGTTGTCGCCCTTCTCCTCCGGCAATGCACCGCGCTGCTTCTTCATCTTGTCGGCGGTCTGCCAGGTGCGGATGATGACCTCGCCGACGCGGCCCATGGCCTGCGAGTCCGACGACATCATGGAGAGCGCGCCGATGTCGTGCAGGATGTCTTCCGCCGCGATGGTCTCCTTGCGGATGCGGCTTTCGGCAAACGCCAGGTCTTCCGGGATCGACGGGTCGAGATGGTGGCACACCATCAGCATGTCGAGATGCTCGTCGATGGTGTTGCGGGTGAACGGCCGCGTCGGATTGGTCGACGACGGCAGCACGTTCTTCAGGCCGGCCACCTTGATGATGTCGGGGGCGTGACCACCGCCGGCGCCTTCGGTGTGGAAGGCGTGGATGGTGCGGCCCTTGAACGCCTTGATGGTGTCCTCGACGAAACCGGATTCGTTGAGCGTGTCGGTATGGATCATCACCTGCACGTCCATGTCGTCGGCGACCGAGAGGCAATTGTCGATCGCCGCCGGCGTGGTGCCCCAGTCCTCGTGCAGCTTGAGGCAACAGGCGCCGGCCTTGACCTGCTCTTCCAGCGCGGCCGGACGCGAGGCATTGCCCTTGCCGGCGAAGCCGAGATTGACCGGGAAGGCATCGGCGGCCTGGATCATGCGTCCGATGTGAAACGGCCCCGGCGTGCAGGTGGTGGCGTTGGTGCCTGCCGCCGGACCGGTGCCGCCGCCGAGCATGGAGGTGATGCCGCTCATCAGCGCGTCCTCCACCTGCTGCGGACAGATGAAATGGATGTGGGCATCGAAGCCGCCGGCCGTCAGGATTTTTCCCTCGCCGGCGATGATCTCGGTGCCGGGACCGATGACGATGGTGACACTCGGCTGGATGTCGGGATTGCCGGCCTTGCCGACGGCGGCGATGCGGCCGTCCCTGATGCCGACGTCGGCCTTGACGATGCCCCAGTGGTCGAGGATCAGCGCATTGGTGATGACGGTATCGACGGCGCCCTGCCGGTTCGTCATCTGCGACTGGCCCATGCCGTCGCGGATTACCTTGCCGCCGCCGAACTTCACCTCCTCGCCGTAGACAGTGAAGTCCTTCTCCACCTCGATGACGAGATCGGTATCGGCGAGCCGCACCTTGTCGCCGGTGGTGGGCCCGAACATGTCGGCATAGGCGGCGCGCCTGATTGTGACTGCCATAGTTCATCCTCACAATTATCAACAGCGTTTTCGCCGCTCTTGCACGTCCGGCCGATACGCGTAGGCTTGCCCGCAGGTCACCCTTCTTCGGCTACGCCGGATACGGATGGCCGCCATGGCCGGAGCGGTCGTGGGACGTGAGCGCTGCTTGCAGCGTTCGTGGTCCATGACCATCGACCCTGGCTCTCAGTAACTGGTACCCGCGTCGCGCGCTCACGCGCGCGCCGGGAATGGATCCGGGAGCTTGTGACGGGCAGACGACGGTCTGCCCGTTATGGCTTTTGGGGGGTCCCGCGACGATCACAGCTTCCCCATCACGCCCTGGCGGAAACCGTAGACGGTGCGCTTGCCTGCCAGCGCCACCAGCGTCACCTCGCGGGTCTGTCCGGGCTCGAAGCGCACCGCGGTGCCGGCGGCGATGTCGAGCCGCATGCCGCGCGCCTTCTTGCGCTCGAATTTCAGCGCCGGGTTGGTCTCGAAGAAATGGTAGTGCGAGCCGACCTGGATCGGCCGGTCGCCGCTGTTGGACACGGTCAGCGTCACCGTCGGGCGCCCCTTGTTGAGTTCGATCTCACCGTCGGCAATGAACATCTCGCCGGGAACCATGACGTCAGCTCCGCCTGAATTGCAGCCAGGCGACGAGCGCCGCCGCCAGCACGATGGCGCCGACCACGACGGTACCGAGGCCGGGCAGCACGCTGACGCCATGCGGATGACTATGCGGCGCCAGCGACTCGTGCGCCTGCGCGGCGACGGCGGCAAGCGAAAGCGGGACGGACAGTATGGTCTTCATCGCAAGGTCCTCATCGAATCGGGTTGTGCACGGTGACCAGCTTGGTGCCGTCGGGAAAGGTTGCCTCCACCTGGATGTCGTGGATCATCTCGGCAATGCCCTCCATCACCTGGGCGCGGGTGATGACGTGAGCGCCCGCCTCCATCAGGTCGGCGACGCTGCGGCCGTCGCGCGCGCCTTCCAGGATGAAGTCGGTGATCAGCGCCACCGCTTCCGGATGGTTGAGCTTGACGCCGCGCTCGAGGCGGCGGCGCGCCACCATGGCGGCGACGGCGACCAGCAGCTTGTCTTTTTCGCGCGGCGTCAGGTTCATCGTGGTCTCATCTTTTGTTTGCGCATGATCTTATCCGAAAACCGGTGCCCGCTTTTCGGGATCATGCGCTATTGCAGCCAGAGCCGCGGCACACCAGTGCCGAGCGCAGCCAGCAGCGCGATCAGGTCGTGGCGCAAGCTCGCGCCGTCGCGGGCGATGAGCCGCGCTACGGCGACGCCGTTCCAGGCGGAGATGGCGACCTCGCCGGTGAATGCGCCATCGAGCGCGCGCACGGCGGCGCAGGTGGCCTCGTCGCCGGGCGCCACCAGCACCGTGGCGAGCGCGATCGCCCCGGCGGCGGCGGCGGACGCGGCAAGCCGACCGGCAATGGCGCCGTCCAGCCGCACGTTTTCTGCAAAGACCAGTCTGCCGCCGCGGCGCAGGCGCCAGCGGTCGCTCCACAGACCCTCACGCATGCACTCGCCCATGGCGGCGCGGCCGAGCACCACCGCCTCCGCCATGACCAAGGACGCGCTCCCGGCCAGATCGACGTCGATGCGGCGGGACAGCCGCGCACGGTCGAACAGGATGCTCTCCTGCGGCAGCCAGGCGAGATGCGCGCCGGCGCCCACCGACAGGCGGACGTCCATCTCGGCGTCGGCGCCGGTGGAGCGGTAGATCTTCTCCGCTGCGGCGGTGCCGGCGGTGAGATGCGCGCCCGCGCCCACGCCGAGATCGATGGCGAAGCGGTCGCCGCCGGTCATGCCGCCGCCGGTGTTGATGATGATCGCCTCCAGCCCGCCGCCGACGCCGTTGGGAAAGCGCACACGCAACGAGCCGTTCTCGTGCACCCGGGTGCGGCGCGTGCGGCCGTCCAGCGCGGCGACGGCGAGTGCGATGCGCCCGGTGGCGCGGTTGGCGGCGAAGATGCGCGCGCTGTCGGTCCTGGCTAGCACCGGCACAACCCCCTGCTGGAACGTTTCACTATATCGCCATCGCGCGCTTGAGGGCGTTCTCGTCGATGCCGGCGCGGTCGCTGGCGTAGACGATGGCGCCCCGGTCCATCACCACGAAATGGTCGCCGAGCTCACAGGCGAAGTCGAGATACTGCTCGACCAGCACGATAGCCATCTCGCCGAGCCCGCGCAGATAGGAAATGGCGCGGCCGATGTCCTTGATGATCGAGGGCTGGATGCCCTCGGTCGGCTCGTCGAGCAGCAACAGGCGCGGGCGCATGACCAGGGCGCGGCCGATGGCCAGTTGCTGCTGCTGGCCGCCGGAGAGGTCGCCGCCGCGACGCCTGAGCATGTCGTTGAGCACGGGAAACAGCGAGAACACGTCGTCGGGGACGTCGCGCCGGTCGCGCGGCAGCGGGGCGAAGCCGGTCTCCAGGTTCTCCTGCACCGTCAGCAGCGGAAAGATCTC
>Ga0210062_1000263_pt1 | contig 16207 bp, 15 predicted proteins | sample Muzzi_CordA_D2_FD_185528 | JGI IMG/M metagenome (GOLD analysis project Ga0210062, IMG submission 185528) | Wetland microbial communities from San Francisco Bay, California, USA, that impact long-term carbon sequestration - Muzzi_CordA_D2 (SPAdes) | ecosystem: Environmental > Aquatic > Marine >...
CGACTTCGTAGCGCTTCGCTAGCGGGGCCGCATGTCGTCGGACTCGGGACTCGGACGCGACCAAGATAGCTCAATAGAGAAGGGGTTGACGATGCCAAGCTCGCGCCGCGGACCGACGCGGACGTTTGGGGACATCGCCGGCCTGGCGCTGGCCCCGACGCTGATCCACTCCAACTCGACCTACTTCATGGAGGGGCTGGCCCGGCCCTTGCCGGGCATGACGGTCATTCTCGGCGGTAACCTGTTGAATGTCCTGCTCAACTGGTTGCTGATTTTCGGCCATTGGGGGTTACCTGAAATGGGCGCGGTTGGCGCGATTGCCGCCACCTCGATTGTCCGCTGCGCCATGGCCGCCGCCCTGGTCGGCTATATCTGGTGGCTGCCCGATCGCGAGACATTCGGCATTCGCAAGCCTCTGTCGGGCGGATGGTGGCGTGGCGGCGGCGAACAGTGGCGTCTGGGTTATGCCGCCGGGGTCAGCCAGGGAGTCGAGTCGGCGGCCTTCAACAGCCTGACCATGATGGCTGGATTGCTGGGGCCTGTGGCGCTGGCCGCCTATTCGATCTCGCTGAACCTCACGGCGCTGATCTTCATGCTGGCGCTGGGATTCGGCGCGGCCACGGCGGTGCGCGTCGGCGCCGCGCGCGGCGCCGGCGACCATGCCCGCATGGTGGAATCAGGGTGGGTCGGTCTGGGCGCGACGGCCTTCATAATGGCCGGTTTGGGCGTTCTGCTTTGGTCGTGGCGTGGCGAGATTGCGGCGGTCTACACCAGCCAGGCCGAACTGCATGATCTTCTGCCCCTGCTTTTCGGGATTGTCGCATTCTTTCTGATTCCCGATGGCGGGCAGGTGGTGATGACCTTTGCGCTGCGGGGTGCGGCCGACGCCTGGATGCCGACGGCCATCCACCTGCTGTCCTTTTTCGTCGTGATGATCCCGTCGGCCTGGTTCCTCGCCTTCCCGATGGGCATGGGCGTCATCGGGCTGGTGATATCGATCGCGCTGGGCGCGGGGGCCGCGTTACTGATCCTGAGCTTCAGGTTCTGGCTGGTCGGCTCACGTCCGTAATGGTCGGGTGCGTGCCGCAGAGCGGGCAGTCGGGGTTCTTCGGGATGTTCACCGTGCGCATCATGACATCGATCGCATCATAGAGCAGCAGGCGCCCCGCAAGGCCCGTACCCAAGCCGAGCAATTCCTTCAATACTTCGGTCGCCTGCATGGCGCCGACGACGCCCGCCAGCGCCCCGAAGATGCCGGCCTGTTCGCAGCGCGGCGCGAGCTCCGGCGGCGGCGCGCTGGGAAAAATGCAGCGATAGCAGGGCATGCCTTCCTCGTAGGCCTTGATGGTGGTCGCCTGACCCTCGAAGCGCAGCATCGCGGCGGTGACCAGCGGCTTCCTTTCCAGGAAACAGGCGTCGTTGACCAGATAGCGGGTGGTGAAATTGTCGCTGCCGTCGGCTACCAGGTCGTAGTCGGCGATGATGGCGCGGGCGTTCGCGCCGGTCAGCCTCTCCTTGTAGCCGTTGACCTTGACCTCCGGGTTGAGCGCGGCAATGGTCTCGGCGGCGCTGTCAACCTTGGATGTGCCAACACGCGCGGTGGTATGGGCGATCTGGCGTTGCAGGTTGGTGATGTCGACCACGTCGTCGTCGATTACCCCGAGCGTGCCGACGCCGGCCGCCGCCAGATACATCAGCACCGGCGAACCCAGCCCGCCGGCTCCGATCACCAGCACCCGGGATTGCAGCAGCCTGATCTGCCCCTCCTCTCCGACCTCGTCGAGAATGATGTGGCGGGCGTAGCGGTGCAGGCGTTCCTCTGTAATCTCCATCGGCTGGATCCTCAGGCGGTGATTCCCTCGAACAGTGCGGTCGAGAGATAGCGCTCGGCGAAGTCGGGAATGATGACGACGATCCTTTTGCCTTTCATCTCGGGCCGTTCGCCGATCTCGATCGCCGCGGCCAGCGCGGCGCCCGACGAGATGCCGACGGGACAGCCTTCCGTTGCCGCCAGTTTCCGCGCCGTCGAAAAAGCGGTTTCATTGGCGATCGAGATGGTCTCGTCGATCAGAGCGGTATTCAGAATCGTCGGAACGAAACCGGCGCCGATTCCCTGGATCATATGTTTGCCGGGTTCGCCGCCCGACAGAACCGGGCTGTCCTCCGGCTCCACGGCGACGATCCTGATATCGGGATTGCGGGCTTTGAAAATCTCGGCGCAGCCGGTCAGCGTGCCGCCGGTGCCCACGCCGGCGATGAACACATCGAACTCGCCGCCGGTGTCGCGCCAGATTTCCTCTGCCGTTGTCTTGCGATGGATTTCGGGATTGGCGGGGTTTTCGAACTGTCCCGGCATGACGGCATCGGGCAGCGATGCAACGATTTCCTCGGCCTTGGCGATGGCCCCGTTCATGCCCTTGTCGGCCGCGGTCAATTCCAGTTCGGCGCCCAGAAGTTTCAGCATTTTGCGCCGTTCAACCGACATCGATTCGGGCATGGTCAGGATCAGCCGATAGCCCCGCGCCGCGGCCACGAAGGCCAGCGCGATCCCGGTATTGCCGGAGGTGGGCTCGACCATCACCGTGCCCTTCCGCAGCTTGCCGGCGGCTTCCAGGGCGTCGATCATGGCGAAGCCGATGCGATCCTTGACCGAGGCCAGCGGATTGAAGAATTCCAGCTTGCCGAGGATCTCTACCTCGACGCCGGCATCCGCCGCCAGCCGTGAAAACCGCACCAGCGGCGTGGCCCCGATCGTGTCGACGACATTGTCGTATATCTTGCCCCTGAATTCGGAATTTTCGCCGCTCATTCTGTCTCCATGACGTTCTGAATTATTGTTCAGATATTGAAATCCGCGCTCTTCCTTGCGGTGCTGTCGATGCCCGCACTGCGGGCTGTACGGCACAAATCCTCGATGCTGACCGCATCAAGTTTGACCAGGGCCTCTTCCTGAAGGCCCTGCCATAACGGCTGCAGCACGACGCGGCCGAGATCGGATCCGGTATCCTCGTCGTCTTCGTCTGTGTCCATGCCGGCGACGATGCGCACGATCTCGCCCAGCGGAATGCGCCGGCGTTCGCGGGCCAGGCGATAGCCGCCGCGCGGGCCGCGCACGCCGCGTAGTATATCGGCGCGGACAAGCTGTTGCAGGACCTGCTCCAGATAACGCCGGGGAATGCCCTGGCGCTCGGCGATATCCTTGCTCTGCACGGGTTGTTCGCCCGAGTTATAGGCGATGTCGACCACCGCCTCGATCGCGAACATCAGTTTTCGGGTAAGCCGCAACATCTAGCCTCCCACTGCGCCAGTGCCGGTGGAGCCGAATCCGCCGCTGCCACGTTTGGAAGAGGGCAATTGGCTTTCCGACCCGACTTCGCTCCAACCCAGCCTTGTAACCGGGGCCACGACCATCTGTGCGATGCGCATGCCGCGCGAAACAGTGAATTCGTCTTGCCCCAGATTGGCCAGTATGACCTTCACTTCGCCCCGGTAATCGGCGTCGATGGTGCCCGGGCTGTTCAGCACCGTGATCCCGTTTTTCAGCGCCAGCCCCGACCGCGGCCGCACCTGCGCCTCGTAGCCCGCCGGCAATGCAATCACCAGGCCGGTGGGGATCAGCGTGCGTGCGCCCGGCGCCAGCGCCAGATCGGCATCGACCGCCGCCAGCAGGTCCAGCCCCGCGCTATCCGCCGTGGCATATGCGGGCAGCGGAAGGTCGGCGCCATGGGTCAGCCGGGTTACGGAAACCGTCACGTTATTCATTATGCAACTCAATCCTTTATCGAGATATTTTCTGCAATACGTTGAGCAAGCCGCCGGGCGACCTCTTCCTTCGACATTCGGGGCCAGTCCTCGACTCCGGAATCGTCGACCAGGTGGATGACATTGGCGTCGCCGCCGAATGTGCCGGTGGCCGGCGATACGTCGTTGGCAAGAATCCAGTCAGCACCCTTCTTCTTGCGTTTTGCCTTCGCGTGCTCGACAACCTTCTCGGTCTCGGCCGCAAAACCGACCAGCAGCCCGGGGCGCAGATTGCCGGCCTCGCCCAGCGTTCGAAGAATGTCGGGGTTCTCTGTCAGCGCCAGCGCCGGCGGGCCACCGCCGTTCTTCTTCAGCTTCTGTCCAGCCTCTTGCGCCATCCGCCAGTCCGACACGGCTGCCGCACAGACCGCCACATCCACCGGCAGGGCCTTCTGGCAGGCCGCCAGCATCTCGCGGGCGCTTTCCACATGGATCACCGAAATGCCGGGGGGGTCCGCCAGGCCGGTCGGCCCGCTGACCAGCACCGTCTCGGCGCCGAGACCCGCCAGGGCGCGCGCGATGGCGTGGCCCTGCTTTCCCGACGACCGGTTGGCGATATAGCGCACCGGATCGATCGCCTCATGGGTAGGCCCGCTGGTGACCAGCGCCTTGCGGCCCGCCAGTGGGCGGGCCTTCCCCTGGGCGCCTGCAGATGGGCTAACCGCCGCCACATCGCCGCGGAAAAAGGACTCGATGGCGCCGAGAATTTCGGCCGGCTCGGCCATCCGTCCCTCGCCAAACTCGCCGCAAGCCATATCGCCGGCGCCAGGGCCCACGCGAAGCACCCCGCGAGAGGCCAGGGTCTCGACATTGGCGCGGGTGGCGGCATGTTCCCACATCCGTACGTTCATCGCCGGCGCTATCAGTACCGGCTTGTCAGTCGCCAGCAGCGCCGTTGTCGCAAGGTCGTCGGCCATGCCGGCGGCCATCTTCGCCATGAGATCGGCCGTGGCCGGCGCGACTACCAGCAGGTCGGCGTCGCGCGACAGTTCGATATGTCCCATCGCGGCTTCGTCGGTCAGCGAGAACAGGTCGTCATAGACCCTGTCCCCGCTCAGCGCCGCGAGGCTAAGCGGTGTCACGAACTGCGCCCCGCCCTTCGTAAGAATACAGCGCACCGACGCGCCGCGCTCCCGCAGGCGGCGTATCAGCTCCAGCGTCTTATAGGCGGCTATTCCGCCCGCGACGATCAGCAATATGCGTTTGCTGGAAAGCAAGGCCTGCGGCTCTCCGTGTCCGTTAAAAATACAAATCGGTACTGTGATACATACATAACCCGCGCGAATGCGGGCGGCAACCCGTTCCTGCACGCAGCCCACATAAGAAAAGTTTAACTAAAATTTGAGTTAAACTCCGTTCGATTGTGAATCGATCCTTGATTCCTGTCGGTAGCCGCTTATCCCGTGAGTGCCAGGACGACTGTCACCGTGATCAGGGCTGTCGCCGCCGCGACGATCGCGGCTGGCCACAGGCCGCCATCCCGGTCACGCAAGGCGGCCTCGGTTTCGGGATGAAGACGCATGCCTCCTTCCTCGATCATCTTGCCGGCCAGATCGATCCGGTCCAGCAGCAGCGGCAGTCTTTCCAGTTGGGTCAGCGCCGTCTCCGCAGCATTGCGAGCCCGCGCCGCCGGCCCCCTGTTCTCCCACATCCATTCCTCGATCAATGGCTGGGCCAGCACCCACATATTGACGGCCGTATCCAGTTTGCGGCTTACTCCCTCAGCGACCAGCATAGTCTTTTGCAGCAACAGAAGCTGGGGCTGAGTTTCCATTTCGAACTGCTCGGTCACCTGGAACAGTTGCGCCAGCAGCCGGGCCAGCGAAATCTGCTCCAGCGGCAGACCCAGGATCGGCTCGCCGATCGACCGGCAGGCCTGCGTGAAACCCTCGCGCGATTTGTGCGCCGGCACATAACCGGCCTGGAAATGAACCTCCGCCACCCGCCGGTAATCCCGCTGGAGGAAGGCCAGCAGCATGTCGGCGAGATAGTTGCGGGTCTTGCGGTCCAGCCTTCCCATGATGCCGAAATCGACCGGCATCAGTTCGCCGTTGCGGCCGATAAACATATTGCCTGGGTGCATGTCGGCGTGAAAGAAGCCATCCCGGAAGACCTGATAGAAAAAGACCCGGGCCGACTTCTCGATGATGTCGCGCGGATCCAGCCCGGCGTCCACCAGCGCCCCGATCTCGTCGATCGGTATGCCGTCGATGCGCTCGGTCGTCAGCACTCCGCGCGCGGTGCGCTGCCAGTCCACCCGTGGCACATGGAAATCGCGGTCGCCTGTGAAGTTCTCGGCCAGTTCGACCGCCGCAGCCGCCTCCATGCGCAGATCCATTTCAAGCCAGACCGTCTCCTCGAAGGTACGGACCACCTCGACGGGCTTGAGGCGGCGCAGGTCGGGCCGGGCGCGCTCCACCAGCCGCGCCACCCAGTACATGAGGTCGAGGTCGCGGGCGAAAATCGCCTGCACGTTCGGGCGCAATACCTTGACTGCCACCTCCTCGCCCTCGGTCGTGGTGGCAAAATGTACCTGGGCAATCGATGCCGCCGCGATTGGTTCGGAATCGAAACGATCGAACAATTCCTCGATAGTCCGGCCCAGCTCCGCCTCGATGAACGCCTTCGCCTGCTCCGACGGGAAGGGCGGCAGCTTGTCCTGCAGCGACGAAAGGTCGCTGGCCACTTCTTCGCCCACCAGGTCGGAGCGGACCGAAAGGGCCTGACCCAGTTTGATAAAGGTTGGGCCCAGCGCCTCGCAGGCGGCGGCCAGCCGCTCACCCGGGCGTCCGGGCGCGTGACGGCGCGAGATCAGCCGGACCAGCGTCATCACCGCCGGCGCCACGCCCAGCCGCTCCAGCGGGAACAGCGCGTCGTGGCGCGCCAGGATGCGTGCGATTATGAACAGCCGGAACAGATTTGCGATTGCCTTCAGCATCGGGCGGCGTACTCAGATCCGCCAGGCGGAATGGATTGCCGCGATCCCGCCTGAAAGGTTCCGGTACTTCACCTGGTCGAGACCGGCCGCCTCGATGCGCGATACCAGCTCGTCCTGAGGCGGAAAACGGCGGATGCTTTCGGCGAGATATTCATACGACTCGCGATCGCCGACGACCCATTGGCCCAGCGCCGGCAGCACCGAGAAGGAATAACGGTCATAGAGCGGCTCCAGCCAGGGCCAGGCCAGGCGGCTGAATTCAAGGCACAGGAAGCGTCCGCCAGGTTTCAGAACGCGGCGCGCCTCGGCCAGCGCCTTGTCTATATGGGTCACGTTGCGCAGGCCGAAGGCAATGGTATAGGCATCGACGCAATTGTCGGGCATCGGCAGCGCCTCGGCATTACCCACGGTCCAGTCGACGCCGCCCAATATGCCCCGGTCGATGGCGCGATTGCGGCCTACAAGGACCATCTCCTCGGTCAGGTCGCAGACGGTTACATGGCCGCCGCCCTTCTCGAGGAAGCGGAAGGCGATATCGCCGGTGCCGCCCGCCACGTCCAGCAGGTGCATGTCGGCGCGCGGCGCCAGCCAGCCGATGAACTCCGCCTTCCAGGCCCGGTGGATGCCCAGCGACATCAGGTCGTTCATCAGGTCGTAGCGGTTGGCGACGCTGTCGAACACGCCGCGGACCAGCTTCGACTTGTCCTCGGCGCGCACTTCCCGGAAGCCGAAATCGGCGACCTCTTCCATTCTGTCTTTATCCTTATCCTGCATGGCGGCGACGATAGCGCAGCAGCGCCGCCTTTGCTAGATAGAGAGCACAGCCAAATACCGGAAGAAACCATGCCCGAACTTCCCGAAGTCGAAACCGTCAGACGTGGGTTGCAGCCTGTCCTGGAGGGCCATCTGCTGGCCGAGGTCATTCAACGCCGGCCCAATCTGCGCTTTGCGATGCCCGAGCGCATGCCCGAGCGGCTGCGTGGGCGGCGCGTGATCCATGTAGGCCGGCGCGCGAAATATATCCTGGCGGAACTGGACAACGGCGAGGTGCTGATCGTTCACCTCGGCATGTCGGGGCGGATGACGATCCATGAAGGAGCGCCACCGCCGGCGGCCCGGCACGACCATGTGGAATTCGTGACGGACGCCGGCGTAACTGTCCGCTTCAACGATGCGCGCCGGTTCGGGATGATCGACCTGGTGGCTGGAGACGTGCTGGATTCCTACCCGATGCTGGCCGGGCTGGGGCCGGAGCCCTTGGGAAACGAATTCAACGAGGCGGTTCTGTCGGCGGCGCTGGCCGGCCGGCGCACGCCGATCAAGGCCGCGTTGCTGGATCAGCGCGTGGTTGCCGGGCTGGGCAATATATATGTCTGCGAGGCCCTTTGGCATGCCGGCATATCGCCCCGGCGCGGCGCCCATACGATCCCCGGCGCCCGGGCGGCGCGGCTGGTCCCCGCGATTCGGCAGGTTCTGGAGGCGGCGATCGCGGCAGGCGGGTCGTCCTTGCGCGACTATGTCCAGGCCAGCGGCGAGCTGGGCTACTTCCAGCATGCCTGGCGTGCCTATGGCCGCGAGGGAGAGGCCTGCGGCCGCGAGGGCTGCGGGGGCGCCATCCGGCGCATGACACAGTCCGGCCGGTCCACTTTCTACTGTGCACTGCATCAAAGATAATGTGCATCGCGCCATGATGATGCTATAGCAGGGCCATGCGACGGATTACGGTCATAACCGCAATACTCCTGGCGCTGTCGGCGGCTGTTCCGCCGGCCGTCGCCCAGGGATTTTTCGAGCTGCTGGAAGATGTGCCGGTGATGCCGGCCCTTTCGCCGGTGGCAGATGCGGGCATCGAGTTCGACGCGCCCTCGGGGCGCATTGTCGAGGCCTACGCCATCGGCGCCATCGACCGCAAGTCGGTGCTCGATTTCTATCGCGCCGCGTTGCCGCAGCTGGGCTGGCAGGCCGGCGCCGGCAATGCCTTCCTGCGGGAATCCGAATCGCTGAAGATCGATTTCTTCGGGCCGGATGGCGAGATCACCGTTCGCTTTACGGTCGCGCCCGCGACACCCGGCGGCTGACACACCAACCAACACCAAGGATCAGACTGAACGATGTCCTTCGAAAATATCATCGTGGAGAAGCGCGAGGCGGTCGGCCTCATTACCCTGAACCGCCCGCAGGCGCTGAATGCGCTGTGTAATGCGCTGGTCGCCGAACTGGGCCAGGCGCTCGACGACATGGAGGCAGACGATGCCATTGGCTGCGTCGTGCTGACCGGCTCGGAAAAGGCCTTCGCGGCCGGGGCCGACATCAAGGAGATGCAGTCCCAGTCCTATATGGATGCCTATCTGGCGGACTTCATCACCACCGGATGGGAGCGGGTGACGACCTGCCGCAAGCCGATTATCGCCGCGGTGTCCGGTTATGCGCTGGGCGGCGGCTGCGAGATGGCGATGATGTGCGACATGATCCTGGCGGCCGATACGGCGAAGTTCGGCCAGCCCGAAATCAGCATCGGAACCATTCCGGGCGCCGGCGGCACCCAGCGCCTGACCCGCGCGGCCGGAAAATCAAAGGCCATGGATATGATCCTCACCGGCCGCATGATGGATGCCGAGGAGGCCGAGCGCTCCGGACTGGTCAGCCGGGTCGTCCCCGCCGGTGAACTGGTCGAGGAGGCGATGAAGACGGCGGCGAAGATCGCGTCGATGTCGCGCCCCATCGCTATCATGGCCAAGGAGGCGGTGAATCGCGCGTTTGAGAGTACGCTTTCAGAAGGCGTGCGCTTCGAGCGCCGCCTGTTCCATTCGACCTTCGCGACCGAAGACCAGAAGGAAGGGATGGCGGCATTTGCCGAGAAGCGAAAGCCGGTTTTCAAAAACCGCTGACCATATGGCCGCACCAGCGCTTTGAAGGGTTGACGGCAGGTCCGGACCCCTATATAACCCGCCGCCTTGAACGGTATTCAGCAAAAGTTTCGGAACGGATAAATGGCTCACCATAACTCAGCCAAGAAGCGAATTCGCCAGACAGCCCGGCGGACCACTGTGAATCGCAATCGGGTCAGCAGGATCCGCACCTTTGTCAAGAAATTCGACATGGCGCTTGCCAGCGGCGACAAGGCGATGGCCCAGGCGGCCTTTCGCGAGGCGATGCCGGAACTGCAGCGCGGCGTTACCAACGGCGTCCTTCACCGCAACACCGTCTCGCGCAAAATCTCGCGTATGTCGGCGCAGGTCAAGGCACTCGGATAAGTTCACCGACCGCCAAAATTTCCGCAGTTTTAATGTGCCGCGTTCCCGCCGGAACGCGGCATTATATTTTGCAATTTTCTTTCGCGACCCTTTCTTCTGAAAATTCAATTGGCTGACGAGAGTCAAACCGTTTTTTTGCAATGTTCCCTATTCAGCCTCATTGCATCCGTCGAAATCCGCCGATACATTAAACCCTATCAAGGGGGGCGGATGACAAGGTACGCAAAGTACTCTTCGCCACATTAAAAATGGAAAACAAAAAGGAATTCGCGCATCTGTCCAATGTGAGTTGAGAGTCAAGAAATCACAAAGGCTGGGTGCGAGGGCTTCTTTTGCTTTTCTTAAGAGTGCGCAGCGATTACTGCTGTGCGCTAACTGAGATAAGGATAGGTGTTGCCAGTATTTGACGTAAGGAATATGGCGTCGAGTATAGGTTGCGCGTCTGGTAGCTTGGCTGAATTGTGTCGACACCTGCGGTGTGGGGTCTGGGCGCGAAGGGCTGCATCTACCGGTCGGACGAGATGCCAATTATAACAAGCGCCTCCGGGCCACTGGGTTGAGTGAACTAATGGACACCTATTACGACGAGGATATCGCGGCGCAGTGGATGCGGGTTCGCAGCCGGTTGCAGGCGGAGTATGGCGAAGCCGCGTATCGTAGCTGGCTGAAGCCGATGGTGTTCATGGCGCTCGAGGACGGCAGAATCGTGATCGCCGTGCCCACGGACTTCATGCGCGAATGGATCGAGGCGCAGTACGCGCAGCGTCTGATGGATTTGTGGGCGGACGAAAACAAGCAGGTTCGCGGCATAAAGATCATCACAGCGCCGGCGGCGGCAGCGCGCCAGCCTCGTCCGCGGCAAGAGGTCGGCGTCCCTGGGCGTTATCCGGCACCCGAGCAGAACGGCGCTACTATCGAAAATATGAGCGCGCCGCTGGACAAGCGCCTGACCTTCGACAGTTTCGTAACCGGGAAGCCGAATGAACTGGCCTTTGCGGCGGCGCGGCGCGTGGCCGAAACCTCCGAAGTCACCTTCAACCCGTTGTTCCTCTATGGCGGTGTCGGCCTGGGGAAGACCCACCTGATGCATGCGATCGCCTGGCAGATCTCCAAGCAGGATCCGGGCCGGCGCATCCTTTATCTGTCGGCCGAAAAATTCATGTACCAGTTTATCCGGGCGCTCAGGTACAAGGACACGGTCGCCTTCAAGGAACAGTTCCGCTCCGTCGACGTGCTGATGATCGACGACTTCCAGTTTATCAGCGGCAAGGACAGCACCCAGGAAGAGTTCTTCCACACCTTCAATGCCCTGATCGACCAGAACCGGCAGATCGTGATCTCGGCCGACAAGTCGCCGAACGATCTGGAGGGCATCGAGGAGCGCATGCGCTCACGTCTGGGATGGGGTCTGGTTGCCGATCTGCACCCCACCACATATGAGCTTCGCCTGGGCATCCTGCAGTCTAAGGCCGAGCCGATGGGCGTCGAGATGCCGCCCAAGGTGCTTGAATTTCTGGCCCACCGGATCACCTCCAACGTCCGCGAGCTGGAAGGTGCGCTGAATCGTATCGTCGCCTACGCCAGCCTGGTTGGCCGGCCGATTACGCTGGAAAGCGCCCAGGAAGTCCTGCACGACCTGCTGCGCGCGAATGACCGCAAGGTGACCATCGAGGAAATCCAGAAGCGCGTCGCAGAACATTTCAACATCAAGCTGGCGGAGATGTCCTCGGCGCGGCGTTCGCGTGCGGTTGCGCGGCCCCGCCAGGTGGCAATGTATCTCGCCAAACAGCTTACCGCCCGCTCGTTGCCCGAGATCGGACGCAAGTTCGGCGGCCGCGATCATACGACCGTCATGCATGCGGTGCGCAAGGTCGATGAGTTGCGTGGACTGGATGCCGCCTTTGCCGAGGATGTAGAATTGCTGAAGCGCATGCTGGAGGGCTGATGGCCCGTCTTTGCAGTCAGTTCCAGCCAGTCCGGAATCGCACCGCCGGCCAACAAAAAAAGTGCGGATTCCTTTACCCTTTGCTATAGTCCGGGTCCGTACGGGGCCGGCGTCGATTCGCGCCGATTCGGCCGCGGGCGGACCTACGTTCCGGTTGGCGAAAGCTGGCGGAATGAAGGAGAAAAAAGTCAAGGAAACCAAGAGGTTCCCAATTCCGCCATTGGTGACAGGGTAAAATGAAACTCACGATAGAACGCGCCGCGCTGCTTCGCGCACTGGGCCATGTACAAAGCGTCGTCGAGCGGCGCAACACAATACCGATTTTGTCCAATGTCATGCTGGACGCGCGCGATGGCAATCTGAGCCTGACCGCGACCGATATGGAAATCGCCATTGTCGAAACCGTCCCGGCGGACGTGTCGACAGCCGGCGCGATCACGGCACCCGCGCATACGCTGTACGATATCGTGCGCAAGCTGCCGGACGGCGCCCAGATCGGCGTTGAAACCGATGCCGAGGCGGGCCAGTTGAACCTCAGGGCGGGGCGTGCACGCTTCAAGCTGGGCACCCTGGATACAGCGGAGTTCCCGGCGATGAGCGACGGCGACCTGCCGACCAGCTTTGTGGTCTCGGCGCAGGATTTCCGGTCGCTGATCGATCGCACCCGCTTTGCCATCTCCAGCGAGGAAACCCGCTACTACCTGAACGGCATTTATCTCCATGCCGAAGGCGAGGACGGTACCGACCGGTTGCGTGCGGTCGCGACCGATGGCCACAGGCTGGCCCGGGTCGAAATGCCTCTGCCCGAGGGGGCTGCCGGGATGCCCGGCGTCATCGTGCCGCGCAAGACGGTCAATGAGCTTCGCAAGCTGATCGACGAAACCGGCGGGGATATCGACGTGTCCCTGTCGGAGAACAAGATTCGTTTCGCCTTCGACGACGCGGTGCTGACATCGAAACTGATCGACGGCACGTTCCCCGACTACAAGCGCGTCATTCCGGTCGGCAACGACAAGACGATGGAGGTGGACCGCAAGGCATTTGCGGGCGCGGTCGATCTCGTTGCCACCATTGCGACCGAAAAATCCCGCGCTATCAAGCTGACCGTCGAGACCGGCAATCTCTCGCTGTCTGCCAGCAGCCCCGACGCCGGCTCGGCCGAAGAAGAGCTTGAGGTAAACTATCAAGGGGAAACTATCACGGTCGGATTCAATTCGCGCTATCTGCTGGACATCACGCAGCAGATCGAGGGCGACCAGGCGCAGTTTGTAATGGCCGACGCCAATTCGCCGACCATCGTGCGCGACGCCGCCGACGACAGCGCCCTGTATGTCCTGATGCCGATGCGTGTGTAAGGGTGAATGTGACCGTCCTGGCGACCGTTGACGAGCAACGAAACACGGGCCCCGCGGCCCTGTCGATCGCTCGGCTGGCGGTGACCCGGTTCCGTTGTTACGCGTCGGTGCGGATGACGCCCGACGCGCGGCCGGTGGTGCTCGCCGGACCGAACGGCGCGGGCAAGACCAACCTGCTGGAGGCCGTATCGCTGCTGGCGCCCGGCCGCGGCCTCAGGCGCGCCAGGCTCGCCGAGATGGATCGCCACGGCGATGCGGGCGGCTGGGGCGTTGCGGCCACTGTTGCCACGCCGGACGGGCCGGTGGAAATCGGCACCGGCCGGGAACCCGAGGGAGAGCGCCGGGTGGTCCGGATCAATGGCGAGGCTGCACGCGGGCAGAACGCGCTGGCCGATTTCGTGAGCGCCCTGTGGCTGACGCCGGATATGGATCGGTTGTTCAGGGAGGGCGCGTCGGCGCGCCGGCGTTTCCTGGACCGGCTGGTCTTCGGGTTCGATCCGGCCCACGCCGGCCGCGTGACGGCTTACGAGCAGGCCATGCGGGAACGCGGACGGCTGCTGGCCGAGGGCAACGCCGATAATGCCTGGCTGTCGGCGCTGGAGGAGACAATGGCGGCGCGCGGCGTGGCAATCGCGGCCGCGCGGCTGGAAATGGTCCAGCGGCTGACGCGCGCACTGGCCGGGGCAAGCGGGCCGTTTCCGGGCGTGGCTCTGTCGGTCGATGGCATGGTGGAGGACTGGCTCGGTTCCGGGCCGGCACTGGCGGCGGAAGATCGCCTGCAGGCGGAGTTGCGGGCAACCCGGCGGCAGGATGCGCGAAGCGGGATGACCGCGGCGGGCCCGCATCGCAGCGACCTGGTGGCCCGCCATCTGGCGAAGGATATGCCGGCAGATCTCTGTTCGACCGGCGAGCAGAAAGCCATGCTGATCGCCATTGTGCTGGCCGAGGCGCGGCTGCAGGCGGCCGAACGGGGTGTGGCGCCGCTGCTGCTGCTCGACGAGGTCGTCGCGCATCTCGACGAAGATCGCCGAGAGGCCCTGTTCGATGAAATTTGCGGCCTGCCGGGCCAGACCTGGATGACCGGAACTGACGCTGCGTTGTTTGCCCCGCTGGGGGGCCGCGCCCAGCATTTTTCAGTGACCGATGCGACGGTCGCCGAAGTAAATTGAGAATTTGTACGAAGGAATGAGTGAATGAGCGAGAACGGGGACAACACCCCCAAGGATCCGAGCGAATACGGCGCGGAATCGATCAAGGTTCTGCGGGGCCTCGATGCCGTGCGTAAACGTCCGGGCATGTATATCGGCGACACCGACGACGGTTCCGGCCTGCATCACATGGTCTATGAGGTCGTCGACAACGCGATCGACGAGGCGCTGGCCGGCTATTGCGACACGGTGACGGTGACGCTGAACGGCGACGGTTCGGTCACGGTTACCGATAACGGTCGCGGCATTCCGGTGGAAATCCATTCCGAAGAGGGCATTTCGGCAGCCGAGGTCATCATGACCCAGCTTCATGCCGGCGGGAAGTTCGACCAGAATTCCTACAAGGTGTCGGGCGGTCTGCATGGCGTCGGCGTTTCGGTGGTCAATGCGTTGTCCGAGTGGCTGCAGCTGACCATTTATCGCGCCGGAAAGGCTCATGAAATTCGGTTCGAGGATGGTGTGGCGACGTCGCCTCTGGTCGTTACCGGGGATAGCGGCGGCAAGACGGGTTCGCATGTTACCTTCATGCCCTCGGCCAAGACCTTCACCATGACCGAGTTCGATTTCGGCACGCTGGAACATCGCCTGCGCGAGCTTTCCTTCCTGAATTCGGGTGTGCGGATCAAGCTGACGGACGCTCGCCACCCCGAGCCCAGGGTGGTCGACTTTCATTACGAGGGTGGCATCCAGGCTTTCGTTGCCTATCTCGACCGCTCCAAGAACACGGCCCTCGATTCACCGATCGGGGCCTCGGTCGAACGTGACGGCATCACCGTTGAATTCGCCATGCAGTGGAACGACAGTTTCCACGAAAACATGCTGTGTTTCACCAACACCATCCCGCAGCGCGACGGCGGCACCCATCTGGCCGGTTTCCGCGCCGCGCTGACGCGCCAGATAAATAATTACGCCACCCAAAGCGGCATCGCAAAGAAGGAAAAGGTGGCAATCACCGGGGATGACGCGCGCGAGGGCCTGACCTGTGTGCTGGCGGTGAAGGTGCCGGATCCGAAGTTTTCCAGCCAGACCAAGGACAAGCTAGTGTCGTCGGAGGTTCGCCCCATCGTCGAATCCGTGGTCAACGAAAAGCTGGGCCAGTGGTTCGAGGAACATCCCCAGGAGGCCAAACGTGTTGTCCAGAAGGTGGTTGAGGCGGCCGCTGCCCGCGAGGCGGCCCGCAAGGCCCGCGATCTCACCCGCCGCAAGGGTGCGCTGGACATCGCCAATTTGCCGGGCAAGCTGGCCGACTGCCAGGAACGCGACCCGGCGAAATCCGAGCTCTTCATTGTCGAGGGCGATTCCGCGGGCGGATCGGCCAAGACCGGCCGTAACCGCCGCGATCAGGCCATCCTGCCGCTGCGCGGCAAGATCCTGAATGTCGAGCGGGCGCGCTTCGACAAGATGCTGTCCTCGGCCGAGGTCGGCACCCTGATCGCGGCCCTGGGCACGGGAATCGGGCGCGACGACTTCAATGCCGACAAGGCGCGCTATCACCGCATCATCATCATGACCGACGCCGACGTGGACGGCAGCCATATCCGTACCCTGCTGCTGACTTTCTTCTATCGGCAGATGCCCGAACTGATCGAACGCGGTTATCTGTATATAGCGCAGCCGCCGCTCTATCGCGTGGCCAAGGGAAAGTCGCAGGTCTATCTCAAGGACGAGCGGGCCTATGAGGATTACCTGATCGATGCCGGCATCGG
>Ga0210062_1000264_pt1 | contig 16191 bp, 11 predicted proteins | sample Muzzi_CordA_D2_FD_185528 | JGI IMG/M metagenome (GOLD analysis project Ga0210062, IMG submission 185528) | Wetland microbial communities from San Francisco Bay, California, USA, that impact long-term carbon sequestration - Muzzi_CordA_D2 (SPAdes) | ecosystem: Environmental > Aquatic > Marine >...
ATGCCTGAGATCATTCTGAACGGGGAGCAGCGCCGGGTGGCCGAGGGCGCGACGGTGGCAGATCTCTTGGTCGAGCTGGGGCGCCATCCGCGCACCGTGGCGGTGGAGCACAACGGCGAGATCCTGCCTCGCGAGCGCTACCCGGCGACGGTTCTCGAAGCGGGCGATCGGCTCGAGGTCGTCGGCTTCGTCCAGGGCGGTTGAGCCCCTGTCTCGGCGGCGGGTGCGGCTGCTTCGAAGAACTGCATCCCGAGGCGGAATACCCGGTCCCCGGGTGCGGTTGTTGGGCCCGGAGCGGAGGCCGTTTCGAGGCTGTTCGGACAGCGGCGCAGATGGTGTTGCCAGGCCGGCGCCGCTCGGTTAGACTTCCTCTCCCTGCGTGGGCCGCTAGCTCAATTGGCAGAGCAGCAGACTCTTAATCTGCGGGTTCGGGGTTCGATTCCCTGGCGGCTCACCAACCCGTATCTCCTTCCGGCCCCTTCACGGCGTTTCCGGGTTGGCGTTTCAAGGTCGAGGTGCTGCCGAAGCCGCCTGGTGACGTTCGATACAATCCGTCAGGCGGGCCGAAGTACCGCCAGCTCATGCGAAAGTGGCGGAATTGGTATACGCGCTAGACTTAGGATCTAGTCCCGAGTGATCGGGTTGGGGGTTCGAGTCCCCCCTTTCGCACTCAACCCGACTTCCGCGGGGCACCGAGAGCCCGGTGCCCGTATCCCCGACACAAGGAAACCCTCCACCCAAACTGGATGAACATGAGCGTCGTACGAACTGTCCAAGAGATCGGACCTTGCCGCAAGGAGCTCGTGATCGAGGTTCCCGCGCCGGCAGTGGACGCCGAGACCGAGCGCGTCGTGCGCGAGTACGCGCGGCGAACCAGAATTCCGGGCTTCCGGCCCGGCAAGGCGCCGAGCAAGGTCGTGCACCAGCGCTTCCGGGAGGAGATCGACAAGGATGTGGTCGAGCGCCTGGTGCCCCGCTACTGGCGTCAGGCGGAGGCCGAGAGCTCCCTCGATCCGCTGACCCAGCCCGAGCTCGCCGGCGTCGAAGACCGCTCGGAGGGCGAGCCCCTCGTGTTCACCGCCCACGTCGAGGTGCGTCCGGAGATCGAGCTCGGCAACATCGAGGACTTCGACCTGCCCGACCTGCCGTCCGAGCCGACCGACGAAGAGGTCGAGAAGTCGCTCGAGGACCTGCGCGAGCGCGCGGGGGACTGGGTTCCGGTGGAGCGCGGCGCCGCCCAGGGGGATCTGGTCTCGGTGGCGATCGAAGACGTGACCGCCGACAAAGATGGCAAGGGCGCCGAGGGCGCCGAGGAGGGCGCGGGCGCCGGACCCCAGACGGTGGAGATCGAGGTCGGCTCGGCCAACGTCTGGGAGGAGCTCTCGCTCGCCCTGACCGGTCGCAAGGAGGGGCAGAAGGGCGACTTCTCCCGCATGGACGAGAACGAGGGCGAGGTCCGCGAGCGGAGCTTCCAGTTCGAGGTCCTGGGCGTGAAGGAGCGCGAGCTCCCCGAGCTCGACGACGAGCTGGCGGCCAAGTTCGGGGACTTCGACTCGGTCGACGACCTGCGCACGGCGGTGCGCGAGCGGCTCACCGTCGAGAAGCGGGTCGAGCGCCGGGAGCAGCGCGAGAAGGCCCTGCTCGATCAGCTTCGGGACCGCCATCCCCTGGCGCTCCCCGAAGGGGTGGTCGAGGTCGAGGTGCAGGGCATGGTCCGGGAGTACGCCGAAGGCGTCGCGCGCCAGGGTGTCGACCTGGAGAACGCCGGCATCGACTGGCGGGCGATGGCGGAGCAGGCCCGGCCGATGGCCCAGAAGCGGGTCCACGCCCGGCTGGTACTGGACGCCGTGGCCAAGGAGCTGGACCTCGCGGTGAGCGAGGAGGAGCTCGAGGGGACGCTCAAGCAGCTCGCCCAGGGCCAGCAGGCGTCGACGGCCCAGGTGCGCCGGGCCCTGGACGAGGACGGCAGGCTGACGGAGCTCAAGGCCCAGATGCGGCGCCGCAAGGCGATGCGCCGACTGCTCGGCGAGGAGACCGAAGAGGCTTCGCCGGCGGAGGACGACGCGGACGCCCAGGAAGGCTCTTCCGATACGGCTGAAGGCTCTTCCGGCCAGGACGCCGCCGCGGCATCCTCGTCCGACTGACACTCGTACAAGAACCGAGCGCTTGCCGAAACGTAGAAGACCAGTGAACGACCGCCGCCTGGCCGAGGCGGCATGGAGCGACATAGAGAGATGCTGATCCCGATGGTGGTTGAGCAGTCGAGCCGGGGCGAGCGTGCGTACGACATCTACTCGCGCCTGCTCAAGGACAACATCGTCTTTCTCGGCCGACCGATCGACGACGATCTGTCGAGCCTTCTCATCGCTCAGATGCTGTTCCTCGAAGCGGAGAATCCGGAGAAGGACATCGCCCTCTACATCAACTCGCCGGGCGGCTCCGTGACCGCCGGTCTCGCGGTCTACGACACGATGCAGTACATCAAGCCGGACGTGGCCACTTACTGCGTGGGCCAGGCGTCGTCGATGGCGGCCGTGCTGTTCGCCGCCGGCGCCAAGGGCAAGCGGGTGATCCTGCCGAACAGCCGGATCCTCATCCACCAGCCCTGGGCCTCGGGGCTCGGGGGCCAGCAGACCGATATCGAGATTCACGCCAAGGACCTGCACAAGATGCGTGAGCGCCTGGACCACATCCTGGCCCACCACACCGGACGGAGCCAGGAAGAGGTCCACACCGACACCGAGCGCGACCGCATTCTGTCCGCCGAGGAGGCGGTGGAGTACGGTCTCGCCGATCGGGTGATGAGCCAGCGCCGACCCGCCGGCAAAGAAGATCACTCGTAGGTCGAAGCCCCGCCGGGAGAGGGCTCTGGCGGGGCGCGAGGCCGAGGAATAGGGCTCCCGCGGGCGCCTGTTGTGAGGTGGTAAGGTTGACAGGGTCGCGGGCGTGTACCGTAGCATTGCCACAAGCCCGTTGCCCCAATTCGTGACCCGGAGGTCTGATGTCGAAGAAAGACAGCGGCGACGAAGTACTCAGGTGCTCGTTCTGCAACAAGAGTCAGCGCGAGGTCAAGAAGCTGATCGCCGGGCCGACCGTCTTCATCTGCGACGAATGTGTGGACATCTGTCTGGACATCATCGCCGAAGACAGGATGCTCGAGCAGCAGCAGGATGCGTCGCTGCCGAAGCCCCGTGAGATCAAGGCCATGCTCGACGACTACGTGGTCGATCAGGAGCAGGCCAAGAAGAAGCTCGCGGTCGCGGTGTACAACCACTACAAGCGGATCGATTTCGTGGAGAAGGCCCGCGGCGACGTGGAGCTCCAGAAGTCGAACATCCTCCTCATCGGTCCTACGGGCACGGGCAAGACCCTCCTCGCCCAGACCCTGGCGAAGCTCCTCTCGGTCCCCTTCACGATCGCCGATGCCACCACCCTCACCGAGGCCGGCTACGTGGGCGAGGACGTCGAGAACATCATCCTGAAGCTCTACCAGGCGTCGGGCAACGACAAGGAGAAGACCCAGCGCGGCATCGTCTACATCGACGAGATCGACAAGATCTGCCGCAAGAGCGACAACCCCTCGATCACCCGGGACGTGTCCGGCGAGGGCGTCCAGCAGGCACTGCTGAAGATCCTGGAAGGAACCCAGTGCAACGTGCCGCCCCAGGGTGGGCGCAAGCACCCGCACCAGGAGTTCTTGCAGATCGACACCACCAACATCCTGTTCATCTGCGGCGGCGCGTTCGTCGGCCTCGAAGAGGTCATCGAGAAGCGCCTCAACCAGAAGAGCCTGGGCTTCGGTGCCGAGATCTCGGACCGCAAGACCCACCGCAAGGGAGAGGTCCTGGAGAAGGCTCTGCCGGAGGACCTGATCAAGTACGGTCTGATTCCGGAGTTCGTGGGCCGGTTGCCGGTGATGGCCACGCTCGAGGAGCTCGACGAGACGGCGCTGGTGCGCATTCTCCAGGAGCCCAAGAACAGCCTGATCCGCCAGTACCAGACGATCCTGGAGTTCGAGGGCGTCGAGCTGAGCTTCACCGACGAGGCGCTCGAGCTGATCGCCAAGGAAGCCCTCACCCGCGCGGTGGGGGCCCGGGGTCTGCGGATCATCCTCGAAGAGCTGATGCTCGACCTGATGTACAATGTGCCGTCCCAGCGTGACATCAAGCAGTGCGTGATCAACGAGGAGGCGGTACGACGGCACATGGAGCCGATCGCCTTCTACAAAAAGGCCGGCTGAGCTCTTCGATCACCCGACCACCCTGGCGAGCGCGCTCCGCGGCGTCGAGCACCCGCGGAGCCAGGAGACCCCGCCACGGACAAACCCCCAGAAGTCTAGAGGTACCCAGACACGATGAGCTCTTCTTTCATCACCACCACGCGCGAGACTCTCCCCCTGGTCCCCCTGCGGGACATGGTGGTCTTCCCACAGATGATGGCCCCCTTCATCGTGGGTCGGGAGAGCTCCGTCCGCGCTCTCGAGCAGACGCTGTCGACGCCCGAGAAGCGGATCTTCCTGGTGGCGCAGAAGGACCCCAAGGTCGACGACCCGGAGCAGGAGGACATCTACGAGGTCGGAGTCGTGGCGACGGTGATCCAGAACCTGAAGCTCCCCAACGGGAACGTCAAGGTGATGGTCGAAGGGGTGCAGCGGGGTCGGGTGGTGAGCGTGCTGGAGGACGAGGGCGCCGCCCACGCCGACGTGGACGTCCTCGAGATCGACTACCCGCTCTCCGAAGAGCTCCAGATGTACATGTCGAAGGTCCTGTCGATCTTCGAGCAGTACGCCAAGATGTCCCATCACCTGGCCTTCGAGGGCCTGATGTCGACCCTCAAGGTGGACGACCCGGACCGCTTCGCGGACACGCTGGCCGCCCACCTGATGATCTCCACCGCCGAGAAGCAGGCCCTTCTGGAGCTGCTGAACCCCTACGAGCGGCTCCAACGGCTTCATGACCTGATCGATGTGGAAGTCGAGAAGATCAACATCGACAAGCGCATCAACGTCAACGTCAAGAAGCAGATGGAGAAGGCCCAGAAGGAGTACTACCTCAACGAGAAGATCAAGGCGATCCATCAGGAGCTGGGCAGGAAGGACGACCGGTCCGACGAGATCGCCGAGCTCAAGGAGAAGATCGAGGAAGCGGGCCTGCCGGAGGAGGTCAAGGAGAAGGCCGAGCAGGAGCTGAAGCGGCTCGAGGCCATGCCGCCGGTCTCCGCCGAGGCGACGGTGTCGCGCAACTACATCGACTGGTTGGTCAACGTGCCCTGGCAGAAGGCGAGCGAGGAGCAGAAGGACCTGACCAGCGCCGAGGAGATCCTCAACGCCGACCACTACGGTCTCGACAAGATCAAGGAGCGGATCCTCGAGTTCCTGGCGGTGCGCCAGCTCGTCGGGCAGACCCAGAGCTCGATCATCTGCTTCGTCGGCCCGCCCGGCGTCGGCAAGTCGTCGCTCGCCAAGTCGATTGCCCGTGCCACCGGCCGCGAGTTCGTGCGCCTGTCGCTCGGCGGCGTGCGCGACGAGGCCGAGATCCGCGGCCACCGGCGGACCTACATCGGCGCCTTCCCGGGGCAGATCATTCAGATGATGAAGAAGGCCGGAGCCGTCAACCCGGTCTTCCTGCTGGACGAGATCGACAAGATGTCGATGGACTTCCGGGGCGACCCGTCCTCGGCGCTGCTCGAGGTGCTCGACCCGGAGCAGAACGACTCGTTCGTCGACCACTACCTGGACGTGGAGTACGACCTCTCCAAGGTGATGTTCATCGCCACCGCGAACGTGGCCCACACCATCCCGCCGGCCTTGAGAGACCGGATGGAGGTCATCGAGCTCCACGGCTACACGCCGAACGAGAAGCTGGCCATCGCCAGGCAGTTCCTGGTTCCCAAGCAGCTCGAAAAGCACGGCCTCTCCATCGACAGGATTCCCTTCGAGGACGACGCCATCCGGACGCTGATCGACCACTACACCCGCGAGGCCGGCGTGCGGAACCTGGAGCGCGAGATCGCCTCGGTGGCGCGCAAGGTCGCCCGCAAGGTGGTCAGCCAGGGCGAAGAGGAGCTCTCGATGGAGATCTCGCCGGAGACGGTGGTCCTCCTCCTCGGTAAGCACAAGTTCCGTAAGCGGCGCAAGAACGAGACCTCCGAGGTCGGCCTCGCCACCGGCATGGCGTGGACCGAAGCGGGGGGAGAGATCCTCGAGACCGAGGTCGGCTTGATGAAGGGCAAGGGCAAGCTCACCTTGACCGGCAAGCTGGGCGAGGTGATGCAGGAGTCGGCGCGGGCCGCCGTCTCCTATCTCCGGAGCCGCGCCGAGGTGCTCGGCATCGATCCGGAGTTCAACGACGACACGGACCTCCACATCCACGTTCCGGAGGGGGCGATTCCGAAGGACGGCCCCTCGGCGGGTATCACCATGGCCACGGCCCTGGTGTCGGCGGTCACCGGCCTGCCGGTGCGCAAGGACGTGGCGATGACCGGCGAGATCACCCTCCGCGGGAAGGTCTTGCCGGTGGGAGGGATCAAGGACAAGGTCCTGGCCGCGTTCCGTGCCGGCATCACCGAAGTGATCCTTCCCAAGGAGAACGAGAAGGATCTGGAGGACATCCCCGAAGAGGTTCGCGAGGCTCTGGAGGTCCATCTGATCGAATCGATGGATGACGTCCTGCGCCTCGCCCTGGACGGGGAGCTCGCCCGGGTCCCCAAGGGGGACACCACGTTCGACGAGGCTTCTCAGAAGCCTCCGGTGGGGCAGGACTCGCTGGCCCACTGACCGAAGGCCGCTTCGCCCCTCGGCTCCCCATGGTAGGCGGGGGCGCGCGAAACGGTCGCCATGGCCTCCCGTGCCCAGCCTGAGCGGGCATGCGGTGGGCCGGCATGCGCTGCGGGAGCCGCTTCAGCGGCCCGCGGCGACCGGCACCGGCTCGAGTCAGCCCGGGGCCTCTCGCTGACAGCACGAACCGCGAGCGCGTCCGGATCAGAGGGCGCGCGACCGACCCCTCCCCCCCAATTCCGGGTAGTGGGTAGCGGGTGGCGGGTAGCCCCTGAACGACACAGGGCCAGGCCGTGAAAATCGACAGCGCCGAGCACGTTCGCGCCGCCCACGTGGACGGCCAGTTCATCCGGGACGACCGGCCGCAGATCGCCTTCGTCGGGCGATCGAACGTCGGCAAGTCGAGCTTGATGAACCGGCTGCTCGGGCGTAAGAAGCTCGCCCGGATCAGCTCGCGACCCGGGCGGACGCGGGCGGTTCATTACTACCTGATCGAGCGTCGGTTCTACTTCGTCGATCTGCCCGGGTACGGCTACGCGAAGGTCTCCGAGACCGAGCGGCGCAACTGGGCCGCGCTCGTGGACCGGTACTTCCGGAGCCCTCAGGCGCCACCGCTGGTGGTCCTGATCGTGGACGCCAAGGTCGGGGCGACTCCGCTGGACGCCCAGGCTTTGGAGTACTTGACCTCCCTGGAGGTTCCGGTGGCGGTGGCGGCGACCAAGGTCGATCGCGTGCCGCGCGGAAAGCGCTCGGCCAAGCTGGCTGAAGTCGCTCGCAACCTGGGCATGACGGACCGATCACGAATCATCCTCGTCTCGGCGACATCGGGCGAGGGCACTAAGGAGCTCTGGAGAGAGATCACAGCCTTTCTTCGGGCGGGGCCCCAAGGCCTTGACAGAGGAGCTGAAGAGGAAGAGCACGATGGCTAAACCAGCACACAACGTCAAGAAGGACCGCGGCCAGCGGAACCGCAACCGCGACCAGCGGGACGACCGGGGTCGCGAGAAGGCCAAAGGTGGCCGCGGCGGGGGCAAGACCCTCGACATCCGGGCCTTGAAGGAGATGTCGATCTCCGAGCTCACCCAGATCGCCAACGATCTGGGTGTCGAGGGCGCCGCCGGCATGCGCAAGCAGGAGCTGATCTTCAAGATCCTCCAGGCGCAGACCGAGAAGAGCGGCTTGATTTTCGCCGAGGGTGTCCTCGAGTGCCTACCGGACGGCTTCGGCTTCCTGCGGGCGCCCGAGTACAACTACCTTCCCGGCCCGGACGACATCTACGTGTCGCCGTCCCAGATCCGGCGCTTCGACCTGCGTACCGGAGACACGGTCTCGGGCCAGGTCCGTCAGCCGAAAGAGGGTGAGCGTTACTTCGCCCTGATCAAGGTCGAGGCGGTCAACTTCGAGCATCCCGAGGTGTCGAAGAGCAAGATTTTCTTCGACAACCTGACCCCCCTCTATCCGGAGGAGCGGTTGCACCTGGAGGTACCCGGCGACATGTCGTCGCGGGTGCTCGACCTGGTGACACCCATGGGCAAGGGGCAGCGCGCCCTGGTCGTGGCGCCGCCGCGTACAGGTAAGACCATGTTGCTCCAGTCGATCGCCCACTCGGTCGAGAAGAACCACCCCGAGGTGGTGCTGATCGTGCTGCTCATCGACGAGCGGCCCGAGGAGGTGACCGACATGCAGCGCTCGGTGCAGGGCGAGGTGGTTTCCTCGACCTTCGACGAGCCGGCCACGCGCCACGTGCAGGTGGCCGAGATGGTGATCGAGAAGGCGAAGCGCCTGGTCGAGCACAAGAAGGACGTGGTCATCCTGCTCGACTCGATCACCCGTCTGGCGCGCGCCTACAACACCGTGCAGCCGCCGTCCGGCAAGGTGCTCTCCGGCGGTATCGACGCCAACGCGCTCCATCGTCCGAAGCGCTTCTTCGGCGCTGCCCGGAACATCGAAGAGGGTGGGTCGCTGACCATCATCTCGACGGCGCTGGTCGACACCGGTAGCCGGATGGATGACGTCATCTTCGAGGAGTTCAAGGGCACCGGCAACTGCGAGATCCACCTGGACAGGAAGCTCGTCGACAAGCGGGTCTTCCCGTCGATCGACATCAACAAGTCCGGCACCCGGAAGGAAGAGCTCCTGATGCCGGCGAATGAGCTGCACCGGATCTGGGTGCTGCGCAAGGTCCTCAATCCGTTGTCGACCGTCGAGTCGGTGGAGTTGCTCCTCGACAAGCTGTCGAAGACCAAGACGAACGCGGACTTCCTCGCCGCCATGTCGAAGTAGGGTCGGCGTAGGGCGTAGGGTACGCGCGCCCCACGAGAAGGCCCGGTCGAGCCTCGCGATGGGTAGACTCGCCTTCGTGACGAAGAAGCACAGCCCCCCGACCATCTCCGGTTGGGGCCGCCTGCCGGTCCCGGGGCGCGAGATCCTCTCGGAGGATCTGCGCTCCGCGACGGAGGGGGCGGTGCTCACCCGTGGCCTCGGCCGCTCCTACGGCGACTCCGCCCTGCCGCCCCCCGGGGTCGCGGAGATTCCCGCCTCGCCCCTGGCCGACCGGATTCTCGCCTTCGAGCCGGAGCCCGGGGGCTCTCGGAGTGACACCGCCCGGCTCCGCGCCGAGGCAGGCCTGTCGCTCGACCAGATCGTCCGCACCTTCCTGCCGCGCGGCTGGTTCGTACCGGTCACGCCGGGCACCCGCTTCGTCACCCTGGGCGGCATGGTCGCCGCCGACGTCCACGGCAAGAACCACCACGTGGACGGCACCATCGGCCGCCACGTGACGGAGCTGGTGATGCGTCTGGCCTCGGGCGAGATCGTCACCTGCTCGCGGCAGCGGGAGCCCGACCTCTTCCGCGCCACCCTCGGCGGCATGGGCTTGACCGGCCACATCCTGGAGGTGGAGCTCCGGCTGGTGCGCGTGCCCACTCCCTGGATCTGGGCCGAGAGCTATCCGGTTCCCGACGTGGTCGCCTACGTGGAGGCGCTCAAGGAGTCGGGCGAGGAGTGGCCGTTCACCGTCGGCTGGATCGACTGCCTGACTCCGGGCCGCCGGGGACGGCCGCCGGGGCGAGGCATCCTCACCCGAGGCCGCTGGGCGGAGCCCGCCGAGGCGCCGGCCGAGCCACCACGCTCGAAGCCCACGGTGTCGGTGCCGTTCGTGACTCCGGGCTGGCTCCTCAACCCGCTCTCCATGCGGGTCTTCAACGCCCTTTACTACCACCGGACGAAGCTCTGGGGCCGTGATCGGATGAAGCGGGGCATCGTCCATCCGGAGTCGTTCTTCTACCCGCTCGATGCGATCGGCCACTGGAACCGTCTCTACGGCCCGCGGGGGTTCACCCAGTACCAGTGCGTGCTGCCGGACGACGCCCCCGGAGGGCCCGCCGCCGCGGCGGCACGCTTCCTCGAGCTCCTGACCGGCAGAGGCGGCGCCTCCTTCCTCTGCGTGATCAAGGACTGCGGAGCCGAGGGGGAGGGTGTGCTCTCATTCCCGCGCCCCGGGATCTCGATCGCCGTCGACCTGCCGGTGCGTGACAGCACGCCCGAGCTGGTGGCCGCTCTCGACGACCGGGTTCTCGCAGAGGGTGGACGCATCTACCTGGCCAAGGACGCCTTCACCACGCCGGAGCGGTTCCGGGGGATGGAGGGGGAGCGCCTCGATGCGCTCCGCGCGCTCCGCCGCCGCTACGATCCGGATGGAATCCTGAAGAGCGCACAATCGGTACGAGTCCTGGAGGACCGATCATGAGCCGTCCCTTGAACGTCGCGTTTCTCGGAGCCACCAAGGGGATGGGTCGGGCCCTCGCCCGCCGGATGGCCGAGCGGGGCGACGTCCTCTTCCTCCTCGGCCGCGATGCGGACGACCTCGCGGCGAGCGCCCGGGACCTCGAGGCGAGGGCGGGCTTGGACCACGGGGCGATCGGCACCGCCCGGTGCGACCTCTCCGAGCCGGCGACCTTCGCCACGGCCCTCGACGCGGTGGAGGAGGCGTTTGGCGGGGCAGGCGGTCGGCTCGACTGCGTCGTGGTGACTGCCGCCGACTTCGCCCTCCAGGACGATCTCGAGACCGACCGGGAACGGACCGGCCGCCTCCTCGACGTCGATTTCACGGGGACGGTGCTCTTCTCGGAAGAGGCCCGGAGCCGGCTCGTTGACCAGGTGGCGGCGGGAGGCCGAGGCATCCTCTGCGTCTTCTCGTCGGTCGCCGGCGAGCGGGGCAGGAAACCGGTGGTTCTCTACGGCGCCGCCAAGGCGGGCCTCTCCTACTACCTCGAGGCGCTCGATCACCGCTACTGGGGCCGGGGCCTACGGGTGGTCGCCGTCAAGCCGGGGTTCGTCCGCACCTCGATGACCGAGGGGCTCGACGCTCCGCCCTTCGCCGGCGAGCCGGACGGCGTGGCCCGGGACGTGCTGTCCGCGATCGACCGGGCGGACCGGGGCAGGGCCGGGGTCGTCTACACGCCCTGGCCCTGGCGCTGGGTGATGCTGGTGATCCGGCACCTGCCCCGGTTCGTCATGCGCCGCGTCGGCTTCTGACCCTCACGGCGCGCTCAGCAGCCTCTGACCCGCAGGCTAGGGCTGGCGCACCGCCTCGATTCCGGCGGCCAGCACCTCGTCGGTCTCGGCGAGCACGCCGTCCAGGGTGCGTTCCACCGGAATCGTGGGCTGGATCCCCACGCCGTGGAGCGGATCGCCGCTCTGCTTGGCCACGTTCATTCCGGTCCAGCGGACCACCGAGCCGTCGGGCAGGAAGAACGGGTTGATGTTGCCGTTCGTTCCGGCGGTCGGTCCCCCCACCAGCTCCGCGATCCCGGCGGCCTCCACATAGCCCATCCAGGTCTCGGCCGCGCTGATCATCCGCCCGTCGATGAGGAACGCCTTGCGGGCCGCAAGATGGGGTTCCCGGGGCGTGATCGCACGGTTGCTCCAGTTGAGCTCCCATCCCTGCCGTCCGGGGCGCCGGACGGTGGGGATTCCGAACCACTGGCTCGGTACCGGCTCCGTGATCAGATGGCCCAGAATCTGCTCCGAGCCAGCCAGAAAGGACGGGTAGCCGCGAAAGTCGAACACGATCCCATCCGCGGTGGCGAGGCTTGGAAGAGCGGCGTCCCAACCCGCGGCGTCGAGCCGGGTGAGGTCGACGTACCAGATCCCGGGCTCGAGCTCCGAGACCACCGGCGGGCGTGGCTCTTCCGGGCTTCCGAAACCACCGATCGAGCTTCCGACCGGTGCCGTCAACGGAACGTCCACGGTGAACGGGGCGCCGCCTTCGTGGGGCTCGATGGTGAGCTCGATCGAGTCCCCCGGTCGCCCGGCGGCCAGCCGGCGCAGGGTCACGAACCGGCGCCACTGGGGGGTGGCTCCGGGGACTCGGCGCTCGACCGCCTCCACGGCGTCGGCGGTGGCCAGGCCGTCGATCGCCACCACCCGGTCTCCGACGGCGACGCCGTTGGGGTCCCCGTCGGGCACCCAGGTGACCACGAGACCGCCCTCGACCTGGTCCCAGGTGAACGGGATCCGCACCAGGTCGTCGGTGAGCGGGTTGTCGATCCGTGCGTGGCCGTCGTGGAGAGCGACCAGCATCCGCTCGAGCGTCTCGTCATAGCCCTCGACATCGGCGTCGAGAGCGGCTCCGCGGAGCGCCTGTTGGAGCGCGGCGGCCCACTCCCCATCGTCCCCTCCGGTGACCAGGTCGAAGTAGGGGTAGAAGTGCTCGAGGACCGGCCACGCGAGAGCCACGCCGGACAGGCGGGTGGCCCGGTCGGCCGCGCTCGGCACGAACCCGGCCGGCTTGTCCGGCTCGGCAAGCGGTCCGCCGGAGAGCCCGGGCGAGAGGGTCTCACCCTCTGCGTTGCGCGGCAGGGCGAGGGGGACACGGGCGGTCAGCCCACCCCCGAGGGAGACGATCTCGGCCGCCGGAACCTCGAACAGCCGGGGGCCGCTCACTCGTCCGATCCGGTCGCCGCTGTAGGCGTCCCCCGTCGGGGCCGAAAAGTCGTAGAGGGTACCGAACGGCTGAGCGAGCGCGGTCCAGGCGACCGGAGGGAAGCCGGGGACCGTGTCTTCGAACCCGGGATTGGGAATGAGGTCGTCGGTCCGGTCGACGCCGTCCACCGTGAGTCGCACGTCGTCCAGGTCGAGTGTGCCCTCGTAGGCCAGGAAGTAGTCGATCGCCACGTAGGACGTCCCCGGGGGGACGTCGAGAGCGACCGTGACGCGGTCCCAGGTGGGGGAGGTGATCTGGGTGGAGTCGAGGGAGACACCACCGGGTCCGAAGGTGAGGAGTCGGGCGAGGCCTTCGCCGTCGACCCTTGCGGCAGCGGAGATCTCGATCCGGTGGCCGGCGAGCGGGACCGCGTCCGGGTGGAGCGTGACCAGTGCGTAGGTCCCTTCGGGGAGGGCGCCGACGGTGACGCGGGTGCTGTGGTACGGGGTGAACGGCAGGGTCGCGTCGATTGCGCTCACACCCTGGTGCAGCCAGGAGACCCAGCTCCGGTCCGCCGGCTCCGCCGGGCCGGGATGCTCCGTTCCCGGGAGGGGAGGTGGTGCGGGGAGCCCGCTCGGAAAGATCTGGACCGTCGGTGCAATGGGGGCGAAGAGCTCCTCCAGCGTGCGGGCGAGGGCCGCCGGCGAGGGTGCGGTCTCGACCTGCTGGACCCCGGCGATGGCGAAGCGGTTCCAGTCGTCCTGGCTGAGGGCCGCGGCCTGGTCGCTGGGATGGAACAAGCGCACCAGCCCGAGAAGCCGGCTGAACGCGCTCAGGTTGTCGACACCCCGGTCGTCGAGGGCGCGTGGGGGCTCGTCCCCGGGGCCGCCTGCGGTTTCGGCGGCGGCTACGGATGCCGGGAGCAGTACGAGCGTCAGGAGGAGGGAGAGGGAGGTGAGAAGGAGGAGGGAGAGCAGACGGCGAAGACCCATGCGAGCACTCCTTTGGATGGCCCGGCTCCGAGACGCACTCCGCTGGCGAAGATGGGGTGGCCGGGCCCGCGATGGAAGGGCGCCTGCGGAGGGTCGGAGCGGACTCTACGGACCCGGCCGTCGCCGAATGGCGATTGCCGATCCTGCGTTCGCGAAAACCGTGCCCGCCTTCGGTTTCCCGATGGGCAGGTGCCGTCGGAGAGGTTCGTGGAGCGGTTCAGGCCTTCCTGAGGGACGGAAGCGTCCTGGTCCGAGGGCGTCGATCAGGCCTTCTTGCCGAGGGTCCGGTCCAGGTACTCCTGGATGTGCTCGTGGATCTCGGGGCGCGCCCAGAGGGCGTAGACCTCGGGGTCGATCTCCTGCTCGAGGACGGTGAGGCGGTCGAGGGTCGGCCGCCGGAGCTGGCGCTTGCTGAGCTCGAAGGTGGCGGCCGGAATGTCGGCCAGAGATCGGGCCGCCGCCAGGGCCCGCTCCAGGAGGTCGTCCGGCTCCGCCAGCTCGTCGACCAGGCCGCGCGCGAGGGCGTCGTCGGGGGCGAAGGTGCGTCCGACGTAGGCGAGCTCTTGGAGGTGCTGGCGGGGTATGGCGAAGCGCAGCACCTCGAGGGCGATCGAGGGGAAGGGGACGCCGACCCGGAGCTCGGGGACGCCGATCTTGCCCTTCCCCCGGGCCATGATCCGGAAGTCGCAGGCCGAGGTGAGGATGCAGCCGCCGGCGATGGCGTGGCCGTTGAGCGCGGCGACGACGGGTCGGGGCACGGTGAAGAGGGCGGTCAGGGCGCTGGTGAGGGCGGGCAGGAAGCGCTGGACGTAGTCGGCTCCGCCGTCGAGCACGCGGAAGAGGTCGACGCCGGCGGAGAAGATGGTGCCGGTGCCGGTCAATACGAGGGCGGAGGCGTCGGAGTGCTCGACCTCTTCGAGGGCCTCGATGAGGTTCTCGAGGAGGTCGATGTCCATGGCGTTGGCTTTTCCGTGCTCCATGCGCAGCACGGTGATCGAGTCGTGGTGGTCGCGATGGATCATGGAGGGGAGTCTATCTTGCGCTTTGGGCGCTGGGGTGGTCCTTCGGTGAGGCATGGTCGGGAGCGTCTCGGTGCCTCCCGGCCGGGGACCGGCCTGCGCTCGGTGGTGAGATGGTCCGGGGCTCGGCCTCGGTTCAGGAGGGCGGCGCGGCGCGGTGGTTGTGGAGCCGCCAGTCTGCGCGCCCTCCTTCAACGCCCCCGGCCGGGAGGCACCGAGACGCTCCCCCGATCTGCCGCTCGCCGCCGCGTTGGAAAGGAACCGAGAGCTCCGGGATCGAAGCGGCCGGTCTCCGCGCCGGCCGGAGTGCGAGCGAAGCGAGCGACCCTATCTGGCGTCGGGTCGGAAGGGGAGTCGAGAGCACACGGCACGTCAACACACCGCTTCGAGGTAGACTTGGCACCGTTCTTCCTATCCATGTCCGAGCACGCACTCCATCGGCGGTCGAACCGTGTCCGCGTCCTGGTCAACCCGGCCGCCGGCCGGGGGGCGGGGCGGCGGGCTCTTCCGCGGCTGCAGGAGGTGGCGCAGCGGGCCGGGGCGCGGCTGGTGGTGTCGAGCGGTCTCGATGAGTTCGCCGCCGAGGCGGCGCGGGCGGTGGCCGATGGGGTGGAGCGGTTGGTCGTGGCCGGTGGGGACGGGACGATGCATCACGCGATCCAGCCGCTGGCGGGCTCGGAGACCGCTCTGGGTGTGTTGGCTCTGGGGAGCGGCAACGACCTGGCCGCGACGGTGGGTGTTCCGCGACGGTTAGAGGCGGCGTTCCGGGTGGCGGTCGAAGGGCCGATCCGGCGGCTCGACCTGGGGCGGGTGGATGATCGGTGGTACGCCGGGGTGGCGGGGGTCGGGTTCGATAGCGAGGTGGCCCATATCGCGTCGGAGCGGGTGCGGTTGTTGCGCGGGCCGTTGATCTATCCGTGGGCGGTGGTGCGGGCGTTGGCGACATTTCGGCCGCCGCAGATCACGCTGGAGTACGAGGCCGCTGACGGGAGGGAGGGGCGCTTCGAGGGGCGGGTGATGTTGGTGGCGTTCGGGAACACGCATCGGTTCGGCGGGGGGATGTGCATCGCGCCGGAGGCGTTGCCGGATGACGGTTGGCTGGACGTGGTGGTGGTCAAGGAGATCTCCCGCGGGCGGTTGTTGCGGGTGTTCCCCAAGGTCTATCGGGGGACGCACATGGGGTTGCCGGAGGTGGAGACGTTCCGGACGCGTCGGATGCGGGTTTGGCTGGAGCGGGAGATGAGCGTCTACGGGGACGGGGAGCCGATGGCGCCGGTGACGGGGGAGGGTGTGGAGGTGCGGGTGGTGCCAGGAGCGCTCGGGGTGGCGGCACCGGACCGGGCCTGAAGCGGCCGGTCTCCGCGCCGGCCGGGTGGGGCCGAGCGAGCGACCCTACCCGGTTTCCATCGGCGTCGGTTCACCGTCCGGTCAGTGGACGGTCCCTTCGGTGGGGCGTGGCCGGGAGCGCTCCGGGAGGCC
>Ga0210062_1000266_pt1 | contig 16133 bp, 13 predicted proteins | sample Muzzi_CordA_D2_FD_185528 | JGI IMG/M metagenome (GOLD analysis project Ga0210062, IMG submission 185528) | Wetland microbial communities from San Francisco Bay, California, USA, that impact long-term carbon sequestration - Muzzi_CordA_D2 (SPAdes) | ecosystem: Environmental > Aquatic > Marine >...
CCTTGAGTGCACCAATGGTAAAAAGCAAGAAGCGGCCGAACTCCTCGATATCAGCTTTCGGACGTTTCGGTATCGTATGAGCAAGTTGGATTTGTAAAGTAACCTGACATCGTCGCCTCGCCGGAGAAGCTCAGCCCTGGCGGGAGAAACTGGTTTCGGTTTCATCCCAAAGTGTTGGCTCATATTTTGACGTCGAACAGAATATTTGAAACTTACCCATAAACCCAAAACGTTACAGGCTGCATCTTTCATTAGAAAGTTATCTATAGACTCAATTACATATCTAAAGCTCATTTGGGACCGGCATATTCAAACACAACAACACTGTTATAAAGATGACGAAATTTATTTTTTATGACAAATTTTGTCATGATAAATTGAAAAATAAAAAGATAGGATGTTTTTGATTATCAATATATAATGTTAAATCAAGTTATTATGCTATTTGTTAATGTTTTAGAGTCATATGGCATATGAATTGCATGACATGAAAACAAACGTAAAAAAATATAAAGTGATTGTCAGGGGGTGATTAAATAAAAGAAGTGCTTTTTGACAACATTTATAAAACAGTTAACACAAACAAAACATTTAAAGGAGGAAGAACATGTTACAGAAATTGAGAAAAAAGAATCAAAAAGGTTTTACACTCATCGAATTGATGATCGTTATTGCGATTATCGGAATTCTGGCAGCCATCGCCATTCCCAACTTTCTGGCCTATCGGACCAGAGGCCAGAACTCGGCGGCCCAAAGTGCGGCCAAGAATTTTTATAATACCGCAATGGCGTACTTTGCAGATACATCGACCACTGGCTCCGTCGTAGCTCCAACTGATACCAGTTTTGGTTATACCATTGACACTACTAAAGTAGTACCTGCTGGAACTCTAACAGATAATAAAGATGGTTCTGTCACTGCGGCGGGTTTGCAATTCAGCCACACAGGATCTACCACCACTTATACAGTTGACAATGATGGCAACTTGTCTCCATAGTGATATAACTGACGGTGAAAAACACAAAAAGGAGGGGCTTGCCCCTCCTTTTTTATTGTCTTCAACGAAACTATTACTAAACGCACAATTTTTGCTAATGATTTTGTTGGGTATCATTAAAACAAATCTTTGCGGCTTTCTTTTACCAAATTATCAAAACTCTTTATATTATTTTATACCCGAAACAACAATCGTTCCTATACAATTCAGTATTACCGGAGCCTGAAAAAAACCAAATATATTTTACAAGCAATTTAATCTTTTAAAAGATATAAGACTTCAATAATGAAACATTCTATTAAAAAGAGGAAGCTTGAGTTAAGCGTATGCCTATTCCTTGTGACAACATCCCTTTTGGCATATATGCATGTCATAAAAATCGATTTTATAAATTATGATGATCGGAAAGCATTACGTTTCAATTCGGATATGATAGAAGCTCTATATAACTTGGCATTGATACTTGCCTGTTATGATGATGAAAAATATCGAAATTGAGAAGAAGCGGTCAAACTGGCTGAAAAGCTTTGTAGAAAAACCCGGTATAATCAACCGCTGGCTCTGGATGCTCTTGCTGCGGCTTATGCAGAGACGGGAAAATTTTATACTGCGGCTTTAACAGCTAAAAAAAGGGCTTAAACTGGCTTTGAGTTAGGGACCAAAAGAACTGATTTTAGGATTAAAAAAGAGTGTGGAATTATTTCATGGAAAACGTCCTTATCGACAGAGTTTTAACAAAAAATCATGAATCGTAAACCTTTAGAGAATACAATCGCATTTCTTTTTTGTACCACAATTATCCTGTTTTTGTGCACGGAAATTGCTATAAATCTTACACCTCCCATTTCTCGAGATGCCCTTATTCATCATCTGGCTGTTCCCAAACTATGGCTGAAACACGGCAGAATTTATGAAATACCATGGGCAAATTACGCCTATTATCCTATGAATATCAATCTGTTATATGTTATTTTTCTTTATTTTAAAAATGACATTGCACCCAAATTTATTCATCTTGCATTTGGAATGGGAACCGGCCTGCTAATATACCTTTACCTTAAACCCAAATTCGGCCGTAATTGGGGATTGCTGGGAATGCTCATTTTTATCGCAACACCTATCGTGGTCTGGCTGTCCACCTCCGCATATGTCGATTTGGGAATGACGTTTTTTACTACCGGCAGTATTCTGACATTTATAAAGTGGCGTGATTCAGAATATAAGGCATTCAAATGGTTTTCGATTTCTTCATTCTGTATGGGAATCGCCATCGGATCAAAATACAATGCCCTTATTGCCTGGTTTATTGTAAATTTTATGTTGATGTTCAGCTATGCTCGGGACACGAAAAGGCAGTTAGGCGCACTTCAATATGGCATACTATTTTTTGTTATCACGGCTTTTGTGGCTTCACCCTGGTATTTGAAGAATTATCTTCAGACCGGCAATCCGTTTTATCCTCTTTTTAACAGCTTCTTTAAATCACTGCACCACCAGGTGGTTCAAGAAGTATTGCATGGACAGGCAGTCGAAAAAATAGGAAGGATTAGTTTCTTTAATATGAGGGAAGTCATGTACGGAGAAAGTTTCTGGGAAACATTATTGATTCCCATACGTATATTTTTTCAGGGGAAAGACAACAGTTACAGGTACTTTCAAGGCTCTTTAAATCCAATTTTGATTTTATTCTCGCCTTTTGTATTGCTAAACAGGAGATACGGCAAGGACAAATTTATCTTCGTATTCTTCTCGGTTATTTTTATAATTATGGCATTCTTTTTAACTGCAAAACAGGTTCGTTATATTATTCCTGTTGTACCGTTTCTTGCCATCATCGCTGTCATGGGAATAAAAGACGTTATGGATAAGTTGAAAGAGGAGACGTTTATATCCTCTCTGCAACTTGAAAAAAATGCAATATCGATCGCCAGGATACTTCTGTTTGCCGTTGTAGCGATTTTATTGATCATTAATTTTGTTTATTTGAAAAGCCGGATAGACGTTATAAAACCTTTTCCATATGTTATGGGCAAAGAAACCAGAGAAGGTTTTTTAAAGCGTCATCTTTTGCACTATGATGCCGTTGAATATATTAACAACAACTTGCCGATGAATGCTAAAATATTTACCATATTTTTGGGACGACGGGGATATTATCTCGACAGAGCTTATAAGAATGAGTCTTCATTTGGAATGTCTACTATCAGGCATCTGGTAAACAGTTCTATTGATGAAGAAAAGTTTGTAAAATATATTCGGTCTATGAATGTTACACACATTCTAATGCGGACCGATCTGGTTAACAAATATTTAAAAGATAATTTTTCGAGGGATAATATCAACCGTTTTTTATCACTTGAAAAAAAATATTGGAAAAAAGTTTACGAAAATAACAACTATACTATATGGGACATTCGGGTTAAAGAGTAATAGCAATAATATCGTAAAGTAGGAATATTTTTGAATACAGATGGCAAAGATTATTATGATTTCTAATGAATGAATAATCATGTCATCTGTGAATGTCCATGAAAATATGTGTTCTATTCAATTTAACCATGACCATTAAAAAAACTCGAAAAAATACTTTTTTCAACGTGCAGCCGGAGTTGCTGGTCTATCTGTTTCTCGTCATCTCCATACTATGCGTTTATTGGCAGGTGAGAAATTTTTCATTTGTCAACTTCGATGACGGCCAGTATGTTACCGGCAACTACCATGTACAGGCTGGATTGACACTTGAAAGCTTACGGTGGTCTTTGACCGCGACACAGGCGAGCAACTGGCACCCATTGACATGGCTTTCTCATATGCTGGATTGCCAGATTTATGGAATGAATCCGGGTCATCATCACATGACAAGTGTGCTTTTCCATATACTGAATAGCCTATTGTTGTTTTTTATTATCAAGAAGATCAGCGGATCACTATGGAAAAGTGCCTTTGTGGCAGCTCTTTTCGCATTGCATCCACTCCATGTAGAGTCGGTTACATGGGTGGCGGAACGCAAAGATGTTCTCAGCACATTTTTTTGGATGCTGACCATGTGGTGCTACGTAGGATATGTTGAAAATTCACGACTTGATAAATATCTGCTGTTCATTTTGTTTTATATTTTGGGCCTTATGGCCAAACCCATGCTTGTGACCCTTCCGTTTATTTTGCTTTTGCTCGATTATTGGCCTTTAAAACGGTTCCAACTGAAGTCATCAAATAATAAAAACCCGACGATACAAAGACCGTTTTATTTCGGATTAATCTGGGAAAAAATACCTTTATTCCTTCTATCAGCCGCATCCAGTGTTGTCACCTATCTCGTTCAAAAAAGCGGTGGCACCGTAGATTCGCTGACTTCAATTCCGTTTCATGATAGAATTGCTAATGCTCTGGTTTCCTATGTCAGCTACATCGGGAAAATGCTCTGGCCTCATAACCTTGCGGTACTTTATCCGTATCAAAAGTCTATAGCATTGTGGAAAATTGCGGGTGCCGGCTTGTTGTTTATGATGATATCTGTTTTTGCTTTTCGGATGCTCAGATCAAAACCTTATTTTGCAGTGGGATGGCTTTGGTACCTCGGAACACTTGTTCCTGTCATCGGAATTGTCCAGGTCGGTTCACAGGCATTGGCAGATCGCTATACTTATGTGCCGCTAATTGGTATTTTTCTCATGATTACCTGGGGGATTTCCGATTGGGTTTCAAAAATGCATTACAGAAGAATCGGACTTTTCACTGCGACGGCAAGCATTTTATCAATTCTAATGATAACAAGCTGGCTTCAAGTAAAATACTGGTCTAATAGCGTTACGCTTTTTGAGCATGCAATTAACGTAACGGGTCATAACAGTACCGCACAACTCAACCTGGGGGCAGCTTTAGCAGTGCAGGGTAAAATCGAGAAAGCTGTAAAACATTACAAAGCGGCATTGAAAATAAAACCGGATCTTGCTGAAGCGCATCTTAATATAGGTATTTATTCCAGGGGGGAGGGTAAATTTGATGATGCCGTTAATCATTTTTTAAAAGTTTTGAACGGAAAATCCGATCATGCTGCTGCTGCTCACTTTGAGCTTGGCGATACACTCGAAGAAAAAGGGGATCTACCTCAAGCCGTAAAGCATTACCTTGAGGCAATCAAAATAAGGCCTGGATATGCGAAGGCGTACAACAATTTGGGCGTTATATTGGCGAGTCAGAATAAAGTTGAAGCCGCAATTGTCTCTCTTTCAAAAGCCCTTCAGATCAGTCCTAGTTATGCCGGCGCACACTTCAATTTGGGGAAAATTTATTCCAATCGGAACGATCCTGAAAAAGCGATATTTCATTATAAAAAAGCACTTCAATTCGATCCGAACATGATTCAAGCCCTCTACCATCTGTCCTGGATACTCTCAACGCATGAAGATGAACAATATCGAAATGGTAAAGAAGCTGTCAGACTGGCCACAAGACTCTGTAAAACAACCCAACACCATCAACCCCTGGCGCTGGATGCCCTTGCTGCGGCTTATGCAGAGACAGGAAAGTATAATGAGGCGGTCTCCACTGCTGAAAGAGCGCATAAAATGGCTTTGGTGCAAGGTCCCGGAGCGCTTGCTCAAGGTCTAGAGCAGAGACTGAAATTATATCAGAACAAAATGCCCTATCATCAAGCATCGTATAGAAAAAGGATCGGCTGATATGACCAATGCCAAAAATGATTATCGCACTGTTCTTTTCGTAGCGCTATGTTTAATCATCGGCATTGTTGTCGTCTATATAAAGGTTCAAAAATTTGATTTTGTCGGATACGACGATGAATTGTATGTCACCCAAAATCACTATGTTCAAAAAGGTTTAAGTGTAGAAAGTTTTATTTGGGCTTTTACAACTTCACATGCAGGGAACTGGCATCCATTGACCTGGTTTTCTCATATGCTGGATTGCGAGATGTATGGAATGAATCCTGCCGGGCACCACTGGACCAATGTCGAGTTTCACATTGCAAACACCTTGTTGTTATTTATCATTCTTTTTAAGATGACCGGAGCACTTTGGCAAAGTGCTTTTGTGGCGGCTCTTTTTGCTATACACCCGCTTCATGTGGAATCTGTGGCATGGATTTCGGAGCGCAAAGACGTTTTAAGCACCTTTTTCGGACTGCTGAGCATCGCCGCTTATTACCGTTTTGTTAAAAAATCGTCGGTCAAATATTACATACTAGTAATTGTTTTGTTAAGCCTCAGTCTTATGGCTAAACCTATGCTCGTGACAATCCCATTTGTTTTGATTCTGCTGGACTTCTGGCCGCTTAATAGATTTCAACTTCAGCGCGATTTTCATTTAAAACCAGAAAAGAAATACAGTAATGCCATTAGAAGAAACTATCGGGTTATTTTAGAAAAGATACCGATTTTTATTCCGGTTGTTATATCGTGTATCGTTACTTTTTTTGCTCAAAAAAGTGGAGGCGCGGTAAAGGCTATATGGGCTTTGCCGATGAAATACCGTATTGCAAATGCCGTTGTTTCATACGTCAGCTATGTTTTAAAAGCGATCTGGCCCCATAAACTAGCGGTTTTTTATCCGCATCCGGGAAACAGTCTCCCCTTGTGGCAGATCGCCGGGGGGGCTTTGCTGATCGTTGCTGCTTGTTATTGGGCTCTGCGAACAGCAATGAAATATCCATATATTTTGGTCGGACTACTTTGGTATCTCGGCACCCTTGTACCGGTGATTGGACTGGTGCAAGTGGGTGACCAGGCCATGGCAGACAGATACACATATATACCTTTGATCGGGATTTTTATCATAGTTTCATGGGGAGTTTCGGACCTTTTCAAAAAAAGACTCAGAGATCAGAAGTCAAAGGTCAGAGGTCAGAGATCAGAGATTTCATCGGGTGTCTTAGACCTTTTTAAAGAACGACGAATTAAAAAAATCTTTTTGGGAATATCTGCTGTAATTTTACTGGTCGCTTTGTCCTCGAAATCATTTTTTCAATTAAATACATGGAAAAATGGGATAACACTGTTTGAACATGATGTCAAAGTGACAAAAAACAACTATGGAGCAGAAAACAATCTTGGCACAGCTTTTGGTTCTATAGATTTGGATAAGTCTTTATTCCATTATAAAACCGCGTTAAAAATTAAACCGGACTATGTCAACGCACTATATAATATGGGAACCATTTACGAGAAAAAGGGCCAGACTGATGAAGCAATTAGTTATTATTTAAAAGCATTACAAAGAGACTCTGATTATATTGGTGCACTTAATAATCTTGGACTGATATTTTGCAATCAAGGAGACTATGACAGGGCAGTTTTATATTTTAAAAGGGCGCTTAAAATAAATTCAAAAATAGCAGATACGCGCATAAATCTTGCGAATGTGTTATTTTTACAGTCAAAGCCTGATGAAGCCATTTCACAATATCAAAAGATACTTCAAATAGATTCAGAAAATGCTAATGCCCACTTTAATTTGGCGTATGTATTGTCTAATCAAAATAAAATAAATGAGGCTGTACATCACTATAATGAAACAATTAGAATTGATCCCAAATATTCAAACGCTTATTATAATTTGGGGAATATTTATCTTATTCAAGGAAAAACAGCAGAGGCATTCAGGCATTATGCCGAAATTATTAAATTAAACCCGGATTCCGTTCAGGCCTATAATAAATTGGGGCTTATTTTGTTTCAACAAGGAAAATTTAACAAGGCGAAAACGCTTTTTTTAAAAGCCATTCAGATCGATCCCAAATATGCTGAAACGCGAAAATATATTGAAATTTTAAATCGATATTCATCAACGGTTGAACATTAAACTTTTTGCCGAATAGTTGCTATGTTTAATAATATATCTTATCAACGACTTAACTTGATGTTCTGCCTGTTTTTAACTCTGGTGATCGTTATAATCTATGGGCAGGTTGGCTCTTTTGATTTTGTCGATTGGGACGACGGTTTATATGTTACTAAAAACGTATATGTTCAAAAAGGTTTAAGTGTAGAAGGTGTTATTTGGGCGTTTACAACTCCACATGCAGGGAGCTGGCAACCGATAACCTGGCTTTCTCATATGCTGGATTCTGAGTTGTACGGATTGAACCCAGCGGGACACCACTATACAAATGTAGCTTTTCATACCGCAAACACCTTGTTGTTATTTATCATTCTTTTTAGGATGACCGGAGCACTTTGGCAAAGTGCTTTTGTGGCGGCTCTTTTTGCAGTTCATCCGCTTCACGTGGAATCAGTTGCATGGGTTTCAGAGCGAAAAGATGTTTTAAGCACCTTTTTTGGGCTGTTGATGATTGGCGCATATTATCATTATATCAAAACGCCCCATTTCAAGAACTACCTGCTGGTTATTATTTTCTTTAGTTTGGGTCTTTTGGCCAAACCCATGGTAGTGACATTCCCGTTTGTGCTGCTTTTGCTCGACTTCTGGCCGCTTAAAAGAATTCGGTTGAAAAATAATTATGATCTTAAATCTGAAAGTTCAACCTACTATGGCTCTAAAATAAATTTTCAACTCATTGTCGAAAAGATTCCTCTTTTTATCCTGGCAGTTATTCAATGCACTTTAACATTTATCATTCAGAGACGCGACGGGATTATGGTACCATTAGAAGTTCTGTCCCTAAAAACGCGTATCGCAAATACCCTTGTTTCCTATGTAGATTATGTTTTAAAAACATTCTGGCCGCATAATTTGGCGTATTATTATCCATATTCCATAGACACTTTTTCTGTCTGGCAGATTTGCGGAGCAGCCTTATTAATCACAAGTGTAATTTTTGGGGCAATATATTTATCAAGGCAATATTCTTATGTGCTGGTTGGATTGTTCTGGTATTTCGTCACGCTTGTGCCGGTTATCGGATTGGTGCAAGTATCTGACCAAGCAATGGCAGATCGATACACCTATATACCCCTGATAGGTTTTTTTATTATCGTCGCCTGGGGTGTTCCGGACATTCTAAAACAATGGCAATATCGCAAAACATTTCTTTGTGTATCAGCTGCAATCATCCTTTCATTGTTAACAACACGAGCCTTCTTCCAGACAAGACACTGGAAGAACAGTGTTACACTATTTGAAAATGCCGTTAAAATAAATGAAAATAACTATCATGCGCTAAATAATCTGGTAACAGCTCTGACTGGTAACGGAAAATATCATGATGCGTTTTTGTACCTGAACCGGGCGCTTAAAACGGATCCACAGAAAGTACATTTGCGCATGAATCTTGCGAATGTATTATTTTTACAGTCAAAGCCGGATAAAGCCATATCTCTATACAGAGAAATACTTCAAACTGATACCAAAAATGCTGATGTACACTATAATCTTGCATATGTATTGTCTGCTCAAGGAAAACTTGAGGAAGCTTTGTCGCTCTATAAGGAAACACTTAGGATTGATCCGGAATATTTAAAGGCACATTATAATCTGGGGAATATTTACTTTAATCAAGGAAAGACGGCAGAGGCATTCATGCATTATGCCGAAATTATTAAGATAAAACCCGATTATGTTCAAGCCTATAATAAATTAGGGTTTATTTTGTTTAAGCAGGGGAAATTTAAAGAAGCAGGCGTTTTTTTCTCAAAGGCCCTTCAAATCGATCCATGTTTTTCTGAAGCACGTGCCAATCTTGATATTGTGCGAAAAAGAATGTCAAAATGAAAGATAATTGTTTTGCCAAAATAAAAACGTTAGAATTCTTGTTGTTATTTTTGTTGGCGGTTTGTACTTTATTTGTCTATACAAGCAGCATCAAGGGCCCTTTTATTTTTGATGATGTTGTCAATATTCAGGATAATCCCCACATTCGTTTAAACGAACTCTCGTTAAATGGAATAATTAGAGCCGGATTCAAAAGCCCATGTCGGCATCGCCCTGTAGCCAACATTAGTTTTGCATTAAACTACTATTTTAACAGGTATGATGTGGCGGGATATCATTTAGTAAATATCCTTCTCCATATTACAACAGGATTTATTTTATTTTATCTTATTAAATTTACCCTCGAGTTGTTAAACACCAATAATTTGAAGCTCCAGTACGAAAAAATTTCACCGCCTGATGAACGAAATTGTTCAATTCAAAATTTTAAAAACTCGAGCATTTCAATATCGCCATATTCTTTTAGACCGTCATTTAACGAACTTCTGTTTATAGCATTTTTTACCGCCTTTATCTGGCTTGTTCACCCACTTCAAACCCAGACAGTAAGCTATATCGTTCAAAGAATGAACTGCATGGCAGCCATGTTTTATATTCTTTCTTTACTTCTCTATGTAAAATCCAGACTTGCAAATACGAGAAAGAAAAAGCAAATATTATTTTTGGGTTGTATTATTTCCGGAATACTTTCTTTAGGCAGTAAAGAAATAGCGGCAACGTTACCTTTCTTTATTTTTCTTTACGAATGGTATTTTTTTCAGGAACTAAGCATGAAATGGCTGAAACGCAATTCAAAATATTTCCTTTGCTCATTATTAATAATTGGTTTTATAGCGTTGTTTTTTCTTGGCGCCCATCCGATAAATAGTATATTATCAACTTATTATACGAGAGAATTTAATCTATGGCAAAGAGTTTTAACTGAATTTAGGGTCGTAATTTATTATATCAGTCTTATCATATTTCCACATCCGATGCGTCTTAACTTGCTCCATGATTTTTCGATTTCACATTCTTTTATAGATCCGATAACCACCCTAATTTCTTTAATAGCTATCTTGGGCTTGATTGTAACAGCAATTTTACTCGCAAAAAAAGAACGACTTTTATCGTTTTGTATTCTGTGGTTCATGGGCAATCTGGTCATCGAATCCACTCTCATAGGTGCTGAGATTATTTATGAACATCGGCTATATTTGCCATCCATGTTTATTATTCTGATATTCGTGAGTTTGGTATATCGTTTTGCCAGTTCAAAATGGATAGGGGCCGTTTTACTGTGTGCAGTGGCAATAATATTTTCTGTTTGGGCATATCAAAGAAGTATCGTTTGGAGTGATGACGTTATATTATGGAAGGACTGTGTGATAAAATCTCCTCATCAATCTCGTCAACACTACAACCTGGGAGTCGTTCTGGCACGCAATGGGAACCTTGATGATGCGATTAAACATTATCACGTGGCGCTAAATTTTAAACCTGATTATGTTGAGGCATATTATAATCTTGGAAACGCATTCGCTCGAAAAGGAGACGTCGAGGCTGCCATCTATAACTATCGAAAGGCATTGCAATTCAATCCTGATTTCTTTAAATCCTACTATAACATTGCTAAAATATTATTTAACCAGGGTAAAATCAGTGAGGCTATCCATAACTATCAAGAGGCGTTAACCATAAACAACGAGACACCCCAAACCCTGTTTAATCTGTCATGGATATATGCCACTTCTATAAATAAAAAGTATCGTATGGGAGAAAAAGCGGTTAAGCTGGCTGAAAAACTTTGTAAACTAACTGACTTTCAACAGCCCCTGGCACTGGATGCTCTCGCAGCTGCTTATGCGGAAACCGGAAAATTTGACAAGGCGATTGTAACTGCTCAAAGGGCACTTGAACTGGCATTGCAGCTAGGCCCTGAAGAACATGTCCTTGGATTAAAAAAGCGGCTGAAATTATATCAAACCGGACACCCTTATCGACAGAGTTTGAAAGAAAAAAAAGAGTCTTAAATTTACGGATGTTTGCCGACTCTGCTTTAAAGGGGGAACGTCGGTTTGGAATTACATATCCAAACGAATTAAACAGTTTGGTTAAAAAGAGATAAAAACTTTTTAAGGGAAAGGTATGTATTCACAAAAAAGGAACTTAACAATCTTTCTGGTATTCTTTTTATTTTTGTGTGTTGCATACAGTACAAACTATGGTGGATCCTGGCATTTTGACGATTATCCAAATATTGTTGATTATCCACGGATTCATATAAAGAATTTCAGGTTTAATACGTTAAAAGAGACTTTTTTTCGTTCATTCGATAATGGACAACACTTATTCAAGCGGCTGTATCGTCCGGTTTCCATGTTTAAGTTTGCTCTGAACTGGTATGTGGGAAAAGATAGCGTTATCGGGTATCATATAAACAACGATTTTCGCATTAGAGTATTCAGTGAAAACAAATAGTCAATCAAATAGCAACTTCTATACCTCTATCATTTACGTGTTCTTTATGGCTATGAATTTACAACAGGCAGGTAATTGAAATAGAAATGAGAGGGCTTGGGGGAGAAGAGTTAAATATGTTTAAAGATCAAAAAGTGGTCGTTGTCATGCCGGCATACAATGCGGAACGGACTTTGCGCAGAACCTATGATGAGGTTATGGCTCAGGGTATTGTTGACCTGGTAGTTTTGGTCGATGATGGGAGCCTGGATGAAACCGTATCCATCGCAAAAACACTGCCTAATACTTTGCTACACATTCATGAAAAAAATATAGGTTACGGAGGCAACCAGAAAACTTGCTACAAACTCGCGCTTGAAGCCGGTGGTGATATCATTATTATGGTGCACCCGGATTATCAATATACTCCAAAACTCATACCGGCAATGGCCTCAATGATCGGAAACGGTCTTTACCATTGTGTTCTGGGATCCCGGATTCTCGGCGGTTATGCCATAAAAGGCGGTATGCCGGTTTGGAAATACATCGCCAATCGTTTTCTTACATATGCTCAAAATATTCTGATTACTGCAAAACTTTCAGAGTACCATACAGGATACAGGGCCTTTTCTCGCGAGCTGTTGGAACGTTTGCCCCTTGAAGTCAATTCCGATGATTTTGTGTTTGATAATCAGATGCTGTCTCAAATTTTATGGCTGAGTTATCGGGTCGCCGAGGTGAGCTGCCCGACAAAGTACTTTGCTGAAGCATCATCGATTAATTTATTGCGAAGCATAAAATACGGTTTTGGGTGTTTGAATACCGCCATGAAATTTCGTCTGGCCAAACTGAATTTTATGTCTTCCAAATTATTTCCTGAAAAAAAGCAATCATGAATCATTACCACGCCAACCGATTCCAGGATTTTTTTGAAGAAAATCAATATACGTCTTTTAAAAACTACTTGTATAATTACCTCCTCCGTAAAATGGCAGTAGAAAAAAACCTGAAAAGCGAAAATATAGAGTTGATTTTAGAGGTGGGAAGCGGAATATCTCCTGTAATAATGAAATCCAGAGATATTATTTATTCGGATTTGTCTTTTTCAGCGATACAATTTCTTAAACATTCATATGGAAAAGGATATTATGTCGTGGCAGACGGCATGAGTCTACCGTTTAAATCCGGAGTTTTTTCTCACGCCATCAGCTCAGAGGTGCTTGAGCACCTCTCGGATGATAGACAGGCAATTAAAGAGATTGCAAGGGTTACGAAGCCACCGGGCCATTTCATCGTTACCTTTCCCCACAGAAAATTTTATTTTGCCATTGATGATCGTTTCGTAGACCATTTCCGTCGTTATGAGATTAATGAGATGCTGGATCGATTAAAAGATGCCGGGTTTAGACCGATGACCATACAAAAGGTGCTCGGTCCCCTTGAAAAAGTCACAATGTGTTTTGCGGTTTTATGTTTTTCCATAATCCAAAAGTTCCAGTCTGAAAAAGGAAAAATACCCCGAAATTTAGTGATAATGAATATATTTTCTTCAATCTTTAAATGGGCTAATCTATATTATTCGATATTTGCCTGGATAGACGCCAGGATTATGCCACGCTCGCTTTCAACAGTATTGTTAATTAATTCGATTTTGTCAAACAAGCCAAAGGAGAACAACTGATAAAAAAACTGATGTAAATGAAACGCTTTAACCAAGCATATACCAAAGTTATTACCTTGACACAAAAGCTCGTTTTTCTCTATAAGAGGAGAAGATATAAAGCTAGAATTGGTCTTTAGTTATGACATTGGAAAGGGAATAATTATGTAGTAAGGAAAATAAGGAGCCATTGTGTATAAAGAAAAGACAATCGCTGTCGTTGTTCCTGCCTATAATGAAGAAAAACTGATTGCTAAAACCATTAGGTCCATTCCTGAACGTGTTGACAGGGTTATCGTGGTAAATGACGCCAGTACTGATCGTACTGCCGAGATAGTTGAAGAAATGGCAAAAGAAGATTCCCGGATTTGTCTATTGGAGCATGAAGTGAACCAAGGTGTTGGCGGAGCCATAGTCACAGGATACAAAGAAGCCCGTGATCTGGAAATGGAAATAACAGTTGTGATGGCAGGAGATGCCCAAATGGACCCGAGAGATTTCCTCAATATAGTTGGACCTATTGTTGACGGGAAAGCGGATTATACGAAAGGCAATCGGCTTTTCTATGGCGATGCCTGGAACATGATTCCCCATTATCGTTATTTAGGCAATTCGTTTTTATCATTGATGACAAAAATAGCATCCGGCTATTGGCACATTGCAGACTCTCAAAGTGGTTACACTGCAATTTCTTTGATTGCACTTCGAAGAATAAATCTTGATAAGATATACAAACGCTACGGAATGCCGAATGATTTAATGATCAACTTGAATCAGTATGATTTTCGTGTGAAGGATGTGCATATAAGACCGGTCTACAATGTTGGAGAAAAATCAGGCATCAAACTGATAGAAGTGATACCCAAGATCACCTGGATTCTTGTTAAAGGTTTTTGGCAACGCCTTTTTATAAAATATGTCATCAAAGATTTTCATCCTCTCATCTTCTTTTACCTGCTTTCATTTTTTCTACTGTTCGCAAGTCTTCCTTTGTCAATCCGTCTATTTTATATTTGGGGATTCAAAGGTTATATTCCCGGTATAAATACCATGGCCCTGGTTTTTTCATTGATCAGCGGCCTTCAAACGCTCTTCTTTGGGATGTGGTTCGATATGGAATACAATAAAAATCTATGTATCCGTTGAATAACAATCCGAGTTCAATTGAACAATTTTTCAATATAAATTTCTGTAAGACAAACAACATCAGAAAATAGAATACATGACCGAGTATGATATGGTCGTGGGGGATTGTCCTTTTCTTATTTGATTTCCGGAACGCCGTGTTTTATAAGCATTATTAGCTTGTAAGGTATTGGGATGAAAGGTGAAAAGAAACGGGATATGGAAATGCGCCGTAATGACTGAATGTTTTTGCGCAGATGATACAGGCGTTTGCGTTCGTGCCACCATGATCTGATACATGAAATGTAAATCGAATTGAGCAAATTTAGATTTTTTTTTACAAAACACAGCAAAACCCCTTCGACGAGCAATAGCACAAAATGTAAAGGAAAAATAAGCTGAAAAAATGGGGTAGGGTAGGTCAACGCTATCACAAAACTTTTGTTACGCTCGCTGAAAGTCCGCCTTTTTTTGCTGGTGGATAGTCGATTCGCAACGACCTTGCCTCCCCCAAGGCTATCTCCTATGCGGTGCCTAAATCCTGAGGTATGGATTATTTTGACGGGATATCCTCTGAGCCTTGCAAGGCAACAAAGAAACATGTCCTCTCCTAAGGTATGAAACCATTCAGGAAAACCCCCAAGTTCCTTCCATAGGGCTCTGGGAATCCAGAAACAGGCCCCTATCACCATACCGACATCCGTTCTCTTGATATTTAAATTTGGTACCGTGTTGATAAAAGGATCAAACAAAATGCCTCTGTCGATCAGTTTGCCGGTAAAGAAATTATACTGAGGAAGTCCCAAAATGCCGGGGGGGTCTTGTCGGCGAGCTTCTTTAAACAATGTGGAAATTGCGTTGGGTAACAGCATGGCATCATTGTTAAGCAGTAGAATATATTCACCCGTAGCCTTTGAAACCATACGATTGTTGCTTACACAAAAACCGACATTGATCTTACTTGCAATTAGTTTTACATCAGGAAAGTTTTCTCGGATAAAATCAACGGAACCATCGGTAGATGCATCATCATGCACGATGATCTCAATCGAAAAATCACAATCCTGCTCCATCACAGACAATAAAGCGGAATCGATAATTCCCATACCATTATAGTTGGCAATGCAGATTGAGCAAATCGGATTGTCAGAAGAGTCTATTAGTTCTTTAGCCATTTCCATGTCAATTCAATTCCCTGTTCAAGGGGAGTCGCTGAATGCCATC
>Ga0210062_1000270_pt1 | contig 15940 bp, 10 predicted proteins | sample Muzzi_CordA_D2_FD_185528 | JGI IMG/M metagenome (GOLD analysis project Ga0210062, IMG submission 185528) | Wetland microbial communities from San Francisco Bay, California, USA, that impact long-term carbon sequestration - Muzzi_CordA_D2 (SPAdes) | ecosystem: Environmental > Aquatic > Marine >...
GTCGGAACGGCCGGCCTTCGCCGGCCTGGGGGTGGGAAGGGGACGCCCCCACCCCACGCTTCGAGAGATCCTCGTCGGTTTGAGGCGAAGCTTCACTGGGAGTCTGCCGCGGCGGCGGACCTGCCCGCGCCTCGAGCATTGCATCGAGCAGGACCTCCGAGGGCTTCCGGCCGGTTCCCCGGGCGAACCGGGAACTGAGCCGTCGCCCAGGAAGCCTTCTTGTTCTTGAATTTTCGACCAACAGACATCACTCCCGAAAACACCGAATCGAAAGGGATTACAGCCTCGCCTCCTTTTCGTCTCGACTTCGACCGGTCGGCTCGGCTACTATTCGAGAGTACTCACCCGGCAGAGACGAGATCCCGCGGGAACTGCTCCCGCCCTGAGACGACGGCTCCGTTGACCTGTTACGCCTTCGAGGAGTTCGAGCTCGATACCGAGCTGTACGAGCTGCGCCGTCACGGTGGCGCGATCCCGGTGCAACCGCCGCTCCTCGACGCGCTCGTCTACCTGATCGACCATCGGGACCGGACCGTGACCAAGGAGGAGCTGATCGAGCGAGTCTGGAACGAGGACGCCCTCTCGGACGCGGCCTTCTCGAGCCGCCTGACCTCGGTCCGTGAGGCGGTCGACGACGGCCCGGACCAACGGGTGATCGAAACGATCGAGGGGGAGGGAGTGCGCTTCGTCGCGGAGGTCGGAGAGCGATCCACCACGTCTCCGGGCGGCCAGACCCGCGGGCTCCGGCGGATCGACGACCACCTCGCAACCGCCCGCGACCTGCTCCAGCGCTGGTCACCCTCGGAGCTCGAATGGGAGTTGACGCGGGCCCGCGAGCTGGCCGAGGCGGAGGCCGACCGGACCCGCCTGGCAACGGTCCTCTGTTGGCTGGCCACCCTCCACGAGCACCGGGGTGAGCACAGACGATCCCAGGAGCTCATGGAGGAGAGCCTGAGCCTCTTCGACCTCTCGGACCACCCGGTGCCGGAGCGCGGCCAACCCTGCCCGGGGGAAACCGTCTCCGCCGCCGGCTCGGCCGCGCTCGAGAGCATCGAGCTCCTCACGAGCTCCGTCTTCCACCAGGGGCGGTTCGAAAAGGCCCTCCGGCTCGCCGAGCAGGGGCTCGAGATCGAAAGCCAGCCCTGCCCCAGCCTGTTGACCGCGACCCTGGGCAAGGACCCGAAGGCCGCCTGCCACGGCTGGGCGGCCCTCGCCCTCTGGTTCCTCGGCCGCGCCGACCAGGCCGCGGGACAGGCCGAGGCCGCCCTGGCCCTGGCGAAGGAGCCGGACCACGCACACGGCCTTCCCTTCGTCCTGGCCCAGGTGACCGTCCTTCACCAGCTCCGACGAGAGCCGGACGCCGTACGCCGCTGGACCAAGACGCCCACCACAAGCGCCTCCGGGCAGGCCCTCCCCCACCGGCTGGCGATCACCACCATCCTCGACGGCTGGGCGCGCGTTTTCCAGAGCGAGCGGGCGAGGGAAATCGCGCGGGGGCTCGCGCGGATCGAAACCGGGCTCGAAACGTACCGGAGAGCGGGCACGACCATCGGCCTGGCCTACCTCCTCGGCGTTCACGCGGACGCCCTCCAGCGGGCGGGCAAGCTCGAAGAGGCGCTCGTCCAGATCGGAACAGCACGGAAGAGCAAGCCCTCCAGGGGTCGCAGCTCGTTCTGGCACGCCGAGCTCGACCGACTGGAGGGATGTATCTACCTCGAGCAGGGAGACGGCCAGAAGGGCGAAACCTCCCTCCAGCACGCCAGAGCGCTCGCCCGACGCCAGGGAGCGCTCCCCATCGAGCTTCGCACCGCCTGCTGCCAGGCCCGCCTGCTCGACTCGCGAGGCGACACCCGGGGTGCCCGGCGGCTCCTCTCCGAGGTCTACGGCCGGTTCGAAGAGGGCCACCGAACGCCCGACCTGCGGGAAGCCGCGGCACTGCTCGAGACCCTGTAGCATGCCCTCATGGCTGGGCAAAAACGGAGCCCTCGAGCCCGAACAGCTCCCCGACGTCCTCCGCCGCCCGCTCGGTCTTGTCGGATCGCGGACTATTGGGTCGCCCCCCAAACCCTCGATCCCTTTCCCCCCGCACGGGGAGAAAGGGACGCCCGCCCCCGGCCCGTCTGCTCCGCAACAGGAGTGGGAACGCTCGCTTGGCTGACACCTCGGCCGGGACAGCGGCCGGTGGAGGGCCGTTCGCTTCGCTCACGCTCGGCCGGCACAGGTCCGGCCGCTTCAAGTTTCGGGAGTACGGCCGGCGCGGACGACGGCCCTACGCCGCCGTATCCTCCTCCCCACTCCCCCGCGCCAACCGCGGCGCCAGAATCAACGCCCCCCCATAGACCGCCAACGCCACGAACAGCTCCCCTGCCCGCCCCAACGGCAAATCCTCCCCCAAGAGCTTCACCGCCCCGGCGGCCAGCACCACATAGACCAACCACCGCGCCTCCCGAAAGCGCGCGAACCGGCTCGACCACGCCAACACCAACGCCATCAACGCCACGAACGCCGTGCGCACCGCCGCCACCAGAGCCGCCCCATTCTCCCCGCCCGCCACCAGGGGCAACAGCACCACCAACACCGCCCCACCCGCCGCCCAGATGAACGCCCCGAGCAACAAGAACTTCGGCACCCGCGCCGCCTTCCCCCAGAACGGCGAGTCCGCGGGCAACCGCAAGCTCGACGCCACCGCCAACGCGACCAACACCGCGATCGCCACCGGCGACACCACCGGCCACCCGGCCGACGGCGTCGACACGAAAGCCACCCCGGCATCGACCAACAGCCCGGACACCACCGCCGCGAGCACCGCGAACAAGAACGCATGCAACCCGAGCGTCACCGTCCGGAACCTCCCCGAGACCCACGCACCGGCCACCGCCAGCACCGACCAGACCGCCGCCTGCCCCGCCGAGCCGAGCACCAGGCCACACCCACCGACCGCCAGCACCAGCCCCAGGCTGCTCATCAACAGATACGCCGGCCGACGCTCCGGCCGAAGCTTCAAGAGAGGAAACGACACGCCGTAGCAACAGACGGCAACCACCAGACTGGCCACCCCGAGAGCCAAGGCCAACCCGGCGCCGGCGAGATCGCTCCGCACCAGCGCCCGCACCATCAGCCACCCACCGCCGTAGCCGACCAGCACCGACGCCGGCACCTGGGCGAGATCGAACCAGCGCGGACGCCACCGCTCCATGGTCACCGCCCGCACCACCGCCCCTCCGGACGAGAGCACGAACAGCGCCAGGAGGACCCAGAGCAGATGCTCGTTGGCCGCGAGCGCATCCAGACGCCCGAAGGCCGCCTCGACCGCCAGCACCGCCAGCGTCAGGTTCGCCGTCAGCGCGGCCACCCAGGGCAACGCTCTCCAGCCGCGGAGCAGCCCCAGCCAATCGGCGGCGACCGTCACCACCACCAGCACGGCCACGCCCGGCAGGATCGGCTCGATCGACGCCATCAGCGCCCAGGCGGAGAAGATCGCACCCAGCACCGCGATCCAGGCGACCACGCGCAGGTTCCGCCACCAGGCCACGGCCAGAGCACAGCCGGTGAAGAGCACCACGCCCAGGGCCCCGCCCGTCGCCCCCACCGCCCCGAACCGGCCAGCCGCCTCCCACGCCAGCGGCTCGGCAATGAGCGCGAACGAAGCGCCGTGGAACGCGGCGCTCCTGGGATGCCCGGAAGCCGCCGCCCGGTCGGCGAAGAAGAGCCAGACGAAGGCGTAGACCAATCCGAGCAGCAGCCCCACGTGGGCGGGAACCGTCCCGGCTTCGGTCAGGGCACGGAACAGGTAGGCGCCACCGAGCACCATCAGGGTGCGACCGACGAGAGCCAGAGCGCTCCAGCCCGACGCGACCGCCGGCTCCTCGGGCGCCGCCCCCTGCGCGACGAGCGCTTCCAGGTCAGGCTCGGCCAGGACCTCCGCCCCGGCCGGGACGGCGCCGACATCCGTCGGCACTTCCCGGACCGGTCCCAGGCCGTGAAGCTCACTCTCCAGCGACTGCACCCTCGTGGCCAGCTCTTCGACGAAGCGCGAGAGCTCCTCCACCCTCGCCTCGAGTCGCGAAGCCGAATCGGTCGTCGTCACCTCGACCCCCCATCCTCGTTAGGAATTGCGGCACCATTGTAGACGCCGTGGCGCCGAGGCAACCACCCGAGAGGGTGGGCGATCTCTCGCCTAGCGGGTGGTTACACGCCTCCAGGGCCATGCAAGACTCTGCCTCGGGGACGACGGCCAACGGACCGAATCGCAGGACGATCGGAGCCAGAGGCCGACTTACACATACGAAAAGGACCGAAACGATGAAAAAACTCGCTTCGATCACGCTTGGAATGGCGACCATCTTCGTTCTGGCCGCATTGTTCTCTGCACCGCTCGTCGCACTGCTGGTCCAGTAACCACCGCGGCATCTCTCTCCACTCCGACCAAAAGCTCGAACCCGGGCGCTCCCCCGGCCTCGGCCCCTCGCGGCCGAGAAGGGGGAGCCGCATGCGGACATCGAACGCATCGCGGAGGCTTCAAGCATGAGCAACGTCGTCACCACCTCCGGTCGCACGAGGGCGATCCTCGCGGCCGGATTCGTCGCACTTTGGCTCGCGGTCCCCGCTGCAAACGCCCAGCTCGACTGCGCGGATTGTCACGATGTCGTGGTCGCCGACGAGTCGATCCACGCCGACTTTGCCTGCACCGACTGCCACGGGGAGCTGACGGACGTTCCGCATCCGGAGGATGAGCTGGTCGTGGGCCAGGATGTCTGCGCCCAATGCCACAGCGTCGGAGACGAGCTCGGGGAGAGCATCCACGGAGGCATGGTCGGTTGCCAGGACTGCCACGGCAGCGCCCACGAGATCCTGCCGATCAGCGATCTCGACTCGCCGATGTCCGCGGTCAAGCAGCCCGCGGCCTGCGGCGAGTGCCACGAGACCGGCAACGGGTTGATCCAGGGCTACCTCGACAGCGTGCACGGCCGGGCGCTCTTGAAGTCCGGCCTGGTCATGGTGGCCCCCTCGTGCAGCGACTGCCACGGCTCCCACGACATCCAGCCGATCGACGACGAGAGCTCCAGGGTCTCCCACGCCAAGACGCCGGATACCTGCGGCTCGTGCCACCAGGGCATCCTCATGCAGTGGGAGAACAGCGCCCACGGGCTGAACTGGGAAGAGGGCGGGACCGACGGCCCGGTCTGCAAGACCTGCCACTCGTCCCACATGGTGGAGCGGCCGCAGATGGGCGCCGTCCGGCTCGAGTTCCCCGAGACCTGCGGCAACTGCCACGTCCACGAGCTCGAGACCTACCGCCACAGCTTCCACGGTGAGGTCACCGACCTCGGGTTCGTGGCCGGCGCGATCTGCTCGGACTGCCACACGCCCCACAACAACCTGCCCGAAGACAACCCGCAGTCGAGCATCCACCCGGACAACCTGATGGCCACTTGCGGCCAGTGCCACGACAACGTGAGCCCGGCCTTCCTGACCTTCGATCCGCACAACGACCCGAAGGACCCGGAGGACAACGCGATCCTCCACTACCTCTGGTTCTTCATGACCGCGCTGCTGATCGGCGTGTTCGGCTTCTTCGGGGTCCACACGGTGCTCTGGCTGCAACGGTCCCTGGTCGCCCTGTCCCGGGGCGAGCTCGAGGCCGAGCGCTCGAAGGAGGGTCCGTGGGTACGCCGCTTCGCCAGGCCGCAAATCCTGGTCCATGCGACGGTGATCTCGACCTTCCTGGTGCTCGCCGCCACCGGCCTGCCGCTCAAGTTCCACTACACCGACTGGGCACAGACGGCGGTCTCGTTCGTCGGCGGCGTCGCCGTCACCCGCTTCCTCCACAGGATCTCCGCGGTCCTCACCTTCGGCTACTTCCTCTTCCACGTCGGGACCCTGATCAAGCGGGGCCTGATCGAGAAGGAGAGCGGCCTGCTGTGGGGCTGGAAGTCGATGGTGCCCAGAATCAAGGACCTGACCGACATGATCGGCAACCTGCGCTACTTCCTCTACATGGGCAAGAGGCCGCGCTTCGACCGGTTCACCTACTGGGAGAAGTTCGACTACTTCGCGGTGTTCTGGGGCGTGGCGATCATCGGCAGCTCCGGGCTGGCCCTCTGGTTCCCGGAGCTCTTCGCGCGGGTCCTGCCCGGCTGGATGTTGAACGGCGCGTTCATCGTCCACAGTGACGAAGCCCTGCTGGCGGTCGGCTTCATCTTCGTCTTCCACTTCTTCCACACGCACATGCGTCCGGAGAGCTTCCCGCTCGACCCGGTGATCTTCACCGGCAGCATGCCTCTGGAGCGCTTCAAGGAAGAGCGGCCGGACGAGTACCAGCGGCTGGTCGAGCGGGGTGAGCTGGAATCGTTGCTGGTCGAGCCGCCTTCGGCCGCCCAGCTCCGGAAGATCCGGTTCTGGGGGTTCACCGCGGTTGCGGTCGGTTTGATCCTGGTGCTCGGCATTCTGGTGGCGTTCCTCCACCACTGACCGAGCTCGAAATCGAGACGCTGCCCGATCCTCCGCGGCCGGACCCCCTGGGCCCGCGGAGGATCGAGCATGTCAGGTAGCGCCCCTTGCGACGACCGACTCGGGGAGTTACGCTACACCAAGCCCAAATGAGCTGACAGGGGGACTGAGAGAGGAGGGGCGAGTTGAGCGCGGACGAGAGACGGGGGCTCTTTGGGAGACTCTTCAACTACGCGAACAATCCGACGACGATCGCAGGCATCGTCCTGACGACGGTTTCGGCCGTCTCGATCATCATCTTCATGATCGGCGAGCTGTCCGGGGGGTTCCGCAACCCCTATATCGGCATCTTCGCCTACATGATCCTGCCCGGATTCTTCGTGGTCGGGCTGATCCTTCAGCCCATCGGCATGTGGTTCCGGCGGCGCAAGCTGATCGCCGCGGGCGTGTCGCGGGCCGAGCGGGCTCGCTACCCCAGGCTCGACTTCAACGATCCCCAGCTCCGGCGGGTGGCGAGCATGATCCTCTTGCTGACGGTGATCAACGCGATCATCTTCGGATCGAGCTCCTACTACGCCGTCCACGAGCTGGAAACGGTCGAGTTCTGCGGTACGGCGTGTCACCAGCTCATGCAGCCGGAGTACACCGCCTACCAGAAGTCACCCCACTCGCGGGTGGCCTGCGTCCAGTGCCACATCGGCCCGGGCGCCTCCTGGTTCGTGCGCTCCAAGCTGGACGGCCTGCGCCAGGTCTGGAAGACGGCGCTCGACACCTACGACCGCCCGATCGGAACCCCGCTCCACGATCTCCGGCCCGCCCGGGAGACCTGTGAGCAGTGCCACTGGCCGGCGAAGCACTACGGCGACAAGATCCGGGTCTTCGCCCGCTTCGACGACGACGAGCAGAACACACCGAGCTACTCGGCGATGATCTTGAAGACCGGTGGCGGCAGCCTCGACCTCGGGAGCCACGGGGGCATCCACTGGTGGCACATCTACTCCGACAACCGGATCCGCTACGTGTCGGAGAACGATGACCGGGAGAACATGCTCTGGGTCGAGCTGACGCGACCGGACGGGGAGCGCCGGGTCTACACCCGTGACGGCGACGAGCTGCCGGCGGCGGAAGAGCTCGAGCGCCGCGCCCGGCTGATGGACTGCATCGACTGCCACAACCGGCCCACCCACCTGTTCGAGCCGCCCGAGAAGGCCTTGGACCAGGAGCTCATGGGCCGCCCCGAGCTGGCCACGCTCCCCTTCTTCAAGCGCGAGGCCCTCGGCGCGATCGAGAACGGAACCTTCGAAACGAACGGGCAAGGGGTCGAAGGGGTTCGCGAGGCGATCCTCCGGTACTACCGGGAGGAGCATGCGGACGTCTGGCGCGACCGCCAGAGCGTCGTCGAGACCGGGGCCAACGTCGCCGCCGAGATCTACGGCCGGAGCTTCTTCCCGGAGATGAACACCGACTGGGAGACCCATCCGAACCACATCGGCCACGAGCAGTCGCCCGGCTGCTGGCGCTGCCACGACGGTGAGATGGAGACCGCCGACGGCGAGCACGTGATCTCGATCGACTGCGAGCAGTGCCACGTCTTCCTCGTCGAGGACAGCCCGACGCCTCCCGGAGAGGCGCAACTACTGCTCGGGGCAGGCGGCTGAGACGAGTCCCCGCCCGCCTGGGTGGGGATTGCCGCACCCCGGCAGGCGGGCACGGAGACGCCCCGAGGGATCGCGGGCACCACCCAAAGGGGTCTGAAGGTTGACATGGATGATCGCTATCCTAATCAAGGAACATCCCAACCATCGATTTGGCTTCAGCGGCACGGTGCCGCATCGAGAGAGAGGGAGGACGCAACCGTGCATTCCAAGCGCAATCGTACCTGCGGGCTGCCAGAGAACCTGGCGCACCGGAGGACTGATGCAACAACCGCCGCGCCCGACGCCGCGGCAAACCAATCGTGAGGTCAGATGACATGCGACAGAAAAGTCTCTTGACGCCACTGTTCGTGGCCGGGGCCTTCCTGTTCCTGGTACTGGGAGTCGCCTCGATGGTCGCGGCGCAGGGAGATGTCCCGGACGCGGCCACCTGCGCAGGGTGCCACGAGGATCAGGTCGCCGCCTTCGAAGGCAACCCGCACACCCTTCTGAACGATCCCGAGTGGGGTCAGTACGGCATCGAGGGCGGAAGCTGCGCTTCCTGCCACGAAGGCGCCGCCCAGCACGTCGAAGACGGCGGCGGTCAGGGCAACATCCTGGCCTACGGTGACGACGTCACCGCGAAGGTGAAGAGCCAGGCCTGCCTCGAGTGCCACGCCGACACCCACCCGCGCTTCTTCACCAGCGAGCACGCCCAGGCCGGCGTCGCCTGCACCGACTGCCACTCGGTGCACCAGCCGGCGCACAAGGCGGTCCGGCTGCTCAAGTCGGGCAACGGGATGACCAACGCCGACCCGGCCGAAGGGCTCGACGCGTCGTCCCAGCTCTGCGTCCAGTGCCACACGGACGTCGCCGCCAAGTTCCAGTTCAACGAGCGGCACCGCCTCCAGGAAGGTATCCTGAGCTGCACGACCTGCCACAACCCCCACGAGCGCGCGACCCGCGCCCGCCTGGGCGGCTTCAAGCACCAGCAGGTGTGCCTCCAGTGCCACACCGACAAGGGCGGCCCGTACGTCTTCGAGCACGGCTCGGTCCGCGGCGAAGGCTGCACCGCTTGCCATGACCCCCACGGCTCCCCGAACCGGCACAACCTGCTGTTCCAGGACATCGGCCAGCTCTGCTACTCGTGCCACACCGTGGTTCCGGGGTTCCACGTGTCCGGGTTCCCGGACAACACGCGCTTCCCCCAGAACGCGAACTGCGTGAACTGCCACTCGGCGATTCACGGTTCGAACTTCCACCCCGCCTTCCTGCAGTAAGCGAGGTCCACCATGAAACGAATTGCATACAGCACGACGATCGTCCTGGTGTCGGCCTTCGTCTTGGGCCTCGGGCTGTTCGTGAGCCCGGCGGCGACCGCTGAAGAAGACGGGTCCTTCGATGGCCGGTTCGTCATCGGCTACCGCGACATCAGCGTCGACGGCCAGACCAACAAGTACCGTGAGGACATCAACCTGGACGATGGTCCGCGGCTGATGGACCTCGACTTCTCGCTCACTCCGGACGGCACGCTCGGCGAGCTCGTCGACCGCATCCAGCTCGACATCGACGAGCTGGGCGGTGAGCCCTTCGAGAGCATCCGCCTCGGGGTCCAGAAGTTCGGCCGGTTCGACTTCGAGTACAACCGCTGGGAGTCGGACTACTTCTACAACGACCAGCTCTTCCCCGCGGACCAGGTGAGCACCCGGAACGCCATAGCCGGCGACTTCCACACCTTCGACTTCCGCCGCGTGCGCGACCGCGCCGAGCTGGACATCAACTTGAACAAGCGGGCCGCCCTGACCTTCGGGTTCGACCGCTACAGCAAGACCGGCGAGAGCACGACGACCCTCGACATCTCCCGGGACGAGTTCGAGCTCGACCGGCCGATCCACGAGGATTCGTTCACTTACAACGTCGGCTTCCAGTACGCCTGGGACAAGGTCACCCTGGCCTTGGACGAGCGCTACCGCGAGTACGACAACGGCTACGAGATCTTCCTCCCGGGTCAGTCCGTGGGCGATCCGGGCAACAACACGGTGCTCGACTTCTACTTCCTCGACCAGCCGTACAGCTTCGAGAGCTGGGACCACACGGTGCGCGTCGTGGCGACGCCGACCGACCGGTTCACCGTGCGCGCGTCGGGCACGGTCCAGAACCTCGACCTCGACCTGACGGCTTCGGAAGAGAGCGGGGGCATCGGCTTCAACGGCAGCCCGCTGTCGTCGGACGCCACGGGCGCCGGTGAGATCAACCGCGACACCGACCTCTTCGACCTCGACCTGACCTACGTCCTGACCGACAACTGGGCCCTGGTGGGCGGCTACTACATGCGCAACCTGGACCAGGACGGCACCTTCCTGTTCGACGGAGTGCTGCGGAGCGGTCGCTGGGAGATCGAGACCGACGGGTTCGAGGCCGGCGTCCAGTGGATCGCGACCAACGACCTGTCGCTCACGGTCGGTGTGCGGTACGAGAGCCGTGACATCAACCACGGCGCGGCCGAGGACGCTCCGATCGACATCGAGAAGGAAACCACCGACAACGACGGCTACTTCGGCACCCTGGCCTGGCGGCCGATGAAGGGTCTGAACTTCACCCTCGATTACGAGGACAGCTCGATCGACGATCCCTTCACCCTCGCCTCGCCCACCGACCGGAGCCGCACCCGGGCGACCGGCCGCTACACGGCGGACAACGGCTTCTGGGTGTCGGGCACGTACCAGATGTCGGAGTACAAGAACGACAACTCGAGCTGGGACGCCGATCACGACCTCGGCACCCTGCGGATCGGCTACAACAGCGACCGCGTCAACGCCCAGTTCGGTTACTCGCTGGTCCAGGTCGACCAGGCGATCCTCAGCAACGTCAACGACACGGCGCTGTTCGACATCGCCTACTCGCTCGACTCCGACTTCTTCGACGGCCTGATCCGGTTCCGGGCGACCGACAACCTGTGGATCGGTGGCGAGTTCCGGCTCTACGAGAACGACGGCTACTTCGCCGTCGAGCGGGACGACTACCGGGCCTTCGGCGAGTACCACTTCGACGGTGGCTATCTGGTTCGCCTGAGCTACCGGACGATCGACTACAACGAGACGGACTACAACTTCGACGACTACGACGCCGACATCTTCGACTTCGGAGTCGGTCTCACCTGGTAACCCCAAACCGACCGGCCCGGGCTCTCGATCGAGGACCCGGACCGGATCACACCTCCGAACGCCCGGGGCTCGCCCCGGGCGTTTTTTCATGGTGTGGATCCATTCGAGCGCCTTGACACCACCCGACCCCGCCGACACAATCCCCACGATGCCCGGAGCCCCGACCACGTTGACCACCCTGACCCTCGAGATCAACGGGGAAAAACACCCCGTCGTCTTCCCGACGCACCACACCCTGCTCGAAGTCCTGCGGGAAGAGTGCGGACTGACCGGCACCAAACATGGCTGCGAGCTCGGCGAATGCGGCACCTGCACCGTCCTCATCGACGGCCGACCCGTGCTCTCCTGCCTCGTCCTCGCCGCCGAGCTCGAGGGCCGCTCCATCCAGACCGTCGAAGGCCTCCAGGAGGGCAACACCCTCCACCCCCTCCAGGCCGCTTTCGCCGACCTGGGCGCCGCCCAGTGCGGCTACTGCACCCCTGGAATCCTCATGGCCGCCAAGGCGCTGCTCGCGGCAAACCCCAATCCGAGCCGAGACGACATCCGCGAAGCCCTGGCAGGGAATCTTTGCCGGTGTACCGGGTACACCAAGATCATCGAAGCCGTCGAAGGAGCCGCCGCCAGGCTGCGCGGCGAAGACTGGGAACCGGAGCGCGAAGTGCTCTACGGAGCGGTCGAGCCCTCGACGACCGGCCACCCGAGCGGCTAGCGATCGAGCCTCCCGACAAGCTCAGAGCCGGAGTGTCGGACACCTTCCGACACCCCCGCGGACACCCAGCGGCCTGTCCGACACCCGAGCCAACACCTCCGACCCGATCCCGACCCGCAGTCTGCCGGCAACGGGCTGGCCTACCCCCTGGCACGGGACGTGCTGTTCGTCCTGGCGGAGGTTTACTGTGAAATACAGACTTCTACCGATCCTGGTCCTTGCCCTCGCCACCACGCTGCCCCTCGGCGCGACCCCCCGGGGCGCCGTCGACGTACGCATCCTCGACGAACCGATCACCAACCTGGCGGACCACGCCGAGCTCGCGGCCCGGACGGCGCAGCGCACCGCCCCTGTCGATCAGCTCCTGGCGCGCACCTCGAGCACCACGGACTCCCTGCTCGTCCCCTTCTTCGAGGTCGACCGCCGGAGCAAGCACGGCGTCACCACCCTCTTCGCCGTGCGCAACGAAACCGCCCGCGAGCTGCCGGTGAGAATCCTCTACCTGACCAACCTGGACGCCTCCGCCCAGGTGGTCGAAGAGGTGAGGATCCCCGGACACGCCGTCCACACGGTCAACCTGCGGGATGTCGAAGGGCTCCAGGCGGACGACGACGGAATCGCCCGGGGCCTCGTCATCCTCGGGGTCATCGACGGCTGGCAGGACGACTCCGACTACCTGAGCGGCGACTTCCTGTTCATCGACCCGCACACCGGATTCTCCACCGGCAACACCCTGGTGAACGTCTCCGTCTCCGACCCGCAGAACGAGTTCTGCGCCGGCTGGGGAACGCGCTTCTTCAACGGCGGCACCCTCGGCGCGCGGACAGACCTGACCTTCACCGTGGACATCCCCGGCGGCGCCCACCCCATCGACCGACCCACCGCCATCGGCACCGTCTACGACGAACAGGGCACCCCGGTCCAGTCCTTCGAGCTCCGGACCGACCTGCACACCTTCCACCTGCCGGCAAGCTCCCTGGTCCCCGCCGACCTGCCGAACGGAACGATCTCGCTCCGGTTCCTCGGCACCGAAGGCGTCGTCCTGCTCGAGCACAGCGAGACGAACCGCATCGCGCTCGGCATGAAAGCCGTCTGCCGGGACCGTGTCGAAGAGTAGGGTCGCTCGCTCCGCTCGGACCCGGCTCTGCCCCCAAGCCCTCCTCCCCTCCGATACAATCCCGCCCCGGAGGCCCCATGGCAGAACCGGTCAAGACCAAGCAACCCGAAGCACCCGAAATCCGCGAAGCGAAGAACATCGTCGGCAAACCGTTCCGGCGCGTCGACGGCCGCGCCAAGGTCACCGGCGTCACCCGCTACGCCGACGACCTCTCCTTCCCGCGCATGTGCCACATGCGGCTCGTGCGCTCCACCATCCCCCACGGACGGATCGTCGACATCGACCTCACCGAAGCCCGTGACGTCCCGGGCTTCCTGGGCGCACTGACCGGTCAGGACCTCCCCAACCCGTTCGGCATCCTGCCCGTCTCCCAGGACGAGCACACCCTCTGCCCGGACCACGTCCGCTTCGTCGGCGACCCGGTCGTCGCCGTCGCAGCCACCACCGAGGACGCCGCCTGGGAAGCCGCCCGCCGCGTGCGCGTCGAGTACGAAGCCCTCGAAACCATCGCCTCGGTCGACGAGGCCATCGCCACCCCCGAGCCCCGCATCCACGACTACGGCGACGAGGGCAACCTCCACAAGAAGGTCTCCATGACCTTCGGCGACCTGGACGCCGGCTTCGCCGAGGCAGACCTGATCCTCCAAGACACGGTGTTCTACGAGGGCAACACCCACCTGCCCATGGAACAGCACGCCACCGTCGCCGTCCCGGAGGACGAAGGGCGGGTGACGGTCCACTCCTCCACCCAGACACCCCACTACCTGCACCGGGCGCTGGCCAAGGTGCTGGAGCTGCCCCCGTCGCGGATCCGCGTCGTCGCCGCTCCGGTGGGCGGCGGCTTCGGCGGCAAGAGCGATCCGTTCAACCACGAGATCGCCGCCGCGGCCATGGCGCTCAAGCTCGGCCGGCCGGTCAAGATCAGCCTGACGCGCGAAGAGGTCTTCCTCTGCCACCGAGGTCGCCACCCGGTGCTCATGCACGTCGAGACCGGTTTCAAGCGGGACGGCTCGATGACCGCCCAGCACCTGAAGACCGCCCTCGACGGTGGCAGCTACGGCTCCTACGGCGTGGCGTCGACCTACTACACCGGGGCGCTTCAGACGGTGACCTACGAGCTTCCCGCCTACCGGTTCGACGGCCTGCGCGCGTTCACCAACAAAGCCCCGTGCGGCCCCAAGCGGGGCCACGGCACGCCCCAGCCCCGGTTCGCCTTCGAGGTCCACCTGGACAAGGCGGCCCACGCCCTCGGCATCGACCCCGCGGACCTGAGGCTCCAGAACCTCCTGCCGCCCGACTCGATCACCGCCAACTGGCTCAAGGTCGGCTCCATGGGCCTCGGTCGCTGCATCGAAGCGGTGGTCGAGGGCTCCGGCTGGCGGGAGCGCTACGGCAAGCTCCCCGAGGGCCGGGGCCTGGGCCTCGCTTGCGGCTCCTACCTCTCGGGCGCCGGCCTGCCGATCTACTGGAACCACATGCCCCAGTCGGGCGTCCAGCTCAAGCTCGACCGCTCCGGCGGCGTCGCCGTCTTCTGCGGCGAGTCGGAGATCGGCCAGGGGTCGGACTCGGTGCTGGCCGCCGTGGTGGCCGAGATCCTCGGGATCGCGCTCGACGACATCCGCCTCTGCGTCGCGGACACCGACCTCACCCCGGTCGACCTGGGGAGCTACTCCTCGCGGGTCACCCTGATGGTCGGCAACGCGGCAATCGAGGCGGCCGAGCGCGCCCGGGAGCTGATCGCCCGGGCGACGGCCGACAAGCTCGAGCTACCGAAGGACCGGCTCGTCTTCGCCGACCGGCGGGTGTTCGACACCGAGGACCCGGAGACGGGCCTCACCTTCGAAGAGGCGGTGATCGCCGCCGAGGCGATGTTCGGAACCCTGGGGACGACCGGCTCCTACATCCCACCCCGCTCCCCCGGCCGCTACCGCGGAGCCGGCGTCGGCCCCTCGCCCACCTACTCCTACAGCGCGTGCGTGGTCGAGACCGAGGTCGACCCCGAGACCGGCCTCTACCGGGTGGAAAAGGTCTGGCTCGCCCACGACGTGGGCAAGAGCATCAACCCGGCGCTGGTCATGGGCCAGATCGAGGGCGGCGTCTACATGGGGCTGGGCGAGGCGATGATGGAGGAGCAGGTCTACCGCCGGCTGCCGAAGCACCTGTCGGGCGCCCTGGTGCACCGGCACCCGTCGCTCCTCGAGTACAAGAGCCCGACCTTCATGGACATGCCGGAGATCACGAGCTACATCATCGAAGACCCGGACCCCCAGGGGCCGTTCGGGGCCAAAGAGGTGGGCCAGGGTCCGTTGCTGCCGGTAATGCCGGCGGTGGCCAACTCGGTCTTCGACGCGGTCGGAGTCCGGGTCGATCAGGTGCCGATCCACCCGCACATGATCCTGAAAGCCCTCCAGGCCAAGGCCAAGGGCGACGAGCCCCGCTTCGGCCCAGAGCGCTTCCCCGAGGTCGACTTCGGCGAAACCCTCGAGGTCCCCACCCCGGCCGAAGGCGGCGACGGCCGAGCGATCAACGACTACAAACACCGCCTCCGCGCCGGCATGCGCTCCTCCTCCGGCACCATGACCGAGCGCGACGAGGCACTGCGCGACAAGAGCATCGAAAAGCTGACCACCAGGTAGGAACCTCGTTCCCTCCCCGATGCCGTCCAGAGAGGATGGGCCGTCCATCTGCCGCATGAGCTGTACGCTCGTGGCCTCGAGATGATCATCTGGCGCATGGCCCGGCAGTAATCTGCCTGCTCATGCGACAAATGGTACCGCGTCAGGATTCCGTTAGATCGGTTTTGAGCTGGCTGTGCTGGGAGTGTTGTAGGAGCTTGGAGAGTGCGGCGAGTTGTTGCTTGTCGTGG
>Ga0210062_1000273_pt1 | contig 15850 bp, 13 predicted proteins | sample Muzzi_CordA_D2_FD_185528 | JGI IMG/M metagenome (GOLD analysis project Ga0210062, IMG submission 185528) | Wetland microbial communities from San Francisco Bay, California, USA, that impact long-term carbon sequestration - Muzzi_CordA_D2 (SPAdes) | ecosystem: Environmental > Aquatic > Marine >...
CGAATGGTTTTAGATTTGCCCGAAGGGCAACGGGAATAATATCCGGCCACGTCGGCCGGGTATTGTCTGCGTCAGTCGAACGAGCGACTTGTCGGGTCGCAGCTCGCAGAGCGAAGCCTGAAGCGAGTGGGCGGCTATTAAATATAAATGAATCAAAACTTATATCTATCTATTGGATCAAATTACACCAACTAACTTGGAGATGAACCAAGTTTTTTTTAATATCAACGTACGGGAATATTTCGTTCCTTCCCGTAAATCATCAGCACTGAACCCAATACGATCAACGAAGCCCCGATGACAAAACCCGTGGTGAGCCGCTCATTTAAAATAATGATCGCATATATGGTTCCCTGGATCGGCTTGAAAAAGAAGACAATGCTGCCGACATTGGTTGAAGTCAATTCCATCCCCTTGTAATAGGATACAAATGTAATTCCGGAGCCCAATACCCCCAGATACAGCAACGGCAAAATATTTCCGGCACTGATACCGGCAAACCAGGGAATACCGGCAACGGGCAAATAGGCACCCAGCGCAATGGTCCCGCAAATGACCACAACGGTAAAAGCCGCCAGATTCCCGAATTTACCCGTGGTTTTACGCATCAGGACATTATAAAAAGCGAAGGTGACGGCCGCGAAAAAAAGGTGCAGGAAATAAATATCAAATTTGCTGTTGAACGGGTTGGAGATAAACAGCAGACCGACTATTTCCAATGCGATGGAGAGAATGATGAACAAATTCGGTTTCTCATTCAGCAACCAGGCCGCAAAAATGGCAATAAATACAGGATTGGAAGAAAAAACAAACGTGGAAAGCGAAGCGGCTGTATTTTGAATCGCCACCTGGAGAAATACCATGCTGATCGGAATATATAAAATTCCAAGGCCGATCATGGCAAGCAGATCGCGTGCTCGAATAACAACCTTCCGCCGCCGGATATCATGAATCGCAAACGGCAGCAGCGCCAGACCACCAATCAGAAACCGCAGAAAGTTTAGCTGAATCGCATCGATTCCATGTACCAGTTTGGAAATGACCTCAAAAGGCCCGAAAATCAGAATGGTTATCGTTAGATAAATGTATCCCTTATTCAGTGTAATTTAAGATTTTCATTATTACTAAAATATTGAATTTGCTATTTTTCAGAGCGGATTAATTGAGGATACCGGAAAATTGCTGATTGACGCCAAAAGCTTCGGTGAAAACGTCAGAGCGCTTCGCATGCAGCAGGGGTTGACCCTGGCGGACCTGGCCGAAAAAACCCGGCGCTCAGTCAGTCTTCTCAGTCAGATTGAAACCGGCAATGTCAGTCCTTCTTTCAGCAGCATGCAGACCATCGCCGACGCTTTAACAGTGTCTCTGGCCCAGATAATTTCACAGGAACCGGCGGCCGAAGAGGGCGAATTCTACCATATCAGCGAACCTGAGCGCAAAATCCTGATCACCCAGGGCGGGGTCCAGCACCAGCTGTTATCGCGTGGCCTGACCCTTCCCTTTGAATTCAACATTCTTGAAATCCCTCCCGGCGTATCCACCGGTGATTACCTGTACTCCCACGAAGGCGAAGAGTGTGGTTTGCTGCTTGAAGGCGAACTGGTGCTTGAAATCGGCCGCCAGGTGCATCACTTGAGTCCGGGGGATTCGATCACCCTGAAATCCTCGCTGCCGCATAAGTTGTCCAATCCCGGCAAAAAAAAGGCCCGGGCCGTATGGGTTAATTCGGAGCCCTATATTTTTTCGACCAAATGAAGGGTGGGAGGAACACAGACGTCACTTAACGCATAGAGGAGGTTTTACGAATGATCCCGCAAACCATGAAGGCCAGTATGTTAACGGCCTTTAACAAAATCGAGCTGAAAGAAATTCCCGTACCTTCCCCGGGACGCGGCGAAGTCCTGTGCCGCATAAAAGCTGTCGCCATTTGCGGCACCGGCCTTGAGATTGTCAAAGGAAATCATCAGGGCAAGGGCTGGCCGCGTAGCTGAAGCGGTTGGGTGTTCAACCGCCGGCGGGACAAGTTTCACGAAACGGCGTTGCGCCTAAAAAGGCACGCCACTCGTCGCGCGCGATCGTCGGCGTTGTCAGCCGAGCGCAGGTCTCGCCGACCAGGTCGTGTCGCCGCCATAACCAGCGGTGAACTACCTGATCAGTACCGCCAATGAAAAGATGACGTCCGTCGGGGCTGAAGGCGAGCGTGGTCTGCACACCGTCCTGCTCGAGCTGTTCGAGCTCCGCCCCGGTTTCGATGTTCCATATCCGGATGATCTGATCATCACCCGCGGTCGCGAGGTAGGGGCCAACACCGCTGAAGGCCATGGCCTCCACCTTGCCTCCGTTAACGTGCCCCACCTCCAAGGCCACTTCGCCAACGGGCACTGAAAAAACGCTGAGCGACGTGCCCTCGCCCATCACGGCCACATACCTCGCGTCGTGGCTGAAAGCGAGATCTGTTGGTACAAAGGCGAGCAGGCGGTCAAATAATACCTTCCTCTTACCCAGATCCCAGACCCTGAGATTGCGTTCGCGGTCCGCGACCGCCAACCATCGGTCGTCGCCACTTACCTCCATGGCGGCGATCGGGTGCTCATGGGGAAATACATGCAGCGTCTTGCGACGTTCCAGATCCAACATCTTGACCTGCAACTCGGATGCCGCGAGAAGATGGTGCGGCTTCTCGAGGAATCGCAGCGCTACGACGGAGCCGGTGGCCTTCAACCAAAGCTTTTTGCGTTGTTTGAAGTCGAGGAGGACCGTGTGGTTGAAACTGCCACCGATCGCCAGATAGCGACCGTCCGAACTGAAATCCAGCGTCCAGGGCATAGCCTTGTAACCGCTCGATCCTTCGCTAAGATGCTCTAAATGGCGGTGGCCTTCGTTCGATGTGATGTGCCACATGTGCGTCGCATTGATATCAAGGGAGGCGATGAACTCACCGTCCACGCTGAAGGCAAGCCCGCGCACGGCGTGGGTTTGTTCAAAACTTGCGAGTTGTCGGCCACTGGTCGAGTCCCAGACCCTGATCTCACCAGCCTCGGTGCCGGTCGCGATGAATTGTCCGTCCGCGCTGAAGGCGAGGCTTCGGATGGCACTCTGGTGCGGCAACGGCAAGGGCTCACGGGAATCATCCGCGGGTCGTATCTGAAGTCGCCCATCGCGCCCGCCTATCGCGATCAGCGACGCGTCCGGGCTGAAAGCAACGGCTGTGACCGGTGCATCGTGGCGCATCCTGGCAATCGCCCGGCCATCGCTAACAAGCCAGAGCCGTGCGCTGCCGTCCTCTGCGCCGGTGACCACCCACCTGCCATCTGGGCTGAACGTCGCGGCATTGATGCCGCCCTCGTGGGTGAGTTCGGCCACCAATCCCTTGCGCCTTGCATCCAGCTTGGCCGTCGCGCCTGCGCCCCTTAGCAGGTGGTCACCCTTAACTCCGATTGCGAGCACCCGTTCTCCCACTCGTGCGATACGCTCACCGCTCTCGAGTGAAATCACGTAGCAATCGTGATTGAGCATTTGAACCGAGACGTGAGTGTCGTCGACACCGATGACGATTGGGCCTGTCGCAAAGGCCCCGGTATTTGCGCGCAGGCGCTGCGCTCCGTCAGCAATAGACCACATGCGGACGCTGGACACACCGCCCGTGACCACACGTTCCGCATCGCTCAAAAGTGCGATCGACAATACCGAGTGCAGTGGTATGTTGACCGTCGATCGCTTTGGCAGTGTTTCGCCCGGGTGAGTAAGCGATACGATTTCCGTTCCTCGCGTAAGGTCATACACATGCGCCTCAACCTCGTCGAACGCCTCCACGCCGACGCCGATCGGCCGACCATTGGGTGCGACGGCAAAAGACTGGATCGGCCCGGGCGCATTGAAAGGGCCAGCCTTTGTCCTATCAGTAGTCGACCATAGGCGCACGGCATTGTCCGAATCCAAAGTTCCGACATATGCACCATCCCTGCTGAAGCGAATCGCCGTAACCGGTGCGTTCTGGTTCAGGGTTTTCCCGACCGGCAGCAGGAAGGAGCGCGCCGCGCGCAAAGCTTTCACTGCGTCCTGGGTTGATTCGCCAAGCGCATCGAGCCGCCGCACCGCTTCGATCGCAAGTTGGGCCCGGAGCTCGGGCCGGTGATCCGGCTGGGCGTTTGCCTTCACGATCAAATTCCGTGCCAACGCCACCTCGGAACGGCGGGCCGTTTGCTTATGTTCCAGGAACCCCCAAAGCGCGAGCAGCACCGCGACCACGGCCACGAAGGCGCTGATGAATGCTACTACCCGCTGCCTGACAGTCGCGTGTCGACGACTGGCGCCGATGAAGTCGCGCTGCACTTCAGTTGGTGCGGGATCGTGTCCCGACTCATCGGAGAGCCACGCCTCGGCCTCAGCCAAAGCACGCCCGGATATCAGCCGGCTCTTATCGTCGTCGGCGCGGCGCCATTCCCCAGCCTGCAACAGGATCCGGGTATGAATCTTGATCCAGTCGAGATCCATCTCGATGGCGGCGAGGGTGCGCGTAACCGCGTCATCGAAATTGTCCTGCTCGCGCCAGTATAACCAGTTGCGCGCTCGAAGGGGCTCGGGAACAGAAGCCGGTTCGACCTCTGCGCGCACCACCGGAATCAGCCGCTTCCCGCTCGATAGCGCATGCTGGAGCTCCATGTCGCAAATTTCTGAAGTGAGAAATGCCGGACTCAAGACGAACAGTGCATTATCAGCGGATTCGATGGCCTGGAAGATTTCAGTAAGCCACTCGGCGGTGGGCGGGATGCGCTCGAGATCGACCCAGACCTCCTTGCGGCCGCGCTCGGTGAGTGCAGTCACGAGCTCGGTTACGAACGCCTGGTCGGAGCGGGCATAAGAAACGAAGATATCGGTCATGTCATCACTGGGTTATTGGGGACGTCCATCAGGTGACTGTAACCTTTGACATCTGCTCTCAAAACCGCACTGAGTTTACGTTTGGCGCATTCCTCGAACATGGGTCCCGCCATTTGATGTTTTTGAAGTTTAAGGGTATAAAAGGGGATAGATTTCAAAGCAATCTAAATTGTGCGTTCGGTCAGCTGGAACCGGAAATTCAGATCAATTTTTAATCATATATATCATTAAGTTGTGTAGAATCAAATCATATTTCAATGAATTTGAGAAATGAGAACCTGCCACTGCATATGGCGGTTAGGCCAAATTAGTTCGTAAAGGTTCAGGGAGCGGGGAATTAAACCCTCGTCCGCCGCAGGCGGGTTAAAAAATGATTGACCGCAGCCCGTCAATCCGGATATACGTCCATCTAAATAAATTCCGATTCCATACTCCAAACGAAGCCGAAGCGGTTCTCCATTCACGAAATCGAATCCGGTTCTCATCTTGTTCTTACGCGCTTTCAATAAATCCAAAAACTGAGTTACTCTGTTTACCCCAACGTTGCAAAAGTCGGAGGGCTTCAGAGTCAAGGCGTCTGAGGGTGAAGTCGTAGTTCTTTACTTCGAACCCTCAGCAACGCAGAATCTGAAGCTCTCCGACTTTCCCGCAGGGCAAACAACATGGCAAAATCGACCCCATCCTTCGAATTCACCAATGGAGGTATCCAAGAATTTGTCATTTTGCTATGATATTGGCAATAACTGCGGACCATTATCTAATCTTTGCCATGTTGTTTATGCAACTAAGGGGTTTATTAATCTCTTTCAGCCAAAGTGTAAAAGGAGTCCGGAAAGATGGATGAATTGATAGGGTTTGACGCTGTTGGGTTGGGCGAGTTAATCCGCAAAGGCGAAATTACACCGGTTGAATTGCTTGAAAATGTTATTGCCCGAATTGAAAAAGTAAACCCCAAACTAAATGCGGTTATACACAAAATGTATGACCTGGCTCGTCGGGCTGCCGGGAACTTAAGCTCAGGTACCAAAGTCGCGAGAGCGCCTGATTCCAGGTTTTTCGGTGTTCCATTTCTATTAAAGGACCTGATTGCGGAATGCAAAGATACACCTTTTAACGAGGGATCCCGTGCTGTTCAAAACTATATTTCCAAACTGGACAGCGAGATTGTCAAACGTCACAAGGCCTGCGGATTGATCATCGTCGGAAAAACGAATACACCAGAGTTTGGAATATTGACCAATACTGAACCTGTCCTTCATGGCCCAACCTTTAACCCCTGGAACCCGGACTTAACGCCGGGTGGTTCCAGTGGTGGTTCCGCAGCAGCAGTGGCGGCCGGCTTAGTGCCGATGGCTCACGGCAACGACGGCGGCGGATCCATCCGTATTCCGGCATCCTGCTGCGGGCTGTTCGGATTAAAGCCTACCCGTGGACGAAACCCCTTAGGGCCCCTGTTTGGTGATATCGGCGGAGGGATTATTCACGAACATGCAGTGACTCGCACGGTTAGGGATTCGGCAGCTTTATTGGACGTAACATCAGGACCCGACATTGGGGATCCCTACTATGCGCCACATAGGGCGCGCCCTTTCCTGGAAGAAGTCGGAAGCGAAGTCCAGTCTTTAAAGATCGGATTTCTGACCAGTGTGCCCGAAGGCTGGAATGAAGAAACGGCGTTGCATCCTGATTGTGAGGCCGCAGTGAAAGATGCTGCGCAGCTCTGTGAAGATCTCGGCCATAACGTAGAGGAGGTCTCCCCGGTTCAATTAGGTCACCCGGATCTTCCCCAGACTTTTATTTTGATATTTTGCTGTTTTGTCGGTCACGTTATCGCCTATTGGGAGCGCGAATTAGGAAAAAAAATCAGCCAGGATGACGTGGAACCCGTGACCTGGGAACTCTACCAGGAAAGTCTAAAAACAACCGGAGCGGCATATTTGGTTGCCAAGGAAGCGCTCCAACGCTTTTCGAGAAAAATAGCTAACTGGTATCACAAGGGAAATTATGACCTGCTTTTATCTCCCACAATGAGAATACCACCAACCCAAATAGGTTCTTTTCAATCAACGCCGGATGATCCCATAAAGTGGATCGAAATTGCGCTTTCATTTGTGGCTTTCACCCGCACCCAAAACATAACCGGCGAACCCGCCATGTCGGTTCCTTTATTTTGGAATGATGATAACATCCCAGTCGGTGTCCAATTTGCAGGGCGCTTTGGCGAGGAAGCCACCCTTTTCCGGTTGGCAGCCCAATTGGAACAGGCAAGGCCCTGGTCTGACAAAAGGCCGCCTATACATTGCGCAAATCCTTTCCGATTCAGTGCATAGCGCCAACCAGGGATCATGGAGCTCCCTGGCGATCTCCTCGAGCGATTGCATATACCACCCTGAATAGTATCGAAGGGTTCCTTTCATTTTGATCATCATTTTGAGCGTGTCCCACCACCTGGTCATATCCGGCGGCTTTTCATGGTGTTTTTGTTTCCGGGAAAAATGACTCTGGCAGTGCCCATTGTCCAAAAGCTTCTGAAAAATACATTCAACCTTTTGGTTGACAATATTTGGTTTGTGGCTATATTCAACTTTATGGTTGAACATGCGAACGATAAAATCCTTACTCAACTTCTTAAAGCTGTAAGCGATACCACGCGTCGCGCGCTTTTAACGCAGCTCTGCCAGCAAGGCGCCAGTCGCGTCACAGACTTGGCCGACCATTATGATATGTCACTCAACGCGATATCCAAACATTTAAAAGTGTTGGAAAAAGCCGGACTGGTAACACGCAGGACCATCGGAAGGACCCATTGGATTGAAGCCAATATAAAACAATTCGGTTTGGTTGAAGCGTGGTTAAAAGAACTCAAATCGATCTGGGAATTACGTTTAGAAAAACTTGATGAAATAATGAAAACTGGAGGAAATCAAAATGACTGAGCTAAAACTTAATATTAGCAAAATAATCCATGCCCCCATCGAAAAAGTATTTGATGCGTGGTTAAACCCAATATTGTTGTCAAAATTTATGACGCCCATGCCGGGGATGCCCGAGTCTCATGTCGAAAACGATGCGCGGCAAGGAGGCACCTTCACAATTATTATGCACGTTGGTGACGAAAAACTGCCGCACACCGGTGAGTATTTGGAAATTAACCGCCCGAACAGGCTGGTTTTTACCTGGGCGTCTCACCGATCACCTGACGATAGTAGGGTTACTTTAAATTTCACCAGGATAGACGATCATAAAACAGAAGTTTCGCTGTCTCAGGTCAAGTTTATTGATGAAGAAGCACGCTCCGACCATGAAGGCGGCTGGAGCAATATTTTAGACAAACTAAATGACGTTATGAGCTAACCGAAGTATAATATTGTATAGTTTTGTACAAACAGCGCGTACCAACCACGTCTGCTCGGACCGCCATAAGCTGCCCTGCTCCATTATGCAGCTTATGGCAGTCGCTTAGAGTCTTAAATATGCAATCTTTCCATTTAAGGCAAAAACTTTTTATTCAATAGACGGAACACCTTAATTCTTGTCCGCCTCCGGAGGATTAGGCATTTGTTGGAGATCCCAAGCAGTCAATTCGAAGCAAAATGGCTATTTCAATCTGTTTGCTTCTCCGCCTCCGGATCCGGGTTAGGGTATCACAGAATAAACATCATCCAAGTGAACCTCCGCTAACAAATTCGAACCCCTTGCCGTTTCAATTCGTCTTGCACCTTAGTGATGTTGACCGTATTTGTCGACGTTCCCGCTTTCACCGACACCGCCGCGGCCACACCAGCTCCTTGTCCGGTTACCGTACACGCCATCATATTTCGCATGGCGCAATGGGAGATTTTATCACCGGCGACACATCGGCCGGCCACGAGTAAATTATCAACCGATTGGGGAACCAGGCAGCCATATGGCACCTGAAAGTAACGTCCTGTGGTGGGTAGAATCAGCACGTTGTACCCGTCCAAAAACTCGGGAAAGATCCCGACGGAGTCTTCGAAACGCGCCTCGTTTTTAACATCGTATTCTGTTAATGAATACCGGCCGATAATTTTGCGGGAATCCCGGCAGCCCAGGGTCATACCAAAGTTGCGGAGTTTGGCGTTTTCAAAACCCGGTACCACCGCCTTCAACGCTTCCAGCGCATAAAGGGATTCTCTTCGGCCCTGCATTTCCGCTTTGGTTAAATCCTTAACATCGGTGCCATCGATGCCGGTCATATGAACGAGATTGAGACTGGTTGCTTCGCCTGCATCGCTCAGGGCCGACCACGAGCCGCTGATGGTATCGAGAGTTTTCGGCATAATGCCCATCTCTTTTGCTTTGATAAATTCCTTTTCAAGATAGGGGCTCGGCAGATCATCTTCTTTGCCCGTGGTTTCCTGGTCCCAGGTTTGTCCCCAATCGGCATATGTGGCGGGATTTTCCCGGGTATATTGCAAAAATTTTTCTTTGTTGACCCCCGCACAACTGAAAACGGTGGTGACTCCCATCATCTCTTCTTTCGGCGTTTTTCGATACGGTGCGCCGGCCAAATGGGCGATATCGGCATCCCCGGTGCAATCGATAACACGTTTGGCCAGAATGGCATCTCGTCCCGATTTGCTTTCCGCAATGACGCCTTGAATCAGATTGCCTTGCATGATGACTTCCGTGGCAATGGAATGCAGGTATGGGCGAATTCCGGCTTCTGTCACGAGATGGTCTGCGACGATTTTAAAAAAATCGGCGTCGAGGCACTCACTGTCGTTATACGGCCATTTAATGGTGCCGCCCATTTTCGTTGCCAATTTTTCCATTTCGACTCCGATGCCTTCGGAATCTACGGTGCCTTCATAGCGATACCAGGCAATGGTTTCCATACCCACAGTGGTGATGACACCTCCAAAACAGCCGTAGCGCTCCAATAAAATCGTATCTGCACCTGCGCGCCTGGCGGATAATGCCGCCGATAGACCCGCGGGACCTCCCCCGACTACGAGCACATCACATTTATCTATCACCGGAATATTTCTTTGCGGTTCAACAATTTGGCTGGTGTCCTGATCAATAAACGGGTAAGGTGCGCTTCGCTGGTGAATGGTTCCCATGGAGGAATGGCTTCGATTGGCGTCAATGCGTTTTCCAGCCCATCGCTCGACCATGCGTTTGGCCCGGCCTTTGTAAGGATTTTTCTTATCACTCATAGCTTTGCTTCAGCCCTTCTAACTTTTTCGGCTTCCTGTTCATTGCGTATTTCTTTACAATGGGGTTTTTTCTGAGTTTACAATTTTATGTGTTTTTTGTCTTGTTCAATTTTATTCGTCACACGTTGCCTTAACCGAGGGATTTTTTTGTGCGCGGTAGTTTCAGGGAGATCACCACCGGTACCGCGATCACCTGACTCGAAAACATTAAACAGAAGGATACACCATAAAACTGAAAGATCAGGACTTCACAATAATGCAAGTATTGTAAATTTGGCACATCAAAAATCCAGCAATTAAGTAGTGTATTCTCAATGGCTCCCTTGCCGTGGTTTTCCTGATACTATTCTCTTATCAGAGGTTTGAATGCGGCTGTGATCTGTTGTTGATATTTCAGGCCTATGAAGTCAATAGCTATCAGCACTAAATACCGGCAATAATTGAATCATAAGCGGCCCCCTCCACTGATCAATCAATATTTCAGCATCCGACCCTGAGGCTTTGCTCCAATGGCCTTGAATTTTCTAAAAGGCCTTTTTCGGCCATGAAAATATGCCGCTGAGCCCCTAAACCCTCATTTTTTGGTATTAATTCCTCGTCTGATAAGGATTGAGCTTGGTCCGACCCAGGGGAGACCGAAATATTGCCACTCCTGTCAAAAAAAAATTGTTGTCAAGGGTACCGGGCTACGCGTCAAGATAAAAAATATGGCTTCAAATATCTTGATTTTGCCGTAAATTTCATCTAAGAATTCCTTGTTTTTGTAGGTGATGACTCTGCCTCTTTGAAGGCGCATTGGTTTCGCTCTGAAGGAATGATCCATTTGAAAAAGTGGCATCCTGAAGTTTGGAACCGTAAAATTTTTCAGCATGGAGGATGCTTTCGATGGCGACTGGAACTGTCAAATGGTTTAATGAAAAGAAAGGCTACGGTTTTATCGAACAGGAAGACGGCCCGGATGTGTTTGTCCATCATTCAGGAATTAACGCCGCCGGTTTCAAGACCCTGAAGGAAGGTGATCGGGTTGAATTTGAAATTGAGCAGGGGAAAAAAGGTCCGTCGGCGGTAAATGTCACGGTGGTCTAAGGCATCATTTTTTTAATTCAAAATGGGCGTTTCAGAAGTTATGGAGAAACGCCCAGTTTATTTTATGCAGCTTGACGGGTAAAAAGCGGCTGTTTTGGGCCTGACCGGCATTTTGAGACACTTTTGGCAGTGATGGTGATTCAAATCGGGCTGAATATCTTCTTTTTGCGATGCGCGCCGGCAGGGCAGGGTCCGATAAATGTCTTGTATGCCAACTTTAAGGCGATTTCCCAGAGCCAGTTATACCCGATTGCGGTCGATTATTTTAAATTTTAGTACTGTATTTTTTTAACGTCATTGTGATTACCAACCCTGCATAGTATCTATGGAAAATAAAATACTAATCATTTTTATATATCCAAGGAGCAATCATGTACCTAGTCACCAGAATTTGGGAAACGAAGCCGATGGAAGCGCGCCGAGCCGCCACTTTGGTGGCTTTGATTGGCGAGGTGTACGAGAAGGCAGGGCAACGATCACCGGTTCAAGTATCGTTTAACGGCGGGACCTTGCCAGGCGAGACAAACCGTGTCTACATGCGCTGGATCGCTGACAAAATCGAATCACCCTATCGCGGTGGTAACGAAATACCGTGGAGGATTAAGGGACGTTCCTCGGATTCTCGGATTATTAAATCTTTTCATCCAAAAGCTTCAATCCCTGCTCTTCGACGATTTGCCGGCCCCTCGTAAACCATTCGATAGCCGTTGAGGACGCGATGTTCAGTTTTTTCGATAGACCGACCGCGCTCATCCCGAGTTTTCGCATCCCCTAGTAGCATATTACTCGTTACCGTGGCGATAGTGACGGTGCCTGGCCTTAATGGTGAGTGATTTGGCATAAATGCCCACGCAAAACAGGGAGCCCTACTCTCGGACAGGATACTGGCGAGATGCTCCAAAAAATCATCATGGTCAAAATTATCGAAAAAGATCTTTCCCCGATTAACCCCCATTATAATGATGCACTACAGCGTTCCGGGGGAGTCTATGCGGCCTTTGCGAGGCATTTCAACCAGGGATCAAATAAATCGGATTTCATAACCCGTAAATCCGAGGAACGTCCCCTATACCCCTCTTATAATGAAAAAATTAATTTCGTGAAAATTCGTGATAATTTGTGGCTTCTTTTAAACATCTAAACTGATACCCTCCTTTTTGTTTGCGAAAATCCTAATTATTTGACATACCATTCCAAGGTAATATAACAAAATGATAGAAAAACACTTTGACATACCATTTATCGCTGATCTCTCCCTCAGAGAAAAGCAGATTCAGCAAAATTACCGTCCTGTTATCGCTGTACACAAGTGGTTTGCTAGGCGACCGGGCACACTGTTTCGAGGATTGCTTCTGTCCGAGTTTTCGGACAAGCCACTGCGTCAAGTGTTTTATAAATCAAACAACTTCGCCAAACTCCACATCGCAGATCCGTTTATGGGTGGTGGAACGCCAATTCTTGAAGCTAACCGCATCGGATGCAAGGTCACAGGTTTTGATATAAATCCAATGTCCTATTGGATCGTCAAACAGGAGATCGAACATATTGATCTGCGTGCTTATGCGAAAGCCGCTGAAATCCTGAGAACAACACTTGAAAAGGAGATTGGAAAACTTTACCGGACTCGTTGCGTGTCGTGCGGCTCAGAAGATGCACTCGTGAAATATTTTCTTTGGGTAAAAATTAAAAAATGCCGGAAGTGCGGAGAAGATATAGATCTGTTTTCCGGATATCTCCTTGCCGCTGATTCCAGGCATCCCAAAAATGTCTTTGTGTGTCCTGATTGCGGCGAATTGACAGAAACCGATAGCAGAAATAATCCCGGACAATGCACCCATTGTTTTGCCAATTTAGCTCTTAACGGGCCGGCAAAGCGAAGCCGCTGCAGATGTTTCGCGTGTGGAACTGAAAACCGGTTTCCGGACGCCGAGCTTGGCCCGCCACGCCATCGTCTTTTCGCCATAGAATATCACTGCCCAACGTGCAAACCTGACCACACTGGTAGGTTTTTCAAGAAGCCTGATTCCGAGGACAATGAGCGGGTTGCCGAGGCGGAAAGAAATTGGGAAAGAATGCGTCCGAAGTATGCTCCAGATGATCAGATACCAAGTGGGGATGAAACCAATCGGCTGCACCGCTGGGGATACAGACGCTACCTGGAAATGTTCAATCGCCGACAGCTTGTCGGCCTGGAACTCTCCGCGCGTATAATAGCTAAAACGGTAAATGAACGCGTGCGCAATGCACTTGCCACCAACTTATCCGACTTGCTTCGTTACCAGAATATGTTATGCCGCTATGACACGAGGGCCTTGAAATCACTCGACATCTTTTCCGTGCATGGATTCCCTGTCGGATTGATTCAGTGTGAGTCGAATTTTTTGGGTATTATGGAGCCAGGCCGATACCTGTGCATCGGTAGCGGAGGCTGGGCAAACATTATAGAAAAATTCAAAAAGGCAAAAGCCTATTGCGACAACCCATTCGAAGTGATGCACCAGGGACGCGGCAAGAAAGTGATTCCGATTAAAGGGGAATGGATTGGAGATCATCTAAAAGGTTCTGATTCAGAACATGGTCGAATGGTCAATATCTCAGCCCAGGACGCATCTACCTCCAATATACCGGATGCTTCATTAGACGCTGTCTTTACCGATCCTCCCTATTTCGGTAATGTCCAATATGCGGAACTCATGGACTTCTGCTATGTCTGGCTTCGTCGATTGATCGGTCAGACATCCCAGGCATTCAGTGCTGAATCAACTAGAACTCCCGGCGAACTAACGGGGAATTTGGATATGGGCAGGGGGCTTGACCATTTTACAGAGGGTCTTTCCGCTGTTTTTCAACGGATGTCGAAAGCCCTGAAACCAGGTGCGCCACTAGTTTTTACATACCATCACAACAGAATCGAGGCATACTACCCTGTCGCGGTCGCAGTCCTAGATGCAGGTTTGACCTGTTCCGCGTCGCTTCCTTCTCCAGCAGAAATGGGCGCATCCATACACATAAACGGAACGGGTTCCTCCACTATCGATACCGTGTTTGTCTGCCGCTTAACAGGAGTGATGCAACGAAAATGGCTGGCTACCACTCCGGCGGAAGTCGCTATGATAGTGGAAGAAGACCTCGACCACCTCAGGGCCGGGAATGTCAGGCCGACTCAGGGTGATACCAGATGTATCACTTACGGGCATCTGATCCGTCTCGCTATCTGGTCTTTGCGACTCGGGTGGAACAAGAATGACCCAACGAAATCACGCATTGCGACAGTGGCAGATTGGCTCCAACGCTTTGGAGGATGGTCTAAAGTAGAAAAGTCTATGGAGTACGAGAGAGCCGCAACGACAAACGATATGCCTTTGTTCGCCGCGCACGAAAACGTTGCAGGATATGGGGGCGAATATGCCGACGTTTCCTTTTGAAGTTTCCATGGAAAAGATTCAGCAGGACCCTGAAATCTATGTTGATGCAGTGTTTTCATGCCTGGAGTCAGAATTTCTTGTCATGCCCAAGGGAGCGGGCTTTGTCGAGTATCCTGTATTCGAGAGTGGATACGAATCCCTGAAGGCTGCGACCGCTGGCTTTTCACAACTGGATCCAGACAAAGTGTTTCCAGTGACGGTTTCTGAACCGATCTCAATCGTGGTTCTGAGTTCGATGCTTGGTTTCACCCCTCCGGAGTGGGGTTATGTCACGACGCAGAGAACCGGCGTACCAGTTACCCAGGGTTTCGTGCGGTCGCTGGACAGGAAAGTGCGAATGGCGCCGGAAACGGAACTCAGCACCAACGGCGTTACGAAGGAACGGCTCCAAGCAATGGTCCAAACAGCGTGCCAATTGCTGTCGTCCGGTTTACCCGGCGTGAACGATGACCAGTTACATCGCCTGGACAAGGCCGATACGAAAATGGGCGTTGATAGTATCAAGAATCTGGCAAGAATAGGCGCTCCCTACGCTATGCTGCTGTATGAACGATTCCTTGGAAGGCCCTTTGCCGGCCATAGAGACTCTGTAAGCGAACTCATCGGCGACATCTTGGAATCAGCTATTGAGAATGTTCTTGCCAAGGCAGGGATCAGCTTCCGAAAAACCAAACGCGCAGAGCGCATCGAAGGCTTCGATCAAACGCCGGACTTTATTATTCCAAGCGAGTTTAACCCACAAGTCATCATTGAAGCGAAAATCACGGAAGATGACGGTACAGCCCGAGACAAAGTGACGCGTATTCAACATCTTGGTGAATTGAGCATTGCCGGTCGCTCAACAGACAATCCGAAATATGAGGTTATCGCGTGTATCGGCGGTCGTGGCTTCGGGGTTCGAAGGGAAGACATGAAAAAAATGATCCTTGCGACCAGGGGAAAGGTATTTACGGCTAAGACGTTGGATCGGCTAATTGAGTGTACCCGTCTTAAAGAATTCAAAAGTTGATATAAGAAAAATTATCTCTGCAATTATAATCTTATTCATTATACATGCGACCGTGAATTGGTGGCAGCCTAAAATATTGAATATGAGGGGTAGATAACGCTATGGCATTATTTGAAAAGGAAGAACTTGAGTTTGCACACGCAGGGTGTTTGGGGACGGGTATTGACATATTGGCATGATTCATTCCAGCAGCTTGAGTCCCTTTTCTTTGACAATCTTTTCGCCCCGTTTTACCGATTGGCTGGCTGTGGGTTGTGAAATGCCAA
>Ga0210062_1000274_pt1 | contig 15849 bp, 12 predicted proteins | sample Muzzi_CordA_D2_FD_185528 | JGI IMG/M metagenome (GOLD analysis project Ga0210062, IMG submission 185528) | Wetland microbial communities from San Francisco Bay, California, USA, that impact long-term carbon sequestration - Muzzi_CordA_D2 (SPAdes) | ecosystem: Environmental > Aquatic > Marine >...
CGCAAAATATCCGCGGCTTTTTTCAGCAATCATATTAATCGATCCTTCTATTTTACCACGGCGCAGGCTCTGGTGGTTTGCCGCCTTGAAAATGATCGGTCTGTCGGGCAACCGGCAACTGGCCCAGTCTGCGCGGCGCCGTCGCAAAACGTTTCAGGGAAAAAGTGAGGCCCTGAGACGTTTTACCTCCGGCCACGGTATTTTCAAGAGTTGGTCCAAAGAATTTGTTGAGGCATACCTGGAATGCGGGCTACTCGAAAAAGATTCCGATACGGCCATCCTTAAATGCGACCCGGAGCTCGAGGCCCAAATCTTCGAATCCGTGCCGCTTGACGTGTGGCGGTACGCTAAAAAGGTTGACTGCCCGGTGCTGGCGATTCGAGGGGAACATTCCGACGTCTTTACAGCTCATTCGGCTGAGCGTTTAAAACAGATCATCTCCGATTATGAGCTGGTGACCATGCCCGATGCGGGTCATTTCGTCCCGATGGGCAAACCGGAACAATGCGCCCGGGTGATTACCGAATTCATTCAGCGAAAAGTTGGCAAATCTTAATTGAGCCCAACTGACGAACGCGGAAGCGGCCGGTTTGATCGGAAGACAAACTTATGAAGTTTCATATCAAATGCCGTCTTAATCCTGCCAGGGTACCTCGGGCAGGGATTCGGAGGCCTTTTGCGGGGTGCCGCCATCACGGTTCCACCGGGGACGGTAGCTCATGATAAAATTTTCCGGAATCGGCATATGACCGCCTTCCAGGCCCAGGCGATATGTCTCCTGCAGTGCCTGAGCATTAGTCCATCGATCATATTCAATCCGAAAAATAGCCGACAGCACGCCCGAGCGCTCCTTGCCCCTCGAGCAATGAACGAGAATGGGCCATTGGGATTTGTCGTTTACAATCCCAAGGAATCGTGCAACGGTTTTTTCGATGTCCTTACGGCTGGAGCCGATTGAAAAATTATAGAAGTTAAGACCGTTTTTTGCAGCAAAGGCTTTTTCTTCAGGCGTTCCGTTGCTGTTCGGTTTCCTGAGATTGATCAACGTACGAATACCGTATTGTTTAACCCATGTCAGCCCCAATCCTCGCGGCTGACCGCTCCGGTAAAGAACACCCTTGCGGACGGGATAGAAGTTAGGCAGGGCGACTTGAATAAAGTACCAGTAAGCCCCCCCGACCATTAGGATCACGACTGCCAGAGCGGCTAATATTTTGGTGCGTCGTTTCATGTAACTATAATAATGTGGTTATTGGTCCATGTCACGGGTATCAGCGAAAAAAACTGGATTTACCTGTATATCATAGAGCATGGTTCCGGTAAACTAAATGACAGAATCCCTTAATTTTAGTTCATTTTAGTCAATTTCAAATTTTAGCTCATTTTCAATGGTAGGAATCTATCCGTATGAACCAATCAACTCAATCAACGAACAAACCCAATAAACTCTCTAATGTCCCTTTACCAGCGCTTTGTACTCTGCCGAGTCTCTGATATTGGCCAGATCTTTGTCTGTTTTAATCAGCTCCCAGTTGAGATATCCTTTGTCGATTGCCTTTTTAAGCCACGCGGTGGCCTCGGCGACATTGTTTTGCAGGGCATGCAGGACGGCGATATTATAGTAGGTGCTGGCATTGTCAGGATCAAGCTCGATTAATTTTTTAAAGGCGGCTAACGCCTGATCATATTGCCGGTCGGCGATATAGGCCAGGGCCAGGTTGTTGCGGGCTTCCAGAAAATCCGGCCGCAAGGCAAGGGCTTTTTTAAACTCAACGACGGCCTTGTTCAGTTCCCGTTTGCCAAGGTAAAGATTGCCCATTTTAAAATGCAAGACGGGATCATCGGGTCTGGCAGTCAATTTTTTTTGAATGTCGCTTATTCCCATTGCCAGGCTGCCGCGGATCGCCAACGCTCTTTGGAGATTGTTCTTTGCCGGCGCAAACTCAGGATCAATTCGGAGGGCATCCTGAAAATGGGCAATCGCGGCGTTTATTTTGCCCTGCTGGGCCATAATGATGCCCACATTGCTGTGGGCTTCCGCCAAATCCGGGTTTATGCTGAGGGATCGGTTTAAATGCTCGAGCGCCTCATTGATTTTGCCTTGGTGCAAAAGTTCCCCACCCAGATTGTTGTGTGCTTCAGCGTATTCCGGATCGATTTGCAATGCGATTTCAATGTGATGGATGCCCCGTTCGGTCTGACCACGCTTCAGCAGAGCATCGCCCAGCAGAAACTGGGCTCTGGCCAGGTTCGGGTTCAATTGCAGGGCTTTATTAAAGTATTCGATTGCTGCATCGTTTTTATTCTGGGCTGCAAGTGCGACGCCCATGTTCATATGCGCGTCAGATAATTCAGGATCTATCTGCAGGGCCTTTTGGTAATTTGATATCGCCTCATCCGTTTTATCAAGCTTTGAAAGTGCGACTCCCAGGTTGTTGTAAGCCTTGGCATAATTTGGATCAATCTGAATGGCCTTATGGTACTGTTCGATCGCTTTATCCGTTTTTCCCTGCTTTCCGTAGAGGTATCCCAGATTAAGACGAGCTTCAATATAATTTGGGTCTAATTGGATGGCCTTGAGGAGATTGGTCAAGGCTTCATCATACCGCTTCTGATATAACAAGGCCTCACCCAGGTTTGTGTGCGGCCGGGCTTTGTTGGGAGATTTCTCAACGCAATCAGTCCAAAGAGTTACCGCGTCTCGCCAGACTTCATTTCTTTGAAAAGTCCAGTAGGAAAAAATTGTAATCAGAACTGCGCAAATGCCCGCGATCAATAATTGCGAATTGAGATACCGATTAAGCAAATCGACTGCTGCCAAGCCTATCAGCATGGAAGGCAAGTACAGCCGGTATTCAAAGATAATGGCTAAGGGAATTACCGATGATTCAACCACCAGGTTTCCCAAAAACCAGAAAATACAAAATGACATCAATCGCTGGTTTTTAGCCAGAAAACAGCCCAGAGCTATCAGGCCGAGGATTAATACCTGGGCCGGCAACGTCGTCAAGGGATTAATCAGAGAATAAGAGAGCGGAAAATCGTAGTCCAGGTTCAGCCTGGACGGATGGGGATACAGCAGCAGGCTGATATAATAAACAACGACCCGCAGCTGAGTTAAGGCTCTTTCACTTATGGTAAATTCATTGTTTGCAAAATCTTTTAGCCTGCTGATTTTTTCCAGGGGGCTGAAATTGGTGTAGATCAGGGCAATCAGAACCAAGAGGGCTATGATGGGTAGGGCCCATTTCAAACTGCGTTTAAGCCAGTCTTGGCTGAGGTCCTGAAAGAAATACCACTCATATAACAGCACCAGAAAGGGCAAGGTCACAGTTATCTGTTTGCAACCCAATGACACCAGCCATGCAAGGGTTGCGCCGATATACCACAGCCATTTGCGCGACCCGTTTTCAACCAACCGCCCCTTAGCGTAAAACCAGAAAGAAACGACGAACAGCAGCGAGGCCATGCTGTTCATTCGCTGCACGATATAGGTCACCGATTGGGTCTGGACCGGATGGACCAACCAGATTAATGCGGCCCCCAATGCGATCAAGTCCGGGTGTGAAAATCGGTTTTTCAGGCCGGGAATTTTCAGGGTAGATTTAATAAACAGGAATAAAAAAAAACCGGCTAAAATATGAATACAAAGATTAACGATATGATATCCGGCAGGATCATACTGATTAAAATAGTAGTTTAATGCAAAGCTGATAAAGGCTACCGGGCGGGTTTTGGAGCTTTTAAATCCGGCCTTTACGATTTCTTTGAAGGATAGCTGGGTCAGACGGATAGTAGGATTTTCTTTAATCCTGGCCAAATCGTCAAAAACAAACGGCGATTCAAACGTGCGGGAATAGATTCCGAAAACAACAATTCCAAAGAACAGCAGGACGGCCGCAGCACTGATGGCGCTTTGTTTATGTCGCAGGAAAGAAAGTAAATGATCAGATATATTTTTCTTTTCAGCAGTATCGGTTGCGTGGGTCATGAAAGATACCTTAATTAATCCGCCCCGAAAAACGGCACATCCATAATTTTAGATTGTTTTATAAGACTGAAAAAACTAAGAATCAAATTTTGTCGTAACCCCAGCGGGTGACCCAATCCATGTCTAACGCATTGCTGAAATCTTCGATTTCCGGTTTTATTTTTTTCATCAGTTTTGTCCGCAGGGCTTCATTCAGCGCTGGTCTGGGTTTATAACTAACTATTTTTGTCTTGTAAAAGTTTTTCATGCCGGCATAGGAGTCGTCCGAAAAAAACAGACGCAGGGTTTTGCGAAAATAGGGCGAATCCAGGGTGTACTTTTTTAAAAGAGGCCACCTTATCTGTTTGTTCGGATTTACAATTTCAAATGACGGCCTGAAATCCGGATTTACACCCAAAAACGATAGGATGTTGCGAAAAACATCCGGCGTGTTGGCTTTAAAATCGTCAAATAGTATTATTTTAATTTGATCTTTATCGAAATAGTTCTGGAACCGGCGAAGTTGTTCTGCATATTTGACGAACTCGAAATAAAAAAGCCAGGGCGGGCTAATTACCCGCTTTGACAGGTCCTGGCCCCTTCGTCGATTTTTTTCGGCCTCCAAGGCTTTTTCAAAATTTTTGTGATGCTCTCCGAGCGCAAATTGAGTCGCCGAATGATAAGAATACAAAAAATCAACCGGTTCTCTAAACAGCATAATGATTTTTGCCTGCGGGTTGAAACGATGGATTTCCCGAGCGGTCACTTTCGAACACAGATTTGTGGACGTCGCTTCTCCAGCGATCTTTTCCTGGCGCCGATTTCGGTATAATTTTAAATACCGCTCCTCGGTTCTGTAGGGGAAATACAGCCGTTTCCCGTGAAACCGGTCACTTGCTTCCCGGAAATCCAGGGCAAAGTAATTCGGCTCTTTGATAGCCGTCATAAAAATGTCCGGATGTTGACCCAAATAGGTGTGCAACGAAGACGTCCCTGATCGCGGGTGACCGACGATAAACAGGTTCGGTTTTTGGGCAGGAAGGTTGTTCATTGCGCTAATGTTTGCCGGTCCATTCCGGCAAACCAGGATTCATCCCGGGCGTAGCCGAAATCTATCAATGTTTGGCCGATAATTGATCCAATTTTACTCCGTTCTTCCGCCGAGAATGCCTGAAGCCACTTGTTGGAATTTTCGGACCAGATCGGGGGAATCTTTTTCATAAATCCCTCCGAACATTTTAAATTCAAAAAATTCAGCGCCTTTTCAATCGATTTTTGCGGGTCTATGATAAATTGCTCATACTTTAAGATAATTCTCCGATCCTCCGGGATCAGGTCTATGTTGTCCATGATTCCCCTGGCACAGTGAACCCATTGATGGGCGCTGAATTCCAGCGGTGTTGTCCGGTCAATTATGTTCTGCCAGCCTTTGAATCTGGGCCCCCATCCGAAGCGTCCTTCCCAGCGAATTCTATTCAAATTTTTTTTTTGAGTCCAGTTGAGCGGAGGGCCCAGCTCAAACATGATCGATTGAATTCTAAATTGCCACGTCGGTCTCCGGCCCAGCCAGCGCTTGACTATATAAAATCGATTTTGCCACTGACCGCCTTGATGGGTATCCCCAAAAATCTCTCCTTTTTTCTGCCACTGGCGCCACATGGAAAGAATGGTGTCACGACCGTCGCGTACCATAAATATGTAGCGCGCATCCGGGAATACCTTGCGGACAAATGGAATTTTTAGGCACAGTCGAGGAGATTTGTCCGCCGCGATATCTGCTTTCAATACCTTCCGATATTTGCTGAATGCCCCGCGAATCCAACGTTGAACCTTTTCCGTGGCATCATCGGCCGTCCGCTCATCGTGAGGCGCCTCTCGGAAATGATGATCCCAGATGTAGTAGGGTTCTACCCAGGTGGAAACTCGAGGATGCAGATCCAAAATCCGGCCCAGTATCGAAGTCCCCGAGCGCGGCACGCCGGTAATGATGACCAGCGGGATCTTTTGGGAGTCGTTATTCGAAAAATTTTTATTCACCACTGTATATTTTTCATCCTGGGTTTTTGCTTGGCGCCCTATCTGTTGATTTTACAGTTTATGAGATCAATCTCTCTTTTATATTCCGAAAACTTTTGGACGGCAAGGGACGGTTCAGCCAGAAAAACACCCCTGAAAACTTGGAGCCGATCGTCCACAAAAATGCTGCCACACCCAGAGCGATGGCGGCCTCTTTGGTAGCACCAGCGAGCGGCAGCATCAGCATTAAAACCGCATCGCGTGTTCCCAACCCGCTGATCGTCACCGGAATCACATTTACCAGACCGATAATTGCCCGGCAGGCAATGATGAGGCCAAAACCGACCGATATGTGCAATGCAACGGCAAGCACATAGAGAACAAGCGCTCTTAAGAGCCCGATGGCGATAGAGATACCTAAAATCATTAAAAAAAAGCGCACATTAAAACGCGACCAGAATTCCTTTAGGTCGGTATGCAGGCTGCTTCCTATTTTTTTTAGCCTTTGGGTGGTATACCGCTTGAAGAAGACCACCAGCGCAGTCCATATCCTGCCCCTGAACGCCCACAAGATGACCATCGCCATCAGGCCGCTGCCAACGACAATCCAGATTTCAGTTTTATTTGATAAGCTTTGCGGAAAATACACCAGGCCAAAAAGGCCGTAAACCAGCAGTCCGATGATATCAAATAATTTGTCAAGCGTTATGGACACCGCTGAGGTCCCGGCCGGTTTTCCTGCCTCTTTGAGGTAAAGCATCTTTGCAAGCGGTGAGACGCCCACCAGCGGCAGAGCGCTGAGAAACCAGGCAATATAATAAACCTGAAACAAACCCTTAAAAGATTCATCGATTGCCAGACGCCTGCAGATCAGCCACCATCTTAAGGTCAAGGCCGCATTGACAATTGGAAATAAGAGCACACTGATCAGCACCAGTTCCAGTCTTATTGCCTTGATAACCCTCAAGGTGGCTTCCGTATCCACCACTCGGAAAAAAAGAAAAATAAAAAAAAGCGGACCCAGCAGTTTTAGCAGCCTTTTCAACTTTGATTTTGAAAATATCATAAACAATCCGGCGGCAGCATGCAGTTAGGCAGGGTTATGTTTGCCGATTCTAATTTTATATACTTTAATAAGTCTCATGACAAAATAGCCGATGATCAATGGTAAAAAGCCCAGGGCAACGAAAAAATTAATCAGTTTAAATCCGGGGTCTCCGTCCGTTCGACCTACCTTAAAGGGGATACCCAGGGCCAGACCCGGCAATTTTAGCAAAAACGCTTTCAAAGATAAATTTTTATAATATACCAACAGCCGGTTGCTTGAAACATGAAACAGTTTTCGCAGCATCTCCAGCGGGCTTCCTGCGAAGGCTTCATCGCGATAATGATACACAATCGCCCGGGGGCGAACAAACATTTTCCATTTTGTTTTTTTCAGCCGGATAGATAAATCCAAATCTTCAGCGTAGCTTTCCAGCCTGTCATCAAACAGATAATTTTCAACTTCGGACAGGATCCCTTTGCGAAAGCACAGCGCATTGCCCGAGGCAAACTCGATCGGCACAAGCGCTTCTTTTGTATGCCGGGTGCCATAGACGGCATATCCCAAACGGCTCAAATTATAGAATCCCATTATCCCCGGCAGGGCGCCAAGCGGATCGATTTCATCTTTTTTGGATACCATCAACATGTTGGCGCTGATAAGGCCCGCTTGCGGGTGTCTTTGAAAGGCCGTGAGCAGCTCCTCCAGGCATCTGGTGTGAACCACGACATCCTGGTTCATCAGCAGCACCAGCTCGGCGGCGGCATGCGGCAGCGCCCTGTTATTTCCCCCGGCAAAGCCAAAATTCTTCTCGAAGCGCAGAACCTGGGTATTCAGTTTGCCGACGTGCTTTTCAACCGACGGGGTTGAACCGCCATTATCCACCAGGATTAATTCATAGCAGCTTCGGCAAAGAGTTTGGTTCTCGAGGGAATCCAGGCAAGCGTTGATCCATCGCTCACCGGAATAAAAGAGTACTATAACCGATATTTGAATTTTGTCTGTGGTTCGGTTGCGTTGACTCATAAATGAAATGTGCGATTTAGAAATTGCACTTTGAGATATTTTTGCAATTTCTAATTTTTCCAGGCTGAAAGGTCTTTTCCGATCAATTGTTCCAGACGGCAGATGTCGTCATGAAATTTTCGGCGCAAATTGCCCTCGGTGGCCGGATTGAGTGGCGTCGGAGGTTTTCGGCCGATGTTTCTGAGCAAATGAGGAATTTTTTTGATGATATTTTTTGAAAAAACATATTGAAATGTTTTTATAAACAACCCGGCATCCTGCCAGAATCGCGGGATGCTGATGATGCCGCCGGCCCGGTTGTGCACCATGATATCCGGAACAAAAGTATCGTCAACACCTAAAAACCGGTAGGCTTCCTGAACCACTTTGACGGCATCTTGGGCCAATTCGTCGAATAAAAAAAATTTGACGTGATCTTTGCCGAAGGTGTCAAGATAGCGCTGCACCTGTTCACAGTAAAGCCCCCGCTGGAAATAATAGTAATTGGCATGCCACCCGTAGCATTTTTTTTTAAATGCGGGATCATTCAGTCTTTTTCCTTCGGCGGTCAGGGCCGCCTCGAAATCGGTTATCGTCTCCCCCTCTTTGCGCGACTGGTGATTATACAGTGAAAAGCTCATGGCCACCGGATCGCGAAGAATAATCAGGATCTTAACGGTGCCTAATTTTGATTTGATGATTGCCGGTGCGTCTCGATCGTACAGGTAGCTGGTGGACGCTTCCCCAATAGCCTTGTGTTGCCGAACCCCGGAAAAAACTTTGCAGTAATGGGCCGGCTTTCTGACTTTGTGCAACGGGCCGCAAGGATCGCCGATGAAATAGGAAAGCTCTTTCCACTCCGGCATAAAGATGTCCGGATGCTGTCGCAAATATTCGTACAGCGAGGTCGTTCCCGCTTTGGCGGCACCGACAATCAGAAAATTCGGTATCCTTTTATGATCTGAAATCATTTCTTTGGCCATCGCAGAACTTATTATCAGAACAACTCAGCGCCGATTCCCGACCCGTTCAGCGCCACCAGGTTTTTACGATGATTCTTGCAAAATGGAATCCATAGGCCAGATCTTTGCCTTTTTTACTTTTGCCGTATTTTCTTTTTAAAATCGTTATTGGAACCTCTCCGATTCGCAAGCCCCTCTTAACCGCTTCGATGATCAATTCGCTTGTATGGTACTGATCTTCATGCAACCGGATGGACGCCATGGCCTCCATGCGAAAGGCCCGAAACCCGCTGGATGGATCGGTTATTCTTTTGCCCAGCAGAATCGATACAATTCTGCCGAAAACGTACACCCCCGTGATTCGGAGCCAGTTCGATTTTTCTCGATCGCCCAGGATCCGGGAACCGATAACGCAGTCGCAGCGATTTTCAATTATTGGCAACAAAAGGTTTTTGATGTCATCCGGCCGATGCTGTCCATCGGCATCCATAGTGATGCAATATCGGACCCCCGCTCTTTGCAGAATATCGTAGCCCAGCCTCAGAGCACCGCCGCCGCCGCGGTTAATGATATTTTTCACCACGCAAATGCCGTTCATTTCCGAAGCGATCGCAAACGTATCATCTTCGCTGCCGTCATCGACGACTATGACGCCGATGGGGGTGCCTTCAATTTGCGGCGGAATCATCGGAAGGAGAACCTTTAAATTTTTTCCTTCATTATAGGCGGGTATGAGAACCATGGCCGGTTGAATACATTTGATGAGCTCGAGATTTTGTTCGACTTCTTTACTGCCCAAAGAACGCACGAGTCGGTCGAATTGAAGATGAATGCTGTCCAGTCGCAGTTTGGTGAAAAAAATATAAAACAGTAAAAAGATGTTGGAGAGGATCAGCAAGGCCAGAATCCGGCCCCGGTAGGCCGCTTGCAGGGATAACGCGTCCCGCAGTGCGTTGAGGATATTGGGGTTGATGGTTACCGTAATCAAGCTGATATTTAACAATGCCAGCATGATAAAATTGGATCGGTTCCAGCGAGCTCCCCGATAAACGAAAAACGTGGTAAACAGACCTACGATCCCGATCAAACATCCAAATATTCTCAGGGTTGACATTTTGTATTCCAGATTGAGAAATTAAAATGGGGAAAAATTTTTGTAAAAATATCACATAACTATTTTTTATTAAACAAAAAATTTTCGGTCAAAAAATAACCGTTTGCGTCACCAGGCCAAGTTTCTTGACTTGGGTATCAAAAGATTTTATGTATCAGGATTAAAAGGTTTGGGGCTGCGCCCTTCGGGCTTCGACCCCACACGCAGGGTCCAACGGTTCGGGATTGGCCACCAGATTCAGACCGCTGATGAGTGAACGCTTATAGCGGTTGTCATAAACATGTTCCGTGCGGATTAATTAATAATGCGAAAAAAAAACAAAAAAGTGTCCCTTACCAAAAAACCATTTGTGGTATTGAGCCGCAGAGCCATTGCAGGCTGGTTGGTGGTCATATTTTTCGTTTGTGCCTGGATGTTCATCATTGGTGTTCTGGTAGGCCGGGGCACATCGCCGCTTAAAATCGACATCTCCGAGCTGCAGCAGAAATTGGATGCTGCACTGGCTGAACTCAAACAAAAAAAACAGGGACAGACCCAAGGGCAATCAGGGAGTATCAAAGATAATCAGGACCTTGAATTTTACGAAGTCCTGAAGAAAAATCGGCCAGACGCCGAAAATCCCAAACTGCTGTCCGCGCCAGCAATAGAGCAAAAAATCGAGCCGTTACCCGAAGCAGCGGATACCCAATCAGCGCCACCCGCAGAAAAGCCGCCCCCAAACCAAAAGTTAAGCATGAAGCGGCAAACTAAAGCTCAGGTCAAGCGCCAGGCGCAGGGTGAATCCGCCAAACCGGATCAGCCTGCAAAATCCGAGTCGCAACCGGCGGCACCCCCCGGCAAGACCGATTCAGCCGCTAAACCGTATACGCTTCAGGTGGCGGCCTTTAAAGCGGCCGGGGATGCCGATAAACTGGTGGCTGAGCTCAAGCAAAAGGGATTTTCAGCCTACCGGGCGATCGGCAAGGTACCGGGCAGCGGCATCTGGTACCGGGTCAGGATCGGGGAGTACAATAGCAGAGCTGAGGCCGGCAGTACGATTGCAAAGCTGAAAAAGGCGGGCAAAAGTCCGGTGTTCGTTGAAAAATAGATTGGCGGTTCCAGGGTTCTGGGTTCAGCGTTCAGGGTTGGGATCAAGCCGGCTGACAATAGACAACCAACAACAAAAAACACATAACCAACAACATACAACAGACAACCCACAACGGACAAATCACTATGAAAATCACCAAAGAAGAAGTCTTGTATGTGGCTGATTTGGCGCGGTTGAATCTGGATGAGGCCGCCATTGATAAGTTTGCCGAACAGATCGGGGAAATATTGGATTATGTCGACCAGCTCAATGAAGTGGATACCGCCGGCGTCAAACCAACCTCCCATGCGATCTCATTAACCAATGCCTTGCGCGAAGACGAACAACAGGAACACCTGGATCGTGAGAAGGTTCTTGCCAATGCGCCGCAGAAGGAAGCGGGAAATTTTGTGGTACCCAAGGTGGTGGGGTAAGGGGCCTGGAGCACGGCGCTTAGGGCATGGGGTGAAACGAATTCGGAAGTCGGAATTCGGAAGCGGGAATAAAAGAGAAGTCGGAAGTTGGAATGCGGAAGTCGGAATAGAAAATAAGTTGGAAGTGGGAATAAAAGGGAGGTCGGAATCGGAATTAAATCCGAAGGATCGAATGCGAAATTTCTTTGAAGTCCGAATTGAAGGAAAACGCGTCAGGCATGCGTAACGGGAATAGGGAAACTGGTGTAAGACCTCCGGCCGATTGGTGCTTATGTTGCGGACTTATATTATCCCGCATCTGTTATCTGTTCCCTGACACGTGAAACCCGACACCTGAAACCATTTTCCTGCAATATTGTACTCAATTTGAAATAATTAAAGGTGATAATCCATGCAACTTTATCAACTAACCATAAGCGACGCTCACCGGCTTTTAAAAAACAGGGAAATATCCTCCAGGGAGTTAACCCGGGCGGTTTTGGACAGGATCGGTGAGGTTGATGACAAAATCGGGGCTTTTATAACCGTCTCCGAAGCGCTCGCCCTGCAGCAGGCCGATCAGGCAGACCAAAAGCTGGCTTCCGGCAAGGGGTCAACACTTACCGGCGTTCCGCTGGGAATAAAGGACCTCATGTGCATCCGGAATCTGGTGACAACCTGCGGGTCGAAAATCCTTGAAAACTTCGTGCCGCCCTATGATGCGACCGTCATCCGCAAATTAAAAGACGCCGGAGCGGTGATCGTCGGCAAACTCAACATGGATGAGTTTGCCATGGGATCATCAACGGAAAACTCCGGGATTAAAATTACCCGCAACCCCTGGGATCCGAGCCGGATTCCCGGCGGCTCCAGCGGCGGCTCTGCGGCGGCGGTGGCCGCCGACATGTGCCTGGCAGCACTCGGATCGGACACCGGCGGCTCCATCCGGCAGCCGGCCTCCCATTGCGGCGTGGTGGGGCTAAAACCCACCTATGGCCGTGTGTCACGTTTCGGTCTGGTTGCGTTTGCATCATCACTGGATCAGATCGGCCCGCTGACCAAAAATGTCACCGATAGCGCCCATATGCTAAATGTTATCGCCGGTTATGACCAATCCGACTCAACGTCGGTTCCTAAAGCGGTACCGGATTATACGGCAGCACTTGATGGTGACCTGCAAGGGGTTACGATCGGCATTCCCGGGGAATTAAGTGCCACCGAAGGGCTGGACCCGGCCGTGCTGTCGTCGATCGACAATGCTGTTGCGGTGCTCGAAAATCGTGGCGCCAGACGGGTAAATGTCTCCCTGCCCCATACCGAATACGCGGTGGCCGTCTATTATGTCATCGCGCCATCGGAAGCCAGCTCAAACCTGGCCAGATACGATGGCGTCAAATACGGCCTTCGCATTAAAGACAATACCGACCTGATGGCGATGTATCGCAATACCCGGTCCCGGGGATTCGGGCCGGAAGTGCAACGGCGCATTATCATCGGGACCTACTGCCTTTCGGCCGGATACTACGATGCCTATTACGGCAAGGCCTCTCAGGTTCGCACCCTTATTGTGCAGGACTTTAAGAAGGCCTTTGAAACCTGTGATGTCATCCTGTGTCCGGTGGCACCCACGGCGGCTTTTAAAATCGGCGAGAAAGTCGACGACCCCCTGACCATGTATCTGTCGGACATTTTCACCCTGTCCGCCAACCTGGCCGGCATTCCCGGCCTGTCGGTACCCTGCGGATTTTCATCCGAAGGCCTGCCCATCGGATTGCAGATCATGGGGACCCATTTTAATGAAGAGATGATTTTAAAGGTGGCCTATGGATTTGAACAGGCGACGGAGTTTCATAAACAGAAACCGAAAATATGAATAAATTTTAACCACGGATTTTTCACAGCGCTACACGGGATAATTAAATCGCCTAAGTCGGGAAACTAAAAAATACTTCTAATTAATATATCTTTTTCCGTGACTTTCCGTGTCCTTCCTTGGTGAAAAACAAATGGAAGCTTTAAGCAAGGGAAAATGCCATGAGCACGATAAAACCGGAAAGTGAAAATTTGAGAAAAGCAGTTAAATGGATATCCGATGAGCGGCAATACGGCCCGGCTAAGAAGCCTTCAAAACTGATTGAGGAGGCTTGTTTTAAATTCAACCTGTCTCCAGCGGATGCAGAGTATTTGGCGAGGTTTGTGCGGCAGGCGGCGACTGATTAATTGCGGCGACCGCGCTCGAATAAAAGCCGGATGCAAACAAAAGCCGCCTTTTCAATCTGATAAAGAATTTTTATGGTATCGCGGTTGAAAACCGCTCCCACAATCCAGTTCGTAGTTTAGATGATAGATGATATAGGGAGTTGTTTCGAGATTGGGTAATTGGGTTGAAAAACCCGGGTGAAAAAGAAAACGAGAAAATTTACTATGACCGGATTAGTGGTGTGTGGGAGCGGTTTGTAACCGCGAGTAAGATAGATCCTATCCTTATGACACTATAGTCGTCCGGCAGGCGAAGATTCGGATCATGGTTGAAAAGCTACCGGCTATCCTGAAGATTGATAACTATTTAAATAACTTATACTAATACTAAAATTTTTATTCCTGGAAGATTTCTCCGAAAATCAAGTATAACCATTTGCTTCAAATATCCCAACGGGACATTAAAATGTCAAAAATAAAAATTTTACCTGAACTCCTATCCAACAAAATTGCCGCCGGTGAGGTGGTGGAGCGGCCAGCTTCGGTGGTCAAGGAACTGGTGGAAAACGCGCTGGATGCCGGCAGCCGGCGAATTATCGTGGATGTTGCCCAGGGCGGGCGATCGTTGATCCGGGTATCGGACAACGGCAGCGGGATGAGCCATGACGACGCCCTGCTGGCGCTTGAACGTTATGCCACCAGCAAAATTTACAAGGACCAGGACCTGTTTGCCATCAACACCCTGGGTTTCAGGGGGGAGGCCCTGCCCAGTATCGCATCGGTTTCACGATTCAGCCTGGTCAGCCGGGATGAATCCGCCGATGCCGGCACCGAAATTGTGGTGGACGGCGGTAAAATAAAAAATGTGACCGAAATCGGTGCCCCCCGGGGCACCATGGTGGCGGTGAAACAGCTTTTTTTCAATACGCCGGCGCGGCGCAAATTTTTAAAAACCATCGGCACGGAGATGGGCCACATTGCGGACCGGATTGCCAGCATTGCCCTGGGACATCCCGGGGTTCAGTTCCGGCTGATCCACAATGATAAAATTGTAAAAGACTGGCCGATGACGGCCGTAGCGTTTGATCGGGTGCTTGACGTTCTGGGCAGCGATCTTAAAAATGACCTGTACGCCATAAAATCTCAAAGCAACGGCGTCTCCATTTCCGGCTGGATTTCCTCCCCCCGGGCCAATCGTCGCACCTCCCGGGGGATATACATGTTCGTCAACGGTCGATTTGTGCGCGACCGGATTGTGCAGCACGCTTTATTTGAAGGCTACTCCCAGCGCCTGGTCAAAGGCCAGTTTCCGCTGGCCGTCCTGTTTATCAGCGTGCCGTTTGAAGAAGTGGATGTCAATGTGCATCCCACCAAAAACGAAGTCCGCTTTGCCCGCCCAAAAGACGTTCACGAGGCCGTCCGGCGAACGGTGGCGCAAACCCTGCATGAGGTGGACCGGCCCGGATGGGGGGCACTTGAATTCGGAAGTAAGAATGCAGAAGTCGGAAAAAAACATCTGGAATTCGGAAATGGGACCCGCCGTCGCTCTGACGAGCTATGGCGCGGCAAGCATGCGGAAGTCGGAAAAAAGAAGGTGGAAGATCCGAATTCTGAATGGGAGCGCATCGCTGGTTTTCAGCACCAAACATCAGGGAACGTGCATCCGGAATTTGTGAGCCAACCTCCAACTGACAACTCACAACCCACAACAAGCAATAACCAGGCCTCAATCTGGCCGAAAAAAGGGTTTGGCGGCATGCGGGTTATCGGGCAGCTGCACAACACCTATATCGTGTGTGAGGCAGAGGCCGGTTTGATATTAATCGACCAGCATGCCGCCCACGAGCGGATCCTTTTTGAAATGTTCAGCGCCCGGTCTGCCGACCGCAAACCATCCGTCCAAAGACTGCTGGTGCCGGAAACCATTGAGCTGGGCTATCGGGAGGCCGGTGTGCTGGCCAGGATTGTGCCGGAATTAAAAGAACTCGGCCTGGAGATCGAGCCCTTTGGGGGCAACACCTTCGTGGTCAAGGCCGTACCGGTGCTGCTGGCCGAG
>Ga0210062_1000275_pt1 | contig 15838 bp, 18 predicted proteins | sample Muzzi_CordA_D2_FD_185528 | JGI IMG/M metagenome (GOLD analysis project Ga0210062, IMG submission 185528) | Wetland microbial communities from San Francisco Bay, California, USA, that impact long-term carbon sequestration - Muzzi_CordA_D2 (SPAdes) | ecosystem: Environmental > Aquatic > Marine >...
GCAATGCACCATGCCGTGGGTGAACTGGCAGCCATTGAGCTGGGCGCCGCGCCACTCCATGCCGGAATTGGCGGCACATTCGAGGAAATAGATCTTGTTCTCGCGCGGAAAACGCTTGATGTCGTCCATGGTGAAGACCAGCGGCGTGTCGACCAACCCGTTGATCATCAGCCGGTGTTTGGCCGGATCGACCTCGGCGACGCCGGCGTGATGGCGTTCGAAGCACAGCCCGTTGGGGGTGATGATGCCGTCGAGATTGTGCAGCGGCGTGAAATTGACCGACGATTTGGGATCGGCGGTCAGCCAGGCGACGTTGCGGCGCACGACGTTCTTCTCATAGGACGACGGCACGCCGTAGGGCCGCTCGTCGACGCCTGCGCCGAGCGCCTTGTTCCATGCCTGGATCTCGGTGATGGCGGAATCGCCCCCGCCGGCACGTGCCGCGTTCGTCATTGCGAGACCGGCGCCCGACGCAAGCGCGCCGGTCAACAGCGCCCGGCGCACCGGACTCGCCGGCGCATCGGAGGTCGCGTCTCGTCCCCGCTGAGGCCTCGGTTTCATGGTCGTGCTCCGTCGATTGCAATCCACTGCCCGACCGAATGCTCAGCCGGTCACCTTGACTGCCTGGTTCTCGGGCAGATTCACCACCGGATTCCTGGCGAGATGGGCTTCGACCACCTGCCATATCGGCGGGCCCTTGGTGTCCTGGTTGATTGAGGCCCATCCGGCCACGGCGTAGTCGCGTGCGGCCTCGATCGGCTTGCCCGTCCTGAGCAGCGTCATGTCGGAGATGCGCGAGCCAATCTTGGCGTTCGGGTCGATGCGGTAACCCATGCCCCCGACGCGCACCATGTCGCCGCCCTGCTGGTAATAGGGGTCGGCGTTGAACAGGTTGTCGGCCACGTCTTCCAGCACGTCCTTCAGCACCTTGCCGCTCATGCTGGTGCGATAGGCGGCCGGATAGGTCATGGCGCAGCCGCTGTGCAGATCTTCCACCGTGATCGGCCGACCCGGCAGCAGCGAGTTGCCCCAGCGGAATCCGGGCGACAGTGCAATCTCGGCGTCGCGCTCGGCGAGCAGCGCCTGGCAAAACAGGTCGTCGAGGGTGCCGTTGAAGTTGCCGCGGCGGTAAAGCAGCGTCTCGGTGCGGCCGAGCTCGCGCTTGAGTTCCTTCTCATAGGGCGTGCGCAGCTTGTCGATCAATGCGCTCATCTCCTTGTCGGCGGAGATGACGTCGGAAAACACCGGAATCAGCCGGTAGCGGAAACCCCTGACCTCGCCCTTGCCGACGTCGAGATCGAGCCGCGAGACGAACTTGCCGCTGGAGCCGGTGGCGATCAGCAATGTCTTGCCGACCTTGACCGGTTCCGGCAGCGCGTCGTGGGTATGACCGGTCAGGATGATGTCGATGCCCTCGACGCGGCTCGCCAGCTTGCGGTCGATGTCGAAGCCATTGTGCGACAGCAGCACGACGAGCTGGGCGCCCTCCCCGCGCGCGGCCTGCACGTTCTTGACGATCGCCTCTTCCCGGATGCCGAAGCTCCACTTCGGGATGAGCCAGCGCGGGTTGGCGATCGGCGTGTAGGGGAAGGCCTGGCCGATGACGGCGACCTTGACCCCACCGCGCTCGTACATGGCGTACGGCTTAAAGTCTTCGGCCGGCTCTTCCCACTCGGTGTCGTAGATGTTGCTGGCGAGGAAGGGAAACGGCAGGCTCTCAATGATCTCCTTCACCCGCTCGGTGCCGTAAGTGAATTCCCAATGGCCGGTCATGGCGTCCGGCTCGAGCGCGTTCATGGCCTCGACCATGTCGGCGCCCTTGGTGGCGTTGGCGGTATAGCTGCCCTGCCAGGTGTCGCCGCCGTCAAGCAGCAGCGTGTTGTCACCGCGCTCGGCACGCACGCGCTTGACGATGGTGGCGATGCGGTCGAGCCCGCCCATGCGGCCATAGGCTTTCGCCAGCGCGGCGAAGTCGACCGAGGTCAGCGCATAGGCATCGCGGCTGCCGGCCTTGATGTTGTACTTCTTCAGGAAGTCGACGCCGGTGATGTGCGGCGGCAGACCGGCAACGTCGCCGACGCCGATATTGATCGACGGCTCGCGGAAATAGAGGGGCTTGAGCTGCGCGTGCAGGTCGGTGATGTGGAGCAGTGTCACGTTGCCGTACTTTTCGGCCTTGAGCAGGTCGTCCTCGCTGAGACGCTGCTGGGCGGCGGCGCGGCTCCAGCGACCGGCCATGCCCGATCCGGCGAACGCGCTCAGTGCCACCGTTGCGGTGAGAAACTCACGTCTCGAGAACATCGATCCTAGCCACTATCTCTCCGCCACACCGTGCGGTCTGCGCGGTGTGATCGTATCTTCGCGATAGGTTTGTCGTGCCGGCCGGGCGCCACTCCGGCCGGCGAGATCCGGTTATTGCCGGACCGCCGGCGTCTCCACGGACAGGCCGCTGCCGCGCCAGGTCACATAGACTTCCAGCGCCATCAACTCGTCGGAGAACGCCTTGGGGTATTCGGCCCGCGTGTCGCGGATGCAGCCGCGGAAACGGTTGTGCAGCGAGATCATGTGGGCCTGCTTGAGACGGTAGGTCGGGAAGCCGTTGACGTTACCCTGGCTGAGATGATCGGCCCGGATGTGCTTTCCGTTGTTGAGCTCGTGGCAGGAGGCGCACGACAGATTCAGCTGACCGGTGCGCACGTAGTATTCATCCTTGCCCCTGTGCCACCACTTCATCATGTCACCCTGGGTCAGGTCGAGCTTGACCGGCGTGCCGAGCGACTGGTTCTTGATGTAGGTGGTGAGCGCCTTCTGGTCGGCGGCGTCAAATTTGTAGGGCTTGGCGCCCATCTTTTCGGCGCGGCACTTGTTGATCTGCAGCTCGATATTGATCGGCCGCTTGTCCGCTGCACTCCACTTCGGATAGTGGGCGCCGATGTCCTTCATGCTCTTGGCAGCGTCCTGATGACAGGAGGCGCAGGACTTGCCGGCCGAGCCATCGACCTTGTTCCAGATCTCCTTGCCACGCTCGACATAGAGCATGCCCGGGTTTTCGAAGGAGTCGCGCTCGAGGTCGCGAGTTTCCTTGGTGCGGTAGAGCCAGCCCGAGCGCACGACGTCGAACGGGTGACCCTCCGGCGCCTTGGTCTCGGTGATCAGCTTCCGTCCGTCGATCACCAGCTCATCATTGGCCGGCTCCGCCTGCGCCTGCAGCAACGCAACGCCAGACAACGCAGCCGCAGCGCTGAGGGTTGCAATCATGGCCTTTTTCAACATGGTTCCTCCCGTCGACTCCGAATCCGATTGGTCGTGATTCATCGTCGCTATGGTTCGTTGCCGCGAAGGCCAACGTCCATTTTGTTTGCCTATTTGACCTCGATCGCCTGCTCTAGCGTGTACTTGGAGCCGTCGTCGTCCACCCAGGTGAACTTGAAGGTCCCGCTCTTCATCGGTTTGGCGTTGAACTCGAAATACGGGTTCGACGAAATCGCCGGCGAGATGTCGCTGGCAAATACCGTCTGACCTTCGAACTCACAGGTGAATTTGTTGATGATCTTGCGGGGAATCTTGTTCCCCTGCTTGTCCTTGCGCTGGCCGGACTCCATCGGGTGGTTGATCAACGTCTTGATGGTGATCACCTCACCGGCCTTGGCCGTCTTGGGCAGCTTCAAACGTGGTCTGGGGGTCGCCATGTTGGTCTTTCCTCGTTTTTCCGATCAGCCGCCGCAACCGCCGATGGTGACTTTGACCTGCTTCTTGTCCATGTAGACCGAGCCGTTGCTCATCTTGGCAATGGCGATGACGTTCTGGGTCTTGGCCAGGCGCATGCGCGTGCTCGCTGCGGCCGCGCCGCTCATGGGCGTGAACTGGAAGGTGATAACGCCGGGGTTCGGATTGCCGAGGGCCAGCAGCATGACCGCCTGAACATGGTCCTTGTCGGTCATCGGGCTGTCCACCGACACCGATACCGGCACGGTGTTGCCGTTCTCGGCGATTTCCGGCGTGTTGAGGGAAATCCTGCCGGTCTCCGGCTTTTTGCCGCCGGTGAAGTCCATCATCATCTTGTCGGCCGCCGCCGCGTCGGCGAAAGCCGCCGAAGCGTCCAGCCCGGCCACCGCCAATGCGGCCGCCCCGGCAGACAGCACCAGCGCTTGGCGTCGTGTCAGGTTCATCATTGTTCTCCTGTTGATCTCTTGGATCACTTCAGCGTCTCGAGATAGGCAAGGATATCCTCGACCTGGGCGGCGCTCAGGATGGTCTTGCCGATCAGATCCTTGCGGACGTGCTTGCCGACGTCGAGCGAATAGAAGCCCGGCATCACGGTGTCCGGCCCGAACACCGCTTTCGAATTAACCAGAATGGCGCGCAATTGCTCCGGCTTGAAGCGCGAGGCAACGCCGTCGAGCGGCGGCCCGACCTCGCCGTGGAAGAGCTGCTCGCTCATTTCCTTGTTGGCGTGGCAGGCCAGGCAGTTGCCGAGCTTCTTGTTGGCGAAGGCCTTGCGCCCGGCCGCCGGTTTGCCCGGCTCGCCAGTCAGCGATTGCGAAAGCGCGCCGTCGGTGATCTTGATGTCGCCCGGCTTGACTCCCTCGGCCGCGACGGAGAATGCCCCGATCAACAGCGCCGCCGCCGCAACAATACATTTCGTTCCAGCCATAGGGTTCGTTCCCTCCCGTTTGCTGCCGTCAAACCAGCATTTTTATTTTTTCAAATGCTAGCGAGCGCGCGCCGGGCGATCAATGCATAAATTGCAATTTTTTAATATATCCGCTAAGCAATTGGCGTAGTTTCATTTTCGTGCGGTGGGAGAGTATTTTTGGGCCGCGTCGAGGGGTGGAAAACGTGCCGGTGCCGGCGAATCTGTCGCCGGCGAGCAGGCACAAGACCCGCCCCGGCCGCCCGCAGACCCCGCGCGTGCAGTGCCATACGGTTCGCGTCGCATTCCTTGCCGGCGCGGCGCGCCGCCGGCGGCAAAGCGGCCCTCGACCGCACTGAATGTATGCGGTAAATTATATGTGTTGCGTGATCGAGTCCGCCGATAGCGTAATGAATATTCCGGACGGCAGGCGCGTATCAAATTGCGCCCTGAAGACGACCCGGCACCGACAGAGTTGAACCCGCGAGATCCCCTCGTCGAAATGGGCCAGATGCGACTGGAAACGACCGGAGACGATTTCGAGGCGCTGCTTGATCGGGCGCGCAAGGCCAGCGATATGCTGAAGTCGCTGTCGCACGAGACGCGCCTGCTGATCCTGTGCATTCTGACCGAAGGGGAAAAGTCGGTGTCCGATCTCGAAGACATCATGTCGATGCCACAGGCTGCGGTATCGCAGCAGCTGGCGCGACTGCGCTTCGACCGGCTGGTCACCACGCGGCGCGACGGCCGGGTGATCTACTATTCGATCGCCAGCGAAGAAGTCGCCTCTATGATCGAGTCGCTATACGAGTTCTTCTGCAAGCCGCTGCGCGCGCGACGCACGCGCGACGGCAAATGAGCGGAGCACGATAACGCACTGGCAAGGAGCCGCCCGATAACAGGCAAGCCGGCAAGGCTTCCATGGCGCAGACGCAATAAGGAAGGCGCTTCAACGGGGAGGAATGCAATGACCGATGCTGCATGGTTCCTGCCGGTCATGGGCGGGCTTGTCGGGATCGTCATCGGCGCGGTCGCCCGCCGCAATCACTTTTGCACCATGGCGGCGCTCGAACGGTACTGGTACGCCAACGACAGCCGCGGCTTGCGCACCTGGGTGCTGGCGGCGACTGCCGCCATCATCGTGACGCAAGCGATGAGCTTTGGCGGCCTGATCGATCCCAGTGGCTCGTTCTACCTGAACCACAGGTTCGGGCTAACCGGCGCAATCGCCGGCGGGCTCGCCTTCGGCTTCGGCATGGCGCTGGTCGGTACCTGCGGCTTCGGCGCCCTCGTCCGCCTCGGCGGCGGCAGCCTGCGCTCGCTGGTCGTGCTCATCGCGCTCGGCCTGTCGGCGCTCGCCGCCCAGCGCGGGGTGATCGCCGAGGGCCGCATCCATGTGGTCGACAATCTGGCCATCAATCTCGGCTTTGCCGGCGACCAGTCGCTCGGCAGTCTGGCCTCGCATGCCCTCGGCTTCGACGCCCGCGCGTTGGCCGCCATTGTCATCATTGCCGGGCTGCTCGCCTGGATTTTCGCCGACAAGGGCTTCCGCCGCCAGTACGGCAGCATCGCGACCGGCGTGACGATCGGCTGTGCGGTCGCCGCCGGCTGGTTTATTACCCATACGGCGGCGCAAGCCTCGTTCGAGCCGGTGCAGCTCGAAGCCGCATCTTTCGTGGTGCCGGTCGGTGACACCATCGTCCAGCTCATCGCCCTGACCGGCGTGCTGCCCGACTACGGCGTCGGCCTGGTGGTCGGTATCGTCATCGGCGCCGCGGCAATGGCCTGGAACAAGCGCGACGTCCGCTGGGAAGCCTGTGACGACGCCCGCGAACTCGGACGTCATTTGCTGGGCGCGTTCCTCATGGGCACCGGTGGCGTATTCGCGCTCGGCTGCACCATCGGTCAGGGCGTGAGTGCGGCGTCGGTGCTGGCCGTGTCGGCACCGGTGGTGATGCTCTCGATTGCCGTCGGCGCGCGGCTTGGCCTCGCCTATCTGCTCGAAGGCTCACTCACCGCTGCACTGACGACGTCGCGCGCAGAAACGCCATGAGCGTCATTGAAATTTGGGAGGAAACCATGAAGAAGCTTGTTCTCGCCGCAACCCTTGTCGGCCTCGCCCCGCTGGCCGTGCCCCCCGCGCAAGCGCAGGACGGGGCGCTCGTCGGTTTCAACGTGATGAAGCCGGAGATCGCCGTGAAACTGGCGCAGAACGCGATGGCCGCCTGCCGCAACGACGGTGCCCAGGTCGCCGTCGCCGTGGTCGACCGCTTCGGCGTGTTGCAGGTGCTCATGCGCGACCGCTTCGCCGGCCCGCACACGACGGAAACCTCGCGGCGCAAGGCCTGGACCGCCGTCAGCTTCCGCAGCGATACGCTGAGCCTCGGTGAGGCGACCAAACCGGGCTCAGAAGCCTATGCCGCCAATTTTATCGGCGACGCGCTAATGCTGGGCGGCGGCGTACCGGTGGAGGCGAACGGCTCGATCGTTGGCGCGGTCGGGGTCTCCGGCGGTCCGGCCGGCGCCGTCGACGACAAATGCGCGCGCGCGGGCGTCGAGGCGATTGCGGGCGATCTGGCGTTTTAGCTGGCGGGCAACCCGGGGCGGGTCCCCGAGTGTGCGTCTGAAATCCCTGGTGCGGCCGAGAGGACTCGAACCTCCACGGTGTTACCCGCTGCCACCTCAAGGCAGTGCGTCTACCAATTCCGCCACGGCCGCATTGGAACCGGGACAAGACGGCGGTTTGACGTCCCCGCCGCGTCCCAGGACGGCGGAGCATGTAACAAATAGGGTGTCCAGGTACAAGCCTGCGCGCGCTGCTTCACGGCCCGGCGTGCCGGTTTCGACCGCCGGAACAGGGTCTTGTGCGCCTGCCCGCGGCCGCGGCCGGCCATTGGCGGCGGCAGCGCCATGCCCTAAATGAAGCTTGGGAAACCGGCGGGCCGGCTCAGCGCATGTCGGGCGGGCGCGGCAGCAGTTCGCTGACCGAGACCGTGATGCGATTGCCGTTGACCGCCACCTTGCCCCTGGCCACCGGCAGATTGTTGGCGAGGATGTTGACGTCGTCGTCTTCGGAGGCGTCCAGCTCGATGATGGCGCCGCGGCCGAGTCGCAGCACCTGGTGAATCGGCATGGAGGTGGTGCCGAGCACCACGGCAAGATCGATGGCGACGTTGTCGAGCGTAGGCATGGATCCCCCTGGGGCCCGCGACCGGCGGGCGCAGGTCAGGTCACCATGGTATGGTGAACGGGTGGTTAACGCGCGCAACGAATTGATGCCGGGGATTGGCCCGGCGGCGGCGCCGGCAGAATGGCGGGCGGGCGATTCCGCCGTCGATTATGCCGCGGCGCTCGCGTTTATGGATACACGCGCGGCGGCAATCGCTGCCGGCGAGGTACCCGAACTGGTCTGGATGCTCGAGCACCCGCCACTCTACACTGCCGGCACCAGCGCGCGGCCGCAGGATGTCATTGAGGCGCGCTTCCCCCTCTTCGAGAGCGGCCGCGGCGGCCAACTCACCTATCACGGACCCGGCCAGCGGGTCGCCTATGTGATGCTCGACCTGAAAAGGCGCGGGCCGGACGTGCGCCGCTACGTGGCAACGCTGGAAGAATGGATCATCCGCACGCTCAGGCGTTTCAATGTGAACGGCGAGCGGCGCGAGGACCGCATCGGCGTCTGGGTGAAGCGGCCCGACAAGGGCGAAGGCTTTGAGGACAAGATCGCTGCCATCGGCATTCGCATAAAGCAATGGGTGACACTGCACGGTATCGCGCTCAATGTGGAGCCGGACTTGTCGCACTTTGCCGCGATCGTGCCCTGCGGCGTGCAGGAGCAAAAATACGGCGTCACCAGCCTGGCCGATCTCGGCATTCCGGTGTCATTGCCGGAGGTGGACATGGCGATGAGGGCGGAGTTCGAAACCCTGTTTGGTGCGACCGTCGATCAAGCCGTCGCCAGCACCGAAAACACGTCGCCCGACCGGCGCAGCCTGAGCTCGTCGGCCGTACCCTCGCGCTGATCGATATTGTCGACGCGAGCGGCCGAGGGCCCCTGCCGGCATGCCTCGATCATCTCGGCGACCATCGTTGCTTCGCCCATGAACAGCGCCTCTACCGTGCCGTCGCGTCGGTTGCGCGCCCAGCCTTCGAGGCCACGCGTGAGCGCCTCGATCTCGAGGAAGGCGCGGTAGCCGACGCCCTGCACGCGGCCGTGCACGATAACGTGACAAATGACGCTCATGCCGGTTCTCCGACGTCGATGAGGCGGGCGCCGGTCCAGCGCGACACCGACCAGCGCTCGACCGAACGGATATAGGGCTCGGGCAACTCCCAGCCGCGGGCGGCGGCGCCGATCATCTCCACATAGCCGGGCCTGGGCTGGCCCGGCGTGCGCCGGCGCAACAGGTAGGTCATGGCGCGCACGCACCGGCTCTCAAGACGCACCGGCAGATGGCGCACATCATAGAGCCCCTTGTGCAACAGCTCGTAGGCATGCAGTGCCGCAACGTCGCGCGGTGTCAGCCGCCACAGCACACCGTGCACGGCGTCGCCCGGGCTCGGCTTGACCGAGCCCCAGCCGTCGATGCCGACAAAGAACTTGTAACGTTCCAGCACCGCCCGGCCGAGCGGCCGCGCCCGCGGGCAGCGGCGCGCCATGGCGGCGCGATCCAGGTTCGAGCCATAAGCGAAATAAAGCAGCATGGTTGCGACATAGCAGAGCGAGAGCGGCCTTGTCAGCGCGCTCTCTTTTTAAATGCGGACACGCCGGTCATCGGATATCGTGACGGCGCACAAACTTTGGCTTGGCAATATCTTATGGACCCGCAATGATCCTGATCGATCTCAGCCGCGACATCGAACACCGGATGGCCGTCCTGCCCAACCACCCGCAGGTCATCGTCACGCCGTTCGCCACTCACAACGAGGTGCGCACTGCCGACGGTTATGCCTTCTCGTCTGCCACCATGGCGCTGATGCTGGGTGATCACGCCGGCACCCATGTCGATGCGCCACGCCACTTCAATGCTGACCCCGAGGCGCCGTCGATCGACCAGATGCCGCTGGAGAATTACTTCACCGAAGCGGTATGTCTCGACCTGTCGCACAAGCCGCTGAAATCCGACATTTTGATCGAGGACCTGGAGAAAGCCGAGCAGGCGTCCGGCATCACCATCAAGCCGAAGGACACGGTGCTGCTGCACATGGATTTCTTTCGCCGCACCGACGGCACGCCGGGCTTTCTCACCGACTTTCCCGGCCTGACAAAGGAGTCCGCCACCTGGCTCGGCAACAAGGGCATCGGCATGTTCGGCGTCGAGGCGGTGAGCCCCGGCCGTCCCGGGCGCAACAATTTCGAAGTCCATCACGTGTGCCGCGACCTCGGCTTCACTCACATCGAAGGACTGGTGAATCTGGACAAGTTGGTGGGCAAGGGCCGCTTCCGGTTCATCGGCTTCCCGATCAAGATTAAAGGCGGCACCGGCGCGCCAATCCGCGCGGTGGCCTGGCTCGACGGCTGACCGGCAAGATCTGATTCAATCGCGTCAAAGCGGGTTCGACCGCAATCCGGTCGTCAGGCGAATTCCAGAATGACGGCATCCACCGCCAGGCTGTCGCCGGGCCTGGCGTGGATCGTCTTGACCGTGCCGTCGATCTCGGCGCGCAGCACATTTTCCATCTTCATGGCCTCGACCACCGCGACGGTCTCGCCGGCCTTCACTTCCTGGCCTTCCTTGACGGCGATGGACACAACGAGTCCCGGCATCGGGCACAGCACCTGTTTGCCGGTATCGGCTTTCTCTTTCACCGGCATCAGTCGGGCATAGTGGGCTTCACGCTCCGTATAAACGTAAGCGCGGGTCTCGACGCCGCGATAGGCCAGCGCAAAGCCGTTGGGGATGTCGCGCACCTGGACCGCCACCGGGTGCCCGTCGAGGGTGCCGCTCCACAGCGGATCACCCGGCTGCCAGTCCGAAACAAGATGGCGGTGGCCAGCTTTGCCGCGTGCGGGAAAACGTACCTCGATCCCGCCGTTTCCGCGCTTGACCTCGAGCCGGATTTCCCGATCCCCGAGCCAAACCGCGCGCTGGCTCTCGCGCGTCACGGCGCGTCCGCTGATCTGCCCGGAAATCCGCCGCTTGCGCTCGCCGAGCACGTGGTCGATGGCGGCGGCGACAGCGGCCAGTACCTGCGCCGACTCGCCCTCCGGCGCATGGGCGTGAAAGCCGGCGGGGAATTCCTCGCCGATAAAGCCGGTGGAGAGCGCGCCGGCGCGCCAGCGCGGATGCGCCATCAAGGCGGCGAGGAACGGGATGTTGTGGCGGATGCCGTCGATGACGAAGGCATCGAGCGCATCGGCCTGGGCGTCGATCGCGGCCTCGCGCGTGGCGGCATGGGTGACGAGCTTGGCGATCATCGGATCGTAGAACAGCGAGATCTCGCCGCCCTCATAGACGCCGGTGTCGTTGCGCACCGTAACGCCTGATGCACTGGTTTCCTCCGGCGGCCGGTAGCGGGTGAGCCGCCCGGTCGAAGGCAGGAAATTGCGGTACGGGTCTTCCGCGTAGATGCGGCTTTCCACCGCCCAGCCGGAAAGCTTCACGTCGCTCTGCTTGATTGAAAGCTTCTCCCCGGCGGCGACGCGGATCATCTGCTCGACCAGGTCGATGCCGGTGACGAGCTCGGTCACCGGATGCTCGACCTGCAGCCGCGTATTCATCTCAAGGAAATAGAAGCTCTTGTCCTGTCCGGCGACGAACTCGACGGTGCCGGCGCTGTCGTAGCCGACGGCCTTGGCCAGCGCGACCGCCTGCGCACCCATCTTCTTGCGCGTGGCCTCGTCGATAAGCGGCGACGGCGCTTCCTCGATCACCTTCTGATTGCGGCGCTGGATCGAGCATTCGCGCTCGCCGAGGTGGATGAGGTTGCCGTGCTTGTCGCCGAGTATCTGGATCTCGACGTGGCGCGGGTCGGTGATGAACTTCTCGATGAAGACCCGCTCGTCGCCGAACGACGACTTCGCCTCCGAGCGGGCGCGCGCGAAGCCTTCGGCGACTTCCGCCATGGAATATGCGATGCGCATGCCCTTGCCGCCGCCGCCGGCCGACGCCTTGATCATCACCGGGTAGCCGATCTGTTCGGCGATCGTGATGGCCTCGTTGTCGTCGTCGATGACGCCAAGATGACCGGGCACGGTGAAAACCCTGGCGGCGGCGGCCGCCTTCTTGGACTCGATCTTGTCGCCCATGGCGGCGATCGCCCTGGGGTTGGGTCCGATGAAGACGATGCCGGCGGCTTCAAGCGCCTTGGGAAAGGCCTCGCGCTCGGAGAGGAAGCCGTAACCCGGATGCACAGCCTCGGCGCCGCTCTCGCGGCAGGCGGCGATGATCGCGTCGATGACCAGATAGCTTTCCGCAGCCGGCGGCGGCCCGATGGCAATCGCCGTATCGGCCATCTCCACGTGCAGCGCGTCCTTGTCGGCCTCGGAATAAACGGCGACCGTTTCGATGCCCATCGACCGCGCGGTCTTGATGATGCGGCAGGCGATTTCGCCGCGATTGGCGATCAGGATGCGCTTGAACATGCCGCGTCAGGACCCTCGTGCCGGCCTTCAGGCTTTGCGGCGTTGCCGCATAAATGTCAACGATCGGCAAGGGCAGCCGGCCGGCTGCCAAGAATATCCTTTTCTTCCCGGCGCCGGACTCCAAAGCTTCGTCCTCCCCAATGGCCGTACGGCAAACCGGGGCTGCTCTTTCCCGGCCCTCCCCCTTCCGCCCGGGGGCGGACCCCTATATCTAGGCGGGCGAAATTCATGCGTTGGGAAACGCGAGGCGTCTAAGGTTTGGAGGTTTGTCATGGCGTTGGCAATTGGCGACACCGCCCCGGATTTCGAGGCGGAAACGACGGAAGGGAAGATCCGTTTTCACGAATGGCTGGGTAATTCCTGGGGGATCCTGTTCTCCCACCCCAAGGATTTCACCCCCGTGTGCACCACCGAGCTCGGCACCATGGCCCGGCTCAAACCGGAATTCGACAAGCGCAATGCCAAGATCATCGGGCTGTCGGTCGATCCGGTCGACAACCACGCCAAATGGGCGGTCGACATCAAGGACGTAGTCGGCTTCGCGCCCAACTATCCGATGATCGGCGACACCGATCTCAAGATTGCCAAGGCCTATGGCATGCTGCCGGCGAGCACGCCCGGCACCTCGGAAGGCCGCACGCCGGCCGACAACCAGACGGTGCGCAACGTCTTCATCATCGGACCCGACAAGAAGATCAAGCTGGTTCTGGTCTATCCGATGAGCACGGGCCGCAATTTCGACGAGGTGCTGCGCGTGCTCGACTCGCTCCAGCTCACCGCCAAGCACCGGGTGGCGACGCCGGCGAACTGGAAGCAGGGCGAGGACGTGATCCTGACCAGCGCGGTCAGCAATGACGAAGCCAAGCAGCTCTATCCGCAGGGCTTCAAGACGGTGAAGCCCTATCTGCGCGTGGTGCCGCAACCGCGCGACTGAGCCGATGGGACTGACTTGACGACCGGGGCGCGGGCTTTCCGCGCCCCGTCGCACATTTGGCCACTGGCGCGCGCGACAGGCGACCGCGCGCCGCAGACGATCGTCGGATTGCCAGTCCGGCCCGGAATGTGGTCGCGTGGTCGCGCGATCCCGGGGCAAAGGTGCGAGGGCCATGGACAAGACTGCAATCCTCGGCGCCACCGGCCCGACCGGCATTCATCTGGCCACCGCCTTGCGCGAACGCGGCGCGACGGTGCGCGTGGTCGCGCGCAGCGCCGACAGGCTGGCGCGGCTGTTCCCCGATGCAGCCGTCGAGAAGCATGCCGCCGACATGCTCGACGCCGGCGCGACGCTGCGCGCCGTTGATGGCTGCCGTCTCGTCTATGACTGCATCGGGCTGCCCGGCGACCAGATGCATCTGCATGGCGAGACCGCACGCAACATCGCCGCCGCACTGGGCGAGACCAAGGCGCGCTGCCTGCAGGTGTCGAGCTACTGGTCTTACTATCCGCAGGTGCACCCCATTATAGACGAGTCGCATCCGCGCGCCGGCGGCCCGCCCTGGGTCCGCCACCGCCGCGAGGCCGAGGACATCCTGCTCGCCGCCGGGGCTGCCATCCTGCACCTGCCGGACTTTTACGGGCCGCAGGTTCACGTCAGCATCTTGCAAAACGCGCTGGTTGAGGCGGCAGAGGGCAAGACCGTGAATTGGATCGGCAGCCCGCAGATTGCGCGCGAATACATCTACGTACCCGATGCCATGCGTATTGCCGCGGAGATCGGCAATCGCGCCGAGACTTTCGGCACGCATTGGTGCCTGCCGGGCGGCGGTCCGTTGAGCGGGCACCAGGTGATGGAGATCGCCTCACGCCACCTTCGACGCGAGGTCAAGCTGCGCTCCGCCGGCATGCCGATGCTCCGGCTCGTGTCGCTGTTCAAGAAAGACCTGCGCGGCCTGCTGCAGGTAGCGCCCGACTACATGAAGCCGGTGCATTACGATGCGCGCAAGCTGGAAGAATTGCTCGGGCCACAGTCGATGACGCCCTATGAAACCGGCATCGGCGCGACCCTCGACCGGCTGGCGAAAAACGGCTGACGGTATCCCTGCCCGCCCTGCATGCAACTCCTGCTCTTGCTTTCCGCCGCCGCCGCCCCGATGGTGCCGCCACGCTAGCGCAGGAGCCGATGCAATGGACCAGCCGAACCCGGTGGCGATCAAGCAGCCGCCCTTTGCCGAATTTCTCGGCATGAAAATCACCCATGTCTCGCGCGAAAAAGTGACCGCCGAGATGCCGGCGCGCGCCGAACTCAACAACCGGCACGGCATCCTGCATGGCGGCGCCATCCTGGCGCTGGCCGACAATCTCGGCGGCACCGCCACCACCGCCAATCTGGAGGACGGCCAGACGACCACCACGATCGAGAGCAAGACCAATTTCCTGGCCGCCATCCCGATCGGCGACGTGGCCTATGCGGAATGCACACCGCTGCACCGCGGGCGCACCACCATGGTGTGGCAGACCCGGATCAGCCGTGGCGACGGCCGGCTGTGCGCGCTGGTGACGCAGACGCAGCTGGTGCTGCAGCGCAAGACGTAGCGTCAGCGCTCGGCGGACGCCGCCGCATCCGGCGCCGCCGGCTTGAGACCGCCGCTGCGGCTCGCCAGCGCCACGCCGATGGCGCAGACCACCATGCCGGCAAGCGACAATTCGTCGAGCGTCTCGCCGAACAGGAAATAGGCGATCAACGCCGTCACCCCCGGCACCAGATAGAACAGGCTGGCGAAGCGGGTCGCCGCCGTGCGGCGGATCAACCAGTACATCAGCGCGACGGCGGCGATCGACAGCACGAAGATCAGCCAGACGAAGGCGAAGATCAGTTCGCCGGTCCAGTGGATCACCTGGGTCTCGAAGGCGAAGCTGCCGATCCAGAACAGCGCAGCGGCGCCGGTATATTGCACGGTGTTGCCGGTGCGCCAGTCGATCGCGCCGCAATAGCGCTTCTGGTACAGCGTGCCGAGCGTGATGCCGAACAGCGAGACGAAGCTGGCCGCCCAGCCGATGAGCGACGCCTCCGCCACCATGCTGCGGTCGTGCAGCACCAGCAGCACGCCGAGCAGACCGAGGACCAGGCCCGCCCATTGCAGGCGGCTCACGCGCTCGCCCATGAAGCGGTTGGCGATGGTCGAGGTGAGGATCGGCTGCAAGCCGGGGATCAACGCCGAAATGCCGGCCGGCACGCCCTGGCTGATGGCGACGAAGACCCCGCCCAGATAGGCGCCATGCACCAGCCAGCCGACCACCAGGCTGTGGCCGGCCTCCGACGGGTTCGGCCAGCGCGCGCGGGCGATGAGCGCGATCGCCGCCATGATCGCCACCACGAACACCATGCGCACCGCCAGGAAGGTGAGCGGCTCGATGTAAGGCAGCCCGAAGCGCGCGCCGATGAAGCCGGTGCTCCACAGCAGCACGAAGGTCAGCGGGGCGGCCGCAATGGCGATGGCGGTCAGGCGCGTGGACGGCATCCGGGGGACGGGCATCGCTGGGCCGGCTCGCGCCGGCGAGGCAGTGGGGCGGGCGTTGCGGCTATAGCATCCTGATACCGGTTTGGCTTCCCCCGACCCGCGCCCCGCCCTGCTCGTGAAGTAGATTACAGAACGTGTGCAGTTTTTGACCGGCGGCGACGC
>Ga0210062_1000276_pt1 | contig 15828 bp, 14 predicted proteins | sample Muzzi_CordA_D2_FD_185528 | JGI IMG/M metagenome (GOLD analysis project Ga0210062, IMG submission 185528) | Wetland microbial communities from San Francisco Bay, California, USA, that impact long-term carbon sequestration - Muzzi_CordA_D2 (SPAdes) | ecosystem: Environmental > Aquatic > Marine >...
ACGAAAAGCAGACAAACTACCATTACCCATGTCAATTGACTGATTCTTTTCACGTTTCACCTCCTTTTACATTTCATATTAAAAGTGATTGACTAATTAATCCGCATTCCATCTTTAATTCTCTGCCACTCGACTTGGGGAGCGTTTCCAAAAAAGACCCATTACGCCGTTGGGCAGCGCCAGCACCAGGATGACCACCAAGGCACCCATGGTTACGGCGCGGTATGCTCCCAGCGGTGCCATCAGTTCACTGCCTGCGACGACCAAAAAGGCGCCTATGATCGCACCGGGAAAATGACCCAGGCCTCCCACCAGCATCATGACCATTAAAATACTGAACAGATCCAGGTCCAGCATACGGAAAGAGAGCACGCCGTAGAAATGTCCATAATAGGCGCCGATGATACCGGTTAAAAAAGAGGTCAGGGCAAAAACCATCAGTTTATATTTAAAAGCACTGATACCCAGACTCATGGCAAAATCCTGAGAATCTTTCAGTGCCAGGAACGCAACGCCCCAGTAAGATTTAATCACAAACATAATAACCAGCGCGCACGCAAGGGACACCAGAAGCGTTAAATAGAAGGTGGGAACGAGATTGGCCGAACTGAAGGTATAACCGAAAATGCTGATGGGCGGAATGGTCAAAAGACCGACCGAGCCGCCGGATCCCAGGGCAATACCGATTTCACCCCTTAATGTCGGCTGCAGGGCCATATGCACGCCAAAGGTGACCAGAGCCACATAGGGTCCGGCCAGCCTGAGACAGGGCAGCCCCACAAGAAATCCCATACCGGCCGTAAAAAAACCGGCGATGAGGATGGACAACACCGGTGTTACATGGTGCTCGATGGAAAGGATCCCGGAGCAATAGGCGCCCATAACGAAAAAGGCCACCTGTCCGAATGAGAAGATACCTGCAAATCCCATCATGACATCCCAGCAAGAGGCCACCACAGCCCAGATGAGACACATGATCATGATATTCATAATAAACCGAATGTCTCCCACAAAGATGGGCAGAATCGCCATGATTCCATAGGAAACGCCGATGATGATCGCCATATGTTTTAGCCGCATACCTTACTCGCCTTTTCCCATCAAGCCTTGCGGTCGTAATGTCAGGGTAGCCAGCAGCAGAATAAAAAGCGCAATAATGCTGTAGCTCATGCCGAACATCCAGCCCACAAACGCCTCGAGCATACCGATAATGAAAGCCGCGTAAAGACCGCCGCGGATAGAGCCCATACCACCGAATGCCGTTACCACCCAGGCCTTCACCATGATCGTGCTGCCGGAGTTGGGATTAATAAACCACTTTTGACTCAGCAGGATACCCCCGAATCCCACCATGACCGTAGATATGGCAAAGGTGGCGGCAAAAATACGCTCCTGAGGAATACCAACGATTTTTGCTCCGATCGGATTCTGGGCCACAGCCCGCACGGCCATGCCGAGGCGGGTGTTGTTAAGCAGCCACCCAAAAAGCAGGATACCGCCCAGAGACATGATAAAAATCATGATGTCCTGGTAAGCGAACACCAACTGCCCGACTTCGAGGACCCCGTCCCAAATGGGGGGCAAGGATTTCATGCGGGCACCGAATACCACCGTATAGAGGCTGGTCAAAAAAAGCGCCAGGCCCAAGGTCAACATCATGACCTTGTTTTCCCAGTCCGCACGCTTCCTTAAGGGAGCCACCATGAGTTTTTCCAACCCGTACCCGACAGCGAACATCAGCGGCATGACAATGACCAGAACTCCCAGGTAACCGCCGAATTGAAAACCGAGTCCAAAAATCAGTATCCAGGCAAAATAACCGCCCATGTTAAAAAAATCCCCATAAGCGAAATTAAAGGCCTTGGTAACCCCATAGACCAGGGTCATGCCCACCGCCATGAGGGCATATACGGACCCGATGGACAGGCCGGCGATAATCACGTCGGTGATTTCATACAGCAATAGAATGGTATCTTCATCAAAACCCATTACATCCCCAGAAACACCTCTTTTAAGTGCTCGTTGTTTAAGGCCTCGTCTTTATTGCCTTCAAAAGAGATTTTGCCCTCTTCCATGACATAGATTTTGTCAGCCAGTTGCGCTATTTGAGGAATATTCTGTTCAACCAGCAGAACGGTTTTTCCCTGATTGTTGATCTGCCTGATGATGGAAAAGATCTCATGCCGCAAGCTGGGTTGAAGCCCCAAAGAGGGTTCGTCGACACATAGAAAATCCGCATTTGACATCAAACCTCTGGCAACGGCCAGCATGCGTGCCTCGCCGCCGCTCATGGTTGAGGCAAATTGTTTTTTTCGATCCACCAGCCTGGGAAATAGGTCGAAGACCCACTCCAGGTTTTCCTTTTCATGGGCCCGGGCGTTTTTGGAATAAGCCCCCAGTTTCAGGTTTTCAAGAACCGTCATGTGAGGGAAAAGTTCCCGGTTTTCAGCAATGTAGGTAATGCCCAGGTTGACGATTTTATCGGTAGCCAGGCCGTTGATGTCCCCATCCTTATAGGTGATCCTGCCCTCTGTCTGATCCACCAGTCCACAGATGGACTTCAAAAGGGTACTTTTGCCATGCCCGTTGGGGCCCAGCATGACCACTACTTCACCCTGAGCTACGGAAACGGAGACGTTGCGCAGAACATGCGACTCACCGTAATAGGTATTTAAATTGCTAACTTTCAGCATTCACGTTACCTAGATAGGATTCAATAACCCTGGGATCGTTGACGACTTTCACGGGTTCATCGCAGCAGATCATGCGACCGGATTCAATGATCAACAGGATTTCGGTAAGCTCGGTAAGCACCCTCATGAAGTGTTCGATGATGATGATGGTGATGCCCAGATCCCGGTTGATTCGGGCGATCAAGTCCATGAGGCTTTTGATTTCCATAGGATTGCAGCCGGCCATGGGTTCGTCGAGCATCAGGATTTTGGGCCTGGTGGCAAGGGCGGCGCCGATCATCAATTTTTTTTTACCCAGCAGATTTAAAAGCGCCGTATTTTGAAAACGATCTTTTTCAAGTTCGACAAATCGGATCACCTCATCCACATGGGCCGGATCCAGACCGCCCGGGGCACCGAATCGTCCGCCGACTGAGATGGTTTTTTGCACACTGAGGCTGGGAAAGGTTTGAGGAATCTGGAATGTGCGGGAAATACCGGCTTTGGCAATGCGGTAAGGCGGCTTGCCCGTGATATTGCGGCCGTCAAATTCGATTTTGCCTTCGTAGTTGTGAAATCCGGTGATCAGGTTGTATACGGTGGATTTGCCGGCTCCGTTGGGTCCGGCAATGCCGAATATCTGCCCTTTTTGGACCTCAAAGCTCAGATTGTCCACCGCTTTTAGCGCTCCAAATCGTTTCGTGATATTGAAGGCCTTAAGCATCGTAAACCCCTCAGTCTATTTAATGACCGGTTTTGGGCCAATAAATCCCGTATCGTATTCTGCAATTAATCCGCACTGAAAAAAGTTTATTCAGGCTTGGAAGATTTATTCAGGACTTATAGTTAATCTGTGGTTTGAATGTCAAGGTTATCCTGCCAGTATTGGAATTCGGGTTGCAGGAGTCACGGGTTGACAAACTCGAGTGGGATTTAACGAAAGCCATCCTCACATCCCCCATGGACCTCGCTCACAAGCTGCACCTAAGACTCTGCCTGGAAAATATTGTCGAAGTTTCCGACCGGGCAGAAGATGCCGGAGATCAACTGGAGCTGGCAACACTCAAGTCGATGGTTTAAAAATAGTTATTGCCGATAAGTCGGGCTCAATTGCAGGTCTCCATCAGATAGAGAGGTAGCTGACTGACTTAAGAAAATCACAAGCACCAAAAACCAAATCTCAAACAAATTCCAATTATCCAAATTCAAAATTCGAAACATATCATCCGGCAATAATTGAACGCAAAAGTTTCATGCTTGGCAGACTTCGGCATGCGAAGATATGCGATACAAGTCCGGTGAAGGTTTTGGTCATTGAATATTGGGATTTGAAATTTATTTGTAATTTGGTGCTTGAGATTTGTAATTTTATTTTTATATCACGCCCTTCTCCGCCAAAGCCTGAATCTCTTCCGGGGTATAGCCTATCTCCCCCAGTATGGCTGCCGTACTTTCACCGAAGCCCACCGGCGCTGTGCGAATCGAGCCCGGGGTGTCGCTCAGTTTGACGGGCACACCGAGGGTTTTTGATTTTTTGCCGTCCTGCCCGGTAACTTCAACCACCATCTGCCTTTCACGGAAAAGCGGATCATCCATGACTTCAGCCAGCGATTGGACCCGTCCCCAACAGATATCCAAATCACCCAGGGTTGCTTCCCACTCAGCCAGTGTTTTTTTTCTGAAAGTGGATCGCATGAAATCGAGGATTTCGCGGCGGCGCTGATCGTCATACTGCAGGGCAGCAAAATTTGGCATTTCCAGGATTTCGCACAGCTTTTTCCAGAACCTGTTTTCGACAGCCCCGATGGACAGGTATTGCCCATCGGCGGTTTCATAGGTGTTGTAGCAGGCATAGCGATGGGAAAGCATACTGTCGGCCCGCCTGGGATCCTGGCCGGTGAGCTGGCTGAAAAATAATGCTGCCGGCAGAAAACCGACCATTCCGTCGGTCATGGAGATATCGATATATTGCCCCTGACCGGTTTTCTGCCGGGCCATAAGCGCCAGCAGAATGCCTATGGCCGCGTTCATGCCGCCCCCGGCAATATCGGCGATCTGGACTCCGGGAATTGAAGGGGGGCGGTCCGGCTCGCCGATGAGGTTAAGAACCCCGGCAAAGCTCAAGTAATTGACGTCGTGTCCGACACGGTCGCGATAGGGTCCATTTTGACCGTAGCCGGTAATTGAACAGTAGACGATGCGGGGATTGACCTGCCGCACTGATTTGTAATCCACGCCCAGCCGGTCGACAACCCCGGGCCGAAAACCTTCCAGAACAACGTCGGCATTTTTTAGCAGGCTAAAAAAAATCGCTTTCCCCTCAGCGGTCTTCAGATTCAGCGACATGTGTTCCTTGTTGCGATTAATGATACCTAAAAAGAGTCCATCCGCCAAAAATCGTTTGTCTTCGACGGCGATCACCCGGGCGCCGTGATCGGCCAGGATCATTGAACAGTAAGGGCCCGGCAGGAGACGGGAGAGGTCGATGACGGTGATTCCGCTGAGTGCACCTGGTTTTGTCATTAAAATATCCTCCATAGTTTTTTTTGGAGCTCTATGCCTAAGCAAACTGCAGGTTCAAGGACTGAGTGCTGAGGACTGAGCAATTTAGTTCAAAGCCTTTATCCTCAGTCCTCGTCCCTCAGTCCTTATTTTCCTTTGAATTTAGGTTTTCTCTTTTCCATAAAAGCGGTCACCGCTTCAACGACGTCTTCGGAGGGCAGGGCGGCGGTATTTTTTTGGGCTACATAATTTAAGCCGGAATTAATGCCGTGATCCCGGCTGTAAAGGATCACATCTTTAACCCCCTGGACGGTAAGGGGCGGGCAGTCGGCAATCCGGGATGCCAGGGCTTTGGCTTCCGCATACAGGGCTGCACGATCTTCGCAAACACGCGTTATCAGTCCCATCTGGAGGGCTTCGGCGGCGGTAAAATCCCGGCCGGTCAAGGCCAGCTCGCGAAACCAGCCGTGGCCGATAATGTGCGGCAAGCGTTGCAGGGTGCCCAGATCTGCGATAATCCCCATGCGGGTTTCCCGGATGCTGAAGATGGCATCCTCCGTCGCCAGGCGGATGTCACAGGCGCTGATCAGATCAACTCCCCCGCCGATGCAATGGCTGTGGACCGCCGCTATGACCGGTTTGCGGCATTTTTCGATAGCGGTTAAACCTGCCTGGAGGGCCAGGATTTTGATGCGTGTGTCTTCACGCTGATCGGCTCCTTCACCGCTTAGCAATGATGCGGCCTCATTCAGGTCGGTTCCGGCCGTAAAACTCTTGCCTTCCGCCTTGATCACCACCACCCGGACAGCGGGGTCACCGTCGAGCTTCGCCAGGTGCTCCGACAGCTCTTTAAAAAATGCGGATCCCATGACATTGCGCTTTGCGGGACGATTCAGGATTAACCAGGCAACATGCTCCTCCTGCTCGACTTTGAAATGGTCTGATTCACTCATAGTACGCCGGCCTCTCTTTTTAACCGAATCGGTTCAAGGTTCTGAGTTCATGGTTTAAAGGTTACAACAGATGTAAATAATTGAATCGCCTCCCAAAGTCAATTGTGATGAACATTTTTTTAATTCTAAAACCGGTCAATCAGTCTGGTTTAAAAGCCAATTGACGCATCTCCGACTATAGCGTATGGTACCGCTTCATTTGCAATCTGATTTCATTCCCAAGACAGTCAACTTAGTTTTTACACTGAGGGTGGGAGCGGCTTGCAGCCGCGATAGGGGTATCGGTTCGCGGCTGCAAGCCGCTCCCACAAACTCTATACCAAAGTGTTGTAGCCAATTTTCAAGCTGCCTTTTTGAAAATGGCTAACCGGCATAAATTCTGCGCCGGCTGCGACACTGATCTCGCTGATTTTTACGGTTAATAATGGCTAAAGAAAAACGATCTAAATTAAGATCAGAATCCCTATCCGGCACGTTTTATGCGGTGTCGGCTTTTCTTATCTGGGGCCTGGGCCCGATCTACTGGAAAGCCCTCGCTGCAGTCCCCCCGCTGGAAATAATCGCGCATCGGGTGGTTTGGGCTTTCATTCTCCTTTTGACCGCAATCTTTATCGGAAAATTATGGGGTGAATTTATCAGTGCCATACAGGATCTTCGAATCCTCCTGACGCTGCTGTTGACAGCCGTTATCCTGGCGGGCAACTGGTTGTTGTATGTCTGGGCCATTAACAATAATCATATCCTGCAGGGCAGCCTGGGCTATTTTATCAACCCGCTGGTAAGCGTTGTCTTCGGGGTTTTGTTTCTCCGGGAACGCCTGCGTCCGGCCCAGATTGCAGCCGTGTTGCTGGCCGGATTGGGGGTTGTTTACCTGACCTTTTCTTATGGTGAATTTCCCTGGATCGCCCTGGCGCTGGCGTCATCCTTCGGGATATACGGTCTGCTTCGGAAAGTGGCACCAGTGGGCGCAATGGTGGGTCTCAGTATTGAGGTCATGCTGATGACAGCCCCGGCAGCAGTTTATCTGATTTATCTTGGAACCAATGGCAGTGGATCATTTCTTCGGGGCAACATCAGCATTGACTTACTTCTCTTGGGAACCTCAGTCTTAACTGCCGTTCCATTAACGCTTTTCACGGCAGGCGCCAGGCGTATCAATCTGTCCACCCTCGGTTTCCTACAATACATGGCTCCCACCATCATATTTCTGCTGGCAGTTTTTTATTACCATGAGCCGATTTCAACAGCCCAGGTCCGGACATTTATCATGATCTGGTCGGCCCTGATCATCTATTCGATGGATTTGGTGATTTACTTTCGGAGGAAAAAATTCTGAAACCGCTATTGGTCCTTCGGCAATCTTCATATCTCACCCCAGGTACCTGACAACCGCTTCGCTGAAAATCGCCACACCCACTTCAAGCACCTGTTCATCGATGTCGAAGTGGGGGGAGTGCAGCTTGCCGGTAAATCCTTTTTTCCTGTTGGAGCAGCCCAGGCGCATGATGGCACTGGGGCGCGCTTCGGTAAAAAAGGAAAAATCCTCCGATCCCATGACCGGTGGAAAATACGCGACATTTACTTTTCCCAGAATATCCCCGCAAACCTGATAAAGAAAATCTGCGACTTCAATGTCGTTTTCAAGGGTGGGAACGCCCGCATGAATTTGAAGGCGGCAGGCGACGTTGAAGGTTTTTTCCAGTCCGGTTGCGATTTCATGCAGCCGGTCAAAGACTTGTTGGCGAATCGAGCCGGACAGGGCCCGGATGCTGCCCTCTAAATAGGCAAATTCCGGGATGACATTCGAGGCATCACCGGAGCTGAATTTGCCCACCGTGACCACGGCGGCTTCGGTGGGTTTGATGTTACGGGATACAATGGTCTGGATGGTTGAAACAAAACTGGCACCGGCCACAATCGGGTCATTGCCGTCCTCGGGGCGTGCGCCGTGAGATCCTTTGCCGGTTATTTCCAATTCAAACCGATCGGCCGAGGCATATCCCAAACCCCGGAAAATGCCGACGGAACCCACCGGTACATCCGGTGCCATATGGCCGGCAATCACCCGGTCGACTCGCGGATTTTCCAATACGCCTCTTGCAATCATGGCTTTGGCGCCGGCTACCCGCTCCTCGGCCGGCTGGAAGAAAAACTTTACACTGCCCTTCAGTTTGGATTGCAGGCCGGATTCCATGATATTTTTGGCAACCCCGAGCATGATGGTGGTGTGGGCATCGTGGCCGCAGGCATGCATGGCACCCGGGTTGCGGGATTTATAGGGCACATCGTTCAACTCCTGGATCGGCAGGGCATCGATATCGGCCCGCAGGCCAATGGTCGGCCCGTCCTGGTTACCCTGGATCAGGCCCACGGCGCCGGTCATATCATCAAATTCCCGGATACCACATCCAAGCGATTTGAGGATTTCAACTATTTTCGCTGTGGTGCGAGTTTCCTGGTGGGAGATTTCCGGATACATGTGAAAATCACGACGCGTGTCGCAGAGCCATTGACGGAGATTCTCAATGTCAGAATTTATCATCGTATACGTGTCCTCTCTTTAATGGATTTGGCCGGTTCACAGAATGGCTGCGGATTCGAAAATAGTAAACCCAATAAATAAAGTCAATTGCGATGTGAGCTGATTCAAAAGATGATTGACCTGAAGGGGGGTAATAGAGTATGAAATCACCTCAAGACGAGATTTGTGGTTTTTAAGTAACCTAGGGTGTTATGTCCCGTAAATGTTTACCCAAAGACCCTTTCAATTTTTTTTGGGGGGAGGTTTAATATGACCAAACAGACATTGAAGCAGATGCTCGGGCTACTCTGCATAGCGCTTGCCCTGGCGGCTTGCAAGGAAAAAACTGAAATTATTGAAGTGATAAGACCCATCAAGACGATTACCGTCGAAGAGCAGGCTACCGAGCAGATCCGCAAATTTTCCGGGGTCGTGGCCGCGGTCGATTCCTCCGGGCTCAGTTTTCAGGTCGGCGGGCAGGTGGAGTCGGTGGAAGTCGACATTGGTGATCACGTGAAAAAAGATCAGGTGCTTGCGGTTCTTGATCCGGAGCCCTACCAGTTGGAGGTGGATGCGGCCCAGGCTGAGCTTGTAAAGGCCAGGGCCAATGTTACCAATACAAAAGCTGAGTTCGATCGCCAGAAGCGGGTTTTCGAACAGGGTGCGGGGGCTAAAAGTGATTTGGATGCCGCCGAATATAATTATAAGGCCGCCGGGAGCGCCGTGAACGTTCAGATTGCCAGACTGGATCTTTCCAAACGCAATCTGCGCAAAACGAAGCTGCTCTCCCCTTACGACGGCGCCATCGCCTGGCGGTCCGTGCAACCGAATGAGGAGGTGAAGGTCGGGCAGAAAGTGTTCGAAATTAATGCTAAAGGGACTATGGAGGTCCAGCTGGCCGTTCCGGAGAGCACTATCGACCGGATCCACATCGATGGCCAGGCGACGATCACCTTTCCTACCCTGCCGGGCGATTCCGCCAAAGGCCGTATTTCTTTTATCGGTTCCGCCGCTGTGAAGGCCGGCGCCTTTCCGGTCAAGGTGGAACTGCTTGATCCGAGTAAAAATGTAAAACCCGGCATGACCGCCGAAGCCAATCTTTTTATAAAAGATGAAAACCGGCAGGCCGGTTACCTGGTTCCACTCCAGGCACTGCAGCCTACCACGGAGGCGAACCAAGGCTATGCCTTTGTATATGACCCCAAAACATCGACGGTCAAAAAAACCCTGGTTAGCTCCCGCGGCATGGATAATAAAAAAGCGATCGTGTCCGAAGGTATTGCCGCCGGAGACATTATTGCCGTGGCCGGCGTAAGTTTTTTAGCCGATGGCATGCAAGTCAAACTGATGGAAAAGTAAAGCAGGTGTTCATGGGTTCAAAGGTTCTGGGGTTCAGGGTTCAATTTCCGCGACTGGACTCAATTTTAATGCGTATTTGCTATATTTGCGTCCGCCTTGGAAAGCCTAATCTAAAATTTGAAGCCAAATCAGCAGCATATTCAAAAAATGAGCAATTTAAATAGAACTCCGGATATTTAATGCCTTCTCTGTCCTTAGCCCTGAACGCGCACATGAAACTTTATGAAAAAAGCGGGTGGCATGTCGAATTATCAGGCAGAATACCAATAGCAAAGCACAGGCAGCAGGGTATAAATTCCAAATTTCAAGTACCAAATAACAAATAAATCCCAAATCACAATAATCAATGACCGAAACCGGCCAAACCAAGAAAATCAAGGTGTTTTATTTTTTCGTATTTTAGAACTTTCGTACTTTCGTGATAAATGATCGCTTTTTTATCTGAAGCGATGACCAGAACGGATGCAGTCACGTTTGGAATTTTGGAGTTTGGTCATTGTAATTTGTTTGTGATTTGTTATTTGGAATTTGTGATTTTGATTTGCGCCGGCCCTGAGAACTGATCAATTTACTCGATTGCCCATCATATCGAGAAGAGTTTATGCGACGCTGACGTTGATATAATTTTGATAACACCCGGGACAAAAGGAACAGAAAATGAAAGGGATCACCGCATTTGCGCTGAATAATTCGCGAACCGTCATCATGACCATATTGCTGGTAATTGTCGGAGGCAGCTTTGCATTTTTGAAACTTCCGAAACTGGAAGACCCCCTCATTACGATTCGCGAAGCGCTGGTGGTGGCTAAATATCCCGGCATGCCGGTGGAGCAGGTCGAACGCCTGATTACCCGGCCCATTGAAGAGAAAATCCGGAGCATGGGGGAAGTCGATAAGATTAAGGATTCCACCTCCAAAGTCGGCGAATGCCTGATCCATGTGACCATCAAAGATGAAGTCCCCTCAAAAGACCTCCCGGCGACATGGAAACTGCTGCGCAACCGGATGAGTGATGTCAAACCCGAGCTGCCGGAAGGCACCGTCGGGCCGATGGTTGACGATACGTTCGGCGACACGTCGGTGGCCACCATCGCGCTCTGGAGCGACGGGTTTTCCATGGCGGAAATGCATGAAGTCGCCCGTCAAATCAGAGAGCGCCTCAACATGATGAAGGGCATCCAGAAGGTCGATCTGACCGGTGTGCAGGATGAGCGCATTTATCTGGAGGTGTCCAACGCCAAGATTGCGCAACTGGGAATCGACACCGCAGATATCGGGAAAAGCCTGCGGCAGCAGAACATTCTGTTGCCCGGCGGCAGGATAAACCTCAACGATGTGGAAATCGTCGTGGAAACCCAGGGCCGGTTCAAATCGATAGAGGAGATCGAGGAGGTTTTGATCCCGATTTCCGGCACCCAGGCCACGATTCCGCTGCGTGACATCGCAACCATCAGAAGGGCCTACGTGGAGCCGATCCACAACCCGGCCTACTACAATGGCCATCAGTCCATTGTTTTAAGTGTCTTTATCCTCAGGGGGGTCGATGCGGTTGAGTTCGGCAGGCGGTTGCAGCAAGAAGTCCAGGAGATAGAGAATTCCCTGCCCTGGGGCTACGTGCTCGAATTTGCCACCTACCAGCCTGAACTCATAGAGAAAGCCGTCAGCGGCATGGTGATCAACGTGGTCGAAAGTGTGGCCATCGTCCTGGTGGTGGTCATGCTGTTGCTGGGGCTTCGAACCGGTTTGATTGTCGGCTCCTTCATCCCCCTGGTCATGCTTTTCGGAGTTTTGACCATGTACGCGCTGGGGATTGATATGGAACGGATGTCGCTGGCCACGATGATTATTGCCTTGGGCATGTTCGTGGACAACGCCATCGTGGTGTCCGACGACATTAAAGTGAATATGGAAACGGGAATGGCACGCAAGGATGCGGTTTTAAAAACCGGCAGCTCCCTTGCGCTGCCCCTGCTCACCAGTACGCTGACGACTGTTTTTGCCTTCGGACCGATTCTGCTTCAAATCGGTTCAACCGGTGATTACACCTCCTCGCTGGGTTCGGTCATGATTACTTTGCTGATGGGCTCGTGGTTTTTCTCCATGTTTTCCTCCACCAGCATGTGCTACTGGTTTTTAAAAACCAAACCGGCCGCCGGCGGTGATAAACAAGAGGGGAACGATCCCTACCAGGGAAAATTCTATCGGTTCTATCGCGGGATCCTGAAACTCTCCCTGCGCTATCGGTTCCTGGTACTGGCCGTTACCGCCGGCATCTTTGCTGTTTCAATCTTTGCGGCAAAGTCTATACCCCAGGCCTTTTTTCCGAGCGGGGATCGAAACCAGTATTTGATTTATCTTGACCTTCCGGCTGGAACGCGTATCGAAGAGACTGAACGGACCGTCAGAAAACTCAGCGCCTGGCTGCAGGATAAACAGGTAAACCCGGAAATCACCGGAACCATTGCCTATGTCGGAAACGGTGGACCGCGTTTTTTCCTGTCCCTGGCACCGGTGGATCCGGACCCGTTCGTCGGATTTTTAATCGTCAACACCGAGACAGACAAGCAGGTGCCCGAACTGGTCACGCGCACGAGCCAATACGTGCTGAATAATTTTCCCAATGTGCGCGGCAGGGTCAAGTCCATGTGGCTGGGCGGCAGTGAAAGCGGCCTGTTTCAAATCCGGCTCAGAGGCCCCGGCATCAAGGTGTTGCAGGAGCAGGCCCAGCAGCTGATGGCCGCGCTCCGCAATATTCCCGGCACCATCGATATCAAACAGGATTGGAACAACCGGGTGTTTACGGTCAGGGCGGCTGTCGATCAGGCCCGCGCCCGCCGTGCCGGGGTGACATCCAAGGATGTGGCCGATACCTTGGATTTTTTTATCGATGGTTCGACGGCCACCGATTACCACCAGGGCAATGTCCAGATCCCCATCGTCGGACGCGGTGTCAAGGCTGAACGGGATTCCCCTGACAGCCTGCGGACACTCGGCATCCGTTCCTCATCCGGCGGCAGCGTGCCGCTCAACCAGGTTGCCGATGTGTACACCATCGGTGAGTTGAACCGCATCATGCGCTACAATCAGGAGCGCACCATCACCGTCAGCGCCAAAAACCAGGTCCTGAAGGCTTCCGAGATCTTCGCAGCCCTTACGCCGGCACTCAACGAGATGAAATTTCCGAAAAACCACTACTGGGAGATCGGCGGCGAACTGGAAGACGCAGCCAGGGCCCAGAGGAATCTGGCGAAATGGATGCTGCCATGTTTTGGCGGTATTGTGTTTCTGCTGGTATGGCAGTTTAACTCCATCCGGCGGGCCGCCATCATTATTCTGACCATGCCGCTGGTTATTGTCGGGTCAGTAGTCGGTTTGCTGGTAATGCAGGCCGATTTTGGATTTATGGTGATCCTCGGGCTTTTGGCCCTGGCGGGATCCATTGTCAACAATGGTATCGTCATGATCGATAAAATTGAGGAGAACCGGCGCGACGGGCAGACGCCCTATGATGCGGTTGTCAATTCGGCCGTCAGCCGGTTCAGACCGATCCTGCTTTCGGTATCGACCACCATGCTTGGATTCTCGCCGCTGATCATCAATCATGATCCGCTTTTTTACGGCATGGCATGCGTCATGTTCTTCGGTCTGGGCATCGGCAGTTTGTTTACGCTAAACTATGTGCCGGCACTTTACAGTATCTTTTTTCGGGTTAAAGTTCCGGCCGCATGACGTACGGGGTTGAATCCATTAGAGCCTTAATTGTGTTCTCTTTGCATTTTCGAAATGCTATTCATACAGCTCCGGTCGTCTGTTGGGCAGGAAATATCGCATTTTGTGATCCCGGACGACTGACAAATCCGCTGCCTTCAAATCCGTTACCAGCATACCTTCACTTTCGGCGGTTTCTTTTTGCAGTACATTGCCGGACGGCCCGACAACCACGGCCAGACCCGGGAAACAAAGTCCTTTTTGATTGTCCCCGAACTGGTTGCAGGCCACAATGAACACGCCGTTGTCAAATGCTCTGGCGGTCAGATGGCGCATCCAGGAATCCAATTTTTCTTGGGGCGTTCCCCGGGGGGAGGCATGGGGCATGAATATCACATCGGCACCTTCAACCGCCATGCGGGTGGCAAGTCCGGGGAAATGGGCATCGTAGCAAAGTTGGATGCCCAGTTTAATGCCGGTGGTCTCAAATAAGGGTACCGTATCGCCGGGCGAGAATATGCTGCGTTCGGGGGGTGCGATGTGAATTTTGCGATAGACACCTGAAACTTTCTCGGGTGTTACGATGAGGTGACTGGCAAAAACACGGTTTTTTTCATCCTTTTCAGCCATACCGGCCAGGATCACAATTTGATGATCGTGGGCCAGTTCCTGAAGCCGCCGGCTGATGGGCCCCGGAATCGATTCAGCGCAGGATTCAATTCCAGGCTTGGTACTGTAGCCGGTAACATTTAATTCCGGAAAACAGATCAGTTGAACGCCCCGGGTTTTGGCCTGCCGGATCCATTTGACCATCCGCTCTAGGTTAACCTGCGGCTGGTTTACGATGGAATTGAAAATGACGGCGGCGATCCGGATGTCTTGCATCATACATCAAATTGCGCTTTGATCTTAAAAACCTTGGTGGCCGGCAGGTTGAGAATATCGCTGACTCCTGTTTCTGCGACAATTTTCTTCAAATTAGCCTCAATTTCTTCCATTGATGGGCAGATAAATGTGAACCAGACGTTGTACTTATTGTCACGCTGATAATTATGGGTGACACCCGGGAAACGGTTGACGACCTTGGCAAAATGCGCGATTTTGTCAGCCGGGACCCTGGCGGCGCATAAGGTACTGACAAACCCCAATTTTCCCGGAACAAAATTTCCGCCAATGCGACGAATAATGCCGGTTTTTTTCAATTTCACAACCCGATCCAGAACCTCTTTTTCAGTCAGGCCCAATTCATTGGCCAGCGCAAGATAGGGACGCGAAGTAATCGGAAACTTGGATTGGATCCGGTTCAATATGGCACTGTCGACTGTATCAAGCTTACTCATTTAGCCTCCCTATAAGCTTTGAGAATATTAACGAATAGAAAGAGTTCAATACATTCTGAAAATACAAATCACAAATCACAAATTTCAAATAAATCTCAATAACCAAAATTCAAAATCCAAAACTACCATAGGAGATTGTATTTGTCCTGAGATAGGTAGAAACCAATTCTAAAACACCAGCGTTTTAGTGGAGTCTGAACCGATAGATACTAAGCCCTACGTAAACCAATGCCGTATCTGATTATTAATTTAAATTCCTTAATCACAATGTTTTGGTCATTGAACATTGGAATTTGCCATTTGTTTGTAATTTGGTGCTTGTGATTTGGGATTTTTATTTGCCGTAACATAAACAACCGACAGATAGTTATTCTCTGAACTGTTCTTCTATAATTCTAACATATAATTTCCGACTGCGCGGCCCGTCAAACTCGCAAAAAAACACCCCCTGCCAGGTACCCAATACCAACTGATTATTTTCAACGGCGATCAATTCCGATGACCCGACCAGGGTCGTTTTGATATGGGCAGCAGAATTTCCCTCCAGATGGCGGTAGTTTGCCTCCCAGGGGATAATCCGGTTCAAGATCGTCAATATATCCGATTTTACGCTGGGGTCCGCACTTTCGTTAATGGTCACCGCCGCTGTGGTGTGCGGCACGTAAAGCATGCAAAGTCCCTGATCGACTCCCGATTGATGAACCAGGCGATTTATATCCGCCGTGATGTCAACCAGCTCGGTTCGTTCGCGGGTTTTTACAGAAAGAATCATG
>Ga0210062_1000279_pt1 | contig 15787 bp, 9 predicted proteins | sample Muzzi_CordA_D2_FD_185528 | JGI IMG/M metagenome (GOLD analysis project Ga0210062, IMG submission 185528) | Wetland microbial communities from San Francisco Bay, California, USA, that impact long-term carbon sequestration - Muzzi_CordA_D2 (SPAdes) | ecosystem: Environmental > Aquatic > Marine >...
GGAATCGGATGCGCGACCGATCGATTTCGCCCAGCCCCAGACATACACGCCTAAATTCTTAGCTGAAAAGATTTTGACGAGCAGAAGCTCCGTTGAAGGGGAGCGCAAACTTGTGACCGTATTTTTTGCCGACGTTGCCAATTTCACCTCCCTGGCGGAAAAACTGGATCCCGAGGATGCGCACCAGATCATGGATGGCACGTTTCAGATCCTGATGGATAACATTCACCGGTTTGAGGGTACCATCAACCAGTTTACCGGCGATGGTGTGATGGCCCTCTTCGGTGCGCCCGTGGCCCATGAGGACCATGCCCAGCGCGCCTGCCATGCAGCCCTTTCCATTCAAATCGACTTGAAAGCGTACGGTGCAAAATTAAAAAAAACCTATAATCTGGATTTTTTAATGCGTGTCGGTATTAATTCGGGACCGGTCGTGGTCGGATCCATTGGCGATGATCTCAGAATGGATTACACCGCCATCGGCAACACCACCAACCTGGCCTCACGCATGGAAACCCTGGCCGAACCGGGAAGCATTCTGGTTTCGGCCAGCACCCACAAGTTGGCAAAAGACTTTTTTCAGTTTGAATCCATCGGTTCCGTCAGGATAAAAGGGTTGCAGGCCCCTCAGGAAGCGTATCGACTGATAAAAACCGGCGAGGTGGGAACCCGCATCGCGGCATCAGTGGCCAAAGGTCTGACCCCGTTTGTCGGCCGTAAAAATTCCATGACGGCGTTGATGGGCGCCTATGAAAATGCCCAGGCCGGCTTAGGACAGGTGGTCGGCATTGTCGGCGAGGCCGGTGTCGGCAAATCACGCCTGCTGTTAGAGTTTTCAAATCTGCTGACCGAGGGAGAATTTACCTATCTGGAAGGCCGCTGTCTGCATTACGGTAGTTCGATGAGTTATCTGCCCGTACTGGACATCATCAAATCCTATTTCGGGATCAAAGATGACGATACGGAATCCGAGGTTAAGAAAAAGCTGAAAATTAAAACTGATGCGCTGGATGAAGACTTAAGCGGCGGGCTGGCACCTTTTGAAGAGCTGTTGTCGGTAAAAGTCGAAAGTGATGAATTCGCGGCGCTCGACCCCCAGCAGAAAAGGGAGCAGACCTTTGAAGCCATCCGGAACCTCTTTCTGAAATTAAGCCGGGACAAACCGCTGATTATCGCCGTGGAAGATTTGCACTGGATTGACCGGACTTCAGAAGAATTTCTGGACTACATGATCGGGTGGCTGGGCGATTGCAAAATTTTGCTGCTTTTGATGTATCGTCAGGAATACAACCATCAGTGGGGCAGCAAATCTTATTATTCCCAAATCGGCCTGGCTCACCTCGGCACCCCCTCCAGCATTCGACTGATCCAGGCCCTTCTTGAAGGTGATGAAATTGCTCCGGAAATCGAGGAACTCATTCTGGCCCGGGCTTCGGGGAATCCCCTGTTCATAGAAGAATTTACCCACACGTTGCTGGAAGACGGCATTATAAAATGCGAAGGACATTGTTACTTTCTGAACGGCAGCGCATCGAGCATCGATGTGCCCGACACCATCCAGGGGTTGATCGCCGCCCGGATCGATCGTCTGGAAGACAATATCAAGCGAACCATGCAGGTCGCGTCGGTAATCGGACGAGATTTTGCCTACCGCATCCTAAAATCCATCACCGGCGCGCACGAAGAGCTCAAATCCTATCTTCTCAACCTTCAGGGCCTTGAGTTCATTTATGAAAAGCGTCTGTTCCCGGAACTGGAATATATTTTCAAGCACGCCCTGATCCAGGAGGTGACCTATTTCAGCCTTTTGACGGCGCGCCGTAAAGCCCTGCACCGTAAAGTCGGCGAGGCCATGGAAGAACAGTTCGCCGAGCGCATAAACGAGTACAGCAACATCGTCGGCGAGCACTTTTTGCGCGGCGAAGACTGGGAACGCGCGTACGTTTACCTCAACCGCGCCGGCGAGGCCGCTATCCGGCTCTATGCACATGCCGAGGCCAGAACTCACTTTACAAATGCTCTCAAGGCGCTTGACCATCTGGAAGATACAGAAAGTAATGTTCGGCGGCAGGTCGATACCATTATCAGGCTGACCGTGTCATCATGGCTGACAGATCCTGCCGACGTTCTTCTCGAGCGTCTGGACAAGGCACAGCGTTTGATTGCGTCAATTTCCGGTTCAGAAGAGCGTTCACCTGAAGATGCATTGCGTCTGGCGCGCGTCCAGTTCTGGATGGGCAGGGCATACTATCAGCGCGGAGATATGAAAGAAGCCCTTGGCTATTACAAGCAGGTCCTGCCGGTGGCCCAGCAGGCGGCCGATCCGGAGCTGCTGGTTATCCCCACCGGGGCGATCGGCCAGGCCCTGATTGTACAGGGACATCTGGAAAAGGGCGCCGCCATGCTCGGACAGGCGATTCCGGTGTTTGAGAAAATGGCCCGTTGGCCGCAATGGATTCAGGCCAAAAGTTTTTACGGTGCCGGGGTTGCCGGCATGGGCGATTGGAAGCAAGGGTTGTCCGAAGCTCAGGATGCGCTGGCCAAGTCCAACGAATTTAAATCCTTCACCGGAATCGGTGTCAGCCAGAATTGTATCGGGTATGCGTGCCTGTTTGGCGGCGATCTCCAACAGGCCATGGAGGCGGCTGAAGCCGCGGTGGAGGCAGCCAGGCAATCAAAAGACCTCATATATCAATATGTGGGTTATGCGCTTTGGGCCTGGTCCGCCGGCCGCAGCGGACAATTGGATATCGCCACAAAAAACATGATCAGATCACAGGAAGTGGCCCAACAACTGGGTGGCAAAGTCATTATGGGTGACGTATCCATGGCAGCCAGGGCCGAAATTGCCCTGTTTAAAGGGGATTGGAACGATGCCATAGAACTGGCCAAACAAACCCTGGAAGTGGCCCAAATAACGGGCGCCGTCTGGTCGGCCGGGGTTGCATACCGCGCATGGGGACAGGCCATGGTAAGCCTTAACCCGCCGGGCTGGGAGGAAGCCGAGAAGCATTTTGCGGAAAGCATCAGCATTCTGGAAACCGGCAAAAATCGGCTGGAAGCGGCCCGCACGCACCTGGTCTGGGGCAAAGTATGCCATGACCGCGGCAACACCGGCACGGCGCTCAACCACTGGGAGCAGGCCAATCGCCAGTTCACGGAAAGTAAAGCCACCCGGGAAATGCAGAAAGTTCAGAATCTGATGGCGGAAGGGGCATAGTGCATGGCGCATAGAGCAAAGCGTTAAAAGAAAGAGGGTGAGAAGGCGAGAAATTGGGAAGTTGAGAAGATCAAATCCGATTCAACTCAATCAACTCAATCAACTTAATCAACCAATCAACTATTCAACTAAGCGATGAAAAAAAAGCGAGTTTTAATAGTCAACTGCGGTCTGGATGAATTCCGGCTAAATATTCGGCGCATCAGGAGATTGCCTTTTTCAATGGCGCCGGCCTATCTGGCCGGTATACTCTCCCCCGAGCATTGTGATGTCGTGATTTATGATGAAATCTTCAGCGGCCCGCTGGAAGATGAAAAGCGGTTGAGCTGGCCGGACATGCTGATTCTGACCGGAATGAATTCCACATTTGACCGCATGCTGCATTTAACGGCCTATGTGCGTACCAAAAATAAAAAAGTAATCGTTGTGGCCGGCGGACCCGTTATTCGCAACATCCCGAAGTTCGCCGGCCGCTTTTTTGACTACCCGTGCACGGGAGACATCGAACAGCTGCAGTTCGTTATTGAAGATGCCTTTGGCCGGGAGTATGTGTCAAGTGCATTTCTGGAAAAAGGGTGGTCGATCCCCCGCTATGATCTGGCCTATTTTATGAAAGACATGGTGTATGTGGAATCGAGTCGTTACTGCAACTATCGCTGCAATTATTGCGGCCTGAGTGCAGAAAACAACAAATACCAGCAGTACGATCTGGCCTACCTGAAAGAGCAGTTCGAAGCTTTGGGCAAACGAAAGCTGGTGTTATTTTTAGACAATAATTTTGGCGGCACCAACCGCAGCTTTCTATTGCAACGGTTGCAACTGCTGAAAGCCTTGCGTCGGAAAAAATCATTCTGGCGCTGGAGCGCCCTGGTTTCCAACGACTTTTTCTTTGAAGATGAAAATTTGGAACTGGCCCGCAAGTCCGGCTGCGTGGGGCTTTTCAGCGGCGTCGAATCCTTTAGTGAACAAGCCCTGCTCAATTTTAACAAACCCCAGAATGTCCGCATCCCTCAGGTTGACCTCATCAAGAAATGCCTTGAGGCCGGCATCAACTTTTTTTACGGCATGCTGGTCGATGTTTCAACCAGATCGCTAAAGAATATTAGGCAAGAATTAGATTTTTTGCTCGACACGCCGCAGGTAACGCTTCCGGCCTTCATCACGACTGCGATTCCGCTATTGGGAACGCCTTTTTTCTTTGACTGTTTCAGGCAAAAACGATTTTTGCCGAATGTCAAACTGCGGGATCTTGACGGTAAAACCCTGGCGTTGAAACCGATCGATCCGTTGCCGAAGGTTGTACAGTTCATCAAGGATATCCAGTGTTTGGCCGGCTATCGAACGCGCATACTGCGACATCAGAAAGAATTTTTTCGCATATACAGAAAACGCCTGCCGCCGGAGGCGATGTTTACTGAAATTTACAACAGCCTGTTGCTCGCCACGCCGAATCTGGCCACGGCCCCCACCAATATCGGCAGCGTCCTGATGAGCAGATTCAGGTATAAACGGACCTATTTGAGCACAACCGAAGCACTGGACCCGGCCTATACCCCGGCCTTTCAGGTAGACGCCCGGTACGAATCTTACTTTAAGCCGACCATGCTGACCGACAGCCAGGGCAACCTGGCTGAAGCACTGCACGAAGATCTGGCCGAAAAAATGCCGGCCGGGTTGGCGAACTAACAAATAAAGTTGACTAGGTTTATTAGGTTGGCTGGGTTAATTGGGTTGCCTGGATTTAATCGCCTCCCGGTTTAAAAAAAGGGCTTATTATTCACCGCAGAGGCGCAGAGGACGCAGAGATAACTATTTTTTATCTGCCGGTGAGAGGCCGGCAAATAAAAAGACTCAAGCCCTGCGGGCCGGTTTTCCTTCTTTTTAAATCCTTGGTATTTGTTCTTCTATGTGATAAAATTCTATAAATAAAAAATGCCCATAATTAACCCTAACGTTGCGAAAATTCTATATCGTAGGGTGGCCAGTGCCCACCCTACATCGGTGTAATTTTGGATTCAACAGACAGTGACCTCCAGATACACAACCTCAAATGAGTTTCCTACGACTAAATATGCGGTTTTATGAATACATCCAGTTTGATTTATGCAACTGCAAGGTTAACCTGGCGACTAAACTCGTCATTCTTCCCCAAAGGCATCGGAAAATCCAGAAATGGCCATTCGACTACTGGGTTCCCGCCTTCGCGGGAGTGACTGAGCGGTGGAGTTTTATTGGTCTATTCAATTAAAATGTTTATAATTCATACTGCCGAAGGCTGGCTGTTTGGTCTGATTTTTCATCTCAGAAATTCAGACCAGGAAAAATAACTCTCTGCGTCGCCTCTGCGGTGAAATTTAGTTTTTTTTCTTCAGTGAATTATAATTTCTGGTTCGCTGTATCCGGTAAAATCAGCATGCGCTAGTTCATCAGCAGGTCCGGCTGCAGGGTCTCACTCAGATTGCCGTGTTTATCGGTCAGCATGGTTGGTTTGAAATAGCTTTCATATTTCGAATCAAGCCGAAATGCCGGTTTATAAACGGCATCCAGCACTTCTGTTGATCCGATATAGGTCCGGGTGTATTTACCATAACCATTGCCGAAAATACGGCCAAGATCAGTGCCCAATGTTGCCAGTTTCGGTGTGCAGAGGTGAAAGGCACAGTATTGCGCAAAACCCATCCGATCCCATGACAGGACAGACCGGTATTTTTTGTAAAAATTCTTCATATGCCGCATAATTCTGGCCTTATAGCCCCTGAGCGTCTGGAAATCCTGCACAAATTGAACCGCCTGGGTCATGGAATCCAGGGGCTTAACGGTTATGGTCGTGCCGTCCAGGTCCCGCAGCTTGACATTCGGCAAAAATCGTTTTTGCGCCAGGCAGTCATAAAAGTAAGGTGTTTTCAGAAGCGGTATGGCCAGCGTAACAAAGGCCGGTAACGTGATGTCCGAATTGCCGACAATAAAATCCAGTTCTGCTTTAAGCTCCGAGATCCGGCGATTGGTTATATCCAGGACAATACCATATAAAAAGGTGATGCCGGCGTCCAGGCACTTGCGAATTATTTCCACCTGGGGAAGCGTGGTGTTTTGATATTTGCGAAAATGCAGCAGGGATTTTCGGTCAAAGGATTCAACGCCGCAAAAAAGAGCCAGGCAACCGCAATCATAGGCCTGTTTCAGGTTACCGTCATTGAGAAAAAAATCACTGGTCACCTCCGCACCCCAGCGCCGAAAATATCCGGCTTCGTGCAGTTCTTGAAGCAATTCAAAACGATCCAGAATAAACTGCCGGTCCGGCGATGCAAAATTGTTGTCGAGAAAATGCACCATCCGCCGGCTGCCCAGGGCCACGAACTGCGCTCGCAGGTAACCAATATCGTAAGGTTGATATTTGCCGTTCTCTGCGGTCAGCGAACAGTAACTGCAACGGAAGTAACAGTTTCTGCTTGACTCAATATAAGCCATGATGGTCATCCAGGGGACCAGATCAAAGCGGGGAACTGCCCACCCGGTTTCTTTAAATGTTTCGGATACGTATGTCCGCCCGAATGCATCTTCAATGACATCAGCCAGTTGCTCGATATCTCCCGTACAGCAATAGTCAAAGAATTTTTTCGAATATTCAGGCAGCGCACGAATGGCCGACCCGCCTGCCACGACCACGGCTTTACTGTTTTTGGATTTTACATAGGCGGTGAGGTGAAGCATTCTGTCGAAGGCAGTATTGACGCCCGTCATTACCAGCATGTCGGTACCGGACAAAAGACGCTCATCCTCCAGCGGGCCGCTGTAAAGCTCGCTATATAGCGTGATGTCGCAATTTCTGGCAGAAAATAAGCCCGCTAAAAAAACAGCCGTCATGGATTGCGGGATTTTGGTCTTGCGTCGAATCGGGACCCGGAGGTCATCCATATAGCAATTGACGATAAGGATTCGTTTGGGAGTTTGCACAGCAGGTTTTCGCCGGTCATCGTTCGTACGTTTGCGGTCTAACATCAGCAATTTTCCAGCATGGTTTCTTTATTTTTAATCCCGGTAGGGATCATCCATCAGATAATAGGGGTTGGCTTTCAATTTCTCCCAGTCCGTGGCGGCCTGATGATAGATTTTATTAAATGAGTCGCTTTTTAAATCAGCCAGACCATCTTTTTTCATCTGGTCCATGTGTCTTAGCAGGTTGTAACACATCGTCGCCTGTCCGCAGGCCAGCAGATCAGCCATATCTTCAGTTGCCAGCCAGAATTGGGTGCCGACTGTCGAAGCTTTGGAAACCGTATCATCGCAGAGTCTCTCGGCCCCATCCAGCAGATTAGCGATGCTTTGATTTTGTTCTTCTGAATTTGCAGCCTCATTTTTCAACGCTTGTCTGTCACGGATCATGGAGTCAATGACATTGATGATAACTTTGCCTTTCAAAGGCGGCAAATTAAAAACCCTCGCCAGTCCCAGAAATCGGATGCGATTCATAAAAACGTCACTGCTCATCGCTATGGCCGAACTGAGTCGTGATTCAATCATGTAAGCCAGATCGGAAAATTTCCGCTTTTTAAAATACTGCCATAGTTTGGGTCTCAAATCCGGATTGTTGCGAAAGGCCGGGCGGGAGCCAAAGTAATTTTTTAAGCGACCCAACAGGAAAAAACCGCCGCCTGCGCACACAAACAACAGGAGCAGCGGTATAACGTAGATAAATATATCCCAGATGTGGTTTTGCCAGTTTGCAAGACGATGGGGATCGGACAACAAGGTCGAAAAGTAAGCGTAGCCCATAAACAGAGTTGAACCCGTCAGTAAAATCAGCGTGATGCTGACGATCCATTTGAGCTTTTCAAGATCCAGGAACCCGGCTTTTTCCGGATTGTTAGCCATCTCGTAAATTGGCATTTCACGCAGCGGTGTATCGGATACGATAAACAGATCGATATCATTTGCAGGATGTTCGGCCGGCTCCTGCCGACCGCCGCCGCCGCCGAACATACCGGATAGGTTGATATCGCGGGGTATGTAAGCATCGCCTTTTTTTTCACGGCCACGCCGGCTGTCGTAGGTAAGCCCGATAATATTCAGGATACTGAAGACTCCCTGGTTATCATACACGCCGCCGTCCATCAGCGTGACGGATTTTTTACGGCCGGGTTTATTGGGGTTTGCGGGTAATTCCTGGCAGATTGCGTCACAGGTCTTGCGGTTTTTCGGCACCGATACCGTGTCATCCGGCCAGCGAAAATCGTCAGGAAATTCCAGCGGTTCGAATCCGACCGGAATACAGGTTGAAGACGCCAGAATATCGCACAGGCGGGCCTGCCGGGCGTATCCAGGTGACAAAACGGCAAACTCACTGCCGCTCGATCGATCATCGATACTTTTATGAAAACGGAATCCGACCCCTGTCATAAATTCAGTTGCATTAAATACGATTTCCTCCAGGTGAGTGGGTTCGCCGCCCCAGAAAAGATCAAAGCGTTTGTCGCGGCAGAAGTTGAAAAGATGATTGTACAGCTCAGCCATATTTGCAATCAGGGTTCGGCGCCCGGATGGCGCCACCGGCTGTTTGTGGTAGGCTTTTTGGAGCAGTCCGACAAGCTGGGCGGGGTTTTGGGGAAGGGATTCACGCAATTCCTTGTAAAGTGTCTTAAGTGGCCTTTCACCTGTTTTGGGGATTTTTGAATAAGCAGCATACCCCATTCCAACGACACTGCCGCCCGATACGGTTGACAACATTCGGACATTATCAAGCAGCCCGATTCGGTCGAGATAAGACATGCTGCCAAGATGAAACCCAACGGCACGTGTCCCGCCCCCTGACAATGATAGCGCAATTCTTTCAAATGGATGTCGCTCGCCGTTCATGTTGATGCCCCCTTTAAATTCCTGGCTTCGTTTTCAAAGCGCGTGCGTGATGATAGGTATAAAAAAAACTGATAAGAGATTGCTGTATGTATACTGAAGAGGTTAGAAAGTTATCTGAATCGGATTTGCGTGAAACCCGACAGCTTAAAATTCGAAACAGAAAAAAGGCTAACCATCAAATACCGGAGGTCGGCAGCGTTGTCAACGCGGATTTTTCCCGGCAATTCTTGCAATTTAACAGGGGATTCCCTTATAATTGATGTGACACCGTTCAAAGATTCACTTCTGCGCCACGCTGTTACCCTAAATGAGGTATCAGGGTGGCTGCGTAGGACAAGTCGGGCCTCAAACTCGTACAAAAATATGAAACTTTTTAAAAAATCTATATTGGCTCGAATTATTCTGGTTCTGGCTCTGGCTTTCGTCGTCTACCTGGGATTAAATCTGAGAAGCCGATATTTTTTAAATCAGAATTACTGGGAAAAAAGACCCGCCGGCCAGGACGTCTACCTTTATGATTATGCCGCAATCTTGGATGACACCCGGGAATCGACCGGCCGCTACCTTGAAAGTTTCAAATCCGACTACGCCATCGAAGCGGTTATTGTGACGGCCCCGTCTTTACCCCCGACCCATACGATCGAGTCCCTGGGGGCCGAACTTTTCAATAACTGGCAGATCGGGCAAAACACCGGCGGCAGAGGATTATTATTAATCCTTTCCGATAAAGAAAAACTCATTAAAATTGAAGTATCATATGAACTGGAGGATGTTTTTACCGACCTTTTCTGCGGCTATATTGAAGATAAGCAACTCAAATCTTATTTTTTAAGCAATCAGGTGGACATCGGGCTTGTAGCGGTGCTGGAAGAAATTGAGCAGCGGGCCCGGATCAAGCACCAGGCGGATTATACGGCGGCCGATATTGATCAACTCGACAGCGCATTGCTGTCCGGCGGCGCCGGTGCCAAACGTCAACTAACCGAATACCGGGCCGAAACGGTTTCAAAGGTGGGGCAGGATTATCCGGCCGGCCGCAGCCCGGCCGAAGCCTGGCAGACCCTGATCCGCAGCTGGCAGGATAAGGTGCGCGATCCGGACTTGGGGGTTTACACCCATATCACCAGGCTGTCTTACCGGGACTTTCAGAATCTGCCGGATTCGCGCTACGAGGAAGATGTGCTGACCTACAAAGACAAACCGTACGAAGTCCTGCAAAATGATCGCTATGCGGTTATCTTTTTCGGCAAGAAGAAAGGCTGGGAAAATGCACCCTTTTTATTCGGCCGCACGAATGCCGGCTGGCAGTTTGACATGGTGCATCAACGCAAATACGTGCGCATGGGCAAAAGCCCCAACTGGGGTATTGAAAGATCCGACTATCCCTACGTCGATCTCCTGTCCCGCTGTCCGTACTGGATGAATCAGGACATTCCCCTGGAGGGTGATGACATTTACCGCATCCGGGACGACCGCGTGCTGGCAGATGAAATCCGAAGACTCGAAACGGCCTATAGTCAAAATCAAAATGATTTTCAGACTGTCATGCAGTTGGGCAGATTGTACACCATCACCTCTCTGAGTCCCAAAAAAAGGATTGCCTATTTACAAAAAGCCAAACAGCTAAACCCGGAAAGTTCGGAACCCTATAAATACCTTGGCATCGTCTATCTGGATGCCTTTTATCAATTCGAATCCGCGGTCAGGGAAATTGAAGCCTACGTGCAGCAAAACCCGCAGGATGTTTTTGGCCGCAATTATCTGGGTTATCTTTACTACTGTTTGAAAAATTATAACGGCGCCCTTGATCATTTAAAGGCAGCCGTTGAACTCAGATCGGACAACTGCTATGCCTATGCGAAAATGTCCCGCAGCTATGCCGGACTTTACTTGAAAGCTTCTATGCTGGATATTCGCCGACCCGGCTACCGGGAACAGGCGAAGGAGATGTATCAGAGGGCGTCAGCCGTAGCGACACCCGACCCCAGGCGAATCAGGTGGTTGAAGCGCTATTTGCAAAGCAAAGATATTTTAAATTAAACATATGCTTAAATTTCGAATATTAATATTATTCCTTTCAGTTTCGATGTTACCGGTATCCTGCACGGTAATCTCCAAGCCGGTTCGATCGGAAGCTGAAGCGCCGCTGCCGTTCAAAACCCTTGTGGCCCAGGCAGACAAATTCAAGGGTCGCACGGTAATCCTGGGCGGGTATATCCTGCAAACCAGCAACCTGGAATCGGAGACAATTATTAAAGTATTACAGGTTCCGCTGCGAGTGGGTGAGGAACCCGGTCTGAAGGACAGCTCGGAAGGAAGATTTCTTATTTATCAACGGGGATTTTTGGACCCCGAAGTATACAGCAAAGATCGCGCAATCACGGTTGCCGGCAAGGTAATCGGGTCAGGCATTGAAGAAATCGGCGGTGATCAAATTCAATACCTGAAAATTGAAAATCGTGAAATTTACCTCTGGCCGGAATATGAAACCCGCCGCCCCCCCTACCCTCCCTGGCCGTATCCGTATTACTGGTATGGCTATCCATATTACGGATATCCTTACTGGTATTGGCGATAAGGAAGGCCGGAAGTGGGAATGCGCAAGGTGGAAGAACCGGCATGGGGCAGAGAGCATAGCGCACAGCGCAAAGAAATAGAAGGTGGGAGGGTGAGAAGGTGTGAGAGTCATATTTGATCCAACTTGATCAACTCAGTCAACCTTATTCACCAATCAACCCAATCAACCTGGTCAACCCTGTCAACTTTTACCCCGTTAAATATTTCGCAGAAATCGAGTGAAGCGGATTTAACCGGGGCAATCAACTCAACAAGCCCAATAAACTCAACGAACTCAATGAACTCTAATTGTTGCCGTCTTTCAGCTCCTGGGTCTCACCATGCCAGGAACACTGGTCGCAAAAAACCTCGGTGTCATCGCAAACTTCGGGACAGCCGGCTGAATCCACATCCGCGCTGAATTCGACATTGCCGTCGCGCCAGGCAAATTCGTAGGTCTCGTATTCATCATCGGGGTCTTTGATATAAAAACTGACACAGCCACAAAGCGGACATTTCATTTTAAGTCCTCCAATATTCTTTTCGGAATCAAGCAATTGAAATTTTTGACTATTTTTAGATCTTATGAAATTTATGGCTTAGACAATATTCTGTCAAGATATTTTGAGTGACGCAACTTAGGCCGAGCACCATTTAACCAATCAATCAGTATACTCCTGGGCATTACACCCTGAATGTGCTTCTTGACAATATCCCTGCAATCGTGATTAATTCTGGCCGACCACCGCAACAAGCATGAAACACATCGCGTGCATTGCGATACTCGAAACGCAAAACTCGTAACCCAAACAAGGAGCCAACAATGAAAGATGTCGTAATTGCCTCAGCCTGCCGAACCGCCATTGGTACCTTCGGCGGATCCCTGCGTGACAGCCACGCAGCCACCATCGCCAGTGTGACCATGAGAGCTGCCGTAGATAGAGCCGGAATCGATCCGTCGATCATCGACGATGTCCGTTATGGCTGCTGCATGGAGCCGGTCGATGCCCTCAACGTCACCCGTATTGCAGCCCTGCTGGCCGGCATTCCGGAATCAGTAACCGCCGTCACCATTAACCGGGTGTGCATTTCAGGCATGGAAGCGGTTATTTCCGGAATGGCGATGATCCAGGCGGGTATGGCCGATGTAATTCTGGCCGGCGGGGTTGAGCACATGTCCGGGGTGCCCTATTCCGTGGCGGCGGCCCGCTGGGGATGTCGCCTTCAGGACCATGAATTTGTGGATAACATTATCAGGGGCCTGCATTGCGGCTCCCACGTCATCCCACACCCCGAAGACGGTCCGGTCGATGCTGAAAAGGCCCCGTTAAGCTATTTCAAAGGAAAACCCTATATCATGGGGCATACCGCGGAATTTGTGGCCCAGCATCTGGATATCAGCCGCGAAGAAATGGATGCGGTGGCCTTGAGAAGCCATAACAACGTTGAAAGAGCCACCAACGATGGTTCATTTAAGGACGAAATTATACCCATCGAAATTCCGCAAAGAAAAGGGGACCCCGTTAAATTTGAAAAGGATGAACATTTCAGACCGGGGATGACCCTTGAAAAACTCCAGCAACTGCCGCCGGCATTTGTGCCGAAGATCGGCAAAGTCACGGCAGGTAATTCAAGCGGTATCAACGATGGATCTGCCGGTCTGGTGATCATGTCGGCCGAAAAAGCCAGGGATTTGAACATACAGCCCCTCGCCCGTATCAAGGCCGTCGGAAGAGGAGGCTGTCACCCGTCCATTATGGGATTATCCCCGGTTCCGGCGGTCAATCAGCTGCTCTCAAAAAACGGCCTGAACCTGGCGGATTTTGAGTTGATCGAAGTCAATGAAGCCTTTGCGGCTCAATACATCGGCTGTGAAAAAGAGTTGGGCCTGAACCGGGAAATCACCAATGTCAACGGCTCGGGTATCGGCCTGGGGCACCCTGTCGGTGCCACCGGCGCCCGGCTGATCGTCACCTTGCTGCATGCCATGAAAAAAAGAGGCAACGCCCTGGGCCTGGCAACATTGTGCGGCGGCGGCGGGGTTTCGATGGCAGCTGCCATTGAAATGATTTAAGATTCAGATTTCGTTATGGATACAGGCGGTATTGTCATTACATCCTAATATCGAAGTACAAAGGGGGGGGCTATTATCACCCGAAAAATCCCCCCTGCCCCCCTTTAGAAAAGGGGGAAGAAATCATCGTCTCGGAAGCCCTTCGAAAAAAGAGACCTCTCCCCATTACCTAAAAGGGCCCGAGGCGAAGCACCGACTCCCACCCTATTCTAAAGGGGGGCAGGGGGGATTTATAGTGCTACCTTACAATAAAAATCTAAAAAATCTGGCCAGGGGCTTCAGGAAAAACATGACCGATGCCGAAAGGCGCCTCTGGTCGAAAATAAGGAGAAAACAGCTCAAGGAATATCAATTTTACAGACAGAAGAATATTGGGGATTACATCGTTGATTTCTACTGCCCAGCAGCAAAGTTAATTATTGAAATAGACGGTGGCCAGCACTATTTAGAAGAAAATGTTTTGCAGGATGAAGCAAGGGACAAGTTTTTGAGCGACCTCGGCTTCAGGATATTAAGGTTTGCGAATAATGATGTATTCAGCAATATTGAGGGGATTGTTACTACTATATATAATCATTTACAAGAAATCCCTCCCTCCCCCCTATAAAGGGGGGAGAGATCCCATTTCAATAATGGAGTAAGGGGATGAATCATTTTCCCCCTTTTCTAAGGGAGAGAGAGATTCCTCTTGCAATAGTAGTGTTTGGGGATGGATTATTCCCCCCTTTTTAAAGGGGGGTTAGGGGGGATTTTTCAATCACCAAAGGAGGTTGACAATGAAGAGAACGACTTTGGGTTGCCTGTGTTTATTTCTGGTAATTATCTTTCCTTTTGGTCTGCTGGCGGCAGACTATGTGCCAGAAGGCGACAGGCTCTTCGACCAGGGTGGACTCGACAACTATAAACAGGCCATTGAGCTGTATCAAAAGGCCCTTGCTGAAAATCCCAACAGCTATGAAGCAAACTGGAAATGTGCCCGGGCCCACCGTGAATATGGCTATACCGCAAAAACCGAAAAAATTGACGGCTGGAAAGATATCTGTGCTAAATTCGGCAAAGCGGGCATGAATTACGCCCAAAAGGCCAGCGAGCTTGAGCCTGAAAAACCGGACGGATATTACTATTACGGTCTTAATGTCGGTATATACTCAGACGGAGTCAGCATTTTTACGGCTCTGTCCGAGGGTTTAAAAAACAAAACCCAGAAAAGTTTTGAAAAAACCTATGCCCTGGACAAAATGTACAAAGAAGGCGGTCCGATGATTGCGCTCGGCCGTTTCTGGCAAGTGCTGCCCTGGCCCATGTATGACCGAAAAAAGTCATTGAAATATTACAGAGAATACCAGGCTACCCGGTACTTCGCCGACAATATCGAGGTTCATGTCTACCTCGGCGAGTTGCTGATTCAGATCGGTGGAGACAAAAATAAAAAAGAAGCAAAAGGCTACCTGGAAAAGGCTGCAAAATCCGACGATGCATTTTACAAAGAAAGGGCCGATGAGCTGTTGAAAAAAATATAAAACTCGTAAGTTGTGAGTTGGAAGTTGTTTGTTGTGAGTGGTCAATGGTGAGTTATGGGTTGTGGGTTGGTTGTTGTAAACTGATACCTGACACCTCGTACAAAACTTTAGGAAGCAAAAAAGCGAACCGCAGAATATCGAATGTCGAAGGGTGGAATCGCTTCGCTCTGGCTTCTTATTAATAAAAGATTATACGCTTGATTCTATCCTGGCATCGATATTTTGAAATATAATTGACAGAATACATTCATTCGACGTTCATCAGTTTCTTTTTTGATTAGACTGGCCGCTTTTCTGGCCAGCGGCGCCGCTGAAACCTGACACCTGAACGCTGCTGGTAAGAGCTGTCACCTGCATCACCTCTCCGAGCTGAATCAGAAGCGGGCTCTCTGGACCCGGATCTTTACTTCCCGCCTGCTTGTTTCAATCGGTTCAGAACGTACTGTTCGATTTCCGTTGCGGTTTTGGCCTTCGGTTTAATCCGCTTAAGGGGAATTTCAGCCCGGGCCATGCTTTTGTGGCCACCGGCGGATCCGACGCGGCCGAACATCTTTTGGGCCAGTT
>Ga0210062_1000280_pt1 | contig 15750 bp, 9 predicted proteins | sample Muzzi_CordA_D2_FD_185528 | JGI IMG/M metagenome (GOLD analysis project Ga0210062, IMG submission 185528) | Wetland microbial communities from San Francisco Bay, California, USA, that impact long-term carbon sequestration - Muzzi_CordA_D2 (SPAdes) | ecosystem: Environmental > Aquatic > Marine >...
TTCGTCAAAATAACGGTGTCACCATTCGTGCCCGGTACCGGCGTCTGCCCGCTTTCTTCTTCGTTCTCGCCGGCTTCATATATCTTGGATTTGGCCCAGAGTGCCAGTTCCTCTTCGGCAAACTCTTCCTCAAAAAGCTCTTTCAAGTATTGCGCGAAACTTCGGGCATTCGGCCGCAGCGCAAGTTCAAAAGCGAACTCTTCCACATCGGCCAGCATTTCACCGGCAGATTGATAGCGGTCATCGGGATCCTTGGCCAGAGCCCGGCGTAATATTTGATTCAGTTTGGCCGGCAGATCGGGAATCACCTCTTCCGGAGGATCATAATGTGCTTCGCGCACCAATGACAGAACATGCATGGTTTCGCCTTCAAACATCCGCCTGACTGCCAGCAGCTCGTACAAAATGATACCGGTTGAAAAAATATCCGAACGATGATCGATGGCCTGTCCGTTGGCCTGTTCAGGGGACATGTATGCCAATTTGCCTTTGATCAAATTTTCTCTGGTTTTGGAGTTTTGACTGGCGGCTTTGGCAATACCATAGTCTATTATTTTAACCTGCCCTTCATAGGTCACCAGGATGTTTTGGGGATTTATATCGCGATGGATGATATTTAATTGTTGTCCCCGCATGTCCTTTAAATTGTGTGAATAGTCCAGTCCGGCACAGATTCGCGAGATAACGTAGAGAATATTTTCCATGCTCAGCGGCATGTCCCTTTCTTTGGCCGTTTTTCTGATCGTTCGCAAATCTTTGCCAAAAAGAAACTCCATGGCGATGAAATATTCATTATGCATACTGCCGAAATCATAAATTTGAACAATGTTCTCATGATGCAGCAGGGCGGCGAGCTTGGCCTCGTCAATGAAAGAGGTAACCAGGTTATCCTCTTCGGAGAGATTCGGCAGGATTTTTTTGATGGCAATCAGCTTTTCGAACCCTTGGGCACCGGTTAATTTGGCACGAAACAGCTCAGCCATGCCGCCCACGGCGATTTTGTCCAAAAGCTGGTATTTGCCGAATTGTGTAGGTTGAAATACTGTCATTAATATTAAACCGTGCTAGATCCACCCGGGAAGGCCTCCGCTTCCCAACGGTTCGAATTCAGCAGACCAAAGTATTAAAAAAGATCCTAACGACTCGATATAATATTATTTTTTACTTATGACCGCTTGGCGAACCCGACCTGCCAAGCGACTGGACAACCTAAACATCTGGTATCCATGACTTGTATCGGCTTGCGGCAGTTAAAACTTAAGATCAAATTTCGATGGCACCCGCCGAAATTGATGGCCGTTGAGATAGTTGATAACAAAATGAAATTATTAAAATATATTCAAATATTTAACTATTGAGGAATTTTAAATCATCTGACCTTTCCGACAGCTTGCAACCTGAGATCAGATGGCAGATCACGGAATTGGGAAGTCGGAATGCGGCCTGCGACGAGCTCAGTCGAGTCGAAGTGGGAACTGATAAATGAAGAATTGAGGATGGAAGCCAAAAATCTGAATTCGGCCTGGGACGAGCTTCCCTCGACGTTCTCGGAGCCTGCCTTCGATCTGAGTTCAGGCCGAATGTGGCTTGTCGAACGGTAGCCAAGTTGAAGTGGGAAGACCGAATACGGATGTCCGAGCATAGCGCATAAAGCAGGGAATGTCCGTAACTCCAAACACGTAACCCGCAACTCGGACCGCGCAACCTGCAACCCGCAACCCAGACCGTGCAACCCGCATCCAGCATCCGGTACCCAGCATCTATCTAGCACGGTTCAGGCGGGCATAAATTCCTTTGTTACACTTATAGATATTTAAAAATTCCCGGTAAAGCTCATCGTATATTTTTCGGTTTTCAGGATTGGGCCTGCAGATATTGGCGATTTGAATGCGCTCCGGAATATCATCGAAGCTGAGATAGCCCAATGATACGGCAGCCAGAAACGCGGCTCCACGCAAATTGGCCAGAATTGGATCTTTTACCTGCTTGATGGTGCGGTTGAAAACGTCGGCATGGATCTGACACCAGATTGTTGAATTAGCACCTCCGCCGATCATATGAATTGCGTCCATCCGCCGTTTGATAAATTTTTCAACATATCCCAGCAGCCATCTTGAATTATAGGCCACGCCTTCAAATACGGCCCGAATTATATGCTCCCGGGTGGTCTTCAATGACTGATTGAATAGGGCGGCTCGAACGCTGTGGTCTTCGATGGGGGTCCGTTCACCATACAGCCACGGGGTAAAAATCAGCCGGTCACTGCCGGCCGGTATTTTGGCGGCGATCTGATCGAAAATCCGATAGACATTCGGCAGCTGTTCTTCGGCCGGCAGTTGATCTTTATGATACAAAATGTTGTCCTTTAAATAATTCAGGCAGGCCCCGGCGGTTTCCTGTTCGTTGGCAATAAAATATCTGCCCGGGATGGCGGAGGGCAACGATGCCATGCTGTGAAATATATCCGTTTTCTTAAACGGCACATGACAGGTCAACCACGATGAGGTGCCGATATAAAGATGTCCTTCATAATCCCTGACCGCTCCGGATCCGATCGCCGCCGCCGGGATATCCGGAGTTCCCATCACCACCTGCACGTTCTCACTCAGTCCCAGTTCAGCGGCCACCTGCGCCTTGATCGGGCCTAAAATGTCAACCGCTTGCCTGAGGTCCGGAAACTTTTCCCGCTCGACGGTCGCCAGTCGCAGCAAACGGTCATCATAATCGACCCGGGTTAAATCACGGTTGTCGGTCAGCCAGTGCAGCGCGATGGAGTCGAAGGATGCAGCAAATTTACCGGTAAACTTGAGATTGATATAGTCTTTAGGTTCAAGAAATTTGTAGGTCTGACGGTAAATCTCAGGATAATTGTCTTTGATAAACAAAATGTGGGCAATCGGATCTTTGCCTGAATGGCTCGGAATTCCACCGGTCAGCCTGAGCCAGCGCTGTAATTTTAAAACCCCGTATCCCTCAACTCTCACCAGCCCCCCGGTTATACGCCGAACCTGGCGGCTGCCCCGGGCGTCAAGCCAGATAATCGCATTCATCAGGGGCGTGCCGGCCCGGTCTACCGCTACGGTACCGGACCACTGGGTTGAACAGCAGATTGCCACAATATCGTCCACCGGGACCAGTTGTTTGGCAATCACCTTTTTGGCAGTGTCAATAATGGCGTCCCACCAATCATCGGGACGTTGTTCGGCTCCCCCCTCCGGCAACAGGATAACCTCGTTTTCTTTGAATTCATAATCGACAACCTCCCCGCCGGTGGTCAGCAGCGCTGATTTGGGACCGGAGGTACCCAAATCGACCGCTAGTATGTATTTTTCACTGGTGGATGGCATGCTTGTTATTGAAATAGTCGTTTAGTTCCCCATCGCAGGGGCTGGCAGTTCGATCCAACCGGTATCCTCTTTAAACTGTTCCTCCCGGATTTTGTCGAAATCGTCCTCCAGTTGCAAAAATACATCGATGATCGCGGGATCGAAGTGAGTTGCTTTGAGATCGATGATGATTTGGCGGGATTTTTCATGGCTAAAGGCGCGTTTGTAAAATCGTTCGGTGGTCAGCGCATCATAAACGTCCGCCAGCGCTACGATCCGGGCCGAAAGCGGTATATTTTCACCCTTAAGCCCTTCAGGATATCCGCTGCCATCCCATTTTTCGTGGTGGTTATAGGCAATCTCCCTTCCCATTTTTAAAAAGGATTTACCCTCAATTTGATATTCGATGGCCTTGATGGCATCACCGCCCAGTAAAGTATGCCGCTTGATAACAGCAAACTCCGAATCAGTCAGTTTATCGGGTTTTAAGAGAATGGCATCGGGAATCCCGACTTTTCCGATATCGTGCAAAATGGAAGATTGGTAAATATCATCAATGTATTCCGGTGTGATAATGTTTTCATAATTGGGGTTTTTGGCCAGCGCTTCCGCGATAATTTTGGCATACTCGCGGATTCTTTCCAGATGCGCTCCGGTCCCCTCATCCCGATATTCGGCAAGCTTGGCCAGGCCCAGGATAGTGGTCATTCTGGCATTTTGCAGTTTGCGGTAAGAATCCAGCAGGGCCTGTTCGGCTTTCTTGCGCTCGTTGATGGTATATTGAACATGGGAACCAAATATCAGAAACAGACATAACACGATCAGCCGCATCCATATCTCACTGACATTGGGGCCGAATAACTGACGATAGATATTCACTTCCTCGGGTGAAAAGACATTTAGCAAGGATTCGAGACCCCAATATAAAAATGCCAAAAAAATACCGACCAATACCATCTGATCGGCCAGGTTGACAGGCTTGTTCAATACATCTTTCAGCTTTTTCATACATAACTCCAGCAGCGCACAATCCTAATTCTAATTTATCCGCCCGGGGCATTCCTAAAATATTTTTCTCAGTTTTCAAAAACCAAATCGAGGTAATTTTACGGTGTCGCTTATTTTTCAGGGCGGATTAATTAGTTTATCCTATTTGGCGTTTCAAGACCAGTGTATTTTGGCCTTTTGATTTTGCCTTTGCCAGTAATGGTGATACCTCCAAACGCCTGCTTTTTTAAATTTGATCGTTTTCCGTGGTCGGTTGGGGTCATGACGATTTATTGAATATTTAAGATTAAAGTAATAATTCCAATTAATTAAAACCTATCCGGCATTCTCATTATTGACCTTAATCCGCTACCCTGTTAAAATAACAGATACATGGCAACGGTTTAAATGCCGGCCGCTACATTCAATCTTTAAAAATATCATAACAATAAAGGACCGTTGAAAATGAAAGAGCGTCTAAAACAGTACATTCTCATCGCAGGAGCGGCGGCTTTGCTATGGTTTGTGCTGGATAATCACTTTATTATTGAGGGACACCGTGTTCACCTGCTGAAAAAATCAACGCTAAATCTGCACGATACTTTCGTCAGTCTGGACAACAAAAGACCTGAATTTATCATGCGAAACAAAAGACTGCGGGATGACGGTGTTGGCGACCTCCTGGTGGAACTCAAAATCATAACCGAGGATGAAAAAAGCCAGTTGGAAAATAAGTTTAACTACGCCGAGTAAACGTGCAAAAGAATAGGGGGCGCCCAACCCGGGCGTAACGCAAAATGATTGGCGATCTCCGTCTTTTCGCCTGATCCCTTGCCTGCATCCAACAACTTTCGGCAGACCGCAGATGGATCAGTTTACCGGATCAATCGGCTCCATCTAAAATATCTGCAAATACAACCAGCAATCCACTGAGCTTAGGCGTCATGTTTTTATATTGAATCCCCAATGCAACCGTCTTCTTGTCTCCGGCATACAGCTGTTTGCTCCAAACGATTTGGCCAGCCACACTGATCGTCATGGCATCACCGGGCATCGACATTTTAATATGCACGTTCTTGATATCCTGATACATGGCGGGCACATGATCGTATTGGGCATCCAGTACAATGCACATGCCGCCAATCGATACATCCCGGGTATACCCATCCACGACAATCGGTTGGTCACCCGATTCGCCGGGATAGATCTGCAAGTCAATCTTAATGGGAAATTTATGGCGATCGATAAGTCGAACCTTGCGCAAGAGGCCTTCCTGGCCGATTTCCGATCGTGCCTTGAACAGATCGATTAGCCCCAGTTCGATATTGGGATGTTTTTTAGATGTCCGCCGTAATTTCGCCTTTGAAATCTTGACCAGTTCTGTTGCCGTAATGGTTTCAACGAATGCTTGAGAAATTTTTTCAGAATCAAAGGGGTAAATATCCCCGAAAAAATCATTTTCGGAAAGATATACGGTGTTTTTTTGCGGCGCCTCCTGATTCCCGTTCAGCGGCAAAAGCGTCGTTGCTTTTAAATTTCCATTCACGATGAGATATAGATCCGTTTCCTGATCACCGATCTTTCTGAGGGTCCGTCCGGCGGCCATACGAATGCGCGTCATCTGATTCACGAGGGCTGTAAATTCGGTAAATGACAGACTGTTGATGAAAACATTAAGTGGTGTTTGATGATATCTACCACCGCTCAGGGCCCGGTAAAATCGCAGGGCCCCCTGCCGGGTCGGCTTTTTCAGGCGCCATTCGAGGATTTTACAAATAATCGCCTGCAGCATCATTCCGGATTCGATGTTTAAGGTTGCCGCTTTGCTGTAAGAACTTATGGCGGTCTCAAAAGTATTTTTGCGGACCAAAAGGTCGGCAAACACTCGATGAAGCGCTGCATCATTGGGAAATATTCTGAGAATACTTCTGAACTCGCTGATCGATTCGATGGTGATGGAGCCATCGACGATGTGCTTGGCGATGCTGATCGTCTGGTTGAGATTGGATGTCATGGTGTCATATAATGGGTTTCAGGTGTCTGGTTTCAGGTGTCAGAAAGCCAGCAAATAGCGTTTAATTTTAAATTATTCAGGAATGTTACGCATATATGAGGTCACAGATAATTTTTAACTCTGATTCAAAACGCCAAAATCCCAAAATTTAAATTTCGACGATAATAGTCGCTCAACCGCCGGATTTAGTTCTGAAACCTGACACCTGAAACCTGACACCTCATATAATTGGCCTGTCTCGAAACAAACGAAACGTAAAAACCCCATCACGATGTTGGCAATTAGAGCTCAATCCCCCAGGTTCCCAACCGCATTGAGCTCAAGGGTGATCGGTCGCTCCTCCTCACTATTGCCGGTAAACCGAATGGGACCGGGGCGGCGGTAGTGATCATCCCCCGGGACGGCTGCCAGCCATTTCTCCCGATGGGCTTTAACCACCTGAAAAGCGATGGAGTCTACGTCCACTATGCTTTTTTCGATGACCAGGGCCAGTTTGCTTTTGCGCTCTTCCAGGTGCATCAACGGTGCAATCGGAATTCCGATAGGCTCCCAACTGGCTAAGTCCTTATCCAGATTTTTGATGGCCGCCATCTGCCCGGTGGCCCCGTTGGCGATCAGACTGAACACGGTTAAACCCAGATTATAGGTATAATTACAGTCAAAACGGGTGGGGTCATTTCCCCGTCCATCATAGCCGTAAAAATGAATCTGAGTTTTGAAACTCGGCATTGATTTTTTAAATATCTTTGCGACAGCCGCCGGAATTTGATCGCCGGCGGTTATCAACCCTTCTTTTTGTAAAGCCTGATCCAGGGTCTTGACTGAAATAATGCCGGGCTTTACCAGCAAAAACTCCGAGTCACCATAATTTATAAACAAGGCCGCTCCAAAGCGGTCCGGATCAAGCCCCGCGCTCTCAAGCGTCTTTGAATAATAGTCTTTTCGAATACCGACTTTATATAGACCTTCTTCCTTTAGGATGCTTAAATAATCCTGGACAAGGCCCAAAAGAACTTTTTCGGTCTCAACCTGGGAAAATGGAAAGTTTCCGTGGCTGTCTCTTTCCATCAGCAACCCCTCCTGGAAAAAGGCCGGAATATCGTTGAAAAGATCGTCATCCCGGGTATTCCACAATTTAAATCCGGTATCTTCCCGCGCGCGCTGGGCCAGGCGACGCAAGTATTCAAGCTTGTCTTCAAGTCGCATGAAAGAAGCGTGAAAATCAAAGTCATGGGTTTGATTATAATCAGCAATAATCGTGTTCAATTTGAGAATAAAAACCTGAATTTCATTAATAAATTCCAGCACACCTTCGGGTATGACGATCACGCCGTAATTTTTTCCCACCGCGGCTCTTCTGACAATACCCTCGCATATAATCCGCGACAGATGGCGCAGTGTCATACCATAGGCATGATAATCAATGTTTTTGTCTTTTTGCGCTTTCTGGAGCCGGTCATGATCCACGTAATCAGCCAGGTCTTCTCCAATCAGGGTCATATTGACATGGGTTTGCAAGGCAACTTCCAGAGCCAGATGGCTGGCCACCCTGCCCATGACTTTGCAGATATGCCAATATTTTATATCCGAACTGCTGTCCGTGCACAGGTTACTGATGGAGCCGGCAAAGGCCCTGGCGGCAGTATGAAACCCAAAGGACATGGCACACAATACATTGCCGTCGACATCCCTGACCTGGATATCACCGTCAATAGTTTTAGGAACCCCGATGATCTGAATCCCGTCGGCGAGCAACTCCTGGGCCAGGAAGGCGGCATTGGTATTGGAATCATCTCCGCCCACCACTACCAGGGCGTCCAGCTTCAGCTTGCGGCACGTTTCCCGCGACAGCTTCATCTTCTCGCGGGTATCGATCTTGGTGCGACCGGTTTTAATCATGGTAAACCCGCCCAAATTTCGATACCTGTCAACCATGTCATCGCTTAATTCGACGGTTTCATTTTCAATGATCCCGTCAGGTCCCACCAGAAATCCAAAGACCCGGTTCGCCGGATTCGCTTTTTTGGCCGCGTCATACAGTCCGGCAATGACATTGTGTCCACCCGGTGCCGGTCCGCCGGAAAAAACAATACCGATATTGCGTGTTTTGCCAAATTGCCGGGCAGCGGCATCATCGACGGAATCCTGACCCTTGATCAATTGCACCCGGTTGCTGATGATGTCGGGCAACTGCTTTTCGGCTTCCCGGTCCAATTCAAATCGATAGCGGTCGGTTTCTTCCATTACGGTATAGGGATGTGAAAATACTTCACAGGGAGGCGGTAAATATTTTCTTCTTTCGAGCAATTCGGCGTTAACATCATCGGTGACTTTTTTGACCTGGGGATGATTTAATATGTCTTCCAAATTGAGGGTCTTATTATCCGGCATGATAACCTCCAGTTTTTGCGGATCAATATCCAATATTCGTTTTCGGTTTTATTATTACCTGCCCCAAGGCAGCAAAGTCAAGATGATTCAATACGATCGAACCGATCCCGGGCAGGCAGCATGGATGCACGCAACCCGAACCATCTGATAAAAGAATCCTTTACAATAATTATTTTATGATATAAAAGAAAATGTCCAATTGGCATTCATATGTTAAATTTGTTTTAGTAACCGCAGCTCATTTATACAGTTGCTCTGGTTTGTGTGATCGGCCCGTTGCGGCCATCAGATCGTTAAACCCAATGACATAAAATAGAAGGAGGTAAGGTATGAAAAAAGGATTGGTGTTCGGTCTAGTTGCATTTGCAGTAATTGGGTTTTTGTGCGCAACGTCCGCCATCGGTGCGGATATAAATCTGGCAAAAAAATCCACTGTCGAAAATATCATCAAAAGAGGCGAGCTGCGCGTCGGATTCGAGTCCGGCTATGTTCCGTTTGAAATGACCAATAAAAAGGGGGAATTCATCGGTTTTGACATGGATTACGGCCGCAGACTGGCCAAAGACATGGGCGTCAAGTTTGTCCCGATCAACACCGCCTGGGACGGCATCATCCCGGCCCTGATGACGGACAAATTCGATATTATTATGGGGGGCATGACCATCACCCAGGAAAGGAATCTCAAGGTCAATTTTTCCGAGCCCTACATTGTCGTGGGACAGACCATTCTCTTGAACAAAAAACACAAAAACGCAGTCTTGTCATATAAGGATTTAAACAACCCCAAATACATCCTCACCTCACGGATGGGCACCACCGGTGAGCAGGCCATCAAACGATATATTCCCAAAGCCACCTATAAAGGCTTTGAATCCGAAGCCGAGGCCGGCCTCGAAGTGATAAACGGCAAAGCCGACGCGCTGGTCTATGATCTGCCTTTCTGCGGTTTTCTTTACGGCAGCCAGGGCAAGGGCAAGACCATCTTCCTGAGCGACCCCTTCACCTATGAGCCGCTGGCCTGGGCCATCAAAAAAGGCGATCCGGATTTTCTCAACTTTTTAAACAATTTTCTGCGCCAGACCAAAGGCGACGGATTCTACGACAGAATGTACAAAAAATGGATTACCGGCACCAAGTGGAAAGAGGAGCTTGAGTAGTCGACCGCTGTAGATCAACACAGCAGCCAATGATTCACAGGCCGGTCAGGTTTAAAATATGCCTGACCGGCCTATTTCGATAGTGAATCGAGCCGCTTGGTCATTGGTGTCTTCCTGCCGAATAAAACTTTCATGCGAACCATATAAAAGCGAAAAAAGACATGGCTAAATCGATAAATAAAATAACGGTAGTCAGACCCACTTCTTACTATGTCTGGGTGGGAGTCTTCTTTTTGTTCGTTTTTTTGCTGGCCGGTTTGTTTTACTATGCTACCCAGAAAATCGAGTATGTCTGGCGCTGGAACCGGGTCCCCATTTATTTCGCATATAATGATCGCGTTGATGTCATCACCGATATCGACGGTGAGGTGGAATCCGTTGACAAAAAAGGCGACCAGTCCGTTATCACCGTAAAAGGACTGGACGGCACCGAAACCTACAAGGTACCGGCCGGCAGTTCGCAGGTCGACCCGGGCCGATATGTCTACTTCGGCGAAACCATCGCCAGTTACACGAAATGGAGACCCGGCCTTTTAGTCATCGGCCTCTGGATCACCCTGAAACTGAGCGTGATCGCAACCATTTTCGGTGTGATCATCGGGGTCCTCGGCGGTCTCTCGCGCATCTCGTCCAACCCCGCCTTAAAATGGACTGCGATCGGCTATGTGGAATTGATCCGGGGCTCGCCCTTGATGGTGCAAATTCTGATCTGGTATTTCGTCCTGGGGACGGTTATCAACGATATTCTGGCAGCCTTTGGGATGAGACGGCTGCCGGCATTCTGGTACGGCGTGGCATCGTTGGCCTGTTTTGCCGGCGCTTATGTGACGGAAATCGTACGCGCCGGCATCCAATCCATCCATCGCGGCCAAACTGAGGCCGCGCGTTCGCTGGGTATGACCTACGCCCAATCCATGCGTTACGTTATCCTGCCCCAGGCCCTGCGACGCATTTTGCCGCCCCTGGCCGGCCAGTTTATCAGCCTGATCAAAGACTCTTCGCTGCTGGGCATCATCGCCATCCGCGAATTGACCAAGGCCGCCCGGGAAGCGGTTTCCGCCAGCCTGCAGCCCTTTGAAGTCTATTTTCTTTTAATGGCCCTGTATCTTGTTTTAACCTTCTCCCTTTCCATGGTGGTCCAGCGTATGGAGAAAAGGATGGCAATGCAGTGATTGAAGTTCGCAATATTAATAAAACCTTTTATGTCCCGCACGAGGTAAAAGCCCTCGTCGATGTCTCCACCAAAATCAGCGCCGGTGAGGTGGTGGTGGTTTGCGGACCGTCGGGGTCCGGCAAGAGCACGTTTCTGCGCTGTCTCAATCGGCTGGAAAAGGCTGACAATGGTCACATATTAATTGACGGCATCGATGTGCTGGATCCGAAAACGAACATCAATAAGTTGCGGGCCGAGGTCGGCATGGTGTTCCAGTCGTTTAACCTGTTCCCCCATAAAAATGTCCTCGAAAATATTACCCTGGCCCAAAAAGTTGTGCGCAAACGCTCCAAAGACGATGCCAAGGTAAGAGCCGATGCGCTATTGAAAAAAGTGGGCATTCAAGATAAATCAAGCGCCTTCCCGGACAATTTATCCGGCGGCCAACAGCAGCGCGTTGCGATCGCCAGGGCGCTGGCCATGGATCCCAAAGTGATGCTGTTCGACGAGCCGACTTCGGCGCTGGATCCGGAAATGATCGGTGAAGTCCTGGATGTTATGAAAACGTTGGCCAAAGAAGGCATGACCATGGTGGTGGTCACTCATGAAATGGGTTTTGCCCGGGAAGTTGCCGACCGGGTTATTTTTATGGATGAAGGCGCCATCGTAGAAGTCGGTCCACCGGAACATTTTTTTGTCAATCCGACCCACGAACGCACCAAGCTATTTTTGAGCCAGATACTATAAAACAGAACGCTACATCTTGTATTCGAACTTCTAAAATAACACCGCTTGTTGTGTTTTTCCCTTTACAAGTGACCCTCTTGCTGCTAATATTCGCTAATTAATCAAAACGACATAAATCATTATACCTACATACACAGCGTTCTGCATGGATGATCCGATATAGTCGGCTAAATTCACTATCAGATAGTGCAGATGCCTATGATGTTATGGCGCTGTGTATTCCTTATCCGAATAGTGTTCATACGCTTATCAGTGACCGGTGAAATCTTCTGTATCTCGCCAATGTTAATTTTAAGGAGCACGGTAGTACATGAAACTGAAAAAACTGGAAATAACCGGTTTTAAATCCTTTTATGATAAAGCAACCATTGAATTTCCACAGGGTATCTCAGCGGTGGTCGGTCCGAACGGGTGCGGCAAAAGCAATGTTGTTGATGCCATCCGATGGGTGATGGGAGAGCAAAGCCTTAAGCAGTTGCGCGGTAAAAACAAGGAAGACATCATCTTTTCCGGCACCAACGGAAAACCACCGCTGAACATGGCCGAAGTTTCATTAACCATGAGCAATGATAACGGTAACGCCCCCGAGGAATTAAAAGATTTCACGGAAATCAATCTGACCCGCCGCCTTTATCGATCCGGCGAAACCGCCTACCTTTTAAACCGGCAGCCCTGTCGATTAAAGGACATTCATAACGTATTTTTAGGCAGTGGACTCGGTGCCAAATCCTACGCAGTTATCCAGCAGGGAAATATTGGTGCGATTACCGAAGCGACTCCGGAAGAACGCCGCTATTACATCGAGGAGGCCGCCGGAACGACCCGCTATAAAAACCGCAAAATCGAAGCCCTGCGCAAAGTTCAGATTACCAACCAGAATCTGCTACGGGTAAATGATATTTTGGCGGAAATTAAACGGCAGATGGCCAGCCTGAAGCGCCAGGCCAGAAAGGCTGAAATCTACAACAACTACCAGGTCCGAATTAAAGCACTGGACGTCCATCTGAGCAACCTCTACTATGATGATTATACGGAGCAAATTGAGAAGACCGCTGCATTAATTCAAGGATTAAAAGATGCCGATATCGGCCATACTTCCGAGTTGAAAAAACTGGATGCGGCCATCGAAGAGATCAAGCTCAAACGCTGGCAAAAAAACCAGGAAATTGCGGAACAGAAATCCCAAAAGTATGACACCCAGCGAGAAATTGATCGGGCAGAGAATGATCTGGCACACCTGCGCAGTGAAATTGATCGACTTAATCGAGAAGCGACCGAACTTGAGGCAGCCGGCAAGGATCTTAGCCGGAAAAACGACGATATGGAGTCTGAAATCAGCCAGGTCGAGCATGAAAACCGCCAGCTGAAATCAGAAATTGAAAAGGACCGACAAAACCTTCAACAGCGGCGTCAGAGCAGCGAGGGGATCAGCCAGAAATTAAACGAACTCAACCAGGAGCTTGAGTCCGGCAAAGCTCACCTGATGGATCTGACAACCCGCGAAGTTCAGTATAAAAACATCTACCAGAATGCAGCCAGCAATAAAGAAAGCCTGCAAAGACGCCTCAAGCGGGCAGATGAAGAAGAATTGCTGGCCCGGAATCAAATCGAGGATACCCAAACCCGGGAATCTGTGGCCAGGAAACAGCTTGACCGCTTCAAACAGCAAATCGAAAACCAGAAAGCGCAGATCCGTATCACCCGCAATCACCTCGATGAAAAATCCGCCGCACTGGCCGGGCAGGTCAAGCTGGCCCAAACGGTGGAACTCGAACGCAATACGGCCAAATCCCAGTATAACACCTTAAAAAAAATGGAAGACAATTTCGAGTGGTATCGCGACGGTGTCAAGGCTGTCATGCGCGCCCGAAGCGCCAAGGCCGATGATCAAAGCTCGCCGCTGCCCCCGCTCAGTCCGGAAACTGCGGCCAATGTACTGGATCTTATGGCCGGAATCATTGAATCTGATCCTGCCTATGAAACAGCCATCGAAGCCGTCCTGGGGGAATCACTGCAATATATTATTGTCCATGACCAGGCAACGGGTCTGCAGGCAATGGACTACCTGCAAACTCACGGGGCCGGTCGCAGCGGTTTTATTCCGGTTTCAACGGTCAGGCCGATTTCTGATGACGGCAACAAACCATCCAATTCTGCCAGCCTTCTGTTGGATCATGTCACCGTAAAAGCGGGGTTTGAAAAAGTGGCCCAGGCCCTTTTAGGAGATGTCATCGTAACCGAAACCATCCAGGAATCATTGGCGCTTTTTAATCAGAACGGTAAAGTGCAGCGCATCGTTACCAAAAACGGAGACGTCATCTCTCACCAGGGCATTCTGGTCGGCGGCAGCAAAGATAAATTAAGCGGAATACTGGCCAAAAAGCATGAGATTAGAGACTTAAAACGCCAGGATGCCGAATTAACCCGGAAACTGGAGAAAGCCCGCAGCGATCAGTATGAGTTAGAGTCTGAAGTTCAAACGCTTGAAAGCACGATGCAAAAGCAAATCGAGCATAAAAACCGGATGACGGAAGATGAAATCGAAGCCGAAAAGGCGCTCTACAAGGCCGGAGAGGATCTCAAAAACGCCCGACGCCACCTGGAAATCGTTCAGCTGGAGCAGGAACAACTTTTAGGTGAAGCAAGTGATATTGATGATGAGATGACCAAATACAACGCAGCCATCGCCAAGATATCCGCTGAAATCAACTCGGCCCAACGCACAGTCGCCGAAACATCCCAGAAGATCAGTGACGTCTCCCTGCAGATGGAACAATTTAATCAGACAGTGGTTGAGCTCAAGATGCAGCTGACGGCGTTGAATGCCAGGCTGGAGAACAGTAACAGCAGCTTAAAACGATTGAAGGAATTCCATGCGGACGGCCTGATGCGCCTCGAGCAACTGTCCCGCGAAATTAGCCAGAAAAGACAAAAGGAAGAAACTTCCAAAAGCAATATCATCGGCCACGAAGAAAAACTGTCCCGATTGTACGAAGCGATAAAGCGTTTGGATGAATCCATTGATCGCGATGAAGTCGATTATCAGCAGATTGACGCCCGGCTCAAGGACAGCGACGGCAAAATTTCAGACATTAAATCGAAGCGCGAAAAATCCCTCGAAAAATTTCGGATGCTCGAGCTTGAACTGTCCCAGCTTCAACTCAAGCGCGAGAATCTAGCCAATCGGCTGGAGGAACGGTATCAGAGCGGATTTGATTTTCTGAAATCCGAATTCAACCGGGATGAAGCGGCAAAGGCGATCATGGCCGACATGACCATCGAGGAGATGGAGGCCGACTTGAAAAACAGCCGGGAAAAGATTGCAAAAATTGTTGATGTCAACCTTGGGGCGATCAAGGAGTATGAGCAACTTAAGGACCGCTTTGATTTTCTTGAGACCCAGCGCGATGATCTTCTAAAAGCCATTGAAGACCTGCATAAAGTAATCAAGAAGATAAACAGAATTACCCAGCAAAAGTTTATGGAAACGTTTAACGATATCAATGAGAAGTTAATGGAAGTATTTCCCCGGCTCTTTGACGGGGGTGAAGCCAGACTCGTTCTGATCGAGCCGGATAAACCGCTGGAATCCGGGGTGGAGCTTATGATTCATCCTCCGGGAAAAAAGTTGACGCGCTTGAGTTTGCTTTCCGGTGGTGAGAAAGCGCTGTCAGCCATCGCATTTATTTTTTCAATATTTCTGATAAAGCCGGCCTCGTTTTGCCTGCTGGATGAGATCGACGCACCGCTGGATGATGCGAATGTATTCCGCTTCAATGATCTGTTACAGATCATCGGTGAAAAATCACAGATCATCGTAATCACACACAACAAACGCACCATGGAATTTGCCGACATGCTGTTCGGCATCACAATGGAACAAAAAGGGATCTCCAAAGTGGTTTCCGTAAACTTCGCACGGACAGAATTTAGAAAAGCAAGCTAGGAATGGCGATTGTCGAATGGCGAATGATG
>Ga0210062_1000282_pt1 | contig 15685 bp, 10 predicted proteins | sample Muzzi_CordA_D2_FD_185528 | JGI IMG/M metagenome (GOLD analysis project Ga0210062, IMG submission 185528) | Wetland microbial communities from San Francisco Bay, California, USA, that impact long-term carbon sequestration - Muzzi_CordA_D2 (SPAdes) | ecosystem: Environmental > Aquatic > Marine >...
GCCCAATCGCCTTCGCCTCGCCCGGGATTCTACTGGCCCTGCTGCTGCTGCCGGTGTTGTGGTGGCTGCTGCGCATTACCCCGCCGATGCCACGAATCGTCCGTTTTCCGCCAGTCCGGCTACTGTTCGGCCTGCATTCGGAGGAGGAGACCCCGGCCTCCGCACCTCTGTGGCTGATCCTGCTGCGCCTGACCATCGCCACGCTTCTGATTTTGGCGCTGGCTCATCCGCTGTTCAATCCCGGCGGTCCACTCAGCGGCAATGGTGCGATCATGCTTGTGGTTGACGACGGCTGGGCTTCCGCCGCGGGCTGGGAGCGGCGGCAAAAGGCTCTGGGAACCCTGATCGACAGAGCCGAGCGCGGCAACCGCCCGATCATCATGCTCGCCACCGCGCCGGGTGAGGCCGGGCAATCGCCGCAACCCAGCGGCTTGATGCGCGCAGCGGAAGCCAAGAGCATGGCCGGCGCGCTGCAGCCGAAACCCTGGCCGGTCGACCGGCAGGCTGCTGCAAAGTCGCTTGACGGGCTGGAGGGCCGCGAAATCGGGCTGATCGTCTGGCTGAGTGACGGATTGCAGGATGCGGGGGTCGAACCCCTCTCCGATGGCCTGCGCCGTCTGGCGCGGTTGCATGTATTGAGCGATCCGGCCGATTACCTGCCGCCGGTTCTGCTACCGCCGGAGGCCGGCGCCGGCGCCTTCGAGGTTACCGCACGACGCGCGGCGGGCGGCAAGGAACAGCTTGTGCGCTTGCGGGCCTCGGCGGTGGACGGCCGCGTTCTTGCCGGCGAGGACCTGAGATTCGAGGCCGGCAAGGATACCGCGACAGCCGCCATCGATTTGCCCGTGGAATTGCGCAACGAGATCGTTCGCATCGAGATCGAAAACGGCGGAACGGCCGGCAGTGTCGTTCTGCTGGACGAACGCTGGCGGCGTCGGCCGGTGGGCATCGTGGCGGCGAGTTCGCTGGACACCGATTTGTCGCTGCTCGACGAACTCTATTACATCGAGCGGGCGCTTGCGCCCTTTGGCGAAGTTCAGCGCGGATCGCTCGAAAAACTGATCGCGGCGAACCGGGCGGCAATCGTGCTGCCGGACGGCCATGGCCTGGTCTCGACCGAAGTTCGGGCCCTGAACAACTGGATCCGCGAGGGCGGTATGGTGATCCGGTTTGCCGGCCCGCGACTCGCTGAACAGGGCGACGATGGACTGGTGCCGGTCAAGCTGCGGAGCGGTGGCCGCACGCTGGGCGGAGCCATGCTTTGGACAGAACCGGCGCGATTGTCGGATTTCGACCCCAAGAGCCCCTTTCACGGGCTGACGGTTCCGGAGGATGTACGGGTTTCGCGTCAGATACTGGCCGAACCCTCGATCGATCTTCCCTCGAAGACCTGGGCGCGGCTGCAGGACGGCACGCCGCTGATCACCGCCGACCGCCGCGGCAAGGGGTGGCTGGTGCTGGTCCACACCACAGGCGGGCCGGATTGGTCGAATCTCGCCATGTCAGGCCTGTTCGTCGAAATGCTGGAGCGCACCGTGGCGATGAGCAGCGGCGTGACCGGCGAGACGAGTTCGAAACGTCCGCTGCCGCCGCTGATGACCCTGGACGGTGGCGGCCGCCTCGTCGACCCCTCGCCCATCGTCGCACCCATCGAGGCCGGCGCATTCGACGAGGCGAAACCGGCCCCGCACACGCCAGCGGGTTACTACGGTATCGAGTCGGAGCGCCGTGCGCTGAATCTGGGCCCCTCGATCGGAGACATCAAGCCGTTGGCCTTGGCGGAAGGCATTTCGTCATCGCCCTATTTCCAATCTGCCGAGTTCAATCTCAAGCCTTGGCTGTTGAGCGCCGCGCTTATTCTGTTGCTGCTGGACGGGCTGGCCTCCCTGGCGATGCGCGGCTTCACCCGGCCGCGGGCGGGACTTGCCGCGGTGTTGGTGCTGTTGGCAGGCGCATGCCCGCCGGCCCCCGCTGCCGCGCAGGATGCCGACATCAAGGCGCTGGAGGCGACGAAAGCAACACGGCTGGCTTATGTCATAACAGGCGTGCCGTCGGTCGACGAGGTCAGCCATGCCGGCCTCAAGGGGTTGAGCCTGATCCTGAACCGGCGGACCGCGGTGGAGGTCGGCGACCCGATGGGCGTGAAGCTGGACAGCGACGAACTGGCCTTTTTCCCCCTGCTCTACTGGCCGATCACGCAGGAACAGCCTTCGCTGGCGCCTGAAACCGTGGCCCGGTTGAACCTTTACATGGAAACCGGTGGAACCATCCTGTTCGATACCCGCGACGGTAATTACGGCGGTGCCGGTGCGGGACCGGGCGGCCAGCGGTTGCGGGAGTTGGCGAAAGGCCTGGATATTCCACGGCTGTTGCCGGTACCGGCGGACCACGTTCTGACCAGGGCTTTCTACCTGACCCAGGATTTCCCGGGTCGCTGGGCCGGCGACCGCGTATGGGTGGAACAGTCCGGCGAACGAGTCAATGACGGCGTGTCCCGGGTGGTTGTCGGTGGCAACGACTGGGCATCGGCCTGGGCACTGGACAATTCCGGCCTGCCGCTCTATCCGGCGGTGCCGGGCGGCGAGCCCCAGCGTGAGATGGCCTTCCGCTTCGGCGTAAATCTGGTGATGTACACGCTGACCGGCAACTACAAATCCGACCAGGTGCATGTGCCGGCGATCCTGGAACGGCTGGGGCAATAGCGATGTCGGCAACCTCCATCGAATTCGCCCCGCTGCTGCCATGGATGGCCATCCTTTTCCTGGCGACTCTTTCGTTGGTCGCCTTCCTGCCGGGCGTATGGTTCCAGGCGCGCGGCACCAGTTGGCGCATGCTGGCGGTGCTGGCGATCCTGGGGACGCTGGCCAACCCGTCGCTGGTCGAGGAGGAACGCGAGCCGCTGAAGGATGTGGCGACGATCGTGATCGACGATACGCCAAGCCAGGGAATCGGCGAGCGACAAGCGCGTATGGCCGAGGCGCTGGGGAAAATCCGCGAGGAACTGGACAAGTATGATGACACGTTGGAGGTCCGGGAACTGACGCTGCGCCACAGATCCGTCGCGGCGGCCGAAGAAGGTACCGTGGCCGTCGATCCGCTGACCCGCCTGCTTGCCGATGTGCCGCCTCGCCGTCTGGCAGGGGTCGTCATGCTGACCGACGGACAGATTCACGACATTCCCGACAATGCGGCCGGCGCCGGGCTGCCGGGACCGGTACATGTCCTGCTGACCGGCGACCGGGGAGAACAGGATCGCCGCCTGGTCGTCACTCGCGCGCCGAGCTATGGCATCGTTGGCGACCCGTTGTCCATCACCGTTAATGTCGAGGACCAGGGCGCCACCGAGGGCGGCCAGGCCAAGGTCGAACTGCGATTTCCCGATGGCACGGTGCACAACGTCCTGGCCGAGATCGGCAAGGACACGGAAATTCCGCTGACCCTGGAACATGCCGGCCCGACGATTCTGGAGATTTCTGTCGATGGCGGCCCCAACGAGCTGACGCTGGCCAATAACCGCGCGGTCGTAGAGGTCAACGGCGTGCGTGACCGGCTGCGCGTGCTGCTGGTTTCGGGCGAGCCACATGCGGGCGAGCGCACCTGGCGCAACCTGCTGAAGTCCGACCCGTCTGTGGATCTGGTACATTTCACCATCCTGCGCCCGCCGGAGAAACAGGACGGTACGCCGATCAGGGAATTGTCGCTGATTTCCTTCCCGACGCGCGAGCTGTTCGAAGTGAAGCTGCACGAATTCGATCTGGTGATCTTCGACCGCTATCGCCGGCGCGGCGTGCTGCCGCCGGTCTATCTGCAAAATATCGTCGATTACGTATTGGCGGGCGGCGCCCTGCTGGAGGCAGTGGGCCCGACATTCGCCAGCCCTTACAGCATCTATCGCACACCGCTGGGCAGCGCCCTGCCGGGCGAGCCGACCGGAGAGGTGATCGAGCGCGGCTACAAACCAATGGTTACAGAGACCGGCAATCGCCACCCCGTCACCACCGACCTGCCGGGCAGCGGCAAGGATGGGGCCGACCCAACCTGGGGCCGCTGGTTCCGGCAGATCGACGTGGAGGCGCGGCGCGGGCAGATATTGATGGACGGCGCCGACGGGCGGCCGCTGGTGATCCTGGATCGTATCGGGCTGGGCCGGGTGGCGCAGATCAACAGCGACCATATCTGGCTGTGGGCGCGCGGCTTCGAGGGTGGCGGCCCGCAGGCCGAACTGCTGCGCCGGATGGCCCATTGGCTGATGCAGGAACCGGACCTCGAAGAGGAAGCCGTCACCGCGACGGTGCAGGGCGACAAGCTGGTAATCGAGCGGCGCAGCGTCGAACCCGACGAACGGCCGATCGAAGTGCAGACACCGGACGGCGAAACGATAACGGTCGAGCTGAGCGAAAACCGGCCCGGCCGCTACGAAGCGACCCTCCCGGTCGAGCAGGCCGGCCTCTACCGTGTGAGCGACGGCATCAACGTGGCAATGGCGGCGGTTGGCGCGCTGAACGCGCTGGAGTGGGCCGACGTGCGCACCAGCGAGACCGTGCCGGCGCCACTGGCCGAGGCGACCCGCGGCTCCGTCAACTGGCTGGAGGACGGCCTGCCGAAAATCCGCCGCACCGCACCCGACCGCGGCCTCTCTGGCCGCGGCTGGATAGGCCTCGTCGCCAATGGGGACTTTCTGGTGACCGGAGTGCGCCAGATCCCGGCGCTACCGGCCTGGCTGGCCTTGCTGCTGGCGCTGGGCCTCACCGTCATCGCCTGGCGGCGCGAAGGGCAGTAAAACAGCCTTTTCGCACACGCACTGGGCGTATATGTTGCGGCCATGCTGTTGACCATCACGACAACCCACCAGCCTGCCACCGATCTTGGCTATCTGCTGGTCAAGAAACCGGACCGCGTGCACAGCCGCACGGTTTCCTTCGGCGAGGCGCATGTATTTTATCCAGAAGCGTCGGACGAGCGCTGCACCGTCGCGTTGCTGCTGGAGGTCGATTCGCTGAAACTGGTGCGCGGAGCCAAGGGCAAGGGCGAACGCACCCTGGCCCATTACGTCAACGACCGTCCCTACGTGGCCTCCTCGTTCATGAGCGTCGCCATCGCGCGGGTCTTCGCGTCGGCACTGGGGGGGCGCAACAAGGGCCGCGAGGAACTGGCCGATACGCCGATCCCACTGGAAGCCGGACTGCCCGCCCTGCCCTGCCGCGGCGGCGAGGGCTTTCTGAAAAGCCTGTTCGAGCCCTTGGGCTATGCGGTCGACGCCGAGCGCCTGCCGCTGGACGAAAACTTTCCGGAGTGGGGCGAGTCGCCATATTTTCGGGTGCGGCTCAGTTCGACCTGCCGGCTGAGCGATCTGTTGAACCACCTTTACGTATTGTTGCCGGTGCTCGACCGCGACAAGCATTACTGGATCGGCAAGGACGAGATCGAAAAACTGCTGTCGAAGGGCGAAGGTTGGCTGAAAGACCATCCGCAGCGCGAGCAGATCGCTCATCGTTATATGGGCCGCCGCCATTCGCTGGCGCGAGAAGCACTGGCGCGGCTGGTGGTGGACGAGGACCCGGAGCCCGACGAGACGGTGGAGGCCCAGGAGGCCGAGGAAGAGGAGCTGGAGGAAAAGATCAGCCTCAACGAACAGCGCTACCGCGCGGTGCTGGACGCGTTGAAGGAGTCGGGGGCCCGCAGCGCCGTCGATCTGGGCTGCGGCGAGGGCAAACTGCTGAAACGGCTTTATCAGGAACGAGGCTTCGATCGCGTGGCAGGCATGGACGCATCGACCCGCTCGCTGGAAATCGCGGCGCGCCGGCTGTATCTGGACCGCATGAACGAGCGCGAACGCGAACGGATAGAGCTGTTCCAGGGCGCGCTAACCTATCGCGACAAGCGGATTTCCGGCTTCGACGCGGCCTGCCTGGTGGAGGTGATCGAGCATCTGGATCCGCCGCGCATTCCCGCACTGGAGCGCGCAGTCTTCGCCTGGGCCAACCCGAAGACGGTGATCGTTACCACGCCCAATCGCGAATACAACGCGAAGTTCGAGGGCATGGAGGAAGGCGCGTTGCGCCATCGCGACCATCGATTCGAGTGGACCCGCGCGGAGTTCCGAAAATGGGCCGAAGGGGTGGCGGAACGTAGCAGTTATGAGGTGCGGTTCGCACCAATCGGCGAGGAGGACGAAAAATTCGGCCCCCCCACCCAGATGGCGGTGTTCATGCGATGAATATCAAGATTCCCGAACTCTGTCTGGTGGCGCTGGTCGGCCCGTCGGGCAGCGGAAAATCCAGCTTCGCGGCGAAACATTTCCTGCCGACGGAGGTTCTGTCATCGGACTGGTGCCGCGGCCTGGTGTCCGACGACGAAAACGACCAGACGGCCACTAAAGAAGCTTTCGACGTGCTACATTACATTGCCCGCACGCGGTTGCTCGGCGGGCGGCTCACCGTGGTGGATGCAACCAACGTACAGATGGAGGCGCGCAAACCGCTGGTTCAGCTGGCCAGGGACTGCCATGTGCTGCCGGTAGCGATCGTCCTCAACATACCGGAAGAACTCTGCCTTGAGCGCAACAAGGGCCGTCCCGACCGCGACTTCGGCCCCCATGTCGTGCGCCGCCAGCGCCAGCAATTGCGCCGTTCACTACGAGCGCTGAAAAAAGAAGGCTTCCGTCACGTATTTGTTCTCGACACGCCGGAAGAGGTCGATGCGGCGACCATTGAGCGACACAAATTGTGGAACAATCTGCGCCATGAGACCGGTCCCTTCGACATCATCGGCGATGTCCATGGCTGCCGCGACGAACTGGTCGATCTGCTGGGAACGCTGGGTTGGCACATAGGCGGCACCCGCGAGGCGCCGGAAATTACCCACCCCGAGGGCCGCCGTGCCATCTTCCTGGGGGACCTGGTGGATCGTGGACCGGATTCGCCGGGCGTGCTGCGCGTTGCCATGTCGATGGTGGAATCGGGTACGGCGCTGTGCATTCCCGGCAACCACGAAAACAAACTGATGCGTGCCTTGAACGGCCGCAACGTTACGCGAACCCATGGGCTGGCGGAAACCCTGGAGCAGATGGAGCGCGAGCCGGAAGAATTCAAAACGCAAGTTGCCCGCTTCATCGACGGGCTGGTCAGCCATTACGTGCTGGACCATGGCGAACTTGTGGTCGCCCATGCCGGGCTGAAAGAAGCGTTCCAGGGCCGCGCATCGGGCGCAGTGCGCAATTTCGCACTCTATGGCGAGAGTACGGGCGAAACAGACGAATACGGCCTGCCGGTACGCTATGACTGGGCCGGCGATTATCGCGGCAAGGCGATGGTGGTCTATGGCCACACGCCCGTGCCCGAGGCCGAATGGCTGAACCGGACGATCTGCATCGACACCGGCTGCGTCTTCGGCGGCAAGCTGACGGCGTTGCGCTATCCCGAGCGAGATCTGGTCAGTGTCCCGGCGCGCCAAGAATATTACGAATCGATCAAGCCGTTGCGACCAACCGGTCCGACCGGCGAAGATCGCCCGGGCGATCTGCTGGATATCGAGGATGTCACGGGCAAGCGCATCGTCCGAACCCGCCTGCATGGCAACGTGACCGTGCGCCCCGAAAATGCCGCCGCCGCGCTGGAGGTGATGAGCCGTTTCGCCGCCGATCCGCGCTGGCTGGTCTATCTGCCACCAACCATGTCGCCGACCGCGACCGCCGATGAAGGCCCCTGGTTGGAATATCCACGTGAGGCGTTTTCCTATTTTCGGAAAGCCGGAGTGACGAGCGTAATCTGCGAGGAAAAGCATATGGGCTCGCGTGCGGTTATCACGCTATGCCGAGATGGCGAGATTGCGCGCAAACGCTTTGGCGAGACCGGTGGGCGCCGGGGCATCATCCATACCCGCACAGGACGCGCCTTCTTCCCCGATACCGCAATGGAAACCGCCCTGCTGGACCGCATCGCCGCCGCCATGGATGGTGCCGGCCTGTGGGACCGGTACCAGACCGGCTGGGTGACCATCGACGCTGAGATCATGCCCTGGTCGGCCAAGGCGGAGGATTTGCTGCGCCTGCAATATGCCGCTGTCGGGGCATCCGGGCGCGCCAGCATGGGCGCGGCGGTCGATGCGTTGAAAGGCGCGGCGGCGCTTGGCATGGGCGGCGCGGTGGAGATGCTGAACCGCTACGAGGGCCGGCAAGGCATGCTGGGCGATTATGTCGAGGCCTACCGCCGCTATTGCTGGCCGGTCGGTGGGATCGACGATCTGAGGATTGCGCCATTTCATCTGCTGGCCACAGAGGGCACGGTTCATAGCGACAAGGACCATCGCTGGCACATGGAGACGCTGGCGGAACTGGCCGCACAGGACCCGAAACTCATCATGGCCACCGCGCATCGCATCGTCGGCCTGGCCGACCCGGCCAGTGAGGCCGAGGCCGCTCGCTGGTGGGAGGAAATGACGGCCGCTGGCGGCGAAGGCATGGTGGTCAAGCCGCTGGACTGGATCCAGCGGGACAGCCGCGGGCTGGTTCAGCCGGCGGTGAAATGCCGGGGCCGCGAATATCTGCGCATCATCTACGGCCCGGAATATACCGCGCCCACGGACCTGGAACGGCTGCGCCGGCGCGGCCTGTCGCACAAGCGGTCGCTGGCGCTGCGGGAATTTGCCCTGGGCATGGAAGCGCTGCAGCGCTTCGCCGAGGGCGAGCCGCTCTACCGCGTCCACGAATGCGTCTTCGCGGTGCTGGCCCTGGAAAGCGAACCGGTGGACCCGCGTCTCTGACGGCAGGCCTCAGACGGCATCGCCCCACGGCGCGGGGTCCAGCGCCTCGACCAGATAATCCACGAAGGCGCGGACCTTGGTGGACAGGTGCCGGTTATGCGGATAGACGGCATAGATGCCGCGGCGCGGGGCTTCGTAGTCCCGCAGGACCGGTTCCAGCCGCCCGGCGCGCAGATCGTCACAGGCCATGAAGACGGGTGTGGCGACAACACCGAGGCCAGCCACCGCCGCCTGGCGCAAGGCATTGCCGTTATTGGCGCGCAGCGTGCCAGAGACCCGCACGGCAATCTCGCCTTCTGCGCCCTTGAGCCGCCATTCGTTCCCGGTAGCCAGATAGCTGTAGGCGAAGCAATTGTGGTCTTCGAGTTCCGAAGGGTGCGTCGGGCGGCTATGCCGGTCCCAATATTCCGGCGCCGCGCAAATCACCGCCCCCGTTTCGGCCAGTTTGCGTGCGATCAGGCTGGAATCGGGCAACTGCCCGATACGTATCGCCAGGTCGAATCCTTCATCCACCAGATCCACGAAACGGTCGTTGAAGCTGATATCGACCTTCAGTTCCGGGTTGGCCAGCATGAAGGCTGGCAGCAGCGGTGTCAGGTACTGGATGCCGAAATCGACCGGCACATCGACGCGCAGCGTCCCGCGCGGCGTTTCGTGCAGCCGCGTCACCGCAAGTTCCGCCTCCTCCGCCTCGGCCACGATCCGCGCGCAGCGCTCGTAAAAGGCGGCGCCGACCTCGGTCAGACTGAGTTTCCGCGTCGTGCGATTCAGCAGCCGTGCGCCCAACCGCTCTTCCAGCCGGGAGATCTGCTTGCTGACCGCCGCCTTCGACATGCCGAGACGGCGCGCGGCGCCGGTGAAACTCTTCGCTTCGACCACCTCTGCAAACACCGCCATGCCGGGAAGGATGTCCATTTCCCCACCTATTGTTTCCATTAACGAACAATATGTTTATCAAAATGGCGATTGTTGTTCAATCGATAGTCAATCATATGGAGTGGCAGAAGAGAAAACCAACCGAAGCGGAGTAGAACGAGATGGGATTACTGGTTGACGGCAAATGGCAGGACCGCTGGTACGATACGGGAAAGACAGGCGGCCGGTTCGTGCGGCAGGCTTCGGCGTTTCGCAACTGGGTGACGGTGGACGGCCAGCCCGGGCCGACCGGCAAGGGCGGCTTCAAGGCCGAGGCCGGGCGTTATCATCTTTATGTCTCGCTGGCCTGCCCCTGGGCCCATCGCACGCTGATCTTCCGCACCCTGAAGGGGCTGGAGGATGCCGTCTCGGTTTCAGTGGTCAATCCGCTGATGCTGGAGCATGGCTGGACGTTCGACCCCGGCGATGACGTGGTGCCCGACAATGTCAGTGGCGCAGGCTACCTGCATGAAATCTACACGAAGGCCGATCCCGGTTATAGCGGCCGGGTGACCGTGCCGGTGCTGTGGGACAGAAAGACCGAAACCATCGTCAGCAATGAGTCCGCGGAGATCATCCGGATGTTCAATTCGGCCTTCGATGCGGTCGGGGCGAAGGGGCCGGACTTCTATCCGGCGGCGCTTCGCGACGATATCGACTGGGTCAACGACTATGTCTACGACCGGGTGAACAACGGCGTCTACAAGGCCGGCTTCGCGACATCCCAGGACGCGTACGACAAGGCGATCCATAATCTGTTCGAGACGCTGGAAGCGCTGGAAGCGCGGCTGTCGCATCAACGTTATCTGCTGGGCGACCGGATCACCGAGGCGGACTGGCGGCTGTTCACGACCCTGGTGCGATTCGATGCGGTCTATGTCGGCCATTTCAAATGCAATCTGAAACGGCTGATCGACTATCCCAACCTGTGGGCCTGGACGCGCGAGCTCTACCAGATGCCCGGCATCGCCGGCACCGTGAACATGGCGCATATCAAGGACCACTATTACCGCAGTCACCGGACCATTAACCCCAGCGGCATCGTGCCGGCCGGCCCGGTGGTCGATTTCGAAGAACCGCATGGCCGCAACCGGCTGAAGCTGGCGGCCTGATTCCGACAACCCCTGCTACCCAGAAAACAAGGAGCAAGAGAAATGACCGACATGACCATTGATCGAAACAGATTGTTCGTCCCCGCCCTGGGTACGATTTACGAGAAACTGGCACCGCTTGGCTGGCCACTGGTCCGCTTCGCCGCCGGCATCATGCTGGTGCCGCATGGCGCGATGAAGCTGTTCGGCGGTATGGAAGGCACCATCGGGTTCTTCTCCCAGGTCGGCCTGGAACCGGCAGCTTTGCTTGCCTGGTATGTGGCGCTGCTGGAATTCGTCGGCGGCATCCTGCTGGCCGCAGGCTTCCTGACCCGCATCGTCGCCGCCCAGGTCGTTGGATTCATGGCGGTCGCGGTGATGTTCCATGCCGGCAACGGCTTCGCCTGGACCGCCGGCGGGTACGAATATCCGCTGATGTGGGGGGCGATCGCCCTGGCGATCCTTTTCCGCGGCGGCGGCCCGCTGTCGGTCGATGCGAAACTCGGCCGCGAAATCTGATCTCGGAGATGGACGGTCCCGCGCGGGCCGTCCATATTTCCTTCATGACGACGACATTCCCCGCAATCTTCATCGGGCATGGCTCGCCGATGATGGCGATCCAGCCGGACGCGACAAGTGCCTTCCTGCAACGGTTGGGCAAGGAGTTGCCGCGTCCCAGGGCGATACTCTGCATATCGGCGCATTGGGAAACCGGCGACCCCATGGCAGGCGCGGCAACCGCGCCGGAAACCATTCATGATTTCCACAATTTCCCGGCGGCCCTGTACGAAATCGAATATCCGGCCCCGGGCTCACCCGAACTGGCCGCATTCGCCGCCGAACTGACCGGCGGCCTTACCCACCTGAAACGCGGCCTCGATCACGGGGCCTGGGTGCCGATCAGGCTGATGTATCCCGAAGCCGACATGCCGGTGGCGCAACTGTCGATCCAGCCGGCGCGCGATGCGGCGCACCATATGGAAATCGGCCGGGCGCTGGCGCCGCTGCGCGACGAGGGCGTGCTGATTCTAGCCAGCGGCGGCCTGACCCACAATCTGCGGGAGTTCCGGAAATATGAAGAGGATGCCCCGCCGGCCGAATACGTTGCCGAATTCGAGGCATGGGCCACCGGCGTTATCGAGAAGGGTGATGCCGACGCGCTGGCGCGCGCGGCGGACCACCCCCATTATGCCCGCAACCACCCCACACCCGACCATTTCCTCCCCCTGCCCGTCGCCATGGGCGCCGGCGGCGGCGTTGGTCGCGTAATACATAGCGCTTATAGCTGGGGAATTCTGTCGATGCGGGCTTTCGCGTTCGGATGAGCAGATCCATTGCCCGTTGCATGGCCCGACTGATCGTATAGTATCGCGCCGTCCGTCAACCGGCCGGAAACAGATATCTTGTCCCTCTACCGCATCATCGGCGGCACCATGCTTTTCCTTCTGGCCGCGTGCACCGGTGCAAAGGACAAAGAGCCGACGCAACCGCTGCCCGAGCGGGTGGTGCTGCATTACGACTTTTCCGGCGACTGGCTAGCGACGGCAGGCGACCAGTGCGCCGAGCGGCTTGATCTTTCCGAGGCGGTCTTCCTGTCGATCGGCGCCTCGCAGGAAGACGAGCCAGACCGATTCCATATTGCCGATTTCTTCATGCTCGAGCCGGGAGAACCGGCCGAGGCGCTAGTCGGGACTGCCGACGGCGATGGCACGCTGGCGTTGGCCGTGGAGACGGAAGGCACGGTCGACGGGCGTCGCGCGGCGATCATCTATGCCTTGCTGCTTCGCCAGGAAGGCGCGCTTCACCTCCGCCTCCGCGCCTTCACCATGACGGTCGTCGACGCGCAAGGGCGATCGACGATGACCGACCTGCTGGCCGAGGCCGCCGCCGACCCTTCGATTCCCATGCTGGGCGCGCTTGGAAGCCGGGGCCTGTGCCTGAAGCGACTGCCTCGGTGATCCCGTAACGTCCGATCTAGCTGGCAACTCTGGTTACACGTGGTAAAGTGTCAGGATTCCAAGGCATGCTCTATCATGATCGGCTTTCGCCCGTTTCCTGTCGGCTTCCTGATTTTCGCCACGCTGCTCGCTCTGGCGCCGCCGCTGCTTTGGGCGCAACTGGTAACACATGAAACCTCCCGGCCCTTTTCCGTCATCACAGCCGAATGGAACCACAAGCTGGCCTCCATAGAGGATTATGTGACGGGGCTGGACCGCGATCCAGCGCGATCCGACGAATTCCGCAAGCTCGCGGACGAGGTTCGGGCAGCAGCATTGGCCGAGCGGGAGCGGGCAGACCGGGCCCTATCGACGCTTCAGCACCTGGTCGATGCACTGGGCCCCGCGCCTGAAGAAGGCGCGCCGCCGGAAGATCCCGAAATCGCGGCGCAACGGGCCCAGTATCAGCAGGACATCACCGCCTACCGCGGTCGCGTTGCCCAAGCGGATCTTGCGCTGGCCCGCGCGACCGAACTTGAAGACCAGATATCCGCGCTCTTCATGCAGCGGCTCATCGCAAACCTCTCAATCCGGTATCCCTCGCCATTATCGCCGGAAACTTTCACGGTGGCGCTGCCCGAGGCCGGCCATGTGCTGGCTGGAATATTGGCGACGCCAGTCGCGTGGTGGCAGGAGCTACCAGAGAGAAAGCAGCAGCCAGCCGTCATCCTTCGCAGCCTCGGCTTTCTCGCCATTGCGATCATCGCCGGTTGGGCGGTTCGGCGCATCCTGCTGAAGCGGTTCGGCCGCGATCCCGCCATAGCAGAGCCGACATTTGCCAGGCGCCTGATCGGGGCCGTGGCCGAGGGGCTGGCCCGCGGAATAGTTCCCGCGACCATCGTGGGCATGGTGCTTTTCCGGGCAGCGTCAGCGGATTCCCTGTTTGCCGGACCATTCGCCGAGATCCTGTTGCTTGCCTGCCAGTCGATCATTCTGTTCATATTGGCAACCGCACTGCCGAAGGCCGCCCTTTCGCCGGAGATACCGTCCTGGCGGCTATCGAATCTTTCGCCTGAAAATGCGGCGTCGCTGGCACGGATTATTGGCTTCCTTGCAGCCGTTTTCGCCCTTGACCTGTTCTTCTCGCGTGCCGATACCGCGCTCCCCGGCGCGGTCGATAGTTCCGTGGAACTTAAGGCAGTCTACGCGCTGTTTTTCAATTTCGCCGAAGGCATAGGCCTGCTGGCCATCCTCCAGGGACGCCTCTGGTCCGGCGCCGGACTGCCAGTGCAGGACGGGGACGAGGAAGAATGGCAACAGGCGAAGCCGGACGAACTGGTTCAATCGAATCGCCTGTGGAGCGGCCTGCGTCTGCTGGCCGGGCTGCTGGCAATCGGCGCGATTATCGGAACCGTGGCGGGGTACGTGAATTTCGCCACCTATGTAATCAACAACATGCTGGGCACCGGAGTAGTCGGTGGCCTTCTTTATCTGTTGCGCGGTCTGCTTCGCGATGCCATCGGAATCGGGTTACGCACCGAATTCGTCGTGAAACATATTTTCGTCGCCACGGCCACCAGACGGCTCCTGAAGTTTTGGCTCAGGTCGGCCTTGGATCTGCTTATCTGGATGGGGGCCATGTTGCTGGCCGCGCCGGTCTGGGGAGTCCCTGTCGTGCCATTGCTGCAGTGGCTTGTGGAAACCCTCACTGAGTTCAGGGTCGGAAACTTCACGATATCCATCGCGGACATCGGGTTAGCGCTGCTGGTATTCTTTGTGGTCCTCGGTTTCATGCGCTGGATGCAGCGGGGCCTTGCCGACCGGATACTTCCGGAAACCCGGATGGATCCTGGCGTGCAGCACTCGCTGGCCGCCGGCTTCGGTTATCTCGGCTTCGGCATTGCTGCAATGGTGGCCATATCCATTGTCGGGATTGATCTGTCAAATCTCGCGCTGATCGCCGGGGCACTATCTGTTGGTATCGGTTTTGGCCTGCAAACCGTGGTCAACAATTTCGTATCGGGCCTGATCCTGCTTATCGAACGGCCCATCAAGGTTGGCGACTGGGTGGTGGTGGGCGATAAAGAAGGCACGGTGAAGCACATAAGGGTCCGCGCGACCGAAATCGAAACTTTCCAGCGAGCGTCCGTTATCATTCCGAATTCCGAGCTTCTTTCGACCGCCGTGGTAAACTGGACCCATGCCGACCGGACCGGGCGGATGGAAATCGTGATTGGCGTGGCCTACGGGTCCAATACGGAGCGGGTTCGCGAACTGCTGCTTGACGTTGCCCGCGAGAACTCCGAGGTGAGCAGGTGGCCGGCCCCTTATGCTCGCTTCAAGGATTTCGGAGACTCGGCGCTTGTTTTCGAATTGCGCTGTTATCTTTACGACATCGGGCAAATCATCACGGCCTCATCCGACATACGGTTCGCCATCGACAGGGTATTTCGCGAGAACAACATAGAGATTCCCTTCCCCCAGCGCGATATTCACGTGAAGCAGTCGGGATACCCGAACGAAATGCCGAAGACGCCGTCGGAGACAACGACACCCGACCTGAAAAACCCGGCCGCATGTTCGAAAGAGGAATGAACGGTTCAGGCGGTAGCTGCGCAAAACATTGCCTTCTCGTTTCCGATCCCCATGCTATTCTCACAAAATCGGGTACATCCATGGAAGGCACCGATATGGAGAGAGATACCGCGCAGCAGGTCCTTGCCCTGATGTTCGACTATGGGGGCAAGCTAAACGACGCCATGCTCTTGGTGCGGGAGACCTCGGACCAGGAAGAGTTCGCCCGTTATCGTCGCGCCTTCGGGAACGTGCTGGATTCAGCCTTTGAGCAGATCATCAATCCAATTCTGGAAGAGCATCCAGACCTGAAACCTACCCAGTTGAATCTGGGAGCGGAGAAATCGGAATAAAACCCCGGCTGGACGGTGGCGCGGGCGCAAGCTCCCGGCTATTTTTGCGGCGGGG
>Ga0210062_1000283_pt1 | contig 15660 bp, 18 predicted proteins | sample Muzzi_CordA_D2_FD_185528 | JGI IMG/M metagenome (GOLD analysis project Ga0210062, IMG submission 185528) | Wetland microbial communities from San Francisco Bay, California, USA, that impact long-term carbon sequestration - Muzzi_CordA_D2 (SPAdes) | ecosystem: Environmental > Aquatic > Marine >...
TCGCCGGCCATGATCTGGTCGATCTGATCCGAACCGATGGTTTCGTACTTCAGCAGCGCCTCGGCCATGATCTCCAACTTGTCACGGTTTTCTTCCAGCAGTTTGAGCGCTGTCGCGTGCGCCGTCTCGACAATCGAACGAACCTCGATGTCGATTTTCCGCGCCGTTTCATCGGACACGTGCTTGTGCTGCGTTACCGACCGGCCGAGGAAGACCTCCTCTTCGTCTTCAGCGTAAGCCAGCGGCCCGAGCGCCTCGGTCAAACCCCAGCGGGTCACCATGTTGCGCGCGATCTGGGTCGCCCGTTCGATGTCGTTCGATGCCCCGGTGGTGACGTTCTCCTTGCCGAAGGTCAACTCCTCGGCCACCCGCCCGCCGAAGAGGCTGGCCATTTGTGAACTCAGCTGCTTGTGCGAGACGCTGTACTTGTCCTGCTCCGGCAGGAACATCGTCACGCCCAGCGCCCGGCCGCGCGGAATGATCGTAACCTTGTAAACCGGGTCGTGGTCGGGCACCAGTCGTCCGACCACGGCATGACCGGCCTCGTGGTAGGCGGTCAGTTTCTTTTCCTTGTCGGACATGACCATCGAGCGCCGTTCGGAGCCCATCATGATCTTGTCCTTGGCCCGCTCGAAGTGCTCCATCGAGACGTCCTTGGCACTGTCCCTGGCGGCAAACAACGCCGCCTCGTTGACGAGGTTGGCCAGGTCGGCCCCGGAAAAGCCGGGCGTGCCGCGCGCTATCGTGCGCGGCATGACGTCGTCCGCCAGCGGAACCTTGCGCATGTGCACCTTCAGGATCGCCTCACGGCCGCGGATGTCGGGCAGCGGCACGACAACCTGCCGGTCAAAGCGCCCCGGACGCAGCAAAGCGGGATCCAGCACATCGGGCCGGTTGGTTGCGGCAATGACGATGACCCCCTCCCCGCCCTCGAAGCCGTCCATTTCGACGAGCAGTTGGTTCAACGTCTGTTCACGCTCGTCGTGACCGCCGCCCAGGCCCGCTCCACGATGACGCCCAACGGCGTCGATTTCATCGATGAAGATGATGCAGGGAGCGTGTTTCTTGGCCTGATCGAACATGTCGCGAACACGCGAGGCGCCAACGCCGACGAACATCTCGACGAAATCGGAACCCGATATCGAGAAGAACGGCACCTTGGCCTCGCCGGCGATGGCCCGTGCAAGCAATGTCTTACCCGTACCCGGCGACCCCACCATCAGCACGCCGCGCGGGATGTGCCCGCCCAGTTTCTGGAATTTGCCCGGGTTACGCAGGAACTCGACCAGTTCCTCGACTTCGTCTTTGGCCTCCTCGACGCCGGCGACATCAGCGAAGGTGACCTTTATCTGGTCCTCGCCCTGCAGCTTGGCCTTGCTCTTGCCGAACGACATGGCCCCGCGGCCTCCGCCTCCGCCCTGCATCTGGCGCATGAAATACACCCAAAGCCCGACCAGCAGCAATACCGGGATGATGTTGATAATCAGGTCGAGGATGACCGAACGCTGCTCCGGCGGTTGCGCCGTGATTTCGACGTCGTGCTTGACCAGGTCGTTGACCAGGTCCCTGTCGGGTATGCCGAAGGTGTGGAATTCCTTGCCGTTGACATCCTTGCCGACGATGGTGTTGCCGTCCGCGCTGCTCCTGATGTTCACCTGGGCGACGGTGCCGTTACGCACACTGCTCAGAAAATCGGTATAGGTCATCTCCACCGACGTGGTTCCGACCTTGCCGTAGTGATTGAAAATGGACATCAACACCAACAGGATGATGCCCCAGGTGATCACGTTTTTTAACATATCATTCAATCGGTTATCCTCGATCTCGCGGTCCTGGCGGTCGTGCTCCCATCAAGCCGTATCCCATCTCATTGTAGCCTGCGCCGCTGCCCGAGTATATAAACTTCCCGGCTACGCGGACGGGACGCGGAAGGCTTACAGATGACGGCCTTTTCAAATAAGGACCGAACCTGCCTGACAAAGTTGTCAAAACCTTCGCCCTGAAAGACCTTGACAAGAAAATCCCCGCCGGGCGCCAGCCAGGCTTCCGCGAAAGCCAGCGCCAACTCAGCGAGGTACATGGCCCGCGGCTGGTCGACCGCGCCCATACCACTCATATTGGGTGCCATATCGGACAACACAAGTCCGACCCGCTCGCCCTGCAGGCTCTCCTCCAGAGCCCTGAGCGGCTCGTCTTCGGTGAAATCGCCCTGGATAAAGTTGACGTCCCTGATCGGCTCCATCGGCAGCACGTCCATCGCGATGATCCGGCCGCTGTCCCCGATCACCCTCTGCGCCGCCTGGCTCCAGCTACCGGGCGCCGAACCCAGGTCGACGACCCGTAGACCCGGGCGCAGCAGGTTGAACTTGTCATCCAGTTCCAACAACTTGTAGGCCGCCCGCGAACGCAGCCCGGCCTTTTGTGCCCGTTTCACGAACGGGTCGTCGAAATGTTCCGCCAGCCAGCGTCGGCTGCTCTTGCTTTTTGCCATATTGCCGATATTCCGTCCGTCGCACTGAAAGCCGCGGTCCCGGGCCGCCGGGGACACCGATTACCCGGGGCACCGCGGGGCCGCTGATGTTAAAATGCCAGGCCTGTAATACTGTGCGGATGGGAATTCGCATCAGTATTGACAGACCCTAGTTTGCCACAACTGGTCGAGACCGATGACACTGAAATCAACCCAGAAAAAGCGCCTGCGCGCACTTGCACACCATCTCAAACCCCTGGTGACGGTCGCGGGCAAGGGTCTGAGCGACTCGGTCGTGGCCGAAATCGAACGCGCTCTGGATGACCACGAACTGGTCAAGGTCAAACTGCGTGGGGAGCGTGCGGAGCGTAAAACCTGGCAACACGCCATCGCCGAACGCTGCCAGGCCGAATTGGTGCAGAGCATCGGCCAGGTCGCTTGTTTTTACCGCAGAAACCCCGACAACCCGGTTATCGACGCGGGTTGAACCCAGGCAATGGAACTCAATCTGGAATTACCCCGGGATCACCATTACATCCGTTCGATCGGCCCCGAAGGCATCCGTGTCAACGAGGATTATTTCCATGGGCCCCTGATCGTATCGGCCACCCGGATCGTGCAAGACTGGGGTGTGAGGCACTTCGATGACCTCGCGCCGGAGAAGCTCGAGGTCATCTTCGACATGGAGCCGGAACTCGTGCTCATCGGGTGCGGCGAGACCCAGGCATTCCTGCCGCCAGCGTTGCAGATGCTGTTCCTGGGCCGCAATATCGGTGTGGAAGTGATGGTTACCGACGCCGCATGCAGAACCTTCAACCTGCTGGCCGGTGACGGCCGCAACGTGGTGGCGGCGTTGATCTGGGATCATTGACTTCGAGGGCTGCAACGGCCCCCGGGCGACAATATGCCGGCTAGTCCATGAACGGCGCTTCCAGCACCCCTTCACGGCGTGAAATCTCGCGCAGTTTTGCCAGCGCAGCCAACTGCACCTGGCGCACCCGCTCACGGGTCACGCCCAACAGCTGACCAACCTCCTCCAGCGTGCGCCGACCCTTGCCGTGCAAACCGAAACGGTGTTCGACCACGACACGCTGCTGGCTGGGTAACAGGTCCAGCCACTGCCCCAGCATGTCGCCGGCGGCCTGATCCGCATACTCGCTTTCCGGATTGTTGTTGCTGTCATCGGCAATGGACTCGATCACGGCCTTGGCGCCCTTGCCGCCGGAACGCTCGCCATTGGCCGGCAATTCATTGAAGCCGAAAAGTTGGTACACAGAGTGACTGGGCTTTTTCAGTTTACCGGCCACTTCCTCGATGCCGGGGCGACGTCCGAGCTCCTGCTCCAGTTCACGGGTAGTGCGCAGATAGGCCGTCAGCTCCCGCACGACATGGATCGGCAAACGCACCGTGCGGCACTGGTTCATGATCGAACGCTCTACCGATTGGCGTATCCACCAGGTCGCGTAGGTTGAAAAACGGAAACCGCGGTCCGGGTCGAATTTTTCCACCGCCCTGATCAGACCGAGATTGCCCTCTTCGATCAGGTCAAGCAGCGGCAGCCCCCGGTTGATGTAGGCGCGCGCCACCTTAACCACGAGACGCAGGTTACACTCGATCATACGCTGACGGGATGCCATGCAGCCTTTGCGGGCCGCCCTTGCGAGCGACTTTTCTTCGTCGGCGGTGAGCAGCTTTGCGCGTCCGATCTCGCTCAGGTAGATACGGGTGACATCGCCATGGTGTTGGGGCCTGCCCCTACTGCGGGGAACCGTGTTGCCGCCGCTGAGGTGCTTGGGGCTGGCGTGCGCCGCACCAGCTTCGATCTTGACCTTTTTCATATCGCCAATACCCGCGTTGCTCCTGCCCTTCTCAGCCCCAACCAGCCTCTTAGCATACTCGACCCATTTATCCCGGCGCCCATGCGGCTCGTTCGGCCATTATTGAATACAATGAATTGAATAACAACAAATTCAATACATCATTCCAGCGGACGCATTGGCTCCGGGCGATCGTTTCTCATTGCGGCTGCGGGGCGTTTTCCGTTGCCGCCGGCTGCAACGGCAATCTGCGCTACGCGGGCCCGGTGCTTACTTGCGGGACAGGTACAACAGCGGATCGACAGGTTTGCCGCGGACCCGGATTTCAAAATGCAGCAACGGCTCGTCCTGGTTGTTTCTGCCCATCTCGGCAATTTTCTGACCGGCCTTCACCTGCACGCCTTCCTGCACCAACCGGATGCGGTTGTGCGCATACGCGCTGAGCATTCGCTCGCTGTGCTTGATGATGATCAATTCGCCGTAACCGATCAGGCCGTTACCGCTGTACACGACCTTGCCGGGGGCGGTCGCGATCACCGGCTGCCCCTGGCGCCCGGCGATGTCCAGTCCGTTGCGGGCGGGGTTGCCGGCAACGTAACCGTGGACGATCTTGCCCTTGCTCGGCCACAGCCATGCCCGCGGATCCCCCGCGTCCGCCACGTGCGCCGGTTTGGACGGGACGACCGCCGTTTGCGCGGGGCGCTTGCTGGCGGTGGGCTTTGGCGCCGGTGTGCGTGGCTTCGCAACGGTGTGGCGACGGGTTATTCGGTGCGGCGGCGGTGTCAGGCGCAGTTTCTGCCCAGGATAAATGACATAGGGGCTGACGAGGCCGTTCCAGGCCGCCACGGTGTGGTGATCCAGGCCATAGCTGAATGCGATGGCGTACAAGGTGTCGCCCTGCCGAACCCTGTAATAGCCGCCCGCGGTCAGCTTGCGCTTGGCGTGCGCGCTCGAATAATCCTCGACCCTGGCGGGCGTGTGGTGACAGCCCGCCAATAATGCCATGGCGGCGCACGCCGCCAGAACCCTGCGGCATGCACTCACGTCGATGAGCCGGACACCCTGAACACGGCGAATACGATAGCGGCGATGGCCAGGGCTGTCCAGCCGATCAGGTCGATGTGTCTGCGCATGCGGTGGGCCAGTTTCTCGCCGCCCAGGCGGATCAGACCGGCAACCAGCATGAAACGGCCGCCGCGGCCGAGCGCGGAACCCGCGACGAAGACCGGAAACGGCATACCCACCACACCGGCGCTGATCGTGAAAACCTTGTAGGGAATCGGTGTAAACCCGGCGAGCAGAATGTACCAGAACCCCCATTTTCTGAATGCCGCCACCGCCGCGTGAAATGTCTCGGCATACACGGAAGACATGAGCCACGGCTCGATCCAGTCGAAGGCGAGTTTGCCGATGAGGTAACCGGCTGCGCCGCCGAGGACCGAGAACGCGGTGCACAGAAGGGCGTGGCGCCAACCCTGCCGTGGCCGGGCCAGGCACATCGGCACCAGCATCACGTCCGGCGGCACCGGGAAAAAGCTGGACTCGCAAAAGCTCAGGATCGATAGAAATACCGGTGCCCTGCGGTGGGACGCAAATTCGATAACCCGGTCGTACAGCCGCTGCAGCAACGGTCAGGCCAGTCCGCTCAGCATGGGCACGAACATGACCGCGCCGAGGTCGGTTTCTTCACAACCGTCCTCGGTCCGGCGCACGGTGACCAGCCTTTGCCGGCCCTGCCGTTCGAGCGGAATGACCAGCAGTCCCCCGACGCTGAGTTGGTCCAGCAGTTCCTGCGGCACCGAGTGCGCCGCCGCCGTCACCATGATGCCGTCGAAAGGCGCCTGGCTGGGCCAGCCGAGATGCCCGTCCGCGTGACGCACAAAGATATTGTGCAGATGCAGCTTGTGAAACCTTCGGCGAGCCAGTTTGAGCAGTTCATCGATGCGTTCCACGGTGAATACCTTATCGACCAGGTGCGACAGCACGGCAGCCTGGTAACCGGAACCGGTACCGACCTCCAACACCTTTGACGGCTTGCCGCCATCGAGCAGCGCCTCGGTCATCCGCGCCACGATCCACGGCTGCGAAATCGTCTGGCTCTGGCCGATGGGCAGTGCGGTGTCCTCGTAGGCGCGGCTCGATAGCGCCTCATCGACAAACTGGTGCCTCGGCACCTGGGTCATGGCCTTGAGTACACGTTCGTCCCGGATTCCTTCCTCGCGCAGTCGTTGCACCAACCGGTTGCGCGTACCCTGCGAGGTCATGCCGATACCCTGGTCCTGCTCCGGCAGTTTGCGTCTGTGAATCATGCGTCGTCACACCCAGGTTCGGTGCCGGTCGCTATCGACGTTACCCAGCCCGCGACCTGGTCCAGTGCCTGGTAACGCGTCAGGTCGACGTGGATCGGCGTAATGGAAATAAATCTGCGTCTGATCGCGTCGAAGTCCGTACCCGGCCCAGCGTCCTGCCCGGCCCCGGCGGGTCCGATCCAGTACATGTCACGGCCGCGCGGGTCCGTGGTCTTGATCACCGGCTCGGCCCGGTGCCTGTGACCGAGGCGGGTCACCTCGAACCCCCGGATTTCGGTCCAAGGGCAATCTGGCACATTGACGTTCAGGATCGTATCGGCGGGCAGCGGGTCCTGCTTCAATTGTCTGACCAGCCGCAGCGCGACCTCGGCCGCGGTCTGGAAATGGTGCGGCTTCCCTTCCAGGACCAGCGACATCGCGATCGCCGGAAAGCCGAGGAAGCGCCCCTCCATCGCCGCCGCGACCGTGCCGGAATAAATGACGTCGTCACCCAGGTTGGCGCCGGCGTTGATGCCTGACACGACAATATCGGGGTCGCCTTGCAGCAGGCCGGTGAGGGCGATATGCACGCAGTCGGTCGGCGTGCCGTTGACACGGTACACCCGTTCGCCCATTTCCTCGATGCGAACGGGCGCGTCCAGGGTCAGCGAATTGCTGGCACCGCTGCGGTTCTTGTCCGGTGCGACAATGGTGACCTCGCCGAGGCCTCGCATCTTATCGGCGAGCACGCGTAGACCTTTTGCCTCGATGCCGTCATCATTACTGATCAGCAATTTTATTCTTACCACCTCTCTTCCAGCCGTGGAAAAAACAGCCCTTGGGGCAGGCTATCCGGGGAAATGATATTGTACGTATTTAGCGTGGCTTACGATATGCGGAACAGGAAACCGGTGGACAAGAAGGCAATACGGGACCCGGCTGACGCTGATCTCTTCCGGCAGGCACTGGATGACGTGATCCCGCTCAGAAAAGCGCCCCACACCGTACCGCCCTCCCCACAGCGGAGGGCAAAGACGGCGGAAGGACGGCAAACCGGGGTCAGGGAGCATCCGGACAGCAGTGCGCCGGGAGGCACGGACACTGCCGCGTCATTCTGCAGGGCCGGAATTCAAAAACGTTTCCTGCAGCGGCTCAAACGCGGTCACTACCCACCAGAGGATCAACTCGACCTGCACCGAATGGATACGGCAACCGCCCGCGGCGCCGTGTCGGACTTCATCGGCGAGGCGTTGGGCAGGGGCCTGCGCTGCGTCAGGATCATTCACGGCAAGGGTCTGCATTCGCAGCGGGGCCCACAACTGCAAAGCGTAACGCGACACCTTTTGCGGCAACGTGCCGAGGTCCTGGCCTACACCGCCTGCAAACCCGGACACGGCGGCGACGGTGCGACCGACGTGCTGCTGCAAGCACGATAGCCCGGTCATGGGCCAGCTGTTCCTCTTTTTACTGGCCGCCGCCGTCATCAGTGCGTGGTGGCAACTGATGCAGGGAAGGCAAAAGGCCCGCGCCGCAGCCGGAACGGTCTGCGACAATCACGGTCTGCAGTTGCTGGATGACACGGTCTCCCTGAGTTCCGTAACCTGGGAGCGCTCCGGCGGACGCTCGCGGATCATCGTCCGCTACGGCTTTGAATTCGCCACCAACGGAGCGCGCCGGTGCAGCGGTTCGGTGCGGATCGCGCCACGAAACGCCCTGAGCGTAACACTGGAGCTGGACGAGGGGCGGCTGATCGAGGAATTGCCTGGTGCGCACGGGCACATGCACTGAACAGCAGGCTTGACGGCGCTTACTTGACGACCTTCAGGTTCGGCCGGGCGGGCGGATCATCCGGATCGTCCGCCGGCGGCGGCTCGTTTCCGTCCTGCGCAAACATCATGCCCTGTCCGTTCTCCCGCGCATAAATGGCGATCACGGCGTCCATCGGGATATCGATCTGGCAGGGACGGCCCGAAAAACGGGCGCTGAAATGGATACGCTCGTTGTCCAGAACCAATTCCCGCGTGGCGACCGCGGCGATATTCAGAACGACCTTTCCCTTCTGCACCGCCTCTGCGGGCACATCGACACCCTGTGCCTGGGCGTCCACCAGGATGTAGGGCGTCAGGCCGTTGTCCGTGATCCACTCGTACAGCGCACGCAGCAGATAGGGACGGTTGGAAGTCATTGTCTCCGCGTCGGTCTGCATCAGCACTCACGCAGGCCCGGCGACCCTTCCGGTCCCGTATCAACGGAACGCAGCCGAACCGCTGGCCCGTTGGCGGACAGGGAAAGGTTTCCGCGATGGATCATGCAGTTTCGATGGCGGCGGTCAGGCGATATCGAGGATCATTTCCCGTTCTGCGCGGGTCAGGCTGGCCTTGAATGACGGTCGGGAAATCAGGCGCTTGATATAGGCCTGGACGGCGACGCCCGGCTTGCCCAGGTCGATGCCGTAGGCCGGCAAGCGCCAGAACAGGGGGCCCAGCGTACAATCCACCAGGCTCAGTTCGTCACTGACGACGAATTCGGCCTGCTTGAACAGATCGTTGGCGGAAATGATCCCCTCCTTCAATTGCTGGCGCGCCTTGTCGGCTTTTTTTCCGCTGAGCTTTTCCAGGTCCGCCGCCAACGGGTACCAGTCGCGCAATATGCGGTGGTGGACGAGACGCAGGCGGGCCCTGGACACCGGGTCGACCGGCATCAGCGGCGGATGGGGATAGCGTTCGTCGAGGTAGTCGTTGATGACGCCGGCGTCGTGGAGTAAAAGGTCGCGGTCAACGAGCATCGGTGTTTCATTGTACGGGTTCAGTTCGGCCAGGTCCGCCGCCGCGGACTCGTCGCTGCTGACGTCGATGATCTCGACATTGATGCCTTTCTCCGCCAGGACAAAGCGCACCCTGTGGCTGTGAATATTACGATCGGATGAGTACAGCGCCATGATGGAACGCCCTTTAATATTCACAGTCAATACGTTTCTCCTGTCGGCTTGTGATCAAAACCCGGTTGCCGGCATTACCGGCCGAGGCTCTCGGCTCAGGGCCCGCAAGCGGTCCCTAATGTACGTCCCGCCAGTATTCCGCTTTCAGCAAATAGGCCAGCAAGGCGAACAGCACCAGGTACAGCAGCACCCAAACGCCCACGTCCTTGCGTTTGACCTTGGCCGGCTCGCTGAGGTAATAGAGGAACGCTGCCAGGTCACGGGCCGTTTCCTCGAAGGCCTCGGGCGACTCCTGCGCCGGCGTCACCGTTTCAAAATGGTCGATCACCCGGTGCTTGTAGCCGGCCTCGTCCGTGTCCTCCCGATAGACGGGTGTCTGGATGCCCTGCAGTTGCCAGAGGACGTTGGGCATGGCGGCATTGGGCAACATGGTGTTGTTCCAGCGGCCCTTGTCATCCTTGTAAAAACCCTTCAGGTAGGCGAACAGCCAGTCCGGCCCGCGCGAACGACCGATCAAGGAGAGGTCGGGCGGTGTCTTGCCGAACCACTGCTTGGACTGGGCCGGATCCATCGCGATTGACATGGTATCGCCGATCTTGGCGTCCGAAAACACCAGGTTCTGCATCACCAGTTCCTTGCTCATGCCGAGGTCTTCGGCGAGACGGTTGTAACGCATGAAATTGGCGCTGTGACAGCCCAGGCAGTAGTTGACGAACAACTTGGCGCCGTGCTGCAACGAAGCCATGTCCCGCAGATTGACGCCGGAAGGCTCGAGACCTTCCTCTTCGGACGCCGCCGCAGTCATGTTCATTGCAGCCAGCAGGATGGCTGCGAATATGAGGCTAAGCGTGTTTTTATTCATCAGTGGGTCACCCGCTCGGGTACTGCTTTTGTTTTCATCCTCGGGCTGAGGAAAAAGAGCAACACGTAGAACATGAAATAAACCAGCGTCCAGACTCTCATCTCCCAGGTCTGTGCCGGCGTGCCGGCGGCCATGCCCAACATGCCCAGGCGCACGAATGCCACCGCGAACGAGGCCAGCAGTATCTTGTACCAGAGACCCTTGTAACGGATCGATTTGACCGGAGAGCGGTCGAGCCAGGGGATAAAGAACATGATCACCACGGACGTGGCCATCAACAGCACGCCCGCCAGCTTGTCCGGTACCGCCTTCAGGATCGCGTAGAAGGGGGTGAAATACCATACCGGCTTGATGTGCAGTGGTGTCACCAGCGGATTGGCCGGCGTGAAGTTGTCCGGCTCCAGGAACAGACCGCCCACGTCGGGCCAGAGAAACAGGACGAATGAGAACAGCACCAGGAAAACCGCGACGCCGAAGATATCCTTGACGGTGTAGTACGGGTGGAACGGAATGCCGTCGAGCGGTATGCCGTCGGGACCCTTGTTCTTCTTGATCTCGATGCCGTCGGGATTGTTCGACCCGGTCTGGTGCAATGCGGCCAGGTGCAAAACGACGACCGCCAGCAGACCCAGCGGGATCGCGATCACGTGCAGGGCGAAGAACCGGTTCAGGGTCGCATCCGAGATAAAGAAGTCACCCCGTATCCACTGCGTCAGGGGTTCGCCGATTTTCGGGATCGCCCCGAACAGGTTGATGATGACCTGGGCACCCCAGTATGACATCTGCCCCCAGGGCAGAACATAGCCCATGAAGGCCTCTGCCATCAGCATGACGTACAAGAGCATCCCCAGGACCCACAACAGTTCACGCGGCTTGCGGTGCGAGCCGTAAAGCAGGCTGCGGAACATGTGCAGATAAATCAGGATAAAGAAGAACGAGGCGCCGGTCGAATGCATGTAGCGGATCATCCAGCCCCAGTCGACGTCACGCATGATGTATTCGACCGAGGCGAAGGCTTCCGCCGCCGACGGCTTGTAGTGCATCGTCAGCATGATTCCCGAAAATATCTGCATGACCAGCACGAGCAGGGCCAGGGAGCCCATGTAATACCAGAAATTGAAGTTCTTCGGCGCGTAGTACTTGGCCAGGTGGTTGTTCCAGAATTCTGAAACCGGCAGGCGCTCGTCGAGCCAGTTGAAAAATGCACTTGCACGCTTACCGATGCTGCTTGCTGTTTTGGCCATCATACCGCTCCGTGGGGATTGACACCGATAATAACGGTGTGGTCATCGACAAAGCTGTAAGGCGGTATGTGCAGATTCGAGGGCGCCGGCACGCCCTTGTAAACGCGACCTGACAGATCGAACCTGGACTTATGGCAGGGGCAGAAAAAGCCGCCGTTCCAATGCTTCTCAAACGGCTGGGGGCCCACCTGCGGCACCAATCTCGGAATGCAGCCCAGATGCGTGCAATGCATGTTGAGAACCAGGAACTCCGGGCGCTCGGCACGTGCTTCACCGCGTATGTATTCAGGCTGAACAGCGTTCTTGGACTGCGGGTCGAGCAGCCATTCGTCATTCTCTGTCAACAGGTCGATCATTTCCTGTGTGCGCCTCAGAATGCCGATGGTCCGGCCACGCCACTGCACCTTCAGCAACTGGCCCATTTCGAGTTTGGAAATATTGACCTCGACCGGCGCGCCGACCGCCTGTGCCTTGGCGCTCGGCAGCCACGATTCGATAAACGGTACGGCCGCCAACCCCACACCGACCGCGCCTACGGCTGAAGTAGTCGCGACCAGGAACCGCCGTCGCCCCTTGTTCACGTCATCAGATGACATTCGGTACTCCAAAGAAAAAGCGTCCTGGGGACGGCTATTCAAGCTCAGAAATTAATTTTGGCAGAAAATGAATCGTAGCGGAGGTGGCCTGCATCCTGACCGCTGAAAACGCTTCCCACGTTAATCCTCTATTTTATCCGAAACTTTGCGTGTGAGACAATGGATTTACCGCTAGAATTGCGGCTCGAACTGAAAACCCGGTAGGTAATGAGCAGCGAACAGCAACGAAACCCGGCCAATGCCAAAAAGAAGCGCACGCGCGCCGTGGTCGCTTTTGTTATCCGCTCGGCCGTCGCCGGGCTCGCGCTGGCGTTTATCGTCCTGTACCTGTGGCCGGCCGTGGCCCAGCGCCTGCAACAGAACCTCGCAAACCAGGGCACCAACGGCGCCCAGTCGTTCAACGCGCCGGTTTCCTATGCCGATGCGGTTGACCGGACCGCCCCCTCGGTGGTCAGCATTTACACGCAGTCCGTTGAGTTCCAACAGGTCAGCCCGCGTCTGCGCAAGATCCTCGGCACCGCCTACGTGGCCCGCTCACGCCAGGACATGGGCTCGGGCGTACTGGTCAGCCAGGACGGTTACATCCTGACCAACAACCACGTCATCAGCCAGGTGCAGAATATCAGCGTGGGTCTCTGGGACGGGCGCTTCGCCGCCGCCGAAGTGGTCGGCAATGACCCGGAAACGGACCTGGCGGTCCTCAAGATCGACCTGGACGGACTCCCGGTGGCACCGCTGGCGAAAGACCCCAAGGTCCGCGTCGGCGACGTCGTGCTGGCGATCGGTAACGCATTCGGGCTGAGCCACACCGTGACGATGGGTATTATCAGCGCGACCGGGCGCAACGATCTGGGGTCGGTGCTGTACGAAGACTTCATCCAGACCGATGCAGCCATCAACGCCGGCAACAGCGGCGGTGCGCTGATCAATTACAAGGGCGAGGTCATCGGTATCAACACCCGCAACATCGGGCAGGCCCAGGGTGCGCAGAATATCGGCTTCGCCATCCCGATTTCGATGGCCAAGAACGTCATGCAGCAGATCGTCGAAAATGGAACGGTCAAACGCGGCTGGCTCGGGGCGCTGTTCGCCGACCTGCCGCTGTCCTTGCAAAACGACGGCAGCGCCGCCCGCCATGGTATACAGGTGAGGAGCGTCGCGCCTGGCGGCCCGGCCTGGACCGCCGGCATCCGGCCCGGCGACATTCTGCTCACGGTCGACGGCGTCAAGGTCGACGACGCGCGCGCGCTGTTGCTGATGATCTCGCAGCGTGACCCGGGCAGCCGTGTCGAACTCGTCGTGCAGCGCAACAACGAAAAATTCGAAACCTACGCCACGTTGATACAACAGCCGCCGTTGCGCTGAGCGGCATCAAGTCTTCGGCAAGGTCACGCCGGTCTGGCCCTGGTACTTGCCCGCGCGATCCAGGTACGACGTCTCGCACTCCTCGTCAGATTCGAAAAACAGGAATTGTGCGACCCCCTCGTGCGCGTAGATGCGCGCGGGCAGCGGGGTCGTATTGGAAAATTCGAGCGTGACGTGGCCCTCCCATTCCGGTTCCAGAGGTGTCACGTTGACGATGATGCCGCAGCGGGCATAGGTCGATTTGCCCAGGCATATGGTCAGCACGTTGCGCGGGATGCGCAGGTATTCGACGGTATGCGCCAGCGCGAACGAGTTCGGCGGAATGATGCACACTTCGCCATGGAAGTCGACGAAACTGTTCTCATCGAAGTTTTTCGGGTCGACGACGGCGGAATTGATATTGGTGAAAATCTTGAAATCCCCGGCGCAGCGCACGTCGTATCCGTAACTGGACGTACCATAGGATATTTGCCGGAGACCGGCGGCACTGCGGTTGATCTGACCCGGTTCGAACGGCTCGATCATGCCGTGCTCTGTGGCCATGCGCCGGATCCACCGGTCTGACTTGATACTCACTGCGACCGCACTCCCCGATCAGACTGAAGTTGGCACCAGTATCCCGGATGTTGGCAGCAGACGGTAGTGCCTGAAAGCCGAGCTGGACGGAGAGCCCTAGCCATCGCCAGGGGGCCGGAAAAGGGGTGCCGGGGGCGGGATAGGCAACGAGCCGGGCGCAAACTGCACTGTCGGGCGAATTTCGGAAATATGCTTTTACCTCTTATCGTTCCTATGCGCCCGGGGAGGCTTGTGGCCGGCTGGTTCAGCATGCAGGCTAGTTCTGAATGACGATTTCCGGCAGTTTGACGGTCATGTTCCGCGGCATGACGGCCAGCGCGCCGGCTGTGCGCAGGGCAAACTCGCGGTAACGGCGGCCCAGCTCCGATTCGGGATCTGCGGCCATGGTCGGTTGTCCCGCGTCCAGCGACGTGCGGATTTCCATGGCGAGCGGCAATTGACCCAACAGCGGAATATCGAAATCCGTGGCGATCCGTGAACCGCCGCCCTGTCCAAATATGGGTTCCTCGTGCCCGCAGGCGGAGCAGATGTGGGTGCTCATGTTCTCGATGACACCGAGCACGGGCACGTCTACCTTCTTGAACATATTCAATGCCTTGCGGGCATCCAAAAGGGCGATATCCTGTGGTGTCGTGACGATGACGGCGCCGGCCGTGGGTATCCTCTGGGCCAGCGTCAGCTGGATGTCGCCCGTTCCCGGCGGCAAGTCGATGATCAGGTAATCCAGCGGGCCCCAGTCGGTGTCGTTCAGCAATTGCTGCAGCGCGGAGGTGACCATCGGCCCGCGCCAGATCATCGGCGTATCTTCCTCCACCAGGAAACCGATCGACATGACCGGCAGACCGTGGGCGCGTTTGGGCATGATGTGTTCGCCATCCGTTTCCGGCTGCCCCTTGACCCCGAGCATGGCCGGTATGCTCGGCCCGTAAATGTCGGCGTCGAGCAAGCCGACCCGAGCGCCCTCGCGCGCGAGCGCCAGTGCCAGGTTGATGGCGGTAGTGGACTTGCCGACACCGCCCTTGCCGGAGCCCACGGCGATCACGTTGGCGATCGAGGCCAGCGGTTCGAGCTCACCCTGCACCTTGTGCGCGACCACCTTGCATTCGACGTTCACGCTGGCCTCGGTAATGGCGGCATCGTCTTCGAGACGCGCCTTGACCGCCGCCGCCAGCTCCGCACCGCCGTCCGCCAGCGGGTAACCCAGCCGGATGTCCACGTTGACGCGGTCCTCGTGGACACCGACGGAACGCACGCTGCCCGCCGCGACCAGGTCCAGACCGCAGTGTTCGTCCTCTATCTCCGCCAGCAACTCCATTACCAGTTCTTTGTTCATAAGATACCTTAGCTTTCGAATCCCGTGATCTTCATGAGGGGTTGCACATTGTAACGATTCGCCACCGGCTTGGTAACCGTCTTGACGGCGGCACCCCGTCACGCGGGGGCCCTTCAGCCGCGCAGCGTTGACCTGAGCCGCTCGATCTGCCCGTGGCTGGTGCGGATGTCG
>Ga0210062_1000284_pt1 | contig 15650 bp, 12 predicted proteins | sample Muzzi_CordA_D2_FD_185528 | JGI IMG/M metagenome (GOLD analysis project Ga0210062, IMG submission 185528) | Wetland microbial communities from San Francisco Bay, California, USA, that impact long-term carbon sequestration - Muzzi_CordA_D2 (SPAdes) | ecosystem: Environmental > Aquatic > Marine >...
TATGGCCGTATTGCCTGTCTATGTAATGGATCACACTCTTGCTTTGTTCATAGGCCAGTACCAGTGATTCCCCGTCCCGGGGGAAATAATTTGTCAGACGCTTCAAGGGTATGATACGGCCGGCCATGACGGCGGCATCGAGGCCGGACCAGCCCTTGTTGACGAAAATTTCTCCGATACCGTCGCTGACCCACTGGCAGACCCCCTCATCGATCCATTTAGCAAGATGACGGTCCGGGATGTGTCGGTGCAGCATGAGATGACACAATTCGTGCTTCAAAGTGATGTTGAGGGTAAAAGGCTGGACATTCATTCTTGAAAAATCAATGACGATCAGATTTTTTTCAGGTACCGCGAAGGCCACGAAAAGATTGTTGTGAGTAATTTTCTGAAATGCCTGGGTGTCGCCGACAAGAAGAATCTGCGGCCGGATGCCCAGACCCCACTCGAAGAATTCTTCCAGTTCCAGCTTAAGTTCCGGATAAATCCGCATGATTTCACGGGCAGCGCTGTCAAGGGACTGATCATAGACCACCACAATATTCTTATCCTGCAATACCGATTGTTGGGCAGCCGAAACAGACGGCAACAGGACAAGTGGTGCAATTACCAGCAAGGCCGTAATCAAGTAAACATTAAAATATTTCATTCAGAACCCGATTTTTATATTTTAATATATAAAAAGGAACAACTCACAGGTTATTACAATGTGGGGTTGAATTCAATCCATTCTTTTTGTTATTGATCCATCGTGCAATTAGGAGCATTATGAAGGGAATAATGCAATAGTCGAAAGTTGGTTTATAAAAAGGTTATTGACCATTTTTCAATAATTTTTCGATACTGATGATATCTTTAAACGATGTTGAGGAATCAAGATTCTCATGCACCTTCAGGTAGAATGCTATGCCGGATATCGGGGAGAAGAAACCCCCCGTCTCATTCGGATGGCGACCTATAAAATTGAGGTCAGGGAAGTTGTGGACCGGTGGCTGTCGCCGGATCACCGCTACTTTAAAATATTGGGCAGCGATGATGCCACATATATCATTCGCCACGATACATCGGACGGACAATGGGAATTGGTGTTCTATCAGTCTGCGGAAATGACCTTCCAGGAGACCTTGGAAAGCGGAGAAAGTTGATGGCGTTGACTTCGGAATCTTTTCGGCCCGCATGGTATCTGCGAAACCGCCACCTGCAAACCATTCTGGCCAGCAGTTCCTTGCGCGCCCGGGGCCCAAATCCCATGACCGAAGCTGCCCGTGAGATGATTGTCACCACTTCCGGGGGCGTTCGACTGCTCGGATTTTATTCCCCTCAAAAATCAATAAAGAGCAACGGTCTGGTTATTTTATTGCACGGCTGGGAGGGAAGCGTCGACTCGACTTACATCGTATGCACCGGTAAGGCACTGTACAGGCGGGGCTATGATATTTTTCGACTGAATTTCAGGGACCATGGCGACAGCCGCCACCTGAATCAGGGTATTTTTTATGCCGTGTTACTTGAGGAAGTTTTCCAAGCGGTGCATCAAGTTTGCCGGAAAGCTGAAAGGCTGCCGGCTTTTCTGACTGGATTTTCCCTGGGCGGAAACTTTGCGCTGCGAATAGCCCGCCGGATGCTGCGGACTCCGATTGAAAACCTGCGCCACGTGGTGGCCATTAGCCCGGTGCTGGACCCCGCCAAATCAACCTCTGAAATTGATCAATATCCTTTGATCCGGGTATACTTTCTTAAAAAATGGATTCGGTCACTGAAAAAAAAACAGCAGCTGTTTCCCGATGTTTATGATTTTGCGCCGCTGATGTCATTAAAATCCATTCAGGCGGTTACCGATTTATTGCTTCAACATTACAGTGATTTCGATTCCGCTGCGGAGTATTTCAAAGCGTATTCCCTTTTGAAGGATGCCGTTAAAGACGTACCGGTCGATACCACGATTATTACTGCCGCTGATGACCCGATTATACCGGTTGAAGATTTTTATCAACTCGAACTCAACGGACGTACCCGGTTGTTCATTCACGACTTCGGTGGGCACAACGGATTTATTGATGGATTTTTTTTGAAAAGCTGGTATGAACAGCAACTGGCGGATTTTTTTGATGAAATAGTACAAGCGGCTTAAAAGCCCCGCCTATTCGGCGGGAGAACCGATCGAATCTTAATATTACTGCGGTCGGCCCCTGGCATGCTAAAATTCGGATTATTACAATATGCCTTCAAGCTTTATAGCTTTCCAGCCTTCCAGCTGCCGACTACTTTGCAGAGAAATCACAATTATGTGCCTAATTTAACAAATATTAGCTATCTGATCTGAGGAGGGATTCATGCGCGATGACAAAACCACGGATATTTTAAAAAATGCCATCCTGTTAGAAAAACGAGGCCAGGCTTTTTATGGTAAAATTGCCGAGCAGGCAAGCAGCAACGCTGTCAAAGAATTTTTTGAGATGATGGCGGATGAAGAGGTCAAACACGTTAAGATTCTTTCCGAGCAATTCAAGGCCTACCAGCAAAACCATGAATTCACGCCCGGAGAATATGATAAAAATTTCAGCGACAACATTGCCGCCAGGGTGCTGACCCAAGAATTAATGAAAGATCTGTCCGCCGCTGACTACGAGGCTGCGGCGATTTCCGCCGCGATGTCCATGGAAGAAAATGCCATTAAGCTCTATTCGAACCGCTCAACTGTGGCAGATGATCCAAATGAGAAGGCCCTGTACCGGTGGCTGGCAGACTGGGAGAAACAGCACCTTCAGTTTTTATCTGAAATTGATAAAGAGCTTACCGAGCAGATCTGGTATGATAACAGTTTCTGGCCGTTCTAGTTGAAGTTGATTGGTTGACTGGATGATTTGTTGAATAGTTGATAGGATGGCACAAACGTGTAAGCAGATAACCCGCGTAAAGACGGCTAGTCGCAGCCTTCCAGCCTCTTGGCATGACAGAGGTTGGATTGATACAGGCGGATCGAACCAGGAATCAAATGATAGAATACCTTAATTCGCCATTCGTCAATCGTCATTTGACATACGGAACGAGCATCACGGGACAAGGTGCGTTTTCCATAATGGTAACGCCCACATAGTCCAGCCTGCCCATGGAAATTTTTTCGGCCAGCTGATGGCACCCCAGGACAATCAGATCAGCTGGAAGCATATGGGCCAGTTTACAGATATGAAGTGCCGGATCAGCCGGCTGTGTTTGAAAGGTTACATTTTTCAGAGGGCCCAGCAGGGGCTCTATTTCGTTTTTGAATTGCGTTTCAGTTTTCCTTTTGACCTCGACAAATTCAGGATCATTTCCATCGGTGTCCTGAAAGGAATAATCCAGAGCGTGAAAAATGAGAAGTTTAGCGTCATTTACCTGCGCAAGTTCCAGGGCTTTTTTGAGCGCATGAATGCCGGCCGGCCCAAACTTTAAAGCAACAAGTATTTGTTTAAACATCTGGTCCTCCCCTCTTTGTTTTCAATTTTGCCAGTGTTCAGGTCCGGGATTTATATCAGATCGGGAAATCAGAAGGCTGAGGTATGTCTGCTCAAAGGATTGTAGAACAAAAGTAGCGTTGCCATATCCCACCATCTCATGTATGGTGTGTGATGGTTCTTATACCTTTTTCAAGCCATCGGAGTCAATCAATAATTCAGTCTCCGGAGAATGAAATGCAGATTCCCTTTCCTTTCGAATCCATGCTGACGTTCGGCAGTTTGGCTATCATGCTGTTAGCCGGTGTTTTGCTGAGAACCAGAGTAACTTTTTTTCAGCGATTTCTCATACCGAGCTGCCTGATCGGAGGAATTCTGGGCCTTATTTTACTGAATATCGATCTGATCAGGTTGCCGGTGTCGAATCTGGAGTCATTTGCCTATCACTTTTTCAATATATCGTTTATCTCAGTGGGATTGACCGGCGCTGCGAAACAGGAGACCGCTTCGGATCAAAATAAAAGCACGGTTAAGGGGACACTATGGATGGTGCTCACCCAAGCCGTCGTCTTCCCGCTCCAGGCCATTATCGGCGGCCTGTTCATCATGTTTTTCGGTGTATGCGGATTAAAACTTTTCCCGACATTTGGCTTTTTTGCACCCCTGGGTTTTAATGAAGGCCCCGGCCAGGCGCTATCATTTGGAAAAGTCTGGGAGGGATTGGGCTTTGAACATGCGGCAACAATCGGGGCAACCTTCGCTACGATCGGCTATTTTTTTGCGTTTTTCGTGGGCGTGCCCCTGGTCAACCGCGGTATCAGAAAAGGGCTTTCCAGCCAAGTTCACCGGGTATTATCGCCTGATTTTATATCCGGCATCATGGACCGCAAGCAGCAACCCGTATCAGCCGGCACATTGACCATGCATTCCGCCAATATCGACACCCTTGCATTTCAGGCAGCTCTCGTCGGAATGGTATATGTTGCAACCTATGGCTTTGTCCGAACGATCGGCGGCTTGTTGGCACCGGATGTGGCTTCCATATTATGGGGTTTTTTCTTCTTTTTCGGGTTGGTTTTTGCATTTTTGGTAAAATGCCTCATGCAAAAGATCGGGATCGATTTCCTCATCGATACCGGTATCCAGCGCCGGATAACCGGCTGGTCGATTGATTTTCTGATCGTTTCCACGGTAATGGCGATTCAGATGCAGATCGTCTGGAAATATGCCATACCGATTCTGGCGATTTCTCTTACCTGCGGGGTCCTCACAACCGTAGTTGTGGTTTTTCTCGGCAGACGACTCTGGGACTACAATCTTGAAAGAACCGTTGCAATATATGGAACGGTGACCGGTACGGTTTCCTGCGGATTATTATTGCTCAGAATCGCGGATCCTGAATTCAAATCACCCGCGGTGATTGAGGTTGCCGTAATGAACGTAATCATGCTGATACCGCTGGCACCGTATCTGATCTTGGTGAATGCGCCGGTCTGGTGGGATTGGAGCATCGCATTAACCGTGTTGGTTTTCCTGGGCGCCATGACGCTATCCTTGATTTTATTAAAAGTGCTGAAACTCTGGCAGAAGCCAACGAATACGGTCTATTGAAAACTATAAAAAGAGGAATATGAAATTTGAAAGATCCGCAGGCGCTGAAACAGGAACTCAACCAGCTCAGAAGCGAAAAAGCCGCTTTACAGGTTCAGAGCCGGTTGCTGGAAAATTTTGTAAATTTTGCACGATCTTCAGCCAAAGAACGGGTGATGACCAGGCTCCTGCAAAAAACCCTCGAAATCTCGGCCGAATTAACCGGTGCCGATAAAGGCAGCCTGTTTCTGCTGGACGCGGATGGTGCCGTTGCCGACGGTATTCTGACACGCGTGGATCCAACGCCGGAACAGCGCTCCAGAATTATCGGTCAGGTGTTTGACAAAGGTCTTGCCGGCTGGGTGAGAAACCATCATAAAATTGGATTAATCGTTGACACCCGGGATGATGACCGCTGGGTAAATCTACCCAACCAGCCTTACACGGTCGGGTCGGCATTGGCCGTGCCGATTCTCAAAGGTGATGACCTGCTGGGTATTATTACCCTGCTGCATGATCAACCGCAGCATTTTGATCAGGATGCGGCCGACTTGATGCAGATAACCGCCGCTCAGATAGGCAACGCTCTTGAAAACGCAAGGCTCTACTCCAAGCTGGATAAATCATACCGGTCGCTGGAGAAGGCCAAATCAGAGATTGAAGCGTATTCGAAAGCCCTGGATAATGAGATGGAAAAGGGCAAAAAAATACAACGTGATTTTTTGCCCCACCAGATTCCACGGATTTCCGGCTGGGAAATAGCAGTCTATTTCCATCCGGCCCGCCAGGTATCCGGTGATTTTTACGACGCCTTTATCCTGCCGGAAAACTTGCTCGGTCTGGTCATCGCCGACGTTTGTGACAAAGGGGTCGGTTCGGCCCTTTTTATGGCACTTTTTCGCAGCTTGATCCGTGTTTTTTCCGGTAAAATCAATTTACAGGGCGTGTCCGTACCCGGTTCAACCAAAACGGAGGCCGATTCACACGGAGATTATTTCTATGAGGCCCTGAACGCGGTATCGCTGACCAACGATTATATTGCCGAGGAACACGGCGAGGAAGGCATGTTTGCGACGATGTTTTTTGGCGTATTAGATCCGTTGACTGGAAAAATGGCCTACGTCAACGGCGGGCACGAACCGGTGCTGATCGTCAATCAGTCCGGTGTCAAAGAAAGCCTTCGCAGCACGGGTCCGGTCGTCGGCATGTTGCCGGAAATGGAATTTCAGGTAAAACAGGTTAGCATTGAACCCGGAGACATTTTAATCGGCTATACGGACGGCGTAACCGAGGCCATGTCGCCCCAGGAAAATTTATTTGGTAAAAAACGGTTCGCAACCCTGCTTGAAAAACCGGCACCAACCGCATCTAAATTAATCGAACAAATAAGACTCGAACTGTTCAGCCACATCGACAACGCACCCCAGTTTGATGATATCACCATGATAGCGCTACATAGAGAAATGGATTGAATTGGTAGATCTTTATGGTCTAGCAGATCTCAGTGGAATCAAATTAAAATCACAAATCACAAGCACCAAATATCAAACAAATTCCAATGACCAAAATTCAAAATTACTAAGTTTTATTAACATATCTGATTAACAGAAATGATCCCAATCCTTGATGTCAGGTTTGGTCGTTGAATATTTGAATTTGAGATTTGTTTGTGATTTGTAGTTTGTTATTTAGAATTTTTAGGGGAGTTCGGTATGACGAGTTCAAAATATCCAAACTTACTAGCACCATTAGACCTTGGCTTCACCCAGCTCAAGAACCGGGTTCTCATGGGCTCGATGCACACCGGGCTCGAGGAAGCGCCCGATGGATTTGAACGCATGGCGGCCTTTTATGCTGCAAGAGCCCGGGGCGGTGTCGGACTGATCGTGACCGGCGGTGTGGCGCCGAACGAAGCGGGATGTGTTGCCGCCGGTGCAGCAAAATTAAACACCGCGGATGAAGTAGAAAAACACAGGGTAGTGACCGGGGCAGTGCATCATGAAGGCGGTAAAATTGCCATGCAGATTCTGCATGCCGGGCGCTACGCCTTTAACGAAGATCTGGTAAGTGCCTCTGCGATCAAAGCACCGATCAACGTTTTCAAACCTCGGGCATTGACTGAATCCGAAATTTTAGACCACATCCAGGATTATGCCAACTGCGCCTTGCTTGCCCGCCGGGCCGGCTATGACGGTGTGGAGATTATGGGCTCCGAAGGATATCTGATTAACCAGTTTATCGTAACAAAAACCAATAATCGTACCGATGGGTGGGGCGGCAGTTTTGAAAATCGCATTCGCTTCCCGGTTGAAATTGTACGGCAGGTTCGGCAAAAAGCCGGTTCCGATTTCATCATTATTTATCGACTTTCCATGATCGATTTAGTCAAAAACGGCAGTTCATGGGAGGAGGTCGTCCGCCTGGCCGAAAGGATCGAACAGGCCGGTACAACCATCATCAATACCGGTATCGGCTGGCATGAAGCCAGGGTACCCACCATTGCCACACTGGTGCCGCGGGCGGCATTTACCTGGGTTACCGCCAGATTGAAAGGTAAAGTTTCGATTCCCCTGGTCACCAGCAATCGGATTAACACCCCGCAAATCGCCGAAGACGTGCTTTCCAGAGGTGACGCGGACATGATTTCCATGGCGCGCCCGCTTTTAGCGGATGCTGATTTTGTGATCAAAGCGGCCGAGGACCGGGCCGATGAAATAAATACCTGCATCGGCTGCAACCAGGCCTGTCTGGACCACATTTTTCTCGGCCAAATTTCATCCTGTCTGGTTAATCCAAGGGCCTGCCATGAAACCGAGCTGCAATACCGGCCGACCCGGCAGCCGAAAAAAATCGCCGTGGTCGGCTCCGGGCCGGCCGGCCTGTCTTTTGCGACCGTCGCTGCCCTGCGGGGACACCATATCACATTGTTCGAAAAAGATGCCCGGATCGGCGGACAGATGAATATGGCCAATCAAATTCCCGGCAAAGAAGAATTCAACGAAACATTGCGTTATTATAAGCGACAGCTTGAATTGACCGGCGTTCGGGTTCGTTTAAACTCGCAGGCCTCGGCGGCCGGCCTGTTTGCCGAAAAATATGACGCCGTTATCCTGGCCTGTGGCGTCACCCCGCGCAAACCGGAAATCACCGGCATTGATCACCCCAACGTACTGAACTATGTAGACGTTTTGTTGCATAAAAAAGAGGTCGGCCGGCACGTTGCTATCGTGGGGGCCGGGGGTATCGGCTTTGACGTGGCGCAGTATATTACCCACCCGGCGGACATCTCCACCAGTCTCAACGTGGATGAATTCCTAAAAGAATGGGGGGTGGACAAAGAATACCGACTGCCCGGCGGACTGGAAGCCAAGCGACCGCAGGTGTCCGCTTCCGGCCGTCAGGTTTATCTGCTGCAGCGCAAACCGGATAAAATGGGCGCGACTCTGGGCAAAACAACCGGCTGGATTCACCGCATCACCCTCAAACAGCGCAATGTCATCATGATAAACGGTGTCAAATACGATAAGATCGACGATGACGGGTTGCATATTACCCTTAAAGACGAACCGCGGTGCCTGGCGGTGGACACCGTTATTATCTGCGCCGGTCAGGAGCCGCTGCGGGATTTAAAGGATGAACTGGAAAGCCAGGGGATGCCGATTCACTTAATTGGCGGAGCAGATCTGGCGGTAGAACTGGATGCCAAAAGAGCGATCGATCAAGGAGCCAGGCTCGCTGCGAAGATATAATAATCCCCGTACGGATTAATTTGGTATTTTAAATTCAGTAATCTATAATAGAAAAATTACAAATCACAAGCACTAAATTACAAATAAATCCCAAATTACAATGTTCAATAACCAAAACATTCACTTCATCAATAATGATCATCACTCTGTCATTTCGATTTTTCAAGTATGGATGAAAAAAAAATTTTCAATTCATCTGCCTCTTGAATAAGAATTTTCGCATCTTCTGAATTCTCAAGCTGATTCGTTTCGTCAATTAGTCTGAGCCAAAAAGCACTTTCTTTTGCTTCCTTGCGGCAAATTTTTATTCGCATTTTAAAATCTTTTTTGCTCAGGGCTTCGTTTGCTTCCCTATAATAGGCCCCTACCGAACCAGAGGCTTTTACCAGCTGCCGGCCATCTTCAATATTTGCAACGGTAGTGGGTAACGTCTTGACAAAAAGCCTGACATTTTTGGCAAACTGAAAGGTTCTCTCCTCTAAATTGTACACTGGTTTTGATTTTTGAATTTTGGTCATTGGAAATTATTTGTTATTTGGGATTTGTATTTTGTGATTTATGCTCTACAGAATTGAACAGGTAAGCGGCTATCTGTCCTTCCATACCGGCTTCTTCTTCGCAATAAATGCTTGTATCCCACCCTGTGCATCTTCTGTTCCCATATTCATGGTAATGGTGTGCTTGGCGTAATGCATGGCAGCCGCATCCGGTTGATCTACCTGGGCGTAGAAACCCTGCTTGCCAATTGCCAGGGTAAAACGGCTGGCTTCGGCAATCTGACCGGCCAGGGATTCGGTCTCGGTTTCCAAATCATCCAGCGGCACCACCCGGTTTATCAGCCCTAATTCCTTGGCTTCCCCGGCCGGAACATAACGGCCCGTTAGTAACATCTCAAGAGCAGCCTTGCGCCCGATGGCCCGGGTAATGGCCACCATGGGCGTCGTGCAGAACAGGCCGATTTTAACGCCCGGTGTGGCGAACCGGGCTCCTTCTTCAGCTATGGCCAGATCGCACCAGGCCACCAGCTGACATCCGGCGGCGGTGGCAATGCCCTGGACCTGGGCAATTACCGGTTGAGGAATTTCGTGGATCGTCTGCATCATCCGCGTGCACTGATCAAAAATAAATTTATTAGAGCAAGGGGTCGATGGTGTCAATATAAATACCATACAGATTAAGCAATGTATCGTAGAAGCGGGCTATACGCTCGCCCGGACTGGCTGCGAGTAATTAAAAATCTCAGCTTCGTGTCGTGACGATGGATTCAGTGGATGGGATACGGGGGTTGGCCGGATGGGAACCCATTTAAAAATCCGCAGATGGGGATTTTTAAATGGGCAATTGGATCAGCGAGTTTGGTTCAATAAGATCGTTAAGCCGGAATCGGTCAGGAACCGGCTCTGCCGTCGTCACACGGTTCGCCCAGGTCATCAAACCTTGAATGTTCGGCGCCGGCAGGTGCTTCGCATACCTGCAGGGGTTCCTGCTCCCGCATCGGTTTTCCGCAACACTCGGGGGGTTGAGCGTCGGCAGCACTTGCCTGTGCCTGATTCCCGCAATCAACACATTCGTAATTTTTCTGTTCTGACATGAATTCCTCCATTGGCAAAAAATAATATTTAAAATTAGTCTCTACAATAGGGAATTTATAAGCGAGTGTCAAGCCTGTTCAGTAAGAACGGCGTTATTCTTTGACAACCAATGCATTTTAGGCCATATTATCCTTGGCAATTCTTCTCCGGAAAGACATTTCCTATGCAACTCAAATACAAAATACTGCTGTTATATGTCGGCACCAGCATTCTCATTTTAGCATCCATTGGTACGTTGCTCTCGAGCAAATTACAAAGCCTGATGTTCGATGATATCTATGAGGACTTTCAGAATCAGCTGGCACATGTTGATTTCGCGCTGGTAAGTTCCATTAAAAGCGTTGAAAATAATTTAGTGACGATTGCAGCCGCTGAAGCGGTGCGTTCGAGAAATGATGCCGGATTTACCAACTTTTTAGAAGCTGATCCGGTGACATTTCAATATAAGATCGGCGCACCGGAACAACAGATAATCGATATCTTCAGCGACTTTCGCCAACATCATCCGTATGCCAATTCCGTTTACATGGGACGCGAAAACGGCAGTTTTGTGCGCTCACATAAACGCAACCGGGCAACAAAATATGATCCGCGACTCAGACCCTGGTATGTCCTGGCAAAAGAAAATCCGGGCAAAGTCATGATAACCGAGCCTTACCGTTCAGTCACCTCCCCCGATATCAATGTCGGCATTGTGACCGCCCTGCTGGATGAGCAGGCGCAGGTGTTTGGTGTTGTGGGTATTGATATTACCCTGGCCAATCTGACCAATTACATCAATCAGGTCAAAGTCGGTCATCATGGTTACATGGTGCTGCTTGATCGCAACGGCACCGTGCTGGCAAGCAGGGAAAAGGACAACCTGTTTCAAAACATCCGCAACCTTTATGGCGAGGATCTGCAGCCGGTTTATGAAAACCAGCGGGGCGTGACAACATTTTCCCAAGATTCGGAAAAAGAATACTTTTTTTACTATACCTCGCCGGATCTGGGTTGGAAACTGGGCATGGTGATTCCGGCTGCTGAAATTGAAACCAAAGTGCAGAGTGCGGTTTATCGTGTTGTGGCGGCACTTTGTGCCGGACTTTTGATGCTCAGTGTTCTGACCATGCTCGGTTTACAGAAGTTTGTGATCAAACCCTTGAAAAAGCTGAACCAGGGAACCGATGTGATTTCCCGTACGGGAAGATTGGATTTTCGCATCGACATTCAGACCGGTGATGAAATCGGACACCTGGCCCATTCGTTTAACGATATGATGGGCACCATCCAAACGTCGGATGCCGCCCTGAAAGCGTCGGAAACTGAGCTGAAGAAGCATCGTGATCACCTGGAAGATCTGGTACGTGAACGTACGGCGGAATTAGCTGAGGCCAAAAAAGTTGCCGAAGGGGCCAATCAGGCTAAAAGCGATTTTTTAGCCAATATGAGCCATGAAATTCGGACTCCCATGAATGCCATTATCGGCATGGCGCATCTGGCGCTGCAAACTGATTTAAACTCCAAACAGGAAGACTATCTGCAAAAGATCCAAACCGGGGCCCATTCTCTGCTCAGAATTATCAATGATATCCTTGATTTTTCTAAAATCGAGGCCGGAAAACTGGATATCGAAAACATCGAATTCAATCTGGAAGAGGTCCTGGAAAATATGAGTAACCTGGTACCGGCTAAGGCCCGGGAAAAGCAGCTGGAAATCCTTTTTTCCACGGCCCCGGATGTGCCGCTTTCACTCATCGGCGATCCTTTGCGGATTGGTCAAATTCTACTAAATTTGACCAACAATGCGATTAAATTCACCGAACAGGGTGAGATCGTGATTTCCACCGAACTGCTGAGCAAAAACAAGGACCAGGCCATCCTCCAATTCACAGTACGCGATACCGGTATCGGAATGACCGCCGAACAGGCCGCTAAACTTTTCCAGCCCTTTACCCAGGCCGACACCTCAACTACCCGCAAATACGGCGGCACCGGCCTGGGACTGACCATCAGCAAACGGTTGGTTGAGATGATGGGGGGCGATATCCGGGTCGAAAGTGAACCCGGTAAGGGCAGTACGTTTATCTTTAGTGCTGTCTTTGGCCTGGCCGCGCAGGAAATCGAAAAAAGAAGCCATTTGGTCGGTACCCTCAAAGGCATGCGGGTGCTGGTGGTCGACGACAGCCTCACCTCACAAAACATTTTCAAAGAAACGCTGGAGTCATTTTCATTTAATGTTGAGGTAGCTGACTCCGGCCAAAAAGCCATCCATGAAATTAAGCGTGCTTTAGACCGAAAAGGGCCCTACGACCTGGTGATTATGGACTGGAAAATGCCCGGAATGGATGGAATCGAAACAGCTCGCAAAATTAAAGAACAATTCCAATTAACCCCTTTGCCCCGCATCATTATGGCAACTGCTTTCGGTCGGCAGGAGGTGATGCGAAAGGCCGAAAAAGCCGGTTTGGATGGATTTCTCATTAAACCCGTTAATCCTTCGGTGATGCTCAACACAATTCTGGAAGTTTTCGGCAAAGAGGTGACACGCGGTCCGCGCGACCAGATCAAGCAGCAACCAATCGACGATACTTTGCAAAAGATTAGCGGGGCACGCATTCTTCTGGTGGAAGACAATGAAATCAATCAACAGGTAGCCATGGAAATTTTAACCGGTGCCGGCCTGCAGGTATCCCTGGCGATCAACGGTCAAGAAGCCGTCAATATGGTCCGGGAAAACGAATTCGACGTCGTGCTAATGGACATTCAAATGCCGGTGATGGATGGGTACGAGGCAACAAAAAGAATTCGGAAGTGGGAAGGCGGAGGTGGGAAAACCAAAAATAAAATTGGAGAAAATACAGATTTAAATTCCGCATTCCGCATTCCGCATTCCGAATTCAAAAGTCTCCCCATCATTGCCATGACGGCGCATGCCATGACCGGGGACCGCGAAAAAAGTCTAGCAGTTGGAATGAACGACCATGTGGCCAAACCCATTGATCCGAATCAGCTTTTCATGACACTGGAAAAATGGATTCACCCGGCAACGGATCGCGGGCAGGTCCAAAAATCTCCGGCCGGATCGTCAGCAAATGTGTCGGAGCCGGTTTCCGACCAAACGCCGCTCCAAACCCGGTTAGAGACGGCAGAAGACAGGCTTCCCCAGGCTATGCCGGGTTTTGACCTCGTGGAGGGTCTGAAAAGACTGCAGGGCAACCGGAGGCTATACCGCAAATTGCTGCTGGATTTTAATACCAATTATGCTTCATGCGCCGCAGATATTCAGCAGTCACTGGACGCCAATGATATCAATCAGGTGCACAGCCTGGTTCACAACATCAAGGGACTTGCCGGTAATTTATCGGCCATCAGACTCCAGTCAGCCGCGACGGAAATGGACGGTCTGGTTAAACAGGCCCTCGCGGGCGACATCCCCGGGTCGGATCAAATGGACCGGACGTTTACGGAATTTAAAAATGCCATGGACGAGGCCCTGACATCCTGTCAAACATTAAAGCCCACTGCTGCAAGCGAAATTTCCCAACCCGGCGCAGCAGCTATTCCATCAATGCCCCTCGAACTGGCAAAACAAACCGCCGAGCGCCTGCGAAACGCCGTGGATATCGGAAATATTTCCGAATTGAAAACCATCGCTGCAGAACTGGAATCCGGCCCTGATACTTATGACGACCTCAGTGACACAATTGCCCGTCTGGCAGAAGATTTTGATTTTGACGGAATTTTGAGGTTGACCGACGAGTTGGATAAAGAGATGAGTGCTGAGGACTGAGCTCGTGGCCGTCTCCATCGTCCGACGTCCGAATTCTCCTTAACTCAGTCCTCAGTTCTCACTTACCCAGTCCTGCTGGTTGCCTTTCCTTCGACATTCGATAATCGACATTCGTCATTCATCATTTATTCACCCGCCAATAATCCCCACCACCGCCCCTGTCATGCAGGTCGCCAGCGTTCCGGCGATAACGGAGCGCAGTCCCAGTGCCACGATTTCATCCCGCCGGGTCGGTGCCATGGTCCCCATGCCGCCGATCATGATACCCAGGCTGCCGGGGTTGGCAAAACCGCACATGGCATAGGTCATAATTAACATGCTTCTGGGACTCAGGGTGCCCGCTTCCAATTGACTCATTTGCAGATAAGCCAGCAGCTCGTTGAGAATCGTTTTGGTTCCCATGAGCGCGCCGGCGGTCGTGGCTTCCTGCCATGGGATCCCCATCAGCCACACCACCGGTGCCATGACATACCCCATCAGCCGCTGCAGGGTAACCGGTTTGGCACCAATCGTAGGAAGCAGGCTCAGAATCAGGTTTATAAGATATACTAATGCAACCAGCACCACCAGCATGGCGACGATATTGAGCAGCAAATTTACGCCCTGCAAAGTACCTTTTGTCACGGCGTCCATGGAGCTGGTGGCCTTTTCAGGAGCCGCCAGCTCGCCGGATGTCAGTTGACCGGTTTCCGGCACCATAAGCTTGGAAATCATAACCGCCGCCGGCACACTGATAATGGAGGCCGTCAGGATGTGTCCCATGACATCGGGGATCGTATTGCTGAGAATACTGGCGTACAGCACCATAACGGTACCGGCTATCGTAGCCATACCGCAGGTCATGAGGGTAAAAATCTCACTGCGGGTCATATTGGGCAGATACGGCCGGATAAAAAGCGGCGCTTCGATCATGCCCACGAATATGTTTACCGATACCCCCAGACCCTCTGCCCCCCCAAGGCGCATGGTTTTCTGCAAGATCCAGGAGAAAGCCTTGACCACCGGGGGCAGGATTTTCCAGTAAAACAGCAGGGCCGACAGGGCACTCATCAGCATCACCAGTGGAAGCCCTCTGAAGGCCAGTATAAAACTCGCGCCCGGATATTTTTCTTTAAAAGGAAGATCCCCGCCACCTAAATAACCGAATACAAAGGAGGTGCCCGCCGTGGTGGCTTCTTCAACAGACAGCACCGCGCGGTTTAATAGTAGGAAAAACTCCCGGAAAACGGGCAGTTTCAATAAAAGCAGCCCGACAAGCAGTTGAATAACGATGCCAATGACGGCGACCTTTAGTCCCGCTTTTTTACGATTTTCGCTCATCAGCCAAGCCAGACCCGTAAAAATCATCAACCCGCAGATACTTTGGATAATCATTGCGCTGTCCTTTCCGGCGTTTACGAGCCAGTTGAAATGGCGGCCAATTGATACACTGAGCAAATATCGGAAATTTTTCATATCAGAATCTCCGCTTATTGTCCATATGCGGGACGCTGGTGTGGGCTGGTTGTCTGTT
>Ga0210062_1000285_pt1 | contig 15587 bp, 14 predicted proteins | sample Muzzi_CordA_D2_FD_185528 | JGI IMG/M metagenome (GOLD analysis project Ga0210062, IMG submission 185528) | Wetland microbial communities from San Francisco Bay, California, USA, that impact long-term carbon sequestration - Muzzi_CordA_D2 (SPAdes) | ecosystem: Environmental > Aquatic > Marine >...
GCTCGGCGTCCGCGTCCTGGCTGCCGCCGCGGCGGCAGACCCGAAGTCGGGAGAGGTCATCGTGCCCTTCGCCGTCGACGTACCGGGAGAGGCGATCGTCGCCGGGCGTTCAGCCAGTACCGTCAATCTCGATCTCCAGGTCTACGCGGTCGACTCCCACGGCGGTGTCCAGGACCTCTGGCACCGGCGGGTGCGCTTCGACCTGGCCAAGCTGGGGCCGCGTCTCCGGGAAGGCGGCGCCCGGCTCCGAGGCAGGCTCTCCCTACCGCCCGACGACTACCGTCTACGGGTGCTCGTGACGCCCCAGGGCGGAAAGGGCTCCGCGCTCAAGACGGTGCCGGTCGCCGCCCGGTCACCGGCCGGCAGCCTGCCCGGCGAGCTCGAGAGCCGAGCCCCTGCACCCTGGCTCGATCTTTCGTGAGCCGAAACGATCGGTGGCAGGACCTGGTGGCGCCGTTCCGGGCTATGCTCGGACCGTGCGCGTCTTCCTGCTCCACGGCCTCGGCCGAACCACCGCTTCGATGACCTGGCTCGGCCGGCGGCTGCGCCGTGCGGGCCACCGTCCCCACAGCTTCGGGTACCTGGCGCTCGCCGAGGATCTCCAGTCGATCGCCGACCGCTTTGCCGAGCGCGTGGCTCGGGTGCTGGCCGAGGACGCGATCCGCGGCGCCTCGGACGACGGCACGCCGCCACGCTACGCCGTGATCGGTCACTCCCTGGGCGGCATCATCACCCGCTACGCGTCCCCACGCCTGCCGGACGGGCTCGACCGCTTCGTCATGCTGACACCCCCCAACCGCCCTCCCGCCGCGGCCCTGGCACTGGGTAAGAGCTCGCTGTTCGGTTTCTTCGCCGGAGACGCGGGGCGCAAGCTCCGGGACCCGGGCTTCTTCGCCACCTTGCCCCGGCCGGATGCGCCGACCCTGGTGGTCGCCGGCGACCGGGGCCCCTCCTCTCCGCGGCTTCCGTTCCGAGGCGAGCCCAACGACGGCGTCGTGCGCCTCTCGGAGACCTTCCTCCCCGGAGCGCTCCTGGTGGTAGTCCACGGGGCGCACACGTTCGTGATGAACCGGCGGGACGTCTGGAGAGCCGTGCGGCAGTTCTTGGAGACCGAGGAGATCGTGCTGCCGGGCGGTGGCGGGAGGGGCCCGGAGAGGAGGCGTGACGCCCCGGCCTCCGACGAAGCCGGGGCGCCCGAGCGGGCTACACCGGGGTGCTGACGAGCTCGCGGCACTTCATGAGCATCATGCCCATGTTCACGTCGCCGCCGCAGACCACGGTCAGCACCATGGCCGGCTTCGACTTCATGCGGCCGAAGTAGTGCCAGAGGTTTGACGACGACACCAGGATCTCCTGGAAGTAGTGCTCGTCGCTGCTGACACCACGGGCCTTCTTGAACAGGTTCTCGATGGTCGTGACCATGTCGCCCTCGAACAGCTCCCTGGTGGCCGGCGCCAGAATGTCGATCACCTCCTGGGGGTGACTCTCTACCGTCTTGATCCCCAGCAGCATGCCGCTGCCCATGTCGACCAGGCCCGCGGCCACCGCCTTCGGGATCTTGTTGATTGCGTCCTTGACGATCGTCTCCTCCGACATTTCGACTCTCCTTAGGGTTTCTTGAAGCTCCAGGTGGCACCGGGCGACGGCAAGCGCTTTCGCCCGGAGTAGTCTTGACCGCCGGTGATCTCGCCGATCAGCCCACGGTCCCGCTCATGACACCGCCTCCCGACCGGCGGCGCCGGTCTCGGATCGTTGCCCGAGAAACTGCCCATAATGCTCGATGAAGCGTTCCTGAACATCGGCCTGGATGTAGCTCGGGTGGGCCCGGCGCAGCTCGAGCCGAGCCTGGTCCGGTGTCCGCCCGAGGGCGACCAGACAACAGGCGAGGATCGTCCCGGTGCGACCGATCCCGGCCTTGCAGTGGACGAGGGCCGGGAGCCCTTCTTCGATCGCCGCGAGGATCGTCTGGCAGAGCCGGTCCGCCGCCCGCGGCGTGGGGGGAATCCCCATGTCCAGAATCGGGAAGTGCAGGCCCTGGATGCCGAACTGCTCGGGCTTCGGATCGAGGGACTGCTCGGTCAGCGTCACCAGGAGGCGGATCCCGGCGCTCTTGATGAACGCCCAGTCCTCCTCCATCGGATTCATCAGGCCGGGCTGGCCCGACCCGGCGAGCTTGCCCGCGATGATCCATCGAAACTGCGTCACCATGTCGTGGCCCTCACGCCTCAGCTCCCCATCCTGACGAAGTGGCGAGTTCTCGGATGGCGAGGCCGATCGAAGAACGGAGGGTTGCTTCCGGCCTCGACGATCGCCCCCTCGCTCAGCAGGATCGCGAACTCCGCGACCGCCCGAGCCACCCCCAGGTGATGGGTCGCCACGATGATCGTGCGCTCGCCGCGAAACTCCACCAGCCGGCGGATGATCCACTCCTGGCAACGGGCGTCGAGACCGACCTCCGGCTCGTCGAGGAGGATGTACGGGGCCGTGGCCACGGCCGCCGTGAGCTCGGCCAGCCGCACGTGGGCGTACGACAGGCCCTCGAGTGGCAGGTGGAGCACCGGCTCCAGGAACTCAGCCGCCTCCGGCGCCGGCCGCCAAACCTCGTGCAGCACGCGAACCGCATCGATCACGCCGCCGCTCGCGCCGTCGAGCAGGGCGGCGAGGGTCGACCTGGGCGGCCTGGGCTTCTGGGGCATCGCCACCGGCGGCAGGTCCGGCAGGTCGAGGAACCCGCGAAGCCAGGGCATCCCCGCGTTCAGGGGAATCGCACCCAACGCCTTGAGCAGGGTGCTCTTGCCGCTTCCTCCGGGCCCCAGGATCACGCTGATCCGCCCAGCCTCGAAGGTGAACGACACCCCATCGAGCACGACCTTGGAGTCGTACCCGAGGCTCAGGCACTCGGCCCGGACGGACGGGAGTGTGGAGGGCAACGCCGTTCCTCAGAGGGGTGTGTTGATCAGCTCGCGGCACTTCATGATCATCATGCCCATGTTGGCGTCGCCGCGGCAGACGACGGTCAGCACGGTCTCCGGCTTCGACCGGACGCGACCGAAGTAGTGCCAGAGATTCTTCGAGGAGATCAGGATCTCCTGGAAGTAGTGCTCGTCGCTGTCGACTCCCCGGGCCTTCTTCCAGAGGTTCTCGATCATGGTGACCAGCTCGCCCTCGAACAGCTCTTTGGTTGCCGGGGCCAGGATGTTGATCACTTCCTGGGGGTGGCTCTCGACGGTCTTGATGGTGAGGAGCATGCCGCTCGCCATGTCCACCAAGCCCGCGGCAACCGCCTTCGGCACGTTGCTGATCGAGTCTTTGATCATCGTCTCTTCGCTCATTCGCTCGTCTCCACGTTCTCCGGTCGGAGGCTTCGTCCCCCTATGGTCGCCCTCGGGAGGGCGCCGCAGTACCTCCCACGCAGCGTCGCTATTCCAACTCTGACAGCGCTTCACCCAGCGATCGGAGCTCGGTGATCCAGAGCTCCGCGCCACAGGTGATCGGCTCGGCCAACAGTCGGTCGATGCGGTCGTTTCTCCCCTTGAGGCGCTGCAATCGACCCAAGAGACCCGATGGCACCTCGATCTGTGCACCGCCGACCGCGGCGAGGGCGTCGAGCTCGGCGAGCGCCTCACGGACGATGGCTTGATCATGCTCCAGTAGCTCGCTCCGGCGGTTGATCTGGGCGAGCAGCACGGCGAAACCGTGGAGGTCCTGCCAGAGGCGCTGACCGGACGCCGGGTCGTGGCCGTCCTCCCCCCTGAGCCACAGCCTCAGGCGCCCCTGGAGCGAGCGGAGCTCAGCCCGGTCGCTGACCCGCAGGTCGCCGTAGAAGTCCCGGCCGATGAGCTTGGCGATGCTCGCTGCCGCGCTCAGAAGGCGGCCGTGGATCGTGCCGGGAGACGGCGAGCCCTCCCCTTCGATCTCGCGGCGGAACCGCGCGTAGTAGGCACGCACCACCTGCGCGAGGTGCGCCTCGGTGACGAACTGCAGCCGCGCCTCGATCCCGGCGTCATCGGCGATCGCCGTCTCGACCGCCGCCGCCGCCTTGCGCAGCCGGCGAATGCACCCGTCGCACACCGCGAGCACCCGCCAGGGGTCGGACCCCTTGTCGGCGCCGCGTAGCTTGGAGACTTTGTCGCGGAGCTCCATGCGTGCCATGAACGCCAGGTCCGCCACGTGGGTGCTCCGATCCCCGTCGCCGACGACGCGATCGATGGTGACGTAGAAGTTGCCCTCCTCCGGCTCATCGTCGCGCGAGCGCCTGCCGCCGGGCGAATCGTAGGCCGCGAGAATCCGGTCGATGGCCTGGAGCCCCCGTTCGACCAGGTCGCGTACCGCGGGGACCAGCTCCTCCCGAATCGCTTCGAGGTCCCGCTCTTCGAACGAGCGCACCTCGAGCTGGGCTGCGAGCTCGGCGATCTCGACCAGACCGTCGGCCAGCGCTCCGGGGCTCAGGGCTCCTCCTGCATCCACTCCTGTCTCCACGGTGTCGATCGCCATGATCATCGGCCCGACCCCCGCCGACTCCCGTTCATTCGGCGTCCGCAACCGGGCACCCCGGCGCGGCACAGACGCCTTCGTGGGAGTGGTCTTCGCCACCGCTCGCGCGCTCGAAGACCTCGTGGCTCGGACGACCGCGCAGCACCCCGTCGAGGCTCCAGCTCGTGACCCGGCCGAAGGCCTCCGAGCCGACGAATCCCTCGAACGCCGCGCGATCGCTCCACTCCGACAGAATGAGGTAGTCTGCCCCCCCTTCGCAGGCCCGGTAGAGCCGCGTCGAGACATGATGCGGCTCCCCGGACAGGATCTTGACGACCCCGTCGAAGACCCGTTCGAAGTCCACCTCCCGGCCAGGAACCACGCGGTAATTCATGCCCACGGTGACCATGGTCTACGTTCCTTCTCCAGTCTGATTGGTCCACGACCGCTCGACGTGCGGTCGGCACGATCCCAGGGGCTCGCTGAGGAGCACCTCCAGCACCGCGGCGATGTCGGCGAGCGGCTTCGGTTTGTTGAGGACGGCATCCACGCCCCGCTCCCGGGCCTCCGCTTCGAGCTCGGAGGAGCCGTAGGCGGTCAGCATCACCAGCTTGGCGTCGGGATAGCGGCTGCGCAGGACGCCCGCCAACGCGAGGCCGTCATCGCCCCGGGACAGGCGGACGTCGATGATCGCCGCCTGGTAGTCGGCGGCGGCGATCAGGGCCTCGGCCTCCTCGACGGTGCCCGCCGTATCGACGACACAGCCGAACGAGCCGAAGTACCGCGCCAGGGCGAAGCGAATCGGTGGCTCGTCGTCGATGATCAAGAGTCTCTGGCTCATTCTGCTCCCGCGCCGTACGGGATAGAGCAAGCCACGGGCCAACGGGGTACTGGAGCGCAAACCTCACCATGCCAATGCGATGAAGCGCATCGACGAATGAGCAGGTTGCTCTATGGGACGGAGCTCGTCCGAGATCTGGACGGAGTGTCTAGGTCTCGGACGTGGTGTCGAGACCGTACCGCTTGAGCTTCTGGTAGAGGGAGCTCCGGGGAACGCCCAACCTCTTCGCGGCCCGGGCGACGCTGCCTTCGACGTCGCTCAGCACGCGCTGGATGTGGCGGATCTCCGACTCCTGCAGGGTCAACGCCAGGGTGGACTCCACCGAGCTCTCCTCCTCGGGCGACGGGTCGAAGTGGAGATCGTCCGCGTGGATGGTGGAGCCTTCCGCGAACAGGGTCGCCCGCTCGAGCACATTGCGCAGCTCGCGGACGTTCCCCGGCCAATGATGCTGCCCAAGCCGCTCCAGGGCACAGTCCGTCAGCTCGGGCTCCCGGCCCCGGCCGAGCCGCTTCAACAGCACCCAGGCGAGGTCCGGGACATCTTCCAGGCGCTCGCGCAGGGGCGGAATCATCAGCGGCAGGATGCTGATGCGATAGTAAAGGTCCTTCCTGAACTCGCCCGAGCGGATGCGCTCCAGCAGGTCCCAGTGGGTGGCGGCGATCAACCTGAACGCCACTTTCCGCTCCCGCACCTCCCCCAGCCGGCGGAGCTTGCGCTCCTCCAGCACCTTGAGGAGCTTGGTCTGAACCCGCGGATCGGCGTCGCCGATCTCGTCGAGCAAGATGGTGCCGCCGTCCGCCACCTCGAGCAGACCCGACTTGCTCTGATGGGCGCCGGTGAAGGCTCCGGCTTTGTAGCCGAAGAGCTCGCTCTCGAGCAGATCGCGGTTGAGGCCGCCGCAGTTGAGGTCGACGAACGGCGCCGAGCGCCGCGGGCTGTGGGCATGGAGCCACCGCGCGAGCACCCCCTTGCCGGTCCCCGTCTCTCCGACCAGGAGGACCGGGCTCTCCGACTGACAGACCTTGCGTACCCGCGCTTCGAGCGCCCGGATCAGCTCGCTGTGGCCGACGAACGGATTCTCCAGCCCCTCGCCCTCCGGGCCCTCGTCCACGTCAGGATCCGTGGCCGAGGGGGGCAGCTCCTCGATCAGCGAGACCAGGGTCTCCAAATCCAGCGGCTTGGTGAAGAAGTTGATCGCACCCCGCTTCATCGCCTCGACGGCCAGATCGATCGTCGCGTGGGCGGTGAGGACGATCACCTGCGTCCGGGCCCCGGCGCGGCGGACGACGTCGAGCAGGTCGAGAGCGTTGCCGTCCGGCAGGCGGTAGTCCAGAACTGCCGCCTCCGGCCGCTGGTTGACCAGTGCCGTCCTGGCGTCCGCGCAGGACGCGGCCTCGTTCACGGCGAAACCTCGCCGTTCGAGCACCTTCCGGATACCGAACCGGATCGCGGGCTCGTCGTCGACGACCAGAACCGTCCTGGCGCTCACGGGAGCGCCTCCCGGAGCGGGCCAACGGGCGTCACGACGACCCGTTGACGGATCAGTATGTTCCGCATCACACGATGAGTCGAGTCGAGTCGGGCCTCGACCTTCGATCGACCAGACCGTTCCGGGCGAACCACGTCGGGCCGTTGGTTACACATGTGATCAATTGCATAACGTTGAGCCATCATACTGTACCCCGCACAACCCGTGAACGCCAACACTCATCGCGAGGATCGCCCCGGATCGAGGGGTAGGCGAACCTCCGCCACCGCTCCACCCTCCGCTCGATTTCGGAGCCGCAAATCGCCTCCGTGCTCGGACAGAATGCGCTCGACGATCCAGAGGCCGAGCCCGGTTCCCCCGGGGCGCCGGCTGTAGAACGGCTCGAGCACTCGCTCCACGTCCCCCTCCTCGAAGCCCGGCCCCCGGTCTTCTACCCTGAGGAGCATCGCCTTGCGTTCCTCGTCGATGCCCCCGCCGACGATCACCTGCCCGCCCCGCTCGGAGTGCTGGATTCCGTTCTCGATCAGGTTCTGGAGCACCTGCTGGATCTTCCCCGGGTCGAGGTCGACCGCTGGAAGGTCGTCCGACAGCGCGACCCGCAGCCGGATGCCGGCGGCCTCCGCGCCGGCGGAGCAGGCGGCCACGGCCCGCGCTACCACCTCCGAGACCGGCTCGGAGCAGAGCTCGAGGGTCACCGGGCGGCCGTAGTCGAGCAGGTCCTCCATCACGCGGCCCATGCGCTTGAGCTCTCCGCGCAACACCACCATGTACTCCGAGAGGTGCTCGTCGTGGCCGTGCTCCGCATCCAGGGCATCGACCGTCGCGGAGATCCCGAACAGCGGGTTGCGCACTTCGTGCGCGACCCGTGCCACCAGGGCGCCCATGGCGGACATCTTCTCGCTCCGCCGAAGAGTCTTCTGGAGCCGATAGAGCTCCGTCACGTCGCGGAAGATGACCACCAGCCAGCGGAGCGCCGACCCGTCGGCGGTCGCCGGCGAGATCGTGACGTGCCAGGTGGCGTCGTTGGCCGGGTCGCGCACCTCGCGGAACAGGGCCGTCTCGTCCACGCGAACCTCCTCGAGCAGCTCCGCCGCACTCCGCCACGGCTCTCGGTCGTGGATCTCCGACAGGTGCCGGTCGACGGCGCCGGCGAACCCCCCTTCGATCAGCTCCGCCGCCGCCTCGTTCACCCGCCGAATGGTCCCGTCCCAGCGCACGAGGAGCACCGGCACACCGATGGCGTCGAACGTCTGGGTCCACTCCCGCGCAACGGTCCGCAGCAAGCCCTGGAGAGCCGCCCGCTCGCGCTCGCCCTTCTCCTGCTCGCTGACGTCGCGCAGCGTGCCGAAGATCCCCACCAGGCACCCCTCCGGGTCGAGCTCCGGCCTCACCGACTCCTCCACCCAGTGGATGCGACCGGTCTTCTGGTTGCGAATCCGGTACTGGATGACCGCCGGGGTTCCGGACGAGCGGGCCTGATGGATCGCCTCCTCGAGTGACTCCGCGTCCTCCGGATGGACCAGATCGAACCAGATCTCCGGTTTCGTCGAGAGCTCCTCCGGGGTCAGGCCGACCAGGCGCTCGATCGGAGGGCTCACGAAGCCCGGGTGAGCGTCCACCTCGCCACACCGAAACCAGTCGCGATAGACCACGACGTCGATGCTCGAAAGGATCCGGGTGAGCTCCGCCTCCCGGCGCCGGAGCTCCCGCTCCGTCTTCTGCAGCTCGGTCAGGTCGATGAACGAGACGACGAACTCCTCGACTCGTCCGGCCGCCTGGACCACGCCCGCGTTGACCTCCACCGGCAGCGGGCTACCGTCGACCCGCGTGACGGTCAGCTCCCCCTTCCAGAAACCCTTCTCCCGGGCTGCGGCAACGACCTCGAAGACCTGGTCCGGAGCCTGCTCGATCGGCAGCGCCTTCTTGCCCAGGAGCTCGCTCTCGTCCTCGGCGCCCATCAGGTGGACGAACGCCTGGTTGACATAGGTGAACCGGAGCCGCGAATCGACCGTCACGATCGGCGTGATGCACGTCCCCACCGCCAGGTCCAGCAGCTCGAGGGCCTCCCGGGTCTGCCGCCATTCAGTGATGTCCTCGACCGTCCCCTTCATGTGGACCCCGCGGCCCTGCGCGTCGCGAACCACCTCGGCCTGCTCGTGGACGATCCGCTGCTCGCCGTTGGGCCTCACGATGCGGTGGTAGACGCTGTACGGCTTGCCCTCCTCCAGGCTGAGGCGAATCTCCTCTTCGACCCGGGCCCGGTCGTCCGGATGGACTCGCTTCAGGAAGCACTCGGCGACGCCGAGGAACTCCTCCGGAGTGCTGCCGAAGATCCGGAAGATCGGACCGGCCCACTCGAGCTCGTCGGTCTCGACGTTCCAGTCCCATCGGCCCAAACGGGCCGCACGGTCGTTCTCGGTGGTGCTCAGGGTCGGGTAGAGCCGGCTCGAGGCTCGCTCGCGATCGGGTCGATTCTTGGACAAGATAGATCTCTAGCCTGTGCGATGTCCAAATTGCAAATAGTTCATTAACTTCTCACTCATCGAAGGCCGCTGTGTTCGGACCGGGCATCGGCCCCACAGTATACGCAGCCCTCCCGCCGTGGTTCCCCCGTCCGTCCGACCGAGCGCCGTGACCTGCCGTCCCGTTCCCGCCCGTGATATCCTTCCGCCGCTCTGATCGAATCTTGTGCACCCCCGTGGATGCTCCCCCAACATCCACATTCGGGACGGCTACCTTCTGGAAACACTGAGTGGGACCGACAGAACACAACCCCACAGGTCCCCGGAACCTGATGGAACGGGCCGCGCGGATCGTCGGCCTGAGCAGCTTCGAGACCCCGACTCTGGAAGCTGTCGAGCGAAGGCGTCTCCAGCTCTGGATGCTGAGCTCGGTCATCCTCATCGCGACGACCGTGGGCTTCGTGCTCTTCGCCTTCCGCGTCGAGCTCGCGCCGCCGCCCTGGCTCACCGGGCGTGTCAGCCAGTTCGGCTTGCTCGGGCTGATCGTCCTGTTCTGCGCCTACGGCATCGAGAAGGAGCTCTACCTGCGGCGGCTCACGGAGCTCCTGGTCCGTGAGCAGGTTCTGACCGCCGCGCTGACCAACCGGCTCCGGGAGGTGAGCACGCTCCTCGAGGCGGGCAGGGCGATCAACCTCGGCCTCGATCTCGACGACGTCCTGTCGACGATCGTCGGCTGCGCCCAGGAGCTCCTCGACGGGCGCGACGCCTCGATCATGCTGACCGCCGGCAACCGGGAGCTGCGGACCGTGTCGACGCGGGGCGAGAGCTCCGCGGTGGGTGCCCGGCTCGCCTTCGGCGAAGGCATCGCCGGACGCGTCGCGACGACCAGAGAGCCCCTGCTGATCAGCGGCGTCGTCGAGCACAACCAGGCCCGCATGGCGGGCCCTCCTCCTCCCGACAGCGCCATGTCGGTCCCCCTGGTTCACCGGGAGAACCTGCTCGGAGTGCTCAACGTCAACGCCAAGCAGGACCGGATCTTCACCGACCACGACCTCCGTGCGCTCACCCTGTTCGGAGAGCAGGCGGCCTCCGCCATCGCCAACGCCCAGCTCTACCAGGCGCAGCGGCTGATGGCCTCCCAGAAGCTCTTCCAGGCGCTCCACGATCCGCTCACCCGCCTGCCCAATCGCGCGCTCTTCCTCGAGCGGGTGACGCGCGCCCTCGGCCGCCAGCGCCGGGGAGACCAGAGGGTGGCGATCCTGCTCCTCGATCTGAACGACTTCAAGCGGATCAACGACAGCCTCGGTCACGCCGCCGGCGACGAGGTGCTCATCGGCTTCGCGGAGCGGGTACGGAGCTCGCTGCGCTCTACCGATACCGTCGCCCGCTTCGCCAGCGACGAGTTCGCCGTGCTCGTCGAGGACGTGCGCAGCCAGGAGGAGGCGGTGGCCGCCGCCGAACGGCTGCTCCGGCTGCTGGAGGCGACCTTCCCGGTGGGTGATCGGGAGGTGCGCCTGACCGGTTGCGTCGGCATCGCCGTGGAGCTCCCGGGAGAGACCAGCCAGGAGGAGCTGCTCCAGAGCGCCGACACGGCGCTCCACGCCGCCAAGAAGAAGGGCAAGGGCCTGATCGTCACCTTCGAGCGGGACATGCACGCCCAGGCGCTCAAGCGCCTCGACCTCGAAAACGAGCTCCGCGGGGCGCTGGAACGCGGGGAGCTGCTGCTCCACTACCAGCCCATTTGCAGGCTCCACGACCTCCAGCCCATCGGCCTCGAAGCGCTCGTACGCTGGCAACACCCGGAACGGGGGCTCCTGCCCGCCTCCGCGTTCGTTCCGTTCGCGGAGTCCGCCGGCATCCTCGGCGAGATCGACCGTTGGGTGCTGCTCGAGGCCTGCCGAGTGGCGGGAAAGCTGCCCGCCACCTGGTCCGGGGGCGAGCTCCAGATCAACGTCAACCTCTCTCCCAGCCGGCTCCACGACCCCTCCCTGGCCGACCATGTGGAGCAGATCCTCGGGGACACGGGACTCTCCCCCTCCCGGCTGACCCTGGAGATCACCGAGGGTGCGGTGCTCGACGACGCCGACATCGCGGCGGTCGAGCTGCAACGGCTCAAGGCTCTGGGCGTGCGCCTCGCGCTCGACGACTTCGGCACCGGCTACTCGTCGCTCAGCTACGTGCGCCGGTTCCCCGTCGACACGGTGAAGATCGACCGCGTATTCATCGACGGCCTCTCCCGCGATCAGGGGACGACCGCCCTGGTCGAGGCCATCGTCAAGCTGGGCCACGGATTGAGTCTCGAAGTGGTCGCCGAGGGGATCGAGCGCCACACCCAGGTCGAGGACCTGCTCGCCCTCGACTGCCACCTGGGCCAGGGCTGGTTGCTGTCGAAGCCGCTCGGAGAGGGTCCGCTGATCGATTTCCTCGTCGGCGAAAGCCGGCTGCCCGCCTCGGGCTGAGCCCTCGCAGACGCGCTGCGCGGTCGGTGCCCTACCCGCTCCCGGGTGGCCCCGCCACCGATGTCGGCGCGATCCGTAGCCAGGCGGCGGGTCCCGCGCCGGCTCCGGGCGGTCGCCTCGCCACCAGGGGCACGATGCGCTCCGCGGCTCCCTCCCCCTCCGGCCCGGGAATGGAGCGGCCGAACCGCAACGCCACCGACCGCCCGTCGGGCGTCTCGCCCGCCCCCAACACACGCTCGGCCAGCGCCCTCGCCACGAGGCCGAACGTCATCCGCGCGTTGATCTCGCAGAGGGGATGGAAGCGAACCTCTCCGGCCGCGTCGCGCCAGCGGAACGAGTCGACCCCGAACGGCCCCCGGTAGCCGAGGTCCGCCAGCGCGCGGCCCACCACCTCGACCGCACGCGCGAGGGCGGTGCGCTCCGCGGGGGCCATCGCCTCCGGCGCCCCGCCGTCGGGACCGAGCTCGAGACCGGTGAACGCACCCCTCCGGTCCACCTCCAGACGATGGACGGAGACCACCTCCACGCCGCCGTCGGACCGGACGAGCGCGGTGGCGCCGAAATCCGCCAGGCGCGGCAGCCAGGGCTCGAGGACCAACCCTCCGAAGCGCCTCAGCAGGCCCTCGGCATGCCGGCGAATCTCCGGCCTCGAGACGTCCTCGGGCGACCGACCGATCAGGCGGTGCCGCCCCGACGCCGCGAGCGGCGCCTTGGCGACCCAGGCGCCCGTGGCCGTCGCCGGGCGGGCCTGCCGCGCCAGAAGAGGGACCCGCCGCTCGAGCTCCTCCACCGAGCCGACCAGGCAGGCCCCTGGAAGCGCCCAGCCCTCCCGGCGCGCGATCTCGAGCGCGAACGACCGGTCGTTGGCCCGCGCCGCCACCTCAGGGACCGCCCGCGGAAGCGCCCACAACAAGCCGGCGACCCCCGGAAGATCTCTCCGCGGAGGCCCCTCGGCCCTGGCGCCCCCAGCTCCCCACCGCTCCCGGAGCGCCTGGACGCCCGAAGTCTCCCCCCAGGCCAGGACTCCGCCTCTCCTCCCTCGGCCCCCGGTGAGCCCGCGCCACGAGCCGGAGACCAGGCGAGGCACCGGCAGTCCGGCCACCGGAGCCAAGCAGGAAGGGTCGACCGGCTCCGCCGTCCACAGAAGATCGTCCGGCCCCGCGAAGGCCCGCAGCAGCGTGCCGGCGACCGCCGCGGTCACCCGCGCCGGTGCGGAGAGCGTCCGCGGCCTGGCGCCTCCCCGCCGGCCGGCGGCGGCCCACTCCTCCTCACAGCCCAGATTGCCGACCAGCAGCCACTCCGGGCCGTTCGACCGATCCACTCGCCCTCACCCCTCCTCGGCTTCGAGCAGGCGAATGAACTCGGGGTCGAGGCCGGCCGCGACCCGTCCCTCCGGGTAGAAGTGGGTGCCCTTCGCCTTGAGCGGCCTGAGCGGCCAGGTGAGGTTAGCGCGGAAGGCCTCCCACATCGATTGGTGCTCCGGCTTGAAGCGCCCCAGCCAGGTCCAGCCGAAGCGCACGTGCTCCACCTCGTCGTCGTGGATGCGATCGATGACCGACGCGAGCTTGGCGTCGCCAGCGTCCCGGGCGGCGGCGGCGTAGTCGATCGTGTGGTCCAGGTTGGCGTTCTCGAAGGTCAGCGACATGGCGCAGACGAACGCGGCCGGCGAGTCGATGTGCTCCACCTTGCCCCAGAAGTAGCCGCTCACCGGCACCTCGCCGAAGGGCAGGCCCAGGGCCTCCGAACGGGCGATGTACATGCGCGTGTGGCGCTGCTCGTCGTCCAGAATGCCGGCCAGGCCTCTCCGGAAGTCGGGCGGCGCGTTCGGGAACGCCAGGAGCGCCCAGGCGAAGAGCTCCGCCGCCTGGAGCTCGTGGTTGGCGAACGCGTGGACGATCCGGGCCCGCTGGGGGCGATCGGCCATGCCGTCGATCGACGGCACTTTCACCTCCCGGCCGGGCACGATCGCGAGGTTCGGCGGCCGCCCGGGCGTCATCACCCGGAGCGGCTCCCCGGGCTCTCGGTCGGTCAGGGCCTCGGGGCCGTCCGGTGCCGGAGTGATCTTGTCTTCGAGCCGGGTGGAGGTGACCACCCGGAGGGCGAGCTCGCGCATCTCCATGGGCCGATCTTAGCCCGCCCAGGTCCGGCCGGCGCGGGCGGTATACTGACCTCAGCATGTCCGAACGGCCGACCGGTGGACGGTGGGCCCGCCGCCTCGGGCGCCGGGCCCGGGTGGCCGGCATCTTGGCGCTGGCCCCGCTCCTGCTGTGCCCCGCCGCCGGCTTCGGCACGGACCCGTCGGGGCCGCCTCCTGGCCCGACGCACGACACCACGGTCGGCGCACAGTCGCCCCTGGTGCTCGTCCCTCCCCTCGAGAGGTCCCGCCGCCTCCGGATCCACGCCCTCGCCGCCGACCCGTCCATCGACCGCGTGGTCTTCTTCCTCGACGGCCGGGAGGTGGCGAACGACGCCCGACGCCCCTACCGCGCAACCGTCGACCTCGGACGTGACGTCGACTCCGAGCGGGCGCTCCGGGCGGTCGCCTACGACCGGACCGGCGCGCTCGTGGCGGAGGACTCCCTCTCGCTGGGGGCCGACGGTGCAACCCGGCTGGGTGGGCGCTTCGACGTGTCGATCCTCGGCCTCGAAGGCGACCCCGGCCCCCGCTTCGCGGAGGGCACCGTGGAGCTTCGAGCCCGGGTGGTGGTCCCGGAGAACGCCCACCTCGACCAGGTGGAGGTGTTCCACAACGACCGTCTGGCCGCGCGGCTCACCGGAACGGGCCGGGACCAGGTCATCCGGACCCCCCTCGACCTCAGCGGCGCCGGACCCGACGACTACCTCCGCGTGGTCGCCCGACTCGATGACGGCCGCACGCTCGAGGACGCCTGTCCGGTTGCCTCGGCCGGTGCCGCCGCGCGCCTCGACGTCTGCCTGATCGATCTGTTCGCGGTGGTCAGCAACCGCTGGGGCGACCCGATCCCCGGCCTCGCGGCGGAGGACTTTCACATCCGCATGGGAGACCGGGAGATGGCGGTGACCGATTTCCGCGAGGCCCACCAGGTGCCGCTCGCCCTCGGGCTCCTGGTCGACTCTTCGGAGAGCATGACGCTCATCATGGAGGGGACCAAGGAGGCCGGCAAGCGCTTCCTCGAGCGCACCCTGGTGACCGGAGACGAGGCCTTCCTGATCGACGTCGACACCGTGCCACGACTCGTGCGGGAGATGAGCCCGTCCCCGGGAGAGCTCACCGAGGCCTTCGACGACCTCGAGCCGGGCGGAACGACCGCGCTCTACGACGCGATCCTCATGGGGCTGCTCCGGCTCGAACGCCACCAGGGCCGGCGGGCGCTCGTCGTGCTGACCGACGGCCAGGACGTGGGGAGCGATTTTGGACCGGAGCTGTGCCGGCGCCACGCCGAGCACGCCGGCGTGCCGATCTACGTGCTCGCCATGAACGGGCTACCGGAAGAGAGCTCCACCGTGGGCCGGAACCTCCGCCTCGAAGCCCTCGCCCGACGCACCGGGGGCCGGGTCTTCTGGGTGAGCAGCGTCGACGGCATCGACCGGGCCTACACCGAGATCGACCGGGCATACGCCGAGATCGACCGCGCGTACGCCGAGATCGCGGAAGAGCTCCGGAGCCAGTACGTGCTCGGCATCGGCTCCGACCGCCTCCTCTCGGAGGAGGAGCTGACGGCGATCGACGTCCAGGTGGACCGGCCCGGCACCAGGGTCCGCGCCACTCGCAAGCTGGCCCGCGACTAGCCTGGACTATTCATGAGGCGCCGTAGCGAGAGCCGCAAGTGCGTGTGAGATCAGGGCGCACACAGCGATGCGCGACGCAGGCGTACTGTACGGTA
>Ga0210062_1000286_pt1 | contig 15581 bp, 13 predicted proteins | sample Muzzi_CordA_D2_FD_185528 | JGI IMG/M metagenome (GOLD analysis project Ga0210062, IMG submission 185528) | Wetland microbial communities from San Francisco Bay, California, USA, that impact long-term carbon sequestration - Muzzi_CordA_D2 (SPAdes) | ecosystem: Environmental > Aquatic > Marine >...
AAGGTCTTGTTTGAAGTGTAGTAGTGGAGGATGTGAGGTTCAGGATCAATGTCAGTTCCGTTCAATAGCGCTGGTAATCAGGTCCGCTCAGGTGAGATCAGATGTAGAGTTAACTTTGACCTTTGGCAAAATAAACCCAACTTAATAAATTAATCATTAAATCAGAAATGTCAGGAAAATCAAATGGATATGATACATTGTGGCATAGCTCTTGAAATGTTATTAGACAGAATGTGCCGCTTTTTATTTTTGGGGTTAAATATTGGGTTCTGAGTGGGGTAGATTGACAAGAAAGTGGACAAAGTTTGAACCACCATCGGCTCCGAAATATACACAAATTAATTTTAACCTCACAAAAAGTTCACCCCTACCTACCCCGTGAGCACATGAGCACATAGAGCACCAGTGAGTACATGAGCACATAGAGCACCGACAAAAACTTGTAACATCTTATTATGATACAGCTTTAAAATTTCTAACATTCCATCTTAAGTTTTGACTTGACAATATATATCGCAAGTTCATATATTGAGTTTACGATATATAGATTTTCAGTAATCCCAGATGATATGCATAAATATTTGACATTATTGATTAATATGTTATTTTTAAGGTGCGGATATTGTTGAGGTGGTTAATAAAAATCAAAGGAGAAATTATAAAAAATGGCGAGTAAACGTACCATCAAAAAAATTAGCGAAAAAAATTTACAATTGCGAAATAGTTTCTGGCCAGAAGTTAAAGAAGAGATGCTATGGAGTCGAAAAACCAAAAAGGGTTTCACGACAATACCAAGGTCTATGTCTCATTTTGTCCAGATAATGAACGACCTTTCCTCTGGAAAGCCGTTGGCATCAACTTATTTAGTTCTGTGGTGCCACACTTATGATGAATATATAGTCACTATTCCAAACCCAAGAGTGATGGCGTTTGAAGCTGGATTTGCTGGCCAGAGGGCAGAATCTACATGGAAAGACCGTATGAAAAGACTTGTTGAATTAGGGTTTATAAAAGCTGAGCCTGGTCCTTCTGGTCCATATAATTACATTTTAATATTAAATCCTTACACTGTAATAAAAGAGCTTCATGCCAACAAAAAAATTTCAAAAGATCGTTATAATGCACTTTTTCAAAGAGCGAGTGATATTGGGGCCGATGACTTACTTTAAAATAGTTTAATGGTCGCAAAGTTCACCGCTTAGTTTTTTTCAATTGTGGGGCAATGTTCTGGGTACGAAAGGAGGTGATAAAACTGTAGGTAAACGGCCAGCGGCAAAAAGAAAAGCCGCATTGTAAAACAACCATATCAGCGGGGCTGGCAGGAGTTCACAACACGGCATCTAACAATTGATAATTTACTAATTTGTGAGCCTCCTGTCAAGCCCAAAGGAGGAAAAATGATTGTAATAATTGTTCTTATTTAATCGTTAATAGGGCTGTCACCTTTGATTCAATGTTGAAGGCGACAGCCTTCTCATTATGAAATTATTGGTATTGCGTTATTTAAATGAAAGAGGATAAGCCACCGGCATTTCATCCCAAGTACGCCCGCCAAGTAGTCTGCCAGATTTTTTCTTGTTTGTTCCTCCCCATTGCTTAAAGAAGAAAGGAATGTTAACTCTTTCACATTGTTCCTTTATATTGAGAACCCATTCTTTTCGCATTATTCGGGCTTTTGGTCCAGATTCTCCTCCCACAATGACCCAATTTATTCCGTCAAGGTTCAGTCCATTCAAAGGCCCCACCAATGGCTCAAGTGATAGTAGCTTTACTTTGGCTGGGGATTTTCTAAGGTGTTCGATTCGATAAGCATATTCAGCCGATTCGACTGTAACCCCCATCCATATGTTCGACTCCCATTTGAGATCATCAGCAATTTCCAAAAGCCGATCTGAACGCTTAGTCAACACCTGAAAAATGTGCCAGTGAGCTTTAGCCATCACATCAAAAATACTCTTTATAAATTCCGTTGGGGCATCCTCATGGAAAATATCACTCATAGAGTTAACGAAAATCATTTGAGGCTTTTTCCACTTGAGTGGCACATTGAGTATTTTTGGATGAAGTGTTAATTTGAAGCCATTTTTGTATTTCGTTTGACCCATAGCTTGCAAACGTATTGCCATACGCTCGGCATAACAATTCTTGCATCCAAGGCTGACTTTTGTACAACCAGTCATAGGATTCCAAGTTGATTCGGTCCATTCTATTGAAGAATTAAATGCCATAATCTTTGCTTAACCCATGAAATCAAATTGTAGTTGTGGATCAGAATATTTTCTCGCTTGATTCCAAAATTCTTTCCCACGATTACTTCGACTATAAAAAGCCAGTCTATAAAGTGGCGCCCTATTGTCGGGTTGCCGCACCAAAACAGTTTCGGTAAGGTCAACGGACTTATAATTCAACTTAACCATTTCCCGACCAAAGGAGTCAACCAAGAAAGCTGAAAAAGAAGTGCGACTGCATTTGGTATTCGACCAATCATTCCGCCAAAGCGGATTACCAAGAAAACATTCTACAACTGTATTATCTTCAGATAGATATTTCTTTTCATTCCGCTGTGCATCCATCCCGCAAGCAATCAAGACTAAAAAATCCATGTAAAAATCTGATAGGTTTTTGATTGTTGCAAAATTTAAACTGGATAGTTTGAAGGGGTCAACCACACAGAATGAAAGAACCTTGAAAGAACTACTGGGTTTCGGGATGGATTGAATGACCTCATCAACTTTTAGGTTAATATCTCCTTTAATGAATTTGACGTCCGCATCTCCATGTTTTCTCTTAACTCTTATTGAGAGGGCGTTAATCAAATCAGGATCAAGTTCACAAAAAATATACCGATCAAATCGATCCTTGACATCCAATGCAAGTAAGGGAGACGCTTTTACAATCCTTTTAGAATTTTTTATTTTTGTTTTTCCAGCCCCAGCAAAAAGATCAATGTAGACTCGGCAGTCCCATTTGTGTTTCATTCCTGTTGCGAACATCTCCGCATAATTATGAATTAGGCTATATTTTTTGTTTGACCAGCGACCAACCTCTGGAGTCAACAGTCCATCATCTAATGTTTGAAGCTGATTTTTCATATTAATACTTGCGGTTGCCAGATCAGGTCACACCGTAACCATTTTTTTGATGTCCATTCCTTAGTAAAATAATCCGAATTAAGACTTAACCTTGTATGTTCCTTTCCATTCACTTTTTCGTCCGATTGCTACAAGAAATCTTGACCGTGGCTTTTTGGTCAATTCGGGTCCATACGATATGTTTCGGGGTCTTTTAAAGCAGTGAAATAGATATAATTTTTCTTTAGCACGAGTCATTGATACGTACAACAGACGAGCTTCTTCCTCAATATTGTTTGCTCTTGGGTTAGGCATTATATCATCTTCTAACCCAACAACAATTACTACATCTGCTTCAAGGCCTTTAGCTTTCCGCAAAGTCAACAATCTTACCGACCCAGTTCCAGTAGGCTGTTCATCCTTTAGGATTTTTACAACTTCTAAAATATCTTCTACCATTTTAGAAGGTTCAATCCAGACACCAGAAACGAAAGCTATTTTTTTTGCGAACTCACCACGGTTATTTCCTTTAAAATTATAATATGTTTCATCAATACTGGCAAAGCCCTCTTGTAATTTTGCCAACGTCATATAGGGATTCGCATAATTTTTAATCACCGAGAACAAATCGTTCTTCTTGCTGACCGATTCCCATAGTTTGGCAATCTTTATTTCCTCATCTATCCTCTTTGCAATTGTAGTTGAGCTTGACCGATTATCTTTGTCAGCTCCTGGAACCTTTGCAATTCCTGTATTAATAAAGTCTTCAACTACCAATCTTGTTTTAAAATTATCATTTGGATCTTGAACCCACTCAATCACCCTATTCACTACTTGTAGCCTTTCAGGAGTTAAATTCACTGAACAAGTATGCGGTATCTTCCTTTTTTTTAGCTCTTTTGTAAGAATCGGAAAAAAATCTTTCTTTGGGGTAAGAATTAACACTTCCTTCTTTTCTTTAATCGCCGAATTTGCAACTTTAGCCACTTGCTTGGCCTCTAACAATTCGTTTGGTAGGTGCCAAATATAGGGAGTGTCGCCATCAGGTTTATGATATTTTAATTTTGGCTCGCCTGTCCAAGCAGGGTAATTACTTTTTAATATTTTAAAAGAAGGTTCCATTATGTTTCTATGGCATCTTCGGCTATGAAGCAATGTAACAACAATAGCCCCCTGGAAATTATCGCCAAATTCAAGAATGAATTTCGGATCACAACCACGAAAACCATAAATACTTTGAGCGTCATCACCAACAGTGAAAAGGCCCTTCCTATTCTTCCGACTTAGCAATTCTATTAAATGAAACTGAGCAGCGTTAATATCTTGATATTCATCAACTAATAAATGTTCAGATTGCAATTGATATTTTTCAAGAATATCGGGATATTTTTCTAAAATTTTGCACGCTAAAAGTATTTGATCATCAAAATCTAAACGATTACACTTTGCCATTACTTCTCTATATTTAGAACATATTATGCATTTTTTCTTATTTGGTTCTTCCGTACAATCCCCATGTTCCTTACAACCGATAGCTTCCTTACTGTATGCTTCAGAAAAACCACAAATTAGTGCCGCATCACGAAATAGTAATCGTTTCGCAACATCATCTGCTTGCACTTTAAGATTAGTCTTTAACAAATTAACATAACGTGGTTTTTCTTGGACTATGGTGAACCCAAGGGAGTGCATTGTAGATATATGTGGAAGGTTTTTGAACTCTATCTTGAAATGGCCTGTTTGATTCAGAAGCTCCTCCCTCATGTGTTGGCTTGCATCTTTTCCAAATGTCAAGACAGTGATTGATTCATTATCTATTCCATTGTCCAGTAATCGTTTGACTCGATCTGCTAATAAATATGTTTTTCCCGCCCCAGGCCCAGCAAGAACCAAAGTAGGCGATGAAAAATTTGTGACGATTTCCTCATATTTTCTTGGTGCCATATTAAACCCGCCTGTTAATATTTATTCTTAATTTATTTGTCGTTAGTTTTAACACCGTATTGAAAAAACAAAAACTGAACCGTATGACTATAAGCCAACCCAGCAATTTTGCTATGCTGGGAACTTGTAGCTTTGCGTCCCTGTCTCACGACAGGCGTGGATTTGTTTTGATTTTTTTTGTCGAAAGGTCTGGTCTGTGGTTCAGGTGCGGTGGATGTGGGCTTCGATATCTCGGCGCAAATAGGATCGGTATAAATCAGGTTTTCGGATTGAAATCAGGTGGAAATAATCTTGACCTCTCGTAAATTCCTGTTATAGGGGTATCTCCTTGACTGGCCTTTGCAGGAGTTATCCATTTGATAATAAAGGCCATTTAGTATTTTTTGGCTCTTACCATAAAAAACCTAAAAAAGGTGCCAATTCAGCATGTTGCAGCCGATTAGGGCCAGCGAAGTGGATAGGCCGTTTCCTGTTATTTTTAGATTCATATACAGCTTTATATATAACTTGTCAAGATTATTATAGAAATGTCACATTGTGCGGTTAACTCTCACAACTCATTTTCATATACATCCTTAATCTCTTCTGGTTGGATACAAAGATAATCAAGAGTCTGTTTTTGTGTACTATGATTAAAACACAGCATCAATCTGGGCAAATCAACGCCAAATGTTACTCTCTGGTGATAGCCCCATGTTTTTCTCAGGGTATGGCTACCGTAATTGCTTTTAAGGTTGATTTCACTACACTAGCTCTTTACCAATTTATGTACTGCTGGCACGGTTAACACATGTCTACGTTGGCTCTGCAACAAATAATCGTCATCTTGGTACTGTTTTGATGTCAGCAAGTTTTGGATGGCGTTTATACCGGCTTTATTCAAATTGATACGCCTCGGCTTGCTGGTTTTCTTTTCCTTGATCTCAACCGTATCTCCGGCTTGTAAGTCTTTAACCTGTCCGACCTTAAGACGTAACAGGTCTGACGCTCTTAAATTTGTGTTAATCCCGATAGTGAACAGGGCAGGTCTCTGGGCTTGTTCGCCAGCAGTTTACTATTCCCAAATCAATCCCAATAAGGATAATGCGTTTTAAGGTTTGAAGATCACCGTTATAGCGCTAATCTTCGGCAAAAAGTGAGGAATTTGTTGTAAGAAAATTATCTTGGCCAGAAACACTTAAGCATCCTAATTTCTTGACATTTCCCGATTGATCATTTATGGGATTAAAGATACCTCAATGTTTTAGGAGATCCCAATGAACGAGGCAGATCTCATCAACGTCCTTCAGAACGAAATCGACCTCCCTAATCTGAAACTGAATCAGTTGTCCCCCGTCACGGATATCGTGGGCGGTGACGAATAATGAAAGACTTAGGAAAAAGTTACTTCGAGAATCAATAGGCAGAGTAACAACGTCGCGGAACCACACTTATCGCTGAGCGATAATCAAATTACGTACAAGGATTGGAACTAATGAATAACGACAACTTTCCAATAAAATGTGACGTCAAAGTTAATGTTGATAGCGCTGACGCCAGAAAGTTAACCGAAAAGATAATTGACACATTATCAAGACCGTTTAAGTGGTTTTTTGTGGACAGACGTCCCCTAACTGCTCAAGCAAAGGATGAGACGAGAGCGTTAGAATTAAAGATTGAGATGGCGAAGAATTTGTCGACATTACACAACATAGATGAGCGTGATGCTATGGCATTATGCCTCCGCTCAAATGATTATCAATTCTTGAAAGGTATCAAGGAGCAACAAAATATTGAGACGATTGTGCAGGATGCTACTCAAATAACCCCTAAAATATTACCAGCCACAAAAATCAATGATGAGCCAGTTGACGAAGACTGGACAATGGATTTTTTGTCTAAAGCAAAGAATATTGGTAATAAAGAAATGCAATCTTTATGGTCAAAAATTCTAGCTGGTGAAGTTTCAAAACCAGGAAGTTACTCAAAGCGGGTCTTGGATTTTGTTTACACATTATCCCCAAAAGAAGCTGATTTGTTTACTCGTTTCTGTGGGTTAGTCTGTAAAATAAATTTTAAATACATACATTTGAGATTATCAGATAACGCTAAGGGATTCAGCCGATTCCATGGTTATCCCGAATATAACATCACATATGATGACATATTAGAATTAGACGCTATTGGGCTTATTAATTTTAAAGAAACCGTGTTAGAACATAAATTTGACAGCGGCAAAATAACGTATGACCTAAAGCCAGCAATTAACACTCTATGCATTGATTATTTTGATGAAATATATATCGTCAAGCCTAGTGAAAACTTTGCTAACATATCCCTCTCAATAATTCTTTTGACTAATCTTGGTAATAGTCTGGTTCCAATATGTGGATCAGAAAAGAACGATAATTATAAAGAACGATTACTGGAAATCATAAAACAAAATGGAAGATATCAGATTTCTTCTTTAAATACTAACGTAACAACACCAAACAGGGATTCAAGGGGAAACAAAGCGCGTTTAGAAAGATTCCTGCCAAAATGACGTTATTTGATATGTTGTAAAAATTCTTGAGTCACGATAGGCCAAGGGATAAGCACACATTAAGCAGAAGGATGGAGGACGTTGTTGACAAATTATACAAAACCTTTTTTAGCACAGGAAATTCGGTGGACAACCAAGGAAGAGGATACTGGGGGCATCATCTGATAACGAACTCACATGGGTAATTTAGGCAATGGATAAAAAGCAACTTCAAGAATATCTAAATCAGTTTGTTCAATCAGATGAACCAGTACATTTTCGTCCATCTGAAACTGAAGACATATTGGTTTCTGACATACCAGACAATGTTGAAATTGAAATTTCTGAACTTGATGAAAAAGGAATTCGATATATTGAACTTGAGGGATCATTCAAAAAGCAAAATGGCAAATTGTATCTCCATATGGCTCATGATTGGTATCGAAAATGGTGGGATGCACCATTAGGTATGCCTTACCACATGGACCTTATCAAAAGGCTTGTTGAATTCAGACAAAAAGAAGAACAAAACATTGAAGGAATTGAATTTGATGATGAAGGTGATTGGTGTCACCTGTATTACTCTATTATTATCCCTGATGAAATTGTAACGCTTTATGATGCGTATAACTTCGGTGTTGATTTTTCCATTTGGAAAGATAGAATTCTTCATAATGTTCAAAATAGAATTGGTGCGATTGTAAGCGAAATTGCCAATGAATATTCATCATTTAAATCTCTCGAATTCCCAGAAATTATCGTTAGAGTGCAGAAGGAAAAGGACTCAAATATTAAGGGTAGATTGCTTGAAGAATTAATGTATAAATTTTTCAGTTCTGTTGACGGTTTTGAAATTATTGAAAGATTAAAAACAGAAACAGAGGAAATCGACTTAGTTATTTTGAACAAATCTACTATTCCGTTATGGCAAAAAGAGTCATCCCTTATTTTGGTAGAGTGTAAAAATTGGTCAAGGAAATGCGGTAAAAACGAACTGGTTATTTTTAAAGAAAAGATTATCAACCGCAAAGGTAGAGCAAAAATCGGTTTTTTTGTTTCATGGAATGGCTTTGCCGAAACATTTACTAAAGAAGATTTAAGAAGCTCTCAAGGTGAAATACTAATTGTACCAGTTACTGGCAAAAATATTGTTGAAGCACTACATAGTTCTATAGAAAAACATATTGAAAAATGGTGGATCAATGCTATATCAACCTAATTACCTAAAAAGCTAATGCAGCAGACGCAAAAATCCAGCGTCTGCTGAAGAGCGCCGTTAAGTGAAAAGACCACATAACTCAAAGGATATATCGGTTGGATAAGTATAAAGAGCTTACAAAAGATATCCCTTGGAATTCCACAGGTAAAGAAACTGTAATATCAAAAGTAGGACGGAGCTTAGTTCCTGTTGGAATATTACCTTACCAACCTCAGCCTATTGAGCAAGGGAAGATCTCATACATAACAAATGAAAATCCGGATCGAGAAAAATATTTAATGAATATAGTTGGTACCTCTATCCAAGCAGGAAAAGGTAAACTTGTTACGTGCGGCCATGTTGTCGAGGCAATTGTTGAAAGGAAAGCAAACGGCTATATCCTTGCCAGGCTTCTCCGTGATGGTCTTGTAGCCTATATGCCTTACCGAATCCAAACGGCCCTAAAATATGTCGATCCCCGCACTGATCAAGTAAACAAGGACGTTGACTTATCAGTACTAATAGTACCCGCAAAAAGCACACCACAAGCTCCCTACGAAATACCAGATATTGAATGGGGTGACTCTGGCCAATTAGGAGTTGGTGACTCTGTCATAGTGGGCGGTTATCCTCACGGAACAGAGATGTTTAAGTTTACCCAGTCAAATAGGGGAATTGTTCAGCCAACATTTTACAGTGGGATTATCAGTGCTATTCTTCCTGCGACAAACCCTAAAGAAACACGTATTCTTCAAGTCAGTGTAGCAAGTGCTGGTGGTATGAGTGGTGGAGCCATTATTGAACCCAGTTCAGGGAAGGTAATGGGGATGGTCACCTCTTGCGTTCATAGCAATGGAATACCTCAACCAATATCATATGCGATCCCAAGTGAAATTATAGCCCCATATGTTGACGTCATTACATTTAAAACTAAGTGAAAATTTCATAACATCAACCGCATTCACCAAACGACAAGAAACACGATGGCGCTGACGCGACATGTAAGCTTATGTGGTAGCGAAAGAAAACAATATTGATAGTACCTATTATGTCCATTGAAAGATCCAAATTTCCAAATACTCTTCTTGTTCTGCCTAACGCCAGGTATTTTTTCGCGAAGGCACAAGTATCGGATGATTTTTTCAGGGTAGTTCGCATGTTTAATTTTTCAGGAGTGGCTACGCTCGTCATAACATCCGTTGGAACTTTTGGTTTTATATTCCCTGATTCGAGTTCTCTTGCTTCCATAGATATTCTCAAATTCACTGGTCAAGGGAGTGTACCGAAAGAGGTGATGGATAATGAAAATCTTATCCATAACTTACAGGAAGCGCGCATACAGTTTATCAACTTTATTTCAGCAGCATTCTTTGGAAGAATTTGTGGTAAAGTACATACACCTCTGGCCGAGGCTCTCTATAACGGACAGGATAAGGTCGCTGCGTTTAACGTCACAAGAGGAATGGTCGTTATCCAATGGACAGCAATGCTTGATGAGTCTATCGGAAAAAAAATAAGCACTTTCAATGATAGAAAATCCGATCATAATATATTAAAAGACGATGTTATTGATGACGCAATTCATTACATTCAGCATTTGATGCAACGACAACACGATTTTGAGTATGCTGAGTTGCAGTCATGCATGGTGATGAACTACCAGGCAGCCATCCTTCATAACCAGCAGCACGCTGCGGCAAGCTTCGCTCTAAATTTCTCAGTCATAGAATCTCTTGCTCGTGAAATATTTACCGCCTACGGTCTGGTCAACGGCAGTACAACTAAGTCATTTGCCACAAAGCCGCATAGCATAGCAAGAATCTCAAGAAGGACGTTTAATCGCATGAAATCCTATGAAATTTTCGAAACGCTACATAACGGTGGTCTGATTGACCGCTATATGTATCAACGCCTTGAAAATGCACGAAATAAGAGGAATAGCCTTATGCATAAAGGGGCTAGTATTAGCCCCAAAGAATCGGGCGATTGCCAGACTATAGTTCGTGATCTTTGGGAATTGCTTGTAGATACTCCGTTTGAATTGAATGCCCCTTGGTCTTTTCGGCGATAGGAGAGCCACCGCGTTTGCTCTTATACATGAACAAGACAATTGCTAACAAGGAAGAAACCCACAGATGTACTTATTAGGTATGCAGTAACGGTACGTGGGGGTCTTTACACCACAGGAAAGATATAACAAATCACTTGTGCTGACGTGAAAACGCTGGCGGGTTTTCACGTTACCTTAGTTCCACGTTCGGCAGGATTGAACATGCGATCACACCCCACAAGCTGGACAGACATGTCAAACTACGTCGTCCACTTCACCAAAGGCGGAACAGAAAAAGACGACTACGCCACGATGATGAACATCTATTGGAGTTGCACACTGAAACCGGGACGTCGTTTTGGAATTGGCAAGAACAAAGCTCCATTATCATCTGAGCAAGGAGCTGTTTGCTTCAGTGAGATCCCACCGGGGCAGTGGAATAGGCTGGAAGAAAGACGCGGCACCAAGTACGGCCTGGCATTCAGCAAACAATTTGTCATTTCTCAGGGTGGCGGCCCTATTTGGTATGCGTGGAAGGAAACTCCCCATTGGCACGCACTGCAGGGAATGATGGATGCGGCAGCTAAGAATCCTGACGCGCCAGTGTGGAGGATCACGCCGATGATAGACGCGCCCGGCACTTACGGAGGACGAGACTACTTGTTTGATTGGGAGCGAGAGTGGCGTCACGTTGGTCCCATGTCGTTTGAGCCTGAGGATGTCGCGTTCTTATTGATCCCAGAGGAAATGCATTCGGCGGCTAAAATTTTCTTTGAAAAAGCGTATAAAGAACACATCGGCCCCGCTTACTTCTGTCCCTACGTAGACCCATCTTGGGACAGAAAGAGAATCATTGACGTTTTGAATACTTAGGAGCCGAACGATGCGATCAATTGACTTAACCTGTAAAGGATAAATAAAATGAACAAAGAAAAAGGCGATTAGAGCAAATTGACTGAATATCTTAATCTCTTAAACTGCGGAGGGAAGAGTAAGCCTAAAAAGCTTGTATTGACTCAAGATAATTTGCGAGACATCACAGGTAGCGTTCAGAAAGATAAATTATATAAGGATCATACAACCCAAAAAGACATCGTAGCTCGTGCCAATCAAGCTGGCTTTAGTGTCCTCCAAGAAAAGAATGGGGATTTCACCTTCACTCCCACTAAGGATTAAAAACCTTTGAATAAGGAATAATATGAGCCGAACCTCACGCTTTACTCGGACAGGCGCTCCGCTGCCGTTGCTCACTTGCCGGGGGCTTAGCGTTATGGTATTTGTCAGACTTAATGATAGTCTAATTTAAAAAGGCCAGTGGAAACCCTGCCTTCCTATGAACGGTGGGTTCAACATATAGTAGATATTGAGGCTTTTATGGAAATTAATAATCTGCATGACCTTATAGATGCAGTTGAAAATGCAGCAAATTCATTCCAAACAGAGGTCTGGTGGCGAGGGCAGACTAAAAACTGGCCGCTTCTCTCAGGTATTTATCGTTCTGATTTGTGTGGAAACGAAAATAGAACACAGTGTGAAAGGGATTTAACCGTAAGGTTTTTACATGGGGCAAGAACGAGGCATAGCCATTGGCCTGAAGGTGATTATCCACTTCAGCTTGCAATGATGCAGCATTATCGGCTTCCCACAAGACTTCTAGACTGGACAGAATCCCCATTAATAGGATTGTTTTTTGCTGTGCAAAATCATGATGATAAACCGGGGGTGTTATGGGCTTTAAGCCCATCGGCACTCAACTACGTAGAGTTTCAAACCAAAAATCTATTGTCACCCTATGGGGAAGATGTCAAAATTTTATTTGAAGCTCCCTTTGGAATTACTGAAAAAGAGAATCATCGAATAGCCGCTATTGTTATACGACACATAGATGTTAGGATGACCGTCCAACTATCAGCGTTTACAATTCATGGAGTAAATATTCCTCTAAATGAACATAGCTTAGAGGAATCATTCCTTTTTAGGTATGAGATTCCACCAAAATCAAAGCAATTATTACGTTTGGAATTGATCGATATGGGGATAAGGGAATCCAATATTTTCCCTGATTTAGATCATTTGGCAGATGAGTTAAAAAAAATGGCCAAACTTAATCTTATTCCTGGTCATTAATGGTCTTTTTTCGAATGAGTCAGTTCACCAGTCGGTGTGAATCATAACAGGACACGACCTTGTGACCTCAGCATTCGGTTTGATAATGATAAAAAGATGGATCTATACAAACGGTTTGTATGAGCCTAAATTAAATAAGGTTGGCGAATACGTCGAGTCACAAAAGGAATATTATTTAAGAATAAGAAAGATTTTACCAAATTTCCCAGAGGAAGTTTTAATACAATGGTTCTATGATCATTGGAATGATATAGACAATTTCGCTTGGTTAGAGTTCCAGAAGCTAAATTTTGAAATTGTTAAGTGGTCAGTACCGGCAATTTTAGCGTCTGGTATCGAATGTAATGAAGAGATTAAAACCTACAAATACAATTTTGTTAACGGGTCATATTCTGAACGCATGAAATCAATCGCTACCTTTTTCCAAAATTATGGAACTTGGCCTATCGCACCATTGCTATTAAAGAATGTGGATGGCAATTTCAGATACCCAAATGGATTTCCCTGTAACTCACCTTACCATCCATTAGAAGGGCTTCATAGATATGCGATTTTTTTTGCCTATCAAAACAAGCCCTTTGTGCAAAAAATACATAAGATCTGGCTTGTTGGAGGATAGATGAAGAACATTTTATCTCTTGTAATTGATAGTTATGCTCTTTTTGCTTGTGTTCCACAATATATTCATACTGAAGAATGATGTTGCCAAGTCTTGGCGTGATGAGTTGATAAAAATATTGACAGTAGGACAAGTCACTGAAGCCCAAAGAGAATCACGCATTTGGTTTGATCATCATTTAGATTGGCAAAAGAAAAATCCGAACAAACGCATTAACATGGTTACACTGAGTATTAAATCCAAATGAATCACGTAAAGGGAATAACTAATTTAGGGTTGGAAAGAAATCAGCAATATATGAAGGAATGGTGCCAACTAATCGGCGTTTTTATGCTCAATTTTGCGAATGTTGAGCTTGTTTCATACAAATATTTGAATAGCTTGGAAGAAACTGAAGAGGCTTTCCTTAAAAATACGAAGAAAATCTTATCAAAAAGAATTAAAAGGATTGAGGACCTGATCGTGGTCTTGGATTCTCCAAACAAGGTTGAGATAGTCGAGCTTTGGGGTAAGATCAGAGAGTTGGTAAAATCGCGAAATAAAATTGCACATAATCCTGTCTTGCCTGTTTGGAGGCCGGGCAGCGACCCAGAAAATTCGTCACCTGATTTCATTGGCATACCTGATATTAAGGAAATTTCGAAAGAATCAAAAATTACGGATTCAATATCGTTGAAGGACTTAGGGCTGTTAAACGATGAAATCGTAAAAGTTGCTGGTAGACTATACGAATTGAGCAATAAATTACAGAATGCCTAAAAATTGTATTAAAGCGACAGCTAAAGGCTACACCTTATGTCTACCAACATAATTTTAGATATTTTTAACGAATACATATTAAGGTTCCAGACCCAACTCAATTAAAAATTGATAGACGATCTACTAGACGCTTGCTATAAAAATTAGATGCCATTAGACGAAATAACGTCTATTAAACGAAATCGTCCATCCACTCCAACCCATTGATAATCTAATCAAACCAGCATATTGAAGACAATTGGATATGGAAGCGCACTTAGTTTGGGAGCAGGAAGTCGGACCCGCCACAAAGCCGGCGGGTAAAGAAGTTTGAAGCTGACGAGTCAAGTTGGGCTATTTGTTGAAACTATATCTGCAAATCATTTGCATAATCAAAGCTAATTATATCTCCTACTTTTGTTTCATTATACCCTCTTTCATTATGTGAAAATTCTCGTATTTGGGTAGCATTTAAACTTTGAAAAAATTTCTTTACCAAAAGCAACACCTCTAACTCGTTATCAGAAAATACTGATAAATCGGGTTCAACCTCAGAAAAAAATTTTTCCCCAAGATATTCTCCGTAGTCAATTTCTTCAACACGTATGGCTTTTTCGTCGTGTATAAGGGTGGCAAAATAATGTTCATAATTATCCGGAACAGGCCCATGATGAGCATGAGCATACTTAGCGCCGGATATTGAGATGGCATAATCTTTAAAGCACTTAAAATCTGCATAAAAAATAAGTTTGCACAGTTTAGATTTTAAAACACCGTCTTTAGCAAAAAAGACTATCATTTGGAAAAGCTTATTGAGATCAAGTTTTTTATATCCATTCTCAACGGAAGGCTCATATTTTCCAAAACGTTCTGAAAGAATGTTTGGAAATGAACATATTTCTTCTACTGCGGCCGATAACTCATTTAGAAGTCGTTTCCTTTTATTCTCCGGCAAAAAGCTTCCATTTTTATTTATTAGTTTATGTAAATTTTCCGGATTTTTAAGGAGTTGTAAAACTCTGTCATGTGCATGATCTTGAAGCGCACCGTTTTCATAGCGACTAAGTGTAGCTCCTCCCCACCCAATCAGCTTGCTGAACTCTTTTTGAGTAAGCCCATAAAGCTTACGCATTTCACTAATCTCTTCCGGTTGAATCATCCCATGTTTGTGCCTATATTCTCGATAAGCCTTATCTAATGGATCGTCTTTTGATCCGGGGTCTTCAAATTCTTCTCCACATTCCGTACATTTATAATATTCAACTTCAACTTTTATTAAATCTCCTCTAACATTTAGTTCTTCAGTGGTAATTATATGCTCTAATTCCGAA
>Ga0210062_1000288_pt1 | contig 15502 bp, 11 predicted proteins | sample Muzzi_CordA_D2_FD_185528 | JGI IMG/M metagenome (GOLD analysis project Ga0210062, IMG submission 185528) | Wetland microbial communities from San Francisco Bay, California, USA, that impact long-term carbon sequestration - Muzzi_CordA_D2 (SPAdes) | ecosystem: Environmental > Aquatic > Marine >...
CGGGCCGTCGGTCTTTTCCTTGATCAGCCACAGGAAGCCGCCGGTCACCGCGAACACGATGGCCACGCCCCAGAAGGCCGTCAGCAACTCGGCCCTGACCGCGGCGACCATGGCGATGACAAAGGCGCCGAACGCAATTGTCACCAGCCATCCCTGCCAGGTGGAAGGGACGTTGCCGTAGCCGTAGCTCCTGGGCTTGAACCAGTATTGCGTCATGGCCGTCAGCCCACGCTGCCTTCCAGTGAGATCGAGATCAGCTTCTGCGCCTCGACCGCGAACTCCATGGGCAGTTGCTGCAGCACGTCCTTGACGAAGCCGTTCACCACCAGCGCGGTAGCCTCTTCCGCCGACATGCCGCGGCTCTCGCAGTAGAACAGCATGTCCTCGGAAATTTTCGAGGTGGTGGCCTCGTGCTCGAACACGGCCGAGGAATTCTTGGCTTCGATATAGGGCACGGTGTGGGCGCCGCACTTGTTGCCGATCAGCAGCGAGTCGCAATTGGTGAAGTTGCGCGCGTTTGTTGCCTTGCGGTGCGCTGACACCAGGCCGCGATAGGTGTTGTTCGACTTGCCGGCCGAGATGCCCTTGGAAATGATGCGGCTCACGGTGTTCTTGCCGAGATGCAGCATCTTGGTGCCGCTGTCGACCTGTTGATGGCCATTGGAGATGGCGATCGAATAGAATTCGCCGCGTGAATTGTCGCCGCGCAGGATGCAGCTCGGGTATTTCCAGGTGATGGCCGAGCCGGTCTCGACCTGGGTCCAGGAAATCTTCGAATTCTTGCCGCGGCAGTCGCCGCGCTTGGTGACGAAGTTGAAAATTCCGCCTTTGCCGTTGGCGTCGCCCGGATACCAGTTCTGCACCGTCGAATATTTGATCTCGGCGTCGTCGAGGGTGACCAGCTCGACCACCGCGGCATGCAGCTGGTTCTCGTCGCGCATCGGCGCGGTACAGCCTTCGAGATAGCTCACATAGGCGCCCTTGTCGGCGATGATCAGCGTGCGCTCGAACTGGCCAGTGTTCTGCTCGTTGATGCGGAAATAGGTGGACAGCTCCATCGGGCAGCGCACGCCCTCCGGCACATAGACGAAGGAGCCGTCGGAGAACACCGCCGAATTGAGCGTGGCAAAAAAATTGTCGGAAGTCGGCACCACGGAGCCGAGATATTTCTTCACCAGCTCGGGATGCTCGCGGATCGCTTCCGAGATCGGCATGAAGATCACGCCGGCCTTCTTCAGCTCTTCCTTGAAAGTGGTAGCAACCGAAACGGAATCGAATACGGCGTCGACCGCGACCCGGCTTCTGCCGGTTTCGCCGCCGGTCATATCGTCGTCGAGGGTCGAAGGCTCGCCCTGCTTGCGCACGCCGGCGAGGAGTTCCTGCTCCTTCAGCGGAATGCCGAGCTTCTCATAGGTGCGCAGGATTTCGGGATCGACTTCATCCAGCGACTTCGGCGCTGTGAACGCCTTGGGCGCCGAATAGTAATAGATGTCCTGGTAGTCGATCTTGGGATAACTGACGCGCGCCCAGCTCGGCTCGCGCATGGTCAGCCAGCGCTTATAGGCTTCCAGCCGCCAGGCCAGCATCCACTCCGGCTCGTTCTTCTTGGCCGAGATGAAACGGATCGTATCTTCCGACAGGCCCTTGGGGGCCTTTTCGGATTCGATGTCGGTGACGAACCCGTATTTGTATTGATCGACGTCGATGAGGCGGACCTGATCGACGGTCTCTTGGACGGCCGGCATTCTTCCCTCCGCTCACGGTTGCAAGGACCGCGGGTTGGATGTGTCGGTTATGGTGGCTTCGCGCTGTTTGTGGTGCGCTCGTTCCCTGTTCGATTGATTGCGATGTTCGCGCTCCAGCCGCTCAGGCGGCGAGCTCGCGTCTCTCCTTAATTAAGGACTGCGCAAGCATAATCCAAGTTCCCAGCAGGCGTTCCACCTCGGCCTCGGTGGTGCTCCAGCCCAGGCTCAGACGCAACGCCGCGCGCGTCAGGTCGGGTTCCACGCCCATGGCAGCCAGCACCTGCGAGGGCTGCACCTTGCCGGACGAGCAGGCAGCGCCGGATGATACCGCTATACCGTTGAGATCGAAAGCGATTATCGCGGTCTCTGCCTTCAATCCGGGAACCGCAAACAGCGTGGTGTTGGGCAGGCGCTCGGCCTCAGTTCCGAAAATCACCGTATCGGGCGTTGCCGCCCTGATACCGGCCTCCAGGCGCGCGCGCAGCCGCGCCATGCGGGGCGCCTCCTGCTGCCTCGCGACTTCGGCAGCCGCGGCGGCGGCGCCGAATCCGGCGATGGCCGCCACATTTTCAGTGCCGGCGCGCAAGCCGCGCTCCTGACCGCCGCCCTTGATCAGCGGGTCCGCGATGTGGATCTCGCCGCGGCGCACCAGCGCGCCGACCCCCTGCGGGCCGCCGAGTTTGTGGGCGGAAAGGCTCAGCAGATCGGCCTGCAGATCGTCGATGCGGCATTCGATGCGGCCGGCACCCTGTACCGCGTCCACGTGAAGCAGTCCGCCCGCGCCATGGACGATCTCGGCGATGGCCGGAATCGGCTGAATCACGCCAGTCTCATTGTTGGCGAGCATGACTGAAACAAGCGGATGCTCGGCCCCGGCAATCGCCCTTCTGAGCGCATCAAGATCGACCACGCCCGCCGCGGTGACCGGCAGTTCCGCCACCCGGTCGGTCGAAAAACGCCCGCCACAGCGCACCGAGGGGTGTTCAATCGCGGAGACAAAAAGCCGGTCTCGCCCGCCCTTGGGCCCCGCCTGCAAGGCCGGCGTCAGCGCCAGCATGTTGGCCTCGGTCGCCCCGCTGGTGAAGGTGACGTTCTGCGGCTCGCCCCCGACCAGGAACGCCACCTGGGCCCGCGCGTCCTCGACCAGACGGCGGGCGGCGCGGCCCTCGGCGTAGACCGAAGACGCATTGCCGGTCCGGCCCAGCGCCTCGATAAGCGCCGCGCGCGCCTCCGGCCGCAGCGGGGTGGTGGCATTCCAGTCGAAATAGTGACGCTCGGTCATGAATTCTCTGGTAGTTTGTTACCGTCCGGCCCCAGGTGCCGCAAAAAGCTTGCTTTTCGCCCCGGGGGTCGTGGTAGAAGCCCGCGTTCGCAAAAATCGAGCTTATAGCCTGTGTTGCGCGTCTGCACAGCCGAAATCATATAATTAGAACAATTCCAAACTTGTGCCTGAGACCCAGTATCTCTCGGGTGCGCAGCCAACCCCGAGGCCGCGGCAAGCCGCGGCGGCAACCCGGTTCGAGGTCGATCGCAATGCCCGAAGTCATCTTTACCGGCCCCGCCGGACGCATCGAGGGGCGGTACCACCCGGCGCGGCAGAAGAACGCGCCCATCGCCATCGTCCTGCACCCGCACCCGCAGTTCGGCGGCACGATGAATCACCCGATCATCTACCAGCTCTACTACGCCTTCGTGCACCGGGGCTTTTCCGCGCTGCGCTTCAATTTCCGCGGCGTCGGCCGCAGCCAGGGCGCGTTCGATCACGGCCAGGGCGAGCTGTCCGACGCCGCCGCCGCGCTGGACTGGGCGCAGACCATCAATCCGGAAGCCAAGAGCTGCTGGATCGCCGGCTTCTCGTTCGGCGCCTGGATCGGCATGCAGCTCCTGATGCGCCGCCCGGAGATCGAGGGCTTCATCTCGATCTGCCCGCCGGCCAATCTCTACGACTTCTCCTTCCTCGCCCCCTGCCCGTCCTCGGGCCTCATCATCCATGGCGACAAGGACGCGGTGGTGCCGCACAAGGACGTCACCACGCTGGTGGAAAAGCTGAAGACGCAGAAGGGCATCGTCATCGAGCAAAAGGTGGTGCAGGGCGCCAACCATTTCTTCGACGGCAAGGTGGAGACCCTGCTCACCTCGATCAGCGCCTATCTCGACAAGCGGCTGAAGGTCGAGCGCAAGCCGAGCGCGGCGTAAACCGCCGCCGGCGGCGCCGCGCCTCCGTTACAAGGTTTTCTGCTTAGCCCCGCATTCCTTGCAGGTGAATTCGACCCGCGACTGGCCGGGCGGCGCCGAGACGCGATTGGGCGCGCCGCATTTCCCGCACTTGGTCTCGATCCTGGTCTGCCCCTGCTTGATGGTGATGGCTTTTTTTTCCATCGCCTCCCGGATCAAGCGTTCGGTCTCCTCGCGCATTGCCTGCTTCGACATGTGACTTCCGACTCCTGCCTTAGCCAAATTTGCGGACCGCCAGCACGGCGTTGAGTCCACCAAACGCAAATGAGTTCGATAACGCGGCGTCGATGGCCAGCGCACGCGCCGCGTTGGGCACATAATCGAGATCGCAGGCCGGGTCGGGCCCGAGATAGCCGATGGTCGGCGGCACCCTGCCCTCGCGCAGCGCCATCACCGTCGCCACCAGCTCGAGCGCACCGGCAGCGCCCAGCGCGTGGCCAACCATCGACTTTGTCGACGATATCGCCAGCTTGCCGGCGTGGGCGCCGAACACCTGGTGCAGCGCCTGCGTCTCGGTCTCGTCGTTCGCCGCGGTGCCGGTGCCGTGCGCGTTGACGTACTGAATATCCTGTGGCGCAAGCTGCGCATCGGCGAGCGCATCGTCCATGGCGCGCGCCATGCCGTCCCGGTCCGGCGCGGTCAAATCTCCGGCGTCGGCACCCATGCCGAAGCCGACAACCTCGCCCAGAATGGCGGCGCCCCGTGCGCGTGCGCGTTCAAGTGGCTCCAACACCATCATCGCGGCGCCTTCGCCGAGCACCAGGCCCTTGCGATCTCTGGAGAACGGACGGCAGACATCCGGCGCCATCACACGCATCGCCTCCCAGCCACGCACGCCGCCATAGGTGATGCTGGCTTCCGTACCCCCGGTCACCGCGCATTCCACCTGACCCGCGCGCACCATCTGGAATGCGAGACCGATGGCATGGGTAGCCGAAGCACAGGCGCTGGCGACCACAAAGGCCGGCCCGCGAATTCCACATTGCATGGAAATCTGGCTGGCCGAAGCGTTGACCATCAACTTGGGAACGGTGAGCGGGAAGACGCGCGTCTTGTTCTCGCGGTAAAGCCGGTAAAAGCTGTCGTCCGTGGTCAATTGGCCGCCAGCGCCGGAGCCGACGATGGCGGCGGTCTTCAACGACAATGCCTCATCGATCGTAATCCCCGCGTGCGCGATCGCCTCGCGCGCGGCCACCACCGCGAACTGGGAAATGCGGTCAAGCGTCGAAATCTGCCGGTCATCGAAGTGCTGCAGGGGGTCGAAATCCTTGACCTCGGCGGCCACCTTCTGGGTCAACTCGTCGGCCATCCGGACCGTGATCGGACCGAGTCCGCTGACGCCATTGATGAGGCTCCGCCAGTAGTCAGCGGCCGTGTGGCCGATCGGCGAGACGACTCCGAGGCCGGTGACGACGACGCGGTGCACGCCACTCACGACTTCTTGTCGACCAATTGCTGGATGGCGGAGACGACTTCGCCGACAGTGTTGAATTCGGTGCGCGGGTTATTGGCGTTGTAGGGAATCTGGATATCGAACTTCTCTTCCAGATCGAAAATCATTTCGACGGCGTCGAGCGACTCCAAGCCGAGGTCCTCCAGCCGGTCGCCCGGTTCGATATTCGGTTTTTCCACGCGCGCCTTTTTGGCAATGATCGCGATCACGTCGCCCGCCACGTCCGTCATATTTCGTCAGCCCCTGTTATTTCCGTGTCGATTCTTCGAGCGCCGCCAAACGCGAACTGATGTCATCGACCCTTGCATGCAGTTTTTTCTGCCGCATCAGATATTGGAAGTTTTCCAGCGAGCGCGCATGCGGGAGCGCCGGATAGCCCGATACAAATGTTCCCGCCTCCACGTTGCTGGCCACGCCGGAACCCGCGGCAACTACCGCGGCTTCGCCGATCTTGACGTGATCGCCAATGCCGACACCGCCGGCCAGGCGAACCCGGTCGCCGATGATCACACTCCCCGAAATGCCCACCATTCCGGCCACGATGCAACTGTCGCCAATGGCGACATTGTGGCCGATATGAACGTGGTTGTCGATTTTGGTGCCGGAGCCGATTCGTGTTGACTCCAAGGTAGAACGATCGACGGTCGTGCAGGCACCGATTTCCACGTCGTCGCCGATTTCCACACTGCCAAGCGAATGTACGCGCGTGACTGTGACCCCCGGCACGAAGGTCTGCGGCGAATTCAGGTCGGGCGCGTACGAAAATCCGTCCGAGCCGATCACCACATTGGCGTGGATGATCACCCGTTCGCCCACCGTCACCCGGTCGCCAATGCGCACGCCCGGATGGATGAGCCCGCGGCCGCCGATCGTCACGTCGGCACCGATGCTGACATGCGACAGGACCACGGTTCCATCGCCGATGCGGCTGCGCGGGCCCACCACCGCACAAGGGCCGATGCTGATCTCCGCGCCGAGGACTGCGTCGGGCGCAATCACCGCGGTTGGGTGAATACCGGGCGCATGCGCCGGGCCGGGATCGAACACCGCGGTCAGCCTGGCCAGAGCCATGCGCGGCTCATCGACGGTGATCACCGCCTTGAGGGTGCCTGCCGGCGCCGGATACTTCGCCGTCACCACGGCAGCCACCGCCTTGCTGCCGGGCAGCGCCGCGGCCGCCGCGCCGCTCATGGCCAGCGCCAGATCGGACGAGCGTTCGGCCCGGCTGGGATGTGCCAGGCGCTCGATCTCGATTGCACCGTCGCCTTCGAGCCGGCCTGAGAGCGCTTGCGCGATATCTTTGGTCAGCATGAATCTGCTTGCGATTGCCGATAGTTGGCCCCTCAACCGGGGCGCGGGACATTACAACAGGCCGCAAAGCGTGCGCCAGAGGGGGCCGGGGGTCAACCGCATGGCGCGGCCAGCATTCCCGCCCGCCGTCAGCTGCGCCACGCCGATGGTGGCGGTAAAGAGTGCGGCAGGCCGGACGTCGCACGCACCGCCGGATGGGCGAACGCCTGCGCCTTCGACGCGGCGCCAAACAGCCGGCGTGGTCAGCGGTTTCCTCCTGCACCAGCCCTTTCGCCGCCTCGTCATCGTCACGGTCGGACGGCGCGCTTTTCGGGGTCGTGCGCGTTGAATCCGACGCCGGACCTGTTACACCACCGGCCACCAGGGCGCGAGCGGCGCCATCGAGAATTCAGCAATGGGCGCCTACAAATCGGATTTTCTTAATATCCTGGCCGAGCGCGGCTTCATCCACCAGATTTCGGAGCCGGAGGCCCTCGACGCGCGCGCCGCGGCCGGCCCGATCACGGGCTATATCGGCTTCGACTGCACGGCGGCCTCGCTGCACGTCGGCTCGCTGCTGCCGATCATGATGCTGTACTGGATGCAGCAGACCGGTCACCGGCCGATCGCGCTCATGGGTGGCGGCACCACCCGCGTCGGCGACCCCTCGGGCAAGGACGAAAGCCGGCGCATCCTCACCGACGAACAGATCGGCGAGAACCTCAAAGGCATTCGCGCGGTATTCGCCAAATTCCTCAAGTTCGAGGAGCACGGCGGCAGCGCCGTCATGGCCAACAACGCCGACTGGCTGAACACGCTCAACTACATCGACTTCCTGCGCGACGTCGGCCGCCACTTCTCCGTGAACAGAATGCTGTCGTTCGATTCGGTGAAGCTGCGGCTCGACCGCCAGCAGGAACTGTCGTTCCTCGAATTCAACTACATGGTGCTGCAGGCCTACGACTTCGTCGAACTGCACAAGCGCACCGGCTGCATTTTGCAGATGGGCGGCTCCGACCAGTGGGGCAACATCGTTTCCGGCATCGACCTCGGCCGCCGCATGGCGAACGCGCAACTGTTCGCGCTCACCGCGCCGCTGATCACCACGTCCTCCGGCGCCAAGATGGGCAAGACCGCCGCCGGCGCGGTGTGGCTCAATGCCGATCTCGTCTCGCCTTATGACTACTGGCAGTACTGGCGCAACACCGAGGACGGCGACGTCACCCGCTTCCTCAAGCTGTTCACCACGCTGCCGCTCGCCGAGATCGCCAGGCTCGGCGCACTGAAGGGCGCCGAGCTGAACGAGGCCAAGAAGGTGCTCGGCACCGAAGCCACCGCGCTGGTACACGGGCGCGACGCCGCCGAACAGGCCGCCGACACCGCGCGCCGCACTTTCGAGGAAGGTACAATTGATGCTGCGCTAGAAACCGCCAAGGTTCCGCGCGAAAGACTTGAGGAAGGCCTAAGTGTACTCGAAGCGTATGTACTGGCATACGAATCGATGTCGAAAGGCGAAGCGCGTCGTTTAATTAAAAATGGCGGCTTGCGGGTCAACGACACCACCGTCACCGACGACAAGATGACGCTTTCAGCGAAGGACCTGACGCCGGAAGGCGTGATCAAGCTTTCGCTCGGCCGCAAGCGCCACGTGCTGCTGCGGCCGATGTGAAACGCCTCGCGCTTATCGCGACGGCGGCGTGAACTTCGGGTCGAAAGTCCCCGGCGAGGGGATGAACTTGCGCAGCAGGCCGGGCGCGATGGCGCTCACCGGGTTGACCGTGATGCGCGGTGAACTGGGCGGGCCGCGCGCCTCGTAAGTGATGCCGAGCAGACCCTCGTTGCTGCCGCCGCCGAGGAACAGGCCAACGATGGGGATCTGCCCGAACATGTTGTTGAGGCCGTAGAGGGGTACGAAGGTGCCGCGCAGGTGCACCTCGTTCCTGACGTAGTCGATCTGCCCTTCGATGGTCGCGCCCACCAGCGGCCCGCGCACGACGCCGTCGCGCACCGCCATCTTGCCGGGGAAGCGCGTGAAGTCGGCGTGCATCTCGGAAAAATCCACGCTCCCGCGCGGATTGGCAGGCGTGGTCGCGACCACGCGATTGAGCGCCGGCTCGCCGCGCACGGCAAAACCACTGATGTAGAGATGGCCGATTTGCGGCGTCTGATCCTCGGTCGGCGGATCCATCGCCACCCACAACTGCCCGCCGTACATGCGCGGGTACATGTCGGTAAAGCGGAACAAGGCGCCGGCGTCGTCAGTCTCGAAATAAATGACCTGGTGATTGTCGCGTGCGCGCAGGCGCATGTCGCCGATCAGCGGCGTGTCGCGGCCGACCTTGGCGTTCATCGCAAAGCTGCGGATATGCCCCTTGCGGCGGGACAGCTTGAGATTGAGGCCGCGCAGCGTTTCTCCGTTATGGCCCGCTACGGCGCCGATCTTGATGTCGAGGTCAAGGTCGTCCTGCTTGCGCTTGGCCTCGGGGACGTGGCCGGCGAGCGACGATTTGACGAAGTTGCGGCCATCGTAGACTTCGCCGCGCATTATCACGCGCAGCGCGCCGTCACTGCCGCGTTCCGCCTTGAGTGTGGCCTTGTCGCCGTCAGACAGGGCGAAGACAGGAAAATCCGCAGACAGCACCTCGCCCGAATTGGCGACTTCGATGGCGCCCTTCACCGTTGCCCCCGAACCATCGACGGCAAGGTCATCGAACCGAACCGACTTCTCGCCGCTGAGTACGGTGGCGGTGGCGTGCGCCGGCTTGCCCGCCGCCTTCTGCCAGCCCGGCAGCAAATCGTCGATCTTCACCGGCGTGAGATCGGCGTCCAGGCTCATCGGGTTGTCCTTTGCCGGACCGCCGACCTTGGTGACAATCTTGACCGGGAGCGCGCCGGTAACGGCGTCGCCAAAATCAATGCCGAGCCGGCGGCGCGCGCGCGCGTCGAGCGCGGCCTGCAAATGCAGGTCGGCAGCAGCGTCCTTCCTGTGCCTGGCCAATTCGATCGACGCCGGCATGCCGTCAATCTTGACGTTGCCCTTGACCTGGTAGCCGTCATTCGTCGCGGTGACGCGCAACGCAGAGGCCTCCAGCTTCTTGCCCATCATCATGTTGTCGGCGGCGAAGCTCGAAAGATCGGCGGTGATCGCATACTTCACCGCGTCATCCGGCAGCACGCGCTGTAACGGCAGATTGACGGCCACCTGGGCGGCGACGGTGCCGCGGCTGGCGTCGGGATCGATGGACAACAGCGCGGCGCCGTCACGCAAGGCGCCGCTGGCCAGGAGCGCCGCCGCCGACGACACGCTGCCGTCGATGCGGAAACGCACGCTCGCCGGCGCCGGCTTGAGATGGGTGTCGGGCACCTCGAACAGTCCGTTGGCGATGTTGAGCTTGCGCCCCGGCGCCACCGGCACGGTGCCGCGGCCGAGATTGACCGTGGCCCTGCGCCCACTGACGTGCACGGTCAGGTCAGCGTCGCGGATCGCCGGCAGACTTTCGAACGTGCGTACCGTCGTACCGCTGGTTTCCACGTCGATCGAGAGGCCATCCTCGGGCAGCGGCGGCCCGTCGGCGTCGAAGGTCGACATCGGCGCGTTGCCGGCCACCACCACGCGCTCGACCACGCCGTCGCTGACGTGGGTCTCGACCCAGTCGCGCACATGGACCGCGACGGTCACCGGCCAGACCCGCTTCAACACCGACATCGGCATGCGGGTGCCGGCGATGCCAAAGGCCAGATGCGGGTCGGAGATGGAATAATCGAGGCTGCCGGTGATGGCGAGGCCGAGATTGTAGGCCGCGCGCGTATCGATGCGGCTGAGGTCGCCCTGCTCGACGTCGATGCGCTTGTTCACGGTATCGAGGCGGGCGCGTACGTTCACCCGGTTGAAGGCGAAGCGTTGATTGCCCGTCTTGTCGGGCGACGCCAGGATGATGGGATCGATGACCGCGTCGCTGCGCGTGACATTGACGGTCCACACGCCGTCATCGGTGCTCGGCGACTGCGCCACCGCACGCATGGTGAACTGGTTGCCGCCGCAGCGTAGCTGGAACGGCACCACCAAAACGCGCCGGCGGGCATCCCAGGTAAAACGGAGATCGGCGCCGTCGACGGCAATGCGGATCGGCTTGCCGCCCTCGTTGTCGGTGACGCTGCCGCTGCCGGCGACCAGTTGGCCCTGCAAGACATTCGGCGTGCCGTCGGCGGCGATCTCGGCGCGGATGCTGGCCGAGAGCGGAATATCGGCGTCGATACCGCCTTCGTCGACGCGCATCGCCAGCAGCAGGTCGCGCACCGAGACATGCCGTGCCTCGATGCCGACCGCCCGAACGCCGGCGCCGAGCGGGCGCATGGCCGCGCTCAGGGCCCAGGGGCGGCTTGCATTGTCTGACTCCAGGCGGAAGACCACTCCGCCCTGCGGAGGCCGCCCCAGGCTGGCATTGATGTGGTCGAAGGTCCACTGCTTGCCATTGCGCCGGTCATCGACGGTCAGATTGCCGTTCCTGAGACCCAGTTCGCGCAGATCGTGACCATCGAGGCCGGTGGCGCCGAGACCGTCGATCCAGCCGAGCAGGCCGGCGAGATCCTCCAGTCCCGGCCGGAGCGGTTCCTTCGCGGCGTTGGCGGGCGCGGTCGCCCCGGCCGCCGGCCCGGCTTGCGCCGGCGCCAGCTTGGGCGAGGCGGTCGCGATCGGCCGGTTGTTGGCGCCGGCAAACACGGTAACGCGGCCATCGGTCTCGATGCGCACCGCCATCTCGGCGCCGACCAGATTGAGGCTCTCCGCACGCAGGTCGCCGCCGAGCAGGGCCATGGCCGACAGACCGACTTCCGCCTTCGGCGCCTTTGCCACCACGGTGCCGTCAGCATCACGCACGACGATATCGCGCAGGCGCACGGAGGTGCGGCCCTTCTCGTCACGCTCGAGCTGCGTGCCACCGACGGCGACGGTCCGGTTGCCGCCGAAATTCTCCTGGATCGCCGCCTTCAGCCAGGGCGTTGCCAGGTCGAGCTCGATCGGACCCTGCGACAGACGCCACCACAGGCCGAGCACCGCGACGACCGCGATTGCCAGGCTGAGCGTCGACGCCCAGAACATCCGATACACCCAGCGTCGGTGCACCAGCCGCATCAGGCCGCGGCGCAGGCTGCTCCATTGCCGCCGGCGGACCGGGACGTGCTCGGAATGCTGGTGATGCGAGTGCTTGTGCTGCTCGGGATGGTGATGCCTGGCCCGTTCCGGATGGGAATGCTTGGGCTGTTCGGGATGCTGAGAATGATGCGGCTTTTGCTGCGCGTGGTCGCGATGATGATGCGGCGCTGCCCGATGGCCCTTGCCCGACCCCTTGGAGCCTGCGTGCCTGGATTTGTGGTCGCTGCCCGTCATGCCCTAAGCGGCACCCTTGGTCCGGCGCATCCTGCGCCCCATCGCACGTTCCTCGCCGCCCGGCGGGCGCCGCTGCGGTGCGGCCCATTCGCATTGTGTGGAGCCCGTTGCGCCCGCCCGGCGCAACTGGCATGGGCGACATTGACGGGCGGAAAGCGACGAAAGGAAGGCATATGGCGCGCGAGCTTGCTGCAGGTGCGAAAGCCCCCGCCTTCACCCTGCCCCGCGACGGCGGCGGCCCGGTTTCGCTCAAGGACTTCAAGGGCCGCCATCTCGTCCTCTATTTCTACCCCAAGGCCGACACTCCCGGCTGCACCCGGGAAGCCATCGATTTCTCCCGACTTCGCCCGGCCTTCACCCGGGCGGGAACCGAAATCCTCGGCGTTTCCGCCGACCCGGTGGCCGCGCAGGACAAGTTCAAGACCAAGCATAAGCTAAAAATCGCCCTCGGCTCCGACGAGGACAAGACGATGCTGCAAGCCTATGGCGCCTGGGGCGAGAAATCGATGTACGGGCGCAGGTTCATGGGGGTTATCCGCAAAACCTTCCTGATCGACGCCAGCGGCCGCATTGCCAGGGTGTGGTCCAAGGTCACTGTCGCGGGCCATGCCGAGGAAGTGCTCGCCGCCGCCCGCGACCTCTAATGTCCTGCCTTCACAGTAGAAATCCCGACGGACTTACCGGTTTCTTAACTATATACGACTGATATCGCCCCTGCTGGTTCCGCGGCGCGACCGCCGCCGCCCCGGCGGGAGTCCCGATGTCGCATTCGTACCAGTCCGCTCTGTCAACTGCCGAACATGCCGGTCGCCATTCCCACCGGCGCGCGCATTCGGCCGCTGCGGTGTCCCGCCACCTCACCCGCGCTCACGCTGACGATTACACGCTTACTCATGGCGGCCGCCAGGTGCGTATCGGGCCGGTCGCCTTCTGGACCGTGGTCGGCACGCTGGTCATCATGGCTGTCTGGTCAATCGCCACCGGCAGCTATTTCGCCTTTCGCGACGACGTACTGACCCGGCTGATCGGCCGCCAGGCCAATATGCAGATCGCCTACGAGGACCGCATCGCCGAATTACGCGCCGAGGTCGACCGCATCACCAGCCGCCAGTTGCTCGACCAGGAGCAATTCGAGCAGAAACTCAATGCCCTGCTCAAGCGGCAAGCGGCTTTGGAGCAGCGCACACTGACCTTGGGCGACGACCTCCTGTCCACCGGCTCGGTCCGGCATCCGCGCAAAGCGCCGGCAGAGGCCAAGGCCGACACGCCCGTCAAGCCCTCACCGATCAACGACACCGTGATCTTCGTGCCACCGCCCGACCGCGAGGCGCGGCTGCAGTCGCGCGAGCCGGCCAGCGCGACACACATCGCCGCCGGTAGCAACAAGAGCGGGCTCAATAGCGTGCTGGCGCGCGTGGCCTATTCGCTCGACAGCGTCGAGCGCCGGCAGACTGCCCTGCTTACCGACCTCGAGCAGCATTTCGACAGCAAGGCGCGCCACATCCGCAACGTGCTCGACGATCTCGGCGTCAGGGCCGCGGCGTCGCATGCGGCAGTCGGCGGTCCGTTCGTGCCGGCCAAGCCGCCGAGCGTGGGAGCGAGTGCCTTCGAGCGCCAGCTCTACCGCATCAATCTCGCCCGCGCCCAGATCAGCCGCTACAGCCGTGCGCTGGCCATCGTGCCGGTGCGCAAGCCTGTGAGTGGCCCGGTCGACATGAGTTCGCCGTTCGGCGTGCGCACCGATCCGTTCAACGGCCGCGCGGCCATGCATACCGGCATCGACCTGCGCGGCGACAAGGGCGAACCGGTGCATGCCACCGCCAACGGCAAGGTCACCCACGCCGGCTGGGATGGTGGCTACGGCAAGATGATCGAGATCGATCACGGCAACGGCCTCGCCACCCGCTACGGCCATTTGTCGAAAATCGACGTCAAGGTCGGGCAGATCGTACGCATCGGCCAGACGCTGGGATTGATCGGTTCGACCGGGCGCTCCACCGGCCCGCATCTGCATTACGAGACGCGCATCGGCCACCAGGCGGTCAATCCGCAGAAGTTCCTGCGCGCGGGCATTCGCATCGGGCGGCTGTAAGCGCCGCCACGCCGGGCGGCCGCCATCCACCCCCGCCCTGCGGAATTTGTCGGCGGCCAAAACTCTGCTAACTGGCGCTGTATCATGCGGACTGGGCCACGCCATCCCCGGCTCGGCGCGGCCGGCTTTCACCTCGCACTGCCGCTGCTCGACCGCTTCTACCGGAGCCGGCGCATCTACCGCGCCGGCAGCGCCTTCGCCCGCGCACACCTGGACGCGATCGGGCATAAGGTCGCGCGCGGCGAGACCGTCTATCTGGCGGGCGTGTCGGCGGCCGGCATTCACAATACCGGCGTCGCGCTGGTCGAAGTCACGCGCGCCGGCGGCCCGCGCCTCATCTACAACAACGAGGAGGAACGCTTCGCCGCGGTCAAGCACACCAACCAGTATCCGCAGCTTTCAATCGACGCCCTGCGCGCCGACATGGCGGCGGCCGGACTTGCGCCCGAGCGCATCGATGGCTGGTTCAGCGCCTGGGATTACGCGGCGCTCGGCGCCACGCTGATCCGCACCCTGCTGGAAGAAGCGCCGGCGAGCTTCAGCATGGCGCGCAGTGAAGGCACGCCGCTGTTCAACCTGCGTGACCTCGACCGCGGCACGCGGGCGAGCCGCCGCCTCGGCAGGCAACTGGGCCAAACCGAACCGGTCACGCTCATCACCACGCCGCATCACGACAACCACGCCTGGTTCTCCTTCGCCGCCTCACCGTTCGTCGGCAGCGAGACGCCGGTGATGGTGGCCGTGCTCGACGGCCTCGGCGATCTCGGCTCGATCTCGCTCTATGTCTGCGAGCGCAACCGCATGCGCCAGGTCTACGGCAATGACAGTGTGTTCGACTCGCTCGGCATTTTCTATTCGGTGATCTCGTCGAGCCAGGGCGGCTGGACCTGGCTGTCCAGCGAAGGCCGCTACATGGGCGCCACCGCCTACGGCAACAGTGACCGCGGCACCAATCCCTATTACGCCGCGCTCAAGCCGATCCTTCAGCTGGCGCCGCAGGGCCGCGTGCTGCTCGACCGCGATCTGGCCAACTGGCCGCGCGATCTATTCCGCAAGCCCTACACCGCCGCGCTCACCCGCATCCTCGGCGAACCGGTCGCCCCCGAAAAGCTGTGGAATCCCGACGCGGTGCTGCGCATCGAGGAGATTCGGCACAGCGACAACACCCGGGAGCGCCTCGACAAGGCGGCGGCGACGCAGATGGTGTTCGAGGACGCGCTGTTTCACGTCATCGATCATTTCATCCGCTCGACCGGCAGCGAGAAACTGGTGCTGACCGGCGGCATCGGGCTCAACGCGCT
>Ga0210062_1000293_pt1 | contig 15429 bp, 10 predicted proteins | sample Muzzi_CordA_D2_FD_185528 | JGI IMG/M metagenome (GOLD analysis project Ga0210062, IMG submission 185528) | Wetland microbial communities from San Francisco Bay, California, USA, that impact long-term carbon sequestration - Muzzi_CordA_D2 (SPAdes) | ecosystem: Environmental > Aquatic > Marine >...
GCCGCCTGCACGTCCAGCACGCCCAGCACCTCCTCGCCCGCGATCAGCGGAATGGCCATCTCCGACCGCGTCTCCGGCAGCTTCGGGTTCGGCAGGTAGTCCGGCTCCTGTCGCACGTCATTGGCCACCACCTCGGCCCGGCTCCGCGCCGCCCGCGCTACCAAAGAAAGCTCCCGGCTCAGCGGGATGCTCCAGCCTTCGGCCACCATCTGTCGCCCAACCTCCCCCGCCCCGGCTGCCAGTTCCAACATCTCACCGGCCTGATCCAGTAAGTAGATATGGGCGTGGTACAATTCAAATCGTTCCTTGGTCAGGTCGGTCACCTCTTGCAGGAGTTCTGATTCATTTAGAGTTGTCGCTACCTTCGTACTCACCTCGGCCACGGTTTGTAATTCTGCCGCTTGCCTGGCTATCTTCTCGGTGGCCTCTTTCGTCTCCGTTATATCCTGATTTGCTCCTATAACCGTGGCCGTCTGACCTTGCTCATCCTTTTCTACCCTAAATCTAACCAGATGCGTCCGCATTTGGCCATCGGCACACACAATTTGGAAATCTCTCTCAAACTGAAAATTAGGGTCTGTCGTTTCTATCGCCTGCTGGAAACCCCCGGCCACATAGGGAACATCTTCCGGATACACAAATTTTCCGGCGAAAGCCTCAACCGGCATCCGGTACCCCCCTTCCTGTTCTACATCCGTGTGGAAGAGAGCATAGAGCTGGTCATTGAATAAAAAGGACTGCGTCGCTACATCGAACTCCCAGTAAGCCGCATTGGCTATATCCAGGGCGTCCGACAATCGGGCTTCATTCTGACGCAATGTCTCCTCTGCCTGCTTTTGTTCCGTAATATCGCGGGCAATGGTGGCAAAATAGTCAACTTCACTTTCCGGCGATTTTTGGGCAATCAATACCTGCAAAATCGGTATCTCCCGACCATCCCGGGACAAGAAGACATTTTCCCCACTCCAAAGGCCTTCCCGGACGGCCGTGGGTAGGGCCTTCTCAAGCATAAAAGGCAGTATGCGTTCGGGATGATACGCAGCTATGGGCAATGAGCTAATGTCTTCATCGATGCCTATGCCTATCATCTCTCGCCCGGCTTTGTTCACATACAGAGATTGGCCCTCTGCATCGACCATCCCCACAAAGTCACTCGTGGCCTCAAGGATTGTACTTAACCGGGCTCGCTCTTCTTCCGCTTGCCGCCGCTCGGTGATGTCCCGGCTGATCCCAATCAAACCTATCACCTCACCGCCAGCATCGTAGAAGGGGGTCTTCAGCGTATCCAGCAGCACCCGTCGCCCATCAGGATAGTCAACCCATTCTTCGTTGCTGCGAGCTTCCTTTTGAGCCATCATCAATTGGTCCTGCTCTCTGAAAAACTCGGCTACATCGGTCGGGAACAGAGCAAAATCAGTTTGGCCCGCCAATTCGCTTTCGGATCGACCCACAAATTCTGCAAAGGCCGTGTTACAGCCCAGATAGATCCCTTCCCGATCCTTGTAAAAGATCAAGTCGGGTACGGAGTCAATCAAGCTGTGCAACAGGGCCCGTTCACGTCGCAGGGTATCCTCAGCCTGCTTCCACTCGGTGACATCCTGGGCAATGCCCAGAAAACCGGTGATATTATCCTCCGCGTCCCGCAATGCGGTGACGGCCAGTAACACCGGGAAGCGACTGCCATCTTTTCGGATGTAGGTCCACTCGTGCTGGTTGGGTAAATTCTGGCGAGCTTTAGCCACAAAAACTTCAAAACCCGGTTCAAGCTCGATCCCCAACTCCTCGGAAAATACCCTGGCCCGCTCCCGTATTTCGCTTGGCACGTGCAAAATCGCCGGGGTTTCTTCGCCCACAACCTCATTAGCCGTGTAGCCTAACATTCGCTCTGCGGCCGGATTGAACATCGTAATGGTTCCATCTGGGGTGGTGGAAATAAGACCGTATTCTGCATTGTCCAAAATGGCTTGCTGGAGGGTTGTAACTTCCCGCAACGAATCTTCCGCTTCCCTCTGCGCGCTAATATCGCGATGTATCGCCAAAAAGCCGATAATGTTGCCGGCCTCGTCCAAAATGGGGTTATTGGTGCCCGCTACATGGACCAGCCGGCCGTCTTTGGCCTTATTGACAATTTCCCCGGACACGGTGCCGCCGTTCAGGAGTTCTTCCCAGAAATGTTGGTAAGCCTCCTGGGGTAACAAGCCTGACTTAATGATCCGGGGATTCTCGCCAACGGCTTCTTTCTGGCTGAAGCCGTAGATTTCTTCAAAGGCGGAGTTCACATAAGTAATCATGCCATCCACATCTGTTAAGAAAAAGGCGTCGGTTGACCTTTCAATACCCAACTTGAATTTAGCCAGATCATCTTCCGACTGTTTGCGCTCGGTGATGTCAAAAATAAGGCCCTGATAGTGGGTAATCCGGCCCGTGGCATCTCGCTTGATCTCAGTCCAATCGTCGGTCCAGCGAACTTCTCCATTTTTGGTGATAATTCGATACTCTTGTCGGAAACTATCAGGCCCGTTGACAGAATAGGCCGTCACTTCCTGGCCAACCCGCTCCAGATCATCGGGGTGAATGATAGAGGCATAAGGAGTCTGGCCGCTTAACAGTTCCTTTGGAGTGTAACCAAATTGGGTCACATTCTCAGAGACAAACTCAACCGGCCAGCCTTCAGTCGCCCGCCAACGGAATAGCACCACCGGACTGTTTTCAATGAACATCCCCGGCTGGGCCTGGGATAACGGGGTTATTTCGGCCGGCGCGTCGGACACCTGGAGTTCCGCTCCCCGCAAGGCAGCCAGAGCCCGCTCCAGCTTGTCAGCCTGCTCGAGCACAGCCTGCTCATCCGTTGCCAGCAACTGCTCTAAGGCGGCCACCTGAGTTTTCAGTTCTGTTACTTTCTGATTGATGCCGTTATCTGTCATCGCAGATTCCTCTGGTAAAATTGACCCAAAATCAGTCGTCACCGTTATTTATTCCCATTCACCTGTGGTTCGCTGCCGTTGGAACCGGATGATTCTGCCGGCGTTTGCGCCGTTGAGTGAGCCTGAACCGTATCTTTCTCTTTTTGCGATACGGTCGCCCCATTGTCCGAGCCATATTCAGAGGTATTTTCCAGCTCTGCTTCCGGTTCCAGATGGATAAAGGTGCGGGCGGGTCCTAAGACTCGAGCCAGTTCGCCGACAGCCACTTTCAACAACGTGTCCATATCCGAGGCGCGACGCAGCTTGTCGCTAACCTGGCCAATCAACCGCTCCCGGCTGGCCCGTTCGCGGGTTTCCTCAATCAGACGGAGGTTTTCAGCTGCCTGGGCTACCTGGTCGATGACGGCCTCGATCAAGGCCAGTTCACGCTCGGTCCAGGTTCGGTCGGGACCGACACCATGCAACTGCAGATCACCAACCTGCACATTTTGTAAGGCGATGGGTGCCACCAGGGCAGTCGGGGGATGGTCGTCATCTGCGCCTGATAATTCCCCGCCATCCAAGGTCACCACCGCCAATTCATTCCGGGCCAGGGCCTCTTGACGGGCCGCCGCAATCATAGTTTCAGGGAGCGGGTTCATCTCATCCAGGCTGTACTGAACCCGTCCCACCTTGTGGCCAGCCATCCGGCGAATGTCCCAGGCTTGCTCCACGTACCGTTCCTGAAGTTCGCGCGCTTCAGCTAGAGTAGTCTCGACCTCTTCAAATTGGCGGGCATTGCGAATTGCCACCGCCACCTGGTTGGCTAAAGAACGTAGTAAGCTGGCATCACCCTCATCAAGACCGCCAATGGCATCGTCTTGCACATCCAACACCCCCACAACCTGTCCTTCAAGAATAATTGGAACAGCCATTTCAGCGTAGGTGTCCGGCAAAAGCGGGTTGGGCAGCCAGTCGTCAGCTGCGCGCACATTATCTACCCGGACCACCTCCTGGGTTCGAGCCGCTCTGGCAACCAGGCTGGTGGGCGTATCCAGAGAAATACGGTGGCGATCCTCTTTCATTTTTGCCCCGGCCTCCCCGGCTCCCGCCGCGACAACCAGATTTTGGCGTTCGTTGTCAATGATATAGACGTGAGCGTGATAGTAACCAAACTGTTCTTTAACGCGATTAACCAACTCATCCAGCAATTGGTAAAAATCAAGAATTGCACTTAAGCGTTCGCTGAGACTGGCAATCATTTCAAGACGTTGTGTACGAGCAGACACCCGCTGTTCCAAACTACCGATCAGTCCCCGAAGCTGTTCGGTCATACTATTGAAAGCCGTAGCCAGAACCCCAATTTCGTCATCACCTTGCACCGGCACCGTTCGATCCAGTTCACCGGCGGCAATAGCCATAGCAGTGTCCGTTAACGTCCCAATGGGTCGTAAGGAGCGGTGAATTACCCAAAACAGCGAAATCGCCAGTACAATAAGGCCGGCAACGGTCACGGTCCAGGCCACTCGTTGAAATAAGCGCAATCCGCTCAATAATTCATCTGTCTGCTGTTGAACGATTACCCCCCACCCGTTATCCAGTTCACTTACGTAAGCTCGCCATTCCTGACCATCCCCATCGGTAAACGTCGTCAAGCCTTGTGTTCCCTGCCGAAGAGCAACAATGGGGGGCACGGCGCTAATATCCAGTAACTCTGCTGAGAATTCAGGATTGGGGTGAGCTATCACCCGATTGCCCGCATCCACCACGTAAGCAAAACCTGTTTCCCCAATTGTGCTGACCTGCACCCCTCTGGAAATGTCATCCAACTCACTTACTATGGATCCTACCCCAATGATTTGGCCATTTTTATCTCTGATTGGGGCGGCCAAATTTAAGGCGGGTTCACCGGTGGTCCGGCTGATCAAGCTCTGGAGGGTAACCGGAGCCCCCGTCATCGCCCCTTGATACCATAGCCGGTCGTTATAATCTTTATTCTCCTGATCATCATTGCGAGCCACGTTCATACCGTTTACATCAGTGGTTTGGACTAAAAACAGGTGGGGATAAGCGGCGTCAATTGCTTCCAGAATTGGTTTTTGTTGCTCAGCCTCCAAGCTGGTTATTTCAGGCAGGGTAACCAGCAGGTTCAATAATTGCGTGTTATAATCTAGCCAGGCTGACACATTGTCAGCCAGCCCCCGATTGATTGTCTGCAGTTCGTTATCGGCGCGTTCCTCAAGCAGGCTTCCGCCCCGATTGCTGACAAAAATGACGATTACAGCCAGAATCGGCAAGGAGACGGCCAAAACAAAAGCGATCAAACGGAGTTGTAACTTGTTCTTCCTTTGAAACTTGAGTGAGTCCTGTTGCCGGCCAACATCGCTCTGATTATTAAGGGGCATATCTTCTTGGAATTGAGTTGTCATTGCTTATCTCTCACTTCTGGTCACCGTGTAGGCTAGCAAATTTAAGACTCGCTCAGGTCAATTTTACGATCAGGATCGATACCCATTTCCAGGACCGTGTACGGTACGCCTAACCGTTGGCCAAGTTCCCGGCTGGCAGTTTCCAACAGCGCATTCAAATTGGGCGCGGCTCGTAATTTCTCGCTAATCTCACCGACTGTTCTTTCATAGTTTGCCCGCTCCCGGGTATCTTCAAATAGGCGAAGATTTTCAGCAGTCTGGGCCAGCTCCTCAACAATGGCTTCGACGAGGGCTAAATCATCCTCAGTCCAGATGTGGTCATTTTTTTGCGGGTATAACTGCAGGGCTCCAATCACCTGATCACGCAGCTTAATAGAAGTCACAATGGGGTCGGCATTTGTTGTCCCATTGATCCTCATAACGAAGGGTTGCTTCTGGCACAAAGCTTGTTGATTGGCTTCGGACAGGGTTGACTCAGCCAGAGGAGTAGCATCGGGGCTCGCATAATGGTAATGGGCTGCATTTCGCTGCATAATCTTGGCCTTTTCCCAAGACTCCTCCAGGTACTGTTGCTGGGCAACTCGAACATCAGCCAGGGCAGTTTCGACCTCATTAAAGAGACGAGCATTGCGAATAGCAACCGCCACCTGGTTAGCCAGCGAGCGCAGTAAAATTGCATCACTCTCATCCAGTCCGCCGATTTTGTTCTCCTGAACATCCAGAACCCCAACCACTTGTCCCTCCAGGAGAATCGGCACAGCCATCTCAGAAAAAGTGTCAGGTAATAAGGGATTAGGTAGCCAATCTTCTGTCTCACGAACATTATCGACCCTGACAATTTCACCATTTCGAGCAGTCCGAGCGACCAAACTTGTAGTCGCGATGAGCGGGATATTATGGCCTTTAGCTTTCATCTCTTCACCAGCTATACCGGTTCCCGCCGCCACTACCAGTCTTTCCTGCCTGTCATCAAGTAGATAAATATGAGCGTGATAATAACCAAACCTATCTCTAACCTGATCAACCACTTCATCTAACAATTCATCCAAATTAAGAATAGAGCTGAGTTTCTCGCCGAGTGTGGCTACAATTTCCAGGCGCCGGGTACGGTCAGCCACACGCTGCTCCAGAGAATCGATTGATTCTTGCAACTGGTTGGTCATACTATTAAATGCCTCAGCCAGTTGAGCTATCTCGCTGGGACCTTCAATTACAGCTCGCTGCTTTACGTCGCCACTAGCAATTTGGGTGACCGTTTCAGTTAGATTCAGCAATGGAGTAGCCAATCGTCGCGCCAGATAACTCCCGGAGATACCGGCCAGAATAGCCAGGAACAGTACGCCGCCTGCCGACAAGCTCAGAGCCAAAATACCTGCTTGATATGCCTCTTTTATCGGTAATTCAATGACGACCGCCCATTCAGGTTTTTCCAGGGTCACGTGCGAACTCACCACTTGATCACCATTAATTCCCGTTGATATGTTGGCTTTTGAAAAAATTTTCAAACCTGAACTTTGATAATTTCCCAAGAATTTTGAAACTTCATCGAGATGGCTTACATTTTCGCCCCGTACAACCCGAAGGGTATCTCTAAAAGCTATTAGATTTCCCTGGCGGTCAACCACGTATGCATGTCCCTGCTGTCCAATGCTGAGAGATGCTACCAGATCCCACATAAACTTCAGGCTCACGTTGGCCGCCAAAGTGCCCACAAATTTACCAAAGTCATCCGTAACCGGAACAGCTATCGTTATCAGCGGTTCATTAGTTCTCTCATCGACGAAAACCGAACTAAGATAACGTTGATCTTGACTGGTCTGGATGAACAGATCAGAGTTAGCCCGATTGATCAGATCATCTTCTGTGACTACAGCGAGACGCGATACTTTGACTATCTCCTGACCTCTATCATCAAGCCAGCTTGCTTCCCGGATGGTAGGAGCTATGTTCAACAGAACCTCTAACAACGAACGTTGTTCCTCAACAGTATCCACAAAACGGCTCCCCACTTTGGCCGTAGATTCCAGAGTGTTAGAGGTTCGCTCAACAAAATCTGATACCTCCAACGCAGCCTCTGAAGCAATCACTCGCTGTTCCGCAGCAACTTTGCCCTGTTGAGCCTGAAGGTTGAGGGCTAGCTGAAATATGCTGGCCAACAATAACAATACCAGACTCAATATTACAAAAGCAGTAGCTAGGGTTGTCGCCAAACCGGCAGTTCGACTGCTCTTTTTTGAATTAACCTCTACCGCCATTATGTTGTCTCCTCGGAGGAACTATCAGATACTCCTTCAACTGCCTGACATCTTCTCGGTCGCTCAAAAAGCCTTAACGGACCATCTCCACCGTCTGGGCCCATATGCCTTTCGCAACTTTCAGCTAGCATCACAGCCGGTTAATAGTTGACGAACAACCGGGGCCCACTAAAGGCCACCGCTATTGTTCTCGGCTCCGCATTAAGCAAGATCCCGTTCGCCAACTCTGCTGCCAATTATGCGATTTCATAATCATCAAAAACACATTTCTACCCCGAATTGTTAGCAGTGCGCAATATTTTTGCGTCAATCCCTAGCTCCACTATTGCGTGTGCCGCCGACAAACGTTGACCTAACTCTTGCCCCGTAACTTCTATTAATTGCTCTAGATTGGTAGCGGCCCGCATCTTTTCTGTAATTTCTCGGATAAGTTGCTCCCGATAAGCCCTGCGTTGGGCCTCGGCCAACAGCCGGTGGCTTTCAAGGACAATTGCCGCCTGTCCGGCCAAAGAAACATAGGGTCTGATTTCCGGAGCTGCCTCCCAGGGAGTCCCGATCGCTTCCAGAAGCAGAAAGCCATACAAATGTTGGCCGGAATTGATCGGTACGATTGCCGCCGATTGTACGTCCAAATGCTTAAATGTGGCCCGGCTAATATCATCAACGGACCCGGATGTCTCAAAGTTATCGATCACCAAAAAATCCTGGGACTCTATCGTGTCTATTAGCGGTATTTCGGAGGCCGTAAAGACATTGCCCGCAAACTGATCTTCCTGCCCTGCCCGGTCCCACACCCCTTTTACTTCCATTCTTAATTGGTCATCAACTGTATTTGTGACCAAAGCAACTAACACTCTATCCAGGTCGGTCCGGTCAACGTACTTCACCAAAGCTTTAGCAACTTCGTATTCACTTCGGGCCAGGGAAATGGCCTGGCTGGCTTGATAAAGCGATTCTGTTTCCGCAAACAATCGTTGCTGCTCGGTAATGTTACGCACGTAACCAAGGATGCCCCATACGTCTCCATTGGCATCACGCAAGGGGGCCTTGAATGTACTCAGAAAAGCCGGCTGGCCATCGATTTCCGCCGGTTCGAGATCAATGAACTTCGGCTCCCCTCTCTCCATTACTTCCCGGTCATCCGCCCAGAACCCACGAATACCCTTTTCGGCAGCCCCCTTTACAATCTCTTCGGGAAAACCAACTTCCAAATCATTCTTACCCACAAATTCTTCAGGGGTCATATTCAACGTTTTAGCATAGCTTTCATTGACCAGGTGATAACGATGCTGCTGATCTTTCACAAAAATCCAGTCGGGGGTAGAGTCGATGATCGTCCGCAACAACGCTCGTGATTCCTCGACCTCGGCTAACACCGACTTCATGCGCTGGTGCTGGCCTGCATTCTCCAGAGCTACCCCAATCTGGGCTGCCAGCGTCATCTCGATCTGAACATCCTCTTCGGTAAACCGGTCGACCACATCCGCCTGCACGTCCAGGACGCCCAACACAAGCCCACCAATCATCATCGGCACGGCCATTTCAGAACGGGTGTCCGGCAGCAAGGAGTTCGGTAGCCAGCCTGGTTCAGACCGCACATCGTTCACAATCACTCCTTCGCCCTGCCGGGCCGCCCGGGCCACGATCATCGCCTTGAAGCGAGCTGCTTCCGCGGCCTCAGCCTCGGTCAGATCGGGCGTCTCGACTGGCCGCTGTGTCTCTAAGGCCGGATCAGATGCAGACACCGGCCTGGCCTCCGGCTGCTCTACCGGATCGGTCATATGGGTCGTAAGTCCAGAACGGCTTTGGCCGCTTTTGACTAATTTGAGTTCCCTGTCAGTCATAGCTTGCTCCTTTTCCCCCCAAACTTTCCAGAATCCACTCGCCAACCTGGTAACCATCCCCGGCCCCCAAAGTCAGCAGGATCGCCGGAGCTGAAACTTTTCCAGCCAGGTAGTCAGCCGCTTCAGACAGCGAGCCGATGTAGCGGACATCTGGATGGTTCATCCGGTTAACGATATCCCGGCTATGGACCAACCCCTGATCCACTTCCCGGGAGGGGAAGATATCGACAATAATTACGTGATCCGCCTCAGCAAAGGCTGTCGCAAACTCATCCAGCAGAGAATGCGTACGGCTGAAGGTATGCGGCTGAAAAGAGACCCAGATGGACCGGTCGCCAAAGCGGGCCCGGGCCGCAGCCAGGGTGGCTTTGATTTCGGTCGGGTGATGGGCATAATCATCAATCACTGTTACCCCCCTCTTCTCCCCTTTCAATTCAAAGCGCCGGCCCACCCCCTTAAATTGGCTCAAAATCTCCGCTGCCTGGGCCAGCTCGATGCCCCGCTGCTTGGCAATGATAAGCGTAGCCAGGGCATTGCAAACATTGTGCAAGCCAGGAATCGCCAGAGAAATGGTGGTCGGATAGATTTTGTGACGCTCCCGATGCAAGACCTTAAAGTCATATCCGCCCTTCAAGTTGGGCGAGTAATCGACCGCCTGCCAGTCGTTGCCCTCCTGCAAGCCATAAGTCACCACCCTGGCCTGGGCCTTTGGCAAAACTGTCTGCACTCCTGGATCATCACCGCAACCGATGACCAGTCCATGCGCGGGAACCTGTTGCACAAACGCCTCAAAGGCATGCTGCAAAGCCTGGAGGGTGGGAAACATGTCGGGATGATCCCACTCCACAATAGTAATGACCGCTATTTCCGGCCGCAGTCCCAAAAACATATGGTCGTACTCATCAGCCTCGATCACAAACGCATCGCCGGAGCCAGCCGCAGCATTGGTCCCCATCTGGGGCACAAAGCCGCCCACGATAAAGGTCGGATCCTGTCCGGCCTTGTCCAACAGAAAGGCGGTCAGTGCAGTGCTAGTGGTTTTGCCGTGAGTGCCGGCCAGAGCAATCCCGACCTTGCTCCGCATCATTCGCCCCAGCCACTCAGCCCGCTTCACCACCGACAAGTTCCGTTGCCGGGCTTCGGCCAGTTCCGGGTTACTTTCGGGAATAGCCGACGAGATGAGCACAGCGTTGAGATCATTGCTCAAATTCTCAGACCGGTGGCCGATATAGACTGTCGCCCCCAATCGGGTTAGGCGCTCAGTGATAGCCGAGGCCTGTATATCCGAGCCGGAAACCGTATAATTCTGTTGTAAAAGTACGGTGGCAATGGCCGATAAACCTGCACCGCCGATGCCAATCAAATGAACGTGCGGCATAATCTGTCTAAAATTCACCTTCCCCGGTATCCAAACGGTGTACGGCGGGTCACTTTTTTCATATTTTCACTGTTGGTCTGCATCGTGACACTACTGGTCACTGCGGCAATAAAAATCAGCAGGCCAATCCCCACTATGATCCATGGTACAATACTGTCCAAAATTGTAAAAGGGGGCAGGTTTGTGGTCTGGATAGACAGGCTGGATGCAGCTGGTCCAAACGAACTTTCCCCTGCCAGTGACATTCCGGCCACACCGGCCGAAGCCGTTTCTCCGCCTGCGCCGGGCAGGCCGCGGCCATCCAGATACTCTCTGGCCAGACCGAGTACAACAAAACCATTGAAGCCACCCAGCAACGCCCCCATTATCCGGCCAACAGAAGTCAGAAAATAGCTGGGTGGCAAAGCCAACCGGCCAATTTGGGTGGCAAACAAAATTCCCAGGAACAAAATCAGCAGCCAGGTACCGGACTTTGTAGCGTCAATTTGCAAAGTGATATTTCTTCCCAAAATCTCTTCAAAGAAAAGGATGATCGAGTCGGGCACCAGGGCCAGCAAAGAATTAATGGAATTCACCACGGCCTGGGCCGTGCTGGGATTTTGCAACAAAAAAACCAGGAAACCCAGAAATAAGGCGATAACGGCCTCTTTCCACCAGCCGGAAGAGAACCCGCTCAGGGCAAAAATGCCGACCACCAAATATGTGAGTAATGTCCAATCGATCTCCATCGGTTGCTTATCCGTCAATCTCGTGGCTACCAAAAGGCAAAAATATTATCCAGCCCAGTAGTACAAATAAACTTTCAGATAGAAACCCGTTTTCTGCTTCTTCCATAGATTTGTCACTCCCAGCGCACCGCTTGCCAGGACTAAATGGTTTAGGTAGGTGAGAAAACGGTTTCTTTTTGCTAGTATTTACGGTAACCAAACGGTTCCCGATAGTCCACTTTTCTAAAACCATCCTTGCTTGAGATACCAATCCGGTTAGTCAGGGCCGCCCAGAAGATGAGCAAACCGCCGATGATAATAATCCAGGGTAAAAAACTATCCAGGATAGTAAAATCCGGCACCTGTGTTGCCTGAACGGAAATTCCTGAAGACGCCACGCGTGCCCCTCCTTGGCCAGCCATAGTGATTTCAGTTGGCAGGGTACCGCTGCTGCCGGGCAGGTTGCGGCCATCCAGATATTCACGCACCAGATTGATGATGATCAAGCCATTCAAGCCACCGACCAATCCACCCAAAATACTGCCAATAGGTCGAACCGCGAAACCGTTGCCAGGTCCATAAGGCAGGCTGGACCGGCCAATCAGGCTGGCTACTGCCATGAAAAGTATCAGGAAGATTAACCAGGTGGTGCCGTTGCCAGGATCGGCCTGAATCGCGCCGTTGGCTGCGGTTCTAACTCCCAAGACATTCTCAAGAATAGAGCGGAATAGTTCCACCAGTCCGCTGGGCAGTATTCCCCAGATGGCGTTTAGAATATTGTTGATAATATCGGTGAAAGTCTGGGCAACCCCTGGCTGCTGCAAAAAGAAGACCAAAATCACCAAAAACACGGTGCTAATGGCCTCTTTCCACCAGCCTCTAAAAAAGCCGTTCAGGATAAACAAGCCAACGACAACATAGGTCAGAACTGTCCAGTTAATCTCCATTAGTCCCTACCTCCATAATCTCCTGAGCCAAACGAGCAGCAGCATCCGGTCTGGCCAGGCTCCGGCAGGCCCGGCTCATCGCCTGTAATTTTTCTCGATCGGTTAAAAAATTGATCACAGTTTCCTTCAACTTCTGCATTAACTCGGCATCATTAATCACAACTGCGGCCTGGTGTCTGGCCAGATACTCGGCATTCCTGGCTTGATGTGCTCCGGCATACGGATACGGCACCAACACCGCGGGTAGTCCCGCCGCCGGAAACTCACCCAGGGTACTGGCCCCGGCCCGGGAAACTACCAGATCAGCGGCCTGCAACGCCGCGACCATGTTATTGTGGAGATAAGCCGACACATGATAGCGGACCTGTAACTCTGGCGACAATTCGGCCCGGCGAGCCAATACCCAGCCCTCGTCCAAATAGCCGGTCACGTGGACAATCTGGCTCACCTCCAGCAGCGCCTCCCGGTGGGCGGCGACGGCCTGATTGATACTACGAGCCCCTCGACTGCCGCCAAAGACCAGCAGTACCGGCCAATCGTCTCGCAGCCCCAGGCGCTGGCGGGCGGCCGCCTTCTTCTCGCTGGCCTCCGCGCCGGAAGAGGAGAACAGCTCGGCCCGGGCCGGATAGCCAGTGACCACCGTGAGACCGGGTTTGAAAAATTTTTGGGTCTCGCGGGTCGTAATAGCCACCCGATCGGCAAAGCGGGCCAAGAATTTGATAGCCAGCCCCGGTTCAATGTCCGGCAGGTAGATGACGACCGGCACTCGCCTGGCTGCCAGCGTCACCGGCACACACACAAAGCCTCCAGTCACAAAGATTACGTCCGGCTGAAACTGCCGGATATAACGATGGCTTTGCCAGTATCCGCGCCCTAAAGCCCCCAGGCTTTGCACCGCCGCCACCGGACTTCGGCCTCGCAAACCACCGGCTGCAATTGATTCAAATGTTAATCCGGCCCGCTCGACCAGTTCCTGCTCCATCCCATCAACAGTACCAATCCAGTGCACCTCTAGCTTATCACGTCGCTGCTTTACCAAGCGGTTTAGTTCGGGCACGACGCCCAGAGCCGGATACACGTGTCCGCCGGTTCCGCCGCCGGAGATGATTAACCTCAAGACGATCCTTCTCTCCTGGTGAGTCTTCCGGTATTGTGCGCCGGGAGACGGCTAGCAGCAGCCCTGCGCTAGCCATACTGGCCACCAGCGACGAGCCGCCAAAGCTGATAAAAGGCAAGGGAATACCTGTAAACGGTAAGCTGGCCGTGACCACGCCCACATTGACGATAGCCTGGAATATAAGACTGCAAGTAATTCCGGCAGCCAGCACCGTACCAAACGAATCGGCTGCCTCCAGAGCAATGCGGAAACCCCGATAGCCCAAAAAGGCAAACAAACCGATAACCACCAACGCCCCGATCAGACCCAACTCTTCTCCTAAAATGGCAAAAATACCGTCGGTATGGGAGGCCGGAATATAACCAAATTTCTGCCGACTGGCTCCCAGGCCCAGGCCGGTCAATCCCCCTGACCCCAGGGCAATCAAAATCTGGCGAATCTGGTAACCTTCTCGCAGGGGATCCGCATTGAGCGGGTCCAAAAAAGCGGTCAGCCGCGCCATCCGGTAGGAGGAACGGGTGATCAGAAGGTACAAGGTACTGCCGCCTAACAAGCCGCTCAAACCAATCTGCCATAGGCTGCCGCCAGCAATAAAGAACATAGCCACCGCAGTCGCTGCAATCAGAGTGGCTGTCCCCAAATCTCGCTGCAACACAACCAAGCCGGTGATGATCCCAATTAAAATGGCAAAGGGAACCAGCCCGTAGCTCACCTTGCGAATCTGCTCACCCTTGGACGACAGCCAGTCGGCAATGTAGATGATAATGGCCAGCTTACTTAATTCAGAGGGTTGAATTGACCCTCTGAATAACCAGCGTTGGCCGCCAAAGCGTACGTCGCCAATAGCCAGCACCAGCATCAACAGCAGCATGGTGACCGTCATAATCGGGATCGAAAACCGCCGCCAGGTATGGTACTCGATCCGCGCTGCGACGATCAACCCCAGCAGGCCCAATCCCATCCACAACAATTGCCGGATGAAGTAATAGGTGGGCTGTTCGTGCAACTGGTACCCCAGCGCAAACGTAGCGCTGTAGATCATCATCAAACCCACAATCATCAGAGCCGCCACCGTGATGATAAGCAGGTAATCGTATTTTTTCTCTTCCGTTCTTTGGTCGGTCATATTACAATTGCCATACCATTTCTTTGAAGCGCCGGCCCCGCTCGTCAAAATCTTCAAACTGATCAAAACTGGCGCAGCCGGGCGAGAGTAAAACTACGTCGCCGGGTTGGGCCACCGCCGCCGACAGATCCCCCGGGGGCGCCTCCGGGTCCTTGCGCTCGACGCAGAAGATCCCGTAGATCCAGCCGTCCTCGTGGGCGGTGAGGCGCATGTCGTAGACGTTGGTCTCCTCCGCGTCGTTCTCGGGCATGACGACCGGCCGGTCGCGGAACCGGAAGTTGTCGACCCCGTTCCTGCTCTCCGCCACCGCGAAGAAGCTCTTCCGGTCGGCCCCCTCGAGCCGGGCCAGGAGACAGATCCTCCCATTCCACTCGATCGCCCCCACGTTGAAGGCGGCGTTGACGCCGAGGCGCTCCAGCAGGAGTGGGTTGGTCTTCGGGTCGAGGTCGTAGCGCCAGTGGATCGGCGCGTGGGCACCGGTCAGGACCGGGTTCTGCCAGCGGTCCACGACGCCGTTGCCGTCGCGGACCCGTCGGTTCTTGCGCTCGATCAGCTTGCGGTGCCGGTCGACCTTGCGGCGTAGGGCCTTCTCGAAGTCGAAGCGGGCCATCTCTCTCCTCCCATGGGGTGTGCTCGAGCGCGGCGGCGGGGCGGGACGGAGCCTGGGGCCGCCGCGCGCCCGCTGTCAAAGGACTGCTTCACCGCGCGACGCGGGCGTGCGGG
>Ga0210062_1000294_pt1 | contig 15426 bp, 4 predicted proteins | sample Muzzi_CordA_D2_FD_185528 | JGI IMG/M metagenome (GOLD analysis project Ga0210062, IMG submission 185528) | Wetland microbial communities from San Francisco Bay, California, USA, that impact long-term carbon sequestration - Muzzi_CordA_D2 (SPAdes) | ecosystem: Environmental > Aquatic > Marine >...
GTGTCGAGGCCCACGAGCAGGGTTCCGCTCGCGGCCAGGTGGCGGGCGAGCTCGGGCGACAACGCAGAGAAGCGCTCCGGGAAGACGCTCCGGTCGCCGTCCGGCCAGGCGCTTCCGGTCTTGAGCAGGATTCTCGGCGGGTCGCCGGGGTCGATGCCTCCCAGGTGGGCCGGCAGGATGAGCGGCTCCGGCGGTACTTCGATCACCCGGCACGGGCCGAGGAACGGTTCAAGCGGGAGCTCCGCGATGCCTGCACCCTCTTGCGCGACGTGGAACGGAGCGTCGGCGTGGGCGCCCAGGTGGGGGGTGGCGGTGACCGCGGAGAGGTTGACGCTCGCCCCGTCCGCCATCGACCAGGTCCGTTCCACACGGTACGGGGTGTCGCCGGGCCAGACGGCGGTGGCGGGTGACAGGGGAGGCGAGATGTCGTAGAGCATGGGGTGGATGTTACTCCGGTAGACTCCCGCGAATGTCGCCCTTCGATTCCCTGCGCCGCGAGCTCACGCTGCTCGTCCTCTCCCGCTATCCGCTGGTGGTGCTCGAAAGCCCGGAGGAGCCCCAGGTGGAGGAGCTGGTGGGGCGGGTCGCGGTGGATCTGTCCATGCCGCTCCTCGTCTGGCGATCTTCGACCGGGTTGGTACGGCCGTCCCTGGGGGCCAACGGGGGGCGGATCGCCGACACCGAGGACGCCGAGCGGGCGCTGGCACGGGTCGGCGGCATGGTCGGCGAGGTGGTGGTTCTGTTCCATGACCTCCAGCCCTATCTCGATCGCCCGGAGGTGGTGCGGCGCCTGCGCGACCTCGGCACCCACTTCTCGGGCTCGCGCTCGACGGCCATCCTCTCCGGCACGGCGGTGGAGCTGCCGGGGAGCCTGTCCCACGAGGCGGCCCGCCTGGAGCTCGCCCTGCCCGATGAGCGGGAGCTCGAGCAACTGGTACGCCAGACCGCGGCGCAGCTCGCCGGCGGCTCGCAGGGCTCGGCGCGGGGCGGTATCCAGGTCGAGCTCCAGGGGGACGAGACCGCCCGCCTGGCCCGGGCTCTGCGCGGTCTCCACCGGGACGAGGCCAAGCGGCTTCTCTACCAGGCGGCTCTGGCGGACGGCCGGTTGGCCGTGGACGATCTGGACCGCTTGCTCGAAGGCAAGCGCCGCCGGGTGGAGGCCGGCGGCCTGCTGCAGTGGGTCGAGCCGATGAGCGGCCTCGCCGACCTGGGCGGGGCGGAGAACCTAAAGCGCTGGGTCGAGCTGCGCCGCGAGGCGTTCGGCGAGGCGGCCCGGCGGTTCGGCCTCGAGCCGCCGAAGGGGTTGCTCCTGAGCGGTGTCCCGGGCACCGGCAAGAGCCTGGCCTGCCGGGCGCTGGCGGGGGAGTGGAAGCTCCCGCTCCTGGCGCTCGACCCCGGGCGGCTGTTCGACAAGTTCGTGGGCGAGACCGAGGCCAACTTGCGGCGCACCCTCGCCGTCGCGGAGAGCCTGGCGCCCGCGATCCTCTGGATCGACGAGATCGAGAAGGCGCTCGCCGCCGAGGGCTCGGCCGCGGACGGTGGCCTGGCCCAGCGCATCCGCGGCACGCTCCTGACCTGGATGCAGGAGCGCCCCGAGCCGGTCTTCCTGATGGCCACGGCCAACGACGTCGAACGGCTGCCGGTGGAGCTGCTGCGGCGCGGCCGGTTCGACGAGGTCTTCTTCTTCGATCTGCCGGAGCGCGTGGAGCGGGCGAGGATCTTCGGTCTCCACCTGGAGCGCCGGGAGCGCGACCCGAAGGCGTTCGACCTCGACGTTCTGGCGGACGCTTCCGAGGGGTTCTCGGGGGCCGAGATCGAAGGGGTGGTGGTCGCCGCGCTCTACCACGCGTTCAGCGCCCGCCGTCCCCTGGCCGACGAGATCCTGCTGGGCGAGATCCGCGCCACCCGTCCGCTGGCCCGCATGAGGCCGGAAGCGATCGCCCGCATCCGCGCCTGGGGCAAGGACCACGCCCGCCCGGCCTGAATATCTACAAAGGGCGACTTCGTGACGACGGAGTCAGGTTTCCCTCAACCGTCGGTGACGCCGCTCCGATCGACTTGGACGATCCTCGTCGGTTTGAGGCGGAGCTTTTGCTAGCGTTTCTGCGGGGCGAGCGGCTCGCCGGAGGCGAGGAGCTCGGAGATCTCGTCGGCACCGACCGCCCTCGAGTAGAGATAACCCTGGAGCAACTCGCAGCCTGCACCGGTCAAGAAGGACGCCTCGTCGGGCGTCTCGATGCCCTCCGCCACCACGGTCAGCCGGAGCGCTTCGGCCATCGCCAGGATGGCCCGGGTGATGGCGCGGTTGTCCTGATCGTGAGGGAGGCCGCGAACGAACGAGCGGTCGATCTTCAACCAGTGGATGGCGAGGCGCTTGAGCTGGCCCATCGAGGAGTAGCCGGTGCCGAAGTCGTCGAGTGCGATGCGCACCCCCATATCCGCCAGGCGGCGCAGGATGATCGCCGCCTGTCCGGCATCGGTGGTGGCGGTGCGCTCGGTGATCTCCAGGATCAACGATTCACCGGGGAGGCCGGAGCGCTCGAGGGCGTCGCGCACCAGGTCGACGAAGTCGGGGTCCTGGAACTGGTTGGCCGACACGTTGAGGCTGATCTGCACCGGACGGTCCCCGAGGCGTTGCCAGGCGCTCGCCTGGGTACATCCCGCGGCCAGCACCTGCTCTCCTATCTGGCGGATGAGGCCGGTCTCCTCGGCCAGGGGGATAAAACGGGCCGCCGGCAGCCGCCCCCGGGTCGGGTGCTGCCAGACCGAGAGCGCTTCGACGGCATGGATGCGCCCCGTGCCCGATTCGATGATCGGCTGGTACTCGATCTCGAGCTCGCCTTCCGTGAGCGCCATCTGCAATGAGGTCTTGAGCTGGAGGGTGTCGAAATCGGCGGTGCCGAGGGTTGCCGCGTACTGCTGAAGGCAGTTGCGACCGCGCCGCTTGGCGGCACCGAGGGCTTTCTCGGCGCTGCGCAAGATGGTCGCCGCGTCCCGCCCGTCCCAGGGGTAGAGGCTCACCCCGGCGCTCGAGGTGACCGCCAGCGCCTGCCCCGAGAAGTCGTAGGGCATCCTCATGGCCTGGAGGATCTGGCGGGCGCGCGCCTCGATCCCCTCACCGTCCCGGGCATCGGACATCAGCACGGCGAAGTCGTCGTCGCCGAGGCGGGCGACGAGCTCGCCGGGACGCCGGAGCTCGGCCAGGCGGTCGGCTGCCGCGCGCAGCAGCGCGTCCCCCGTGGCATAGCCGACGGTGTCGTTCAGGTCCTTGAAGTGGTCGAGGTCGAGCAGCAGGAGGGCCAGGCGGTCGCGCCGTGGATCGGCCTCCACCAGGGCGCGCTCGAGCTCCACGCCGAAGAGCCTCCGGTTGGGTAGGCCGGTGAGCTGGTCGAAGCTCCGCTGGCGCCGGATCCGTTCCTTGCTCTCCAGGGACTGGAGCGCGGCGCTCGCCAGGATGGTCACCGTCTGGAGCAGGTCGACCAGCGCGACCGGGGGCTCGCCCGCAGTGTCGAGGTAGGCGTCGACGGTGCCCAGAACCCGGGGGGGCAGGCTGTGCCGGCCGCGCTCCGGGTCGAGCCGGGCGCCGAGGATGGCGTAGGAGCAGGCGGCGTGAATGCCGGCGGCGAGCACCTGCTCCCGGTGCTGCCGCCAGCGTGGGTCGTTGACCACGTTCCGGGTGATCGCCGCTTCGCCGGTGGCGGCGCTGATCGGCGACAGGCCGACGGCGCTGTCCGGGTAGACGGTGGCGAGCGCTTCACGCAGAGGCGCCGGCAGGCTCGGGGCGGCGACCAGCCGCAGGGAGTGGTCCGCCGCGCTGACCATGGCGGCGGTGCAGCGGGCCTCGGGGAAGCGCTCCTCCACGTAACGGCAGAGGAGGTCGAAGACCGGCTCGGGCCGGTCCTCGGTCGAGGCGAGCTCGAAGACTCGGCGGCGCAGGGCCGCGAGCGTCTTGGGCTCGCTGCCGGATGGGTGAGATTGCGGATGCGTCATGGGGTCGGCGACGACAGACACCGCCTGGGCGGTCCGTCGAGCTGGACACAATATACAGCGGACGCTCGAGGTGAGCGGACTCGCAACCCCCTCCGCCGGGTCAGACCTGGTCCTCGGTGCCGTCAGGCCGGTTGGGGCACTCGAGCCGCAGCCTCGTTCGGCGGTTCGAGAAGACGGCCCGAAGGCCCGGGAAGATGCCGATGCGAGCGGCAGGATCGCCCGCCCTCCGGGTATGTATCGTATCGCGATCTCGCATCATCTATACTGCGCGACATCTTGATTGCCGGCGCGACTCGTACAGAGGGAGGAAGGTCGAACATGGAGCTGAAGGAGGTCCGAGCGATCGTCACTGGAGCGGCAGGAGGGATGGGGGCCTGCTTTGCGCGGGAGCTCGCCCGCTCCGGCGCGCGGGTCGTGGGAGGGGATACGAATGCCGCGGGGCTGCGGGAGCTCATGTCGTCCGTGGACGGGATCGAAGGGGAGCTCTCGGTGGCCAAGCTCGACCTGACGGACGAGGCGTCGGTGAGCTCGTTCGTGAGCCTCGCGCTCGACCGGCTCGGCACCGTCAACGTGCTTCTCAACTGCGCAGGGATCGCTCGCGACGGTGAGCTGGTGAGCATCGACGGGGGCGGAGTCAAGAAGCTTCCCTTGGCGCAGTGGCGCAAGGTGCTCGACGTGAACCTCACTGGACAGTTCTTGATCACCCGCGAGGTGGTTGCATCGATGATCGAGGCCGGCGTCGGAGGCGTGGTGGTCAACGTCTCCTCCCTCGCGCGGGCCGGCAACCCCGGTCAGTCGAACTACGCTGCCTCCAAGGCCGGCCTGGATGCCTGCACCAGGACCTGGGCCCTCGAGCTGGCGAGGCACGGAATCCGGGTCGGGGGGATCGCACCCGGAGTGACCGAGACCGGTTTCCTGGGGAGCTTCGGAGAGGAGACCCTCGAGGGGCTCGCCTCGGAGATTCCACTCGGGCGTCTGGGCACGACCGCCGACCTCTGGCGTGCCGTGCGCTTCATCCTGGAATGCGAGTTCTTCACCGGTCGGACGGTCGAGGTCGACGGCGGCGCCGCCATGGGGCATCTGTGATCGTCGTCTGATCGTCCGGCGCCAAGCCGGCCCCTACCCCGATGGGTGGGGGCTCTCGGGGTTGTCCCGGTCTTGATGGGTAGGTGCACTACTCTTGTTAAGAGTCAACGATACTTCGTAATAGCTTTGAGTTTAGTCTTAAGAATTATGGAAGGTTCCTGTAGATGACAGACGGGCGGCGTGGCGCGGATGAACAGTCATTACCCGCCACGGAGCTTGATCGGCCGGCGGCGGAGACCCTGGTCGACGTAGCGCGGATTTGGGCACACGATCGTCCGGAACGACTTCTTTTCCGATGGCTCGGAGATGGTGAGACAGAGAGCACCTGCCTGACCTTCGGCGAGCTTGACCGTCGGGCTCGCGCGGTGGCGGCTTTGCTCCGAGAGCGCGGCGCCCAGGGCGAGCGGGCACTGCTGCTCTACCCTTCCGGCCTGGAGCTCGTGGTCGCTTTTCTCGGGTGCCTCTACTCGGGCACGGTCGCGGTGCCGGCCTACCCGCCGAGGACTCATCGGTCCGATCCCCGTCTGCGGGCGGTGGCGGAGGATGCGAAGCCGCGGTTCGCCCTGGCGAGCGCCTCTCTGTGCGAGCGAGCCGCTGAGCTCGGGGTGGAGATCCCGGCGCTCGCGGGGGTGGGCTGGCTCACGACGGAGGGAGTCGATCCGGCCGTCGGAGAACGTTGGACTCCGGAAGAGGCGGGGAAACCCGCGCCGGAGGATCTTGCCTTCCTGCAGTACACCTCCGGTTCGACGTCGACTCCGAAGGGCGTCATGGTGCGCCACGGGAATCTGCTGCACAACCAGCAGATGATCCAGGCCGCCTTCGGTCAGTCCGAGGATTCGGTCATCGTCGGCTGGCTCCCGCTCCATCACGACATGGGGCTGATCGGCAACGTCCTGCAGCCGCTCTACGTCGGTGCGCGCTGCATCCTGATGCCTCCGGTGGCGTTCCTGCAGCGCCCCGCGAGGTGGCTGGAGGCGATCTCCCGGTACCGGGCGACCACCAGTGGCGGGCCGAGCTTCGCCTACGAGCTGTGCGCTCAGCGCCTGGGAGACGAGGATCTCGAGGGGCTCGACCTGTCGAGCTGGGCCGTGGCCTTCAACGGTGCGGAGCCGGTGCGCGCCGAGACACTGGAACGCTTCGCCCGGGTGTTCGACGGTGCCGGCTTCCGGCGCGAAGCGTTCTTCCCCTGCTACGGCCTGGCCGAGGCGACGCTGTTCGTGAGCGGTCCGGGAGCGGAGCGGTCTGTGGTGGTGCGGACGATGGACGCGGAGGCCCTCGCTCGGGACCGGGCGGTCGCCGCGGAGGGAGACGCACCCGCGCGGGAGCTGGTGGGCTGTGGGCGGGTGTGGGGCGGCCAGAGCGTCGCGATCGTCGACCCGGAGAGCGGCCGACCGCTCGGGGAGAGGCAGGTCGGCGAGATTCTGGTGCGCGGTCCGAGCGTCGCGGGCGGCTACTGGAACCGGCCCGAGGAGACCGCCCAGACCTTCGGTGCGGACGGCGCGGAGGACGTGTTCCTACGGACCGGGGACCTGGGCTTCCTCGATGGCGACGAGCTGTTCGTCACCGGCCGGCTGAAAGACCTGATCATCGTCCGGGGGCGCAACCTCTACCCGCAGGACGTGGAGCTCACCGCGGAGACCAGCCATCCGGGCCTGCGCTCCGGCTGCGGCGCGGCGTTCTCCGTCGAGGCCGACGGGGAGGAGCGGCTGGTCGTGGTGCAGGAGGTGGAGCGCACCTGGCGCCGCCGGCTGGAGGGGGTGGCGGAAGCGGTGGTCCGGGCGGTGGCCGAGGAGCACCAGGTTCCGGTCCATGCCGTGGCGCTCGTGCTTCCCGGAGCCGTACCCAAGACCACCAGCGGCAAGGTCCAGCGCCGCGCCTGCCGCGCCGCCTTCGTCGAGGGCGGGCTCGAGATCCTCTCGGAGTGGCGCTCCGGCGAGGGGGCAGCAGCGCCCGTCGATGGCAGGAGCCGCGCCGGCGGCGGGCTCCGGAGCCCGACGGAGGAGCGGCTGGCAGAGCTCTGGGCCGAGGTGTTCGAGCTCGACACCGTGGACCGTGAGGACGACTTCTTCCTGTTGGGCGGTGACTCGCTCCAGGCGACCCGCCTGGTCGGTCGGATCGAGCGAGAGCTCGGCATCGACCTGCCTCTCGACGCGCTCTTCGATGCCCCGAGCGTCGCCGCCCTCGCGGCGATCGTCGAGAGGATGGACGGCCCCGCGGCCGAGCGCGGCATCCCGCCGCTCCGGGCGGCCCGCGGAGCGGAGGCCGAGCGTCCGGCACCGCTGTCGTTCACCCAGCGGCGCCTCTGGTTCCTTCACCGCCTGGCGCCGGACAACCCGGTGCACAACATCGCGGGAGAGGTGGAGCTCGTGGGCGCCCTCGACGCCCGGGCACTGGAGCGCTCCTTCGCCTCGATCCTGCTCCGTCACGAGGCCCTCCGGACAGGGTTCTCGGCGGTCGATGAGGATGCCGTGCGCGAGCCGGTCCAGGCCCTGCGGCCGGCGCCCTCTCTGGTGCTGCCATGGGTCGACCTGTCCGCGCTCCCGGAGCCGGCCCGGCTACGGCAGCGTGCAAGCCTGTCCAAGACCCTCGCACGGTGCTCGTTCGACCTGGAACAGGGGCCGTTCGTGCGGACCGTTCTTCTGCGGGAGGCCGAGGCGGCGCACTGTCTGGTGGTGGTCCTGCACCACATCGCCGGGGACGGCGCCTCCCTCGAGCTCTTCGTCCGCGAGACCGCAAGCTTCTACGAGGCCTTTGCCGCGGACGAGAGGCCCCGGCTTGCGGAGCTGCCGCTCCAGTACTCCGACTACGCCCGCTGGCAGCGGCGCTGGCTCCGGGGTGAGGCGCTCGAAGAGCGTTTGGCCTACTGGCGCGAGCGGCTGTCCGGCCTGCCGGCCGCGACAGAGCTTCCCACCGACCGCCCTCGGCCCCCGGTGCTCTCCCATCGGGGCGCCCACTACGAGCGGCGTCTCCCTCCGGACCTGGTCGAAACGTTGGAGGCGTTGGGCCGCCGGGAGGGGGCGACGCCGTTCATGGTGCTACTCGCCGGGTTCTTGACCCTCGTCCAACGCTCGACGGGAACCGAAGACCTGGTGGTCGGTACCCCGATTTCCGGTCGTATCCGGCCGGAAATCGAGAACCTGATCGGCGTCTTCATCAACAACCTGGTGCTCCGGGTCGACGTCTCGGGGGCGCCGGGGTTCCGTGGGCTGCTGGGCCGGGTCCGCGCGGTGACCCTGGGTGCCTTCGCCCACCAGGAGCTGCCCTTCGAGACCCTGGTCGACGATCTCGCGCCGCAGCGCGACCTGTCGCGCACGCCGCTCTTCCAGCTCATGTTCGTGGGGCAGAACGCGCCACTACGGCGACTCCGGGTCGGGGAGCTGGAGCTCGTCCCCCGGGAGGTCGACGCCGGCACCGCCCGCTTCGACCTCTCCCTCTCCATGGCTCCCACCGACGAGGGCTGGCTCGGTACGTGGAAGCACAGTCGGGATCTCTTCGATCTGACCACCATCGCTCGGATGGCGGAGCACCTGGAGGTGTTGCTGCGGGCGGTGGTCGCCGCGCCCGAGCGGCCGATTTCGGCGCTGCCTCTGATGGCGCCGTCCGAGCGGCACCAGGTGGTCCGGGGCTGGAACGACACGGTCCGGCCCTACCGGTCGGACGCCTGCCTCCACGAGCTGATCGCGGAGCAGGCCGAGCGCACGCCGGAGGCCGTCGCCGTCACCTGCCGGGGCGAGGCCCTGACCTATCGGGAGCTCATCGCGCGTGCAGGGAAGGTGGCCGATCGGCTGCGGAGCCTCGGGGTCGGGCCGGAAACTCGGGTGGGGATCGCCGCCGACCGCTCTCTCGGGCTGGTGGTCGGGCTGGTCGGCATCCTGCAATCGGGGGCTGCCTACGTTCCCCTCGATCCGGCGTATCCCCGGGAGCGCCTGGCCTTCATGCTGCGGGATTCGGCCGTGGCAGCCCTCATCGTGCAGCCGCACCTGGAGGACCGCGTCCAGGGGGGCGAGGTGCCGGTCCTGCGGTTGGACGAGGCGGGCGGACCCGTCGGGAGGGGCGGCGAAGGGGCTCCCGAGCGCTCCGGTGCGCTCCCCGTGGACGCGGCGGCCTACGCGATCTACACCTCCGGCTCCACCGGTCAACCAAAGGGCGCGGTCATCTCCCACCGGGCGATCGTCAACCGGCTCCTCTGGATGCAGGAGGCCTACGGCCTCGGGTCGGAAGATCGTGTGCTCCAGAAGACGCCCTTCAGCTTCGACGTCTCGGTCTGGGAGCTCTTCTGGCCGCTCATCACCGGGGCGATCCTGGAGGTCGCTCCCCCTGGGGTCCACCAGGACGCCACCCGGCTGGCCGAGCTGATCCGCGACGCCAGGGTGAGCACGCTCCATTTCGTTCCCTCCATGCTCCAGCTCTTCCTCGAGGAGCCGGACCTGGAGCGTTCGTGCGAGAGCGTCCGCCGGGTGATCACCAGCGGCGAGGCGTTGCCCTACGGCCTCAAGGAACGCTGCCTGGCGCGCATCGACGCGGCGCTCCACAACCTCTACGGCCCGACCGAGGCGGCGGTCGACGTGACGGCCTGGCCCTGTGGCCGAGGAGGGGACGAGTCGGTGCCCATCGGCCGGCCGATCGGCAACCTCCGCATCCACATCCTCGACCGGAACCTCCGCGTGGCGCCGGTGGGCATCCCGGGGGAGCTCCTGATCGGCGGAGTGGGGCTGGCGCGGGGCTACCTGGGCAGGCCGGGCCTGACCGCGGAGCGCTTCGTTCCGGACCCCCTCGCCGGCCAGTCTCCGGGGAGCGCTCCCGGCGGGCGCCTCTATCGGACCGGTGACCTCGCCCGCCATCGCCCGGACGGCAGGATCGAATTCCTCGGCCGCCTCGACCATCAGGTCAAGGTTCGGGGTTTCCGCATCGAGCTCGGCGAGATCGAGGCCGCTCTTTCGGGACACCCGGCCGTGCGCGAAGCGGTGGTCGTGACGCGGGACGACCTGCCCGGGGACCGGCGCCTGGTGGCCTACGTGGTCGCAGCGGAGGGTGCGCTCTCCGACGTGACGGAGCTTCGGCGTTTCCTCGGCGCGTCGCTGCCCGAGCACATGGTGCCGTCGGCCTTCGTCTTCCTGGAGGCCCTTCCGCTGACTCCGAGCGGCAAGGTGGATCGGCGCTCGTTGCCGGCTCCGGCCCACGAGCGGCCGGAGCTGGAGACCTCGTACGCCGCGCCGCGGACCGACCTCGAACGGCTGCTGGCGGACCTGTGGGCGGAGCGCCTCGACGTCGAGCAGGTCGGTGTCGACGACGACTTCTTCGCGCTGGGTGGTGACTCGATCCAGGGCGCCATGCTGGTCAACCGCCTGCAGCGAGAGCTCGGAGAGATCGTCTACGTGATGGCCCTGTTCGACGCGCCGACAGTGCGCCGGCTCGCCGCCCACCTGGAGGAGGCCTATCCGCGTGCGGTGGCGCGGCTCGCGGGCCGGGCTCCGTCCGAGGGGCCGTCCGAGGACCGCGGTGCGGTGGAAGGGAGCGCAGGCCTCGTCGCGCTGCGGGCAGCCGTGGAGCAGCGCCTGCGCCGGCCCCGGGTGGAGCCGCCCGGACCGGGTCCACTTCCCGAGCCGAAGCTCGCGCCGGCGGTCTTCCTGCTCTCTCCTTTTCGCTCGGGCTCGACCCTGCTCCGGGTGATGCTCGCCGGCCACTCTCGTCTGTTTGCCCCACCGGAGCTGGAGCTCCTCGGCTTCGACACCATGGGGGAGCGTCGGCTCATGTACTCCGGGCGCGACAGCTTCGCGGTCGAAGGGCTGCTCCGGGCGGTGATGGAGCTGGGCTCCTGCGACGCCCAGCGCGCCCGGGAGATCGTCGGCCGGTACGAGTGGCAGGACCTGCCGACGCGGCGCTTCTACGGTCAGCTCCAGGGCTGGCTCGGCGATCGGCTGCTGGTGGACAAGACCCCCAGCTACTGCCTCGACGCCGAGACCCTGCGCCGGGCCGAGGAGATCTTCGAGGGCGCCCGCTACATCCACCTGGTGCGCCACCCGCTCGCCACGGTGCGCTCGTACGTCGAGGCACGGATGGACCGTGTCTACCACCAGTTCCCCTACGGGCCGCGGGAGCAGGGAGAGCTGGTCTGGCGCCTGGGGCACGGGAACATCGTGGAGCTCCTCGGGGAGATCCCGGAGCAACGCTGGGTCCGCGTCCATTTCGAAGACCTGGTCCGTGACCCCCGCGCGACCATGGAGCGCCTCTCCGCGTTCCTCGGTCTGGAGATGGAGGAGGCCATGCTCCATCCCTACCGGGGCGAGCGGATGACCGACGGTCTCCACGCCGCCTCCCGGATGATGGGGGACCCGAAGTTCCACCAGCACCGGGAGATCGACGCCGCCGCGGCCGAACGGTGGCGCGAGACGGAGGCCGAAGCCCCGCTGGCGCGAGCGAGCCGGGAGCTCGCGGCGGTGCTCGGATACCCCGAGGCGGCAGCCGACGGGGAGCCGGCGGCCATCCGTCCCGAGCTCTCTCCGGTGGTCGTCGCGGACGGCGCGGAGGTCCCTCTGTCGTTCGCCCAGGAACGGCTCTGGTTCATCGCGCAGCTCGAGCCGGCGAGCGCCGCCTACAACATGCCCGCCGCCGTGCGGCTGGAGGGGGAGCTCGACGTCCGGGCGCTCGGCGCAGCGTTCGCCGAGGTGCTGCGCCGTCACGAGGTGCTCCGGACGAGCTTCCCGTCCGAAGACGGGGGGCCGGTGCCGCGGATCGCGCCTCCGGGGCCGGTGGAGCTGCCGCTGATCGACCTCGGTCACCTGAGCCGCGAGCTGGGGTCGGAGCCGGCTCGATCGCACGCAGAGGCGCTGGCGGCCGACGAGGGCCGTCGCTCCTTCGACCTGTTCGCTCCCGACGGCGGCGCCATGTTGCGCGGCGCCCTCGTCCGCCTCGCTCCCCGCGAGCACCTGCTGCTGGTCACCATGCACCACATCGCCTCCGACGGCTGGTCGATCGGAGTTTTGATCCGGGAGCTGGCGGCCCTCTACGAGGCCTTCTCGCGGGGCGACGAGTCACCGCTGGCCCCGCTACCGATCCAGTACGCCGACTACGCCCGCTGGCAGCGCCGCTGGCTGGGCGGCGAGCTCCTCGACGACCACCTGGGCTTCTGGCGCGAGCGGCTCGAGGGACCGCTTCCGGTGCTCGACCTGCCCACCGACCGCCCGCGACCGCCGGTCCAGACCTTCAACGGTGACCGGCGTTCCCTCCGCCTCTCCCGGCGCCAGAGCACGGAGCTCCGGGAGTGGAGCAGGAGCCGGGGTGCCACCCTCTTCCTCACCCTCCTGGCAGGCTTCAACGCCCTTCTGGTGCGTCACACTGGGCAGGACGACGTGCTCCTCGGCATCCCGGTGGCGAACCGCAACCGGGTCGAGGTGGAGGGGCTGATCGGCTTCTTCCTCAACATGGTGGTCCAGCGCACCGACGCCGCCGGAGCCCCCACCTTCGACGAGCTCCTCGCCCGGGCGAGCGACAGCTTCCTCGGCTCCACGCCCCACCACGAGGTTCCGTTTGAGAAGGTGGTCGAGGCCGTCCAGCCGGCCCGCGACCTCAGCCGCTCGCCGATCTTCCAGATCCAGTTCTCGCTCCAGAACACGCCGATGGCTCCGCTGGAGCTCCCCGGTCTGACCCTCAGCCTGCTCGAGCTCCACAACCGGACCACCAAGTTCGACCTGACCGTCTTCCTGTTCGACGAGGACGAAGGGCTGAGGACCACCCTCGAGTACAACTCCGATCTCTTCGACGCCACCACCATCGAGCGCTTCCTGGGGCACTGGCGGACCCTGCTCGAGGGCGCGCTGGCCGATCCGGGTCTCCGGTTGCCGGAGCTGCCGCTCCTCACCGCCGCGGAGCGGGCCCAGCTCGAGAACGAATGGAACGGCCCGCGGGCGTCTTTCCCCGCGGACGAGCCCCTGCACCGCCTGTTCGAGGCGCGCTCGGCCGAGCGCCCCGAAGCACCGGCGGTGATCTACGAGGTCGAGGAGCTCTCCTACCGGCAGCTCGACCAGCGCGCCAACCGCCTGGCCCACCATCTGCGCCGGCTCGGGGTGGGTCCGGAGGTGCCGGTCGGGCTCTGCCTGGAGCGTTCGGTCGACATGGTGGTGGGGGTCCTGGGCATCCTCAAGGCGGGCGGCGCCTACGTGCCCCTCGACCCGGCCTATCCGCCGGAGCGGCTGGCCTTCATGGTCGAGGACGCCCTGGGCGGCGTTCCCCAGCCGGTGGTCGTGACCCGCCGAGGGCTCGCCGAGGGCTTGGCCGCGGGCGGCGCCGTCCAGGGGCTCCGCCAGGTCCTCCTCGACGCCGATCGGCAGGCGCTCGAGGCGGAGGACGACGGTCCTCCGGACGTGACCATTCCCTCCACGGCGCTCGCCTACGTGATCTACACCTCGGGCTCCACCGGCAGGCCCAAGGGGGTCCAGGTCACCCACGCCAACGCCGTCCGGCTGCTCCGGGCGACGGAGACCTGGTTCGACTTCGGGCCGGACGACGTCTGGACGCTCTTCCACTCCTATGCCTTCGACTTCTCGGTGTGGGAGATCTGGGGCGCCCTGGCCTACGGCGGCCGGTTGGTGGTCGTGCCCCAGGAGGTGACGCGCGCACCGGACGCGTTCCTCGAGCTGGTGGCGACCGAAGGGGTGACCGTGCTCAACCAGACCCCGTCGGCGTTCCGGCAGCTCGTGCGGGCCGACGGCGAGGCGACCGAGAGCGGCCTCGACCGGGAGACCTCGCTGCGGTGGGTGATCTTCGGTGGCGAGGCCCTCGACCTCGGGGCCCTGGCGCCCTGGTTCGAGCGCCACGGCGACAGCCGGCCGCGTCTGGTGAACATGTACGGGATCACCGAGACCACCGTGCACGTGACCTGGCGCCGGGTGAGGGCGGCCGACCTGGAGCTCCCCGGCTCGAGCCCGGTCGGCGTGCCCATCTCGGACCTCGCGGTGCACCTGGTCGGCCCATGGCTCGAGCCGGTGCCGATCGGCGTCGGCGGGGAGGTCCTGGTCGGAGGTGCAGGCGTCGCCCGCGGCTACCTGGCGCGGCCCGGTCTGACGGCGGAGCGGTTCGTGCCCGACCCGTTCGCCGCCTCCCCCGGGGCGCGCCTCTACCGGAGCGGTGATCTGGCCAGGAGGCGCCCGGACGGCGACCTCGACTACCTGGGCCGGATCGATCACCAGGTCAAGATCCGGGGGTTCCGCATCGAGCTCGGAGAGATCGAGGCCGCCCTCACCGCTCACCCCGCCGTGGGCGAGGCGGCGGTGGTGGTCATCGAGGGTGCCTCGTCCAATGACCTCCGGCTGGCGGCCTACTGGGTGCCCCGGACGGGGGAGAGCGCCGAGGCGCCGGCGGTCGACGCGCTCCGGGGTCATCTCCGGGAGCGGCTGCCCGAGTACATGGTGCCGGCCCACTTCGTCGCCCTCGACGGTCTACCGCTGACGCCGACCGGCAAGCTCGACCGCCGTGCCCTGCCCGCTCCGGACGCCGTACGGGACGACGCGTCCGCCGCCTCGGTGGCACCGCGTACGGCGACCGAACGGCGGCTGGCGGCAGCGTGGCGCGACGTGCTGGGGGTCGAGCGGGTCGGCGTCCACGACGACTTCTTCGACCTCGGCGGCCATTCCCTTCTGGCGACCCAGCTCATCTCGCGCGCCCGCGCCGCCTTCGGGGTCGAGCTCCAGGAGCTCCTCGTGATGCAGGTCCTCGACACGCATCGGCCATCTCCTTCAAATTGAAGGTAGCACACTTCATTTTGATGGAGTCCCGACCAGAGACACCTGGAGACACCGACCAGCACGGCGGACCGATTCCAGCCCCCGGTCGGACACGGGGTGATCACGACCGCTAGCAGGCGGCGACCCGACCCCACGGCTCCTCTGGCAAGATCAGCTCGACGTCACCCACCTGTCGAAGTGTTGACAGCTCCCATTCCCTTTGGCAGGGTCCTCCCGCGGCTCCAAAGTATTTGCGTAAATAAATATCTGGCTTGTGGACTCTGAGCGGACATCGGTCGTCGGTCCGAGACCGAGCCTCTCCGATCCGATGGGGAGCGTTCCATGGCAAGCAAGTGGTTCCTGGTCTGCCTGTGTCTTTCATTCCTGATCTTCCCGGCCTCCGACGCCAGGGCGCTCGACCGGGCAGACGCCAATTCGGTCTGGGTCGCGGAGACAGGGGGCTCTCTCTGGCTCTCCTCCGCCGACGGTTCAATTCGGGCTGAGATTCCGGGCTTCACGAATGTCCGCGCGGCGGCGTTGGATGTACAGCGGGAGACCTTGTGGCTCCTGGCGGATGGCGAGCTCCACGCCTTCGAGCTGTCGGGAGCGTTGCGTTTCTCGGTGCCTGTGG
>Ga0210062_1000296_pt1 | contig 15355 bp, 13 predicted proteins | sample Muzzi_CordA_D2_FD_185528 | JGI IMG/M metagenome (GOLD analysis project Ga0210062, IMG submission 185528) | Wetland microbial communities from San Francisco Bay, California, USA, that impact long-term carbon sequestration - Muzzi_CordA_D2 (SPAdes) | ecosystem: Environmental > Aquatic > Marine >...
GATTCGATGTCGGCCGGGCCGGTGAAGGTGACGCCGTCAGCGGCGAGCGAGAGATGGCCGCTCAGCCGCGCCTGCGTGAAACCGGGCGCGCGAAACTCGAAGCGATCCAGATTCCATCCGCCGCCGTCGGCGGTGATGTCGCCGCGCACGTTCTGCACCACGTCGCCAGCGAGCGTGACCTCATCGATGCCGATCCCGATCTGAATCGGCACCGCCGGGCGAAATGCGCCGCCGGCAATCGCGGCGAGCTTGCCCAGGACGGCGCCGGGCGAGGAGCGACCTCCTTCGGTCCCGGTGACCGCCCGGTCGACGTCGATCTGGCGTCCGGACAGCACGGCCTTGAAACGCGGATGCTTCCCGAAGGCGAAATCGACGACGCCGGAAAGCTTGAGCCCTTGATCCTGTGAGCCGTAGAGGAATTCCAGGTTCTCCATCAGCGCCGATGCGTGGCTGACCTTGACCTTGCCGTTCACGTGCCAGGGCTGGCTCAGGCGTCCGGTGCCGTGTCCGGCGATGCCGGCCGGCCGTCTCACGCTCAAGGTGCCGTCGAATTTCGGCTTGCCACCGGCCAGAGCCAGTGTGCCGTTGGTCTCGATATTGACGGGGTAGTCGCGTGGATCGACGTTGAGCTTCAGCTTGACTGTCTCGGACGCGCTGTAGCGGCCGGCGGCCAGGCGAAAGGGATAGGAATGGCCGCCGAGAGTGACGGCGCCTTCGCCGCGCGCGGGGCCGAGCAGCGAGTTCGCCTCGCCGTTGAACCAAAGCCGGTCGAGGGTAACGCTGCCTCCGTTGGCGGCGTCAGTGAGGGTCACCTTGCCGTCGACCACGCTCAGTTTGTCGATAGTGAGCGTGTCGGGCCGGAAGCCGATCGCCAGCCTGGGCGCGTGCACCTGGCCGGATGCGTCCAGGCCAAGTTGCACCTCCGGCCCGGCCAATTGCATCTCGGTGGCGTGCCATCGACCGCGTATCAGCGCGGCGAGAGCGAATTCGAGACCGAGCGAGCGGGCGCGGATGCCGTCGGCGTCGGTGCCGATCTGAATGTTATGCAAAGTGAGCTGCGGCGAGGGCAGCAGCCGGGCGTCGATCTCGCCGTTGACGCGCACGTCGAGCCCGACGAGACGACTCGCTTCCGATTCGAACAGCGAGCGATAGCCACCCCAATCGATCATCAGAGGGCCAACCAGCGCCGCCACGAGCGCCAGGATGACCGCAACCGCCAATGCGAGCAGAGTGGTTTGCAACGCTTACGTCCCACGGCCGGCCCATCGCCGGCCCGCGCCGATGTCCGGCGCAAATAAATCCAACGCTTTGGAATCTACGCTAGTTTTCCGCCCTTTGGCGGCAAATCTATGTCGTCCGCGCTGGATGGCAATTGCTGCGGCGGGCGAAATCGGCGCCGGCGCCCGGCGAGAGCGGGCATGCGCTCAGATGGCGACGATCTTCCCCGGATTCAGGATGTTTTGCGGGTCGAGCGCGCGCTTGATCGAGGCCATGGCCGCCAGCGCCGCCGCGCCGTGCTCGGCGAGGAGATATTTCATCTTGCCCTGGCCCACGCCGTGCTCGCCGGTACAGGTTCCATCCATGGCCAACGCCCGTTCGACCAGCCGCTCCGACAGCGCCTTGGCGCGCTTCACCTCGTCGGCGTCCTCCATGTCGACCAGCAGCGTCAGATGAAAGTTGCCGTCGCCGACATGACCGACGATCGGCGCCATGATGCCGGTCTTCTCGATGTCGGCCTGGGTGTCGGTCACGCATTCGGCCAGCCGCGAGATCGGCACGCAGACGTCGGTGGGGATCATCTGGGCGCCCGGACGCAGCGCGAAGTTGGACAGCGCGGCGTGGTGGCGCGCTTCCCACAGCCTGGTGCGCTCCTCCGGCCGCGTCGCCCAGGTAAACGGGCCGCCGCCGAACTCGGCGGCGATCTCACCAAAACGCGTGGACTGTTCGGCAACCGAAGCCTCGGTGCCATGGAACTCGAGCAGCAGCATCGGCGTCTCCGGCAGCCCGAGCCTGGAATGCAGGTTCACCGCCCTGACCTGCAGGGCGTCGAGCAATTCGATGCGCGCCACCGGCAGACCGGACTGGATAGTGTGGATGGCGGTATTGCAGCAAGCCTCCACCGAGGGGAACGGGCAGATGCCGCCGGAAATCGCCTCCGGAATGCCGGACAGTTTGAGCGTCAACTGGGTAATGACGCCGAGCGTACCTTCCGAGCCGACCATCAGCCGGGTGAGATCGTAGCCGGCCGAGGTTTTCTTCGCCCGCCGCGCGGTGTCGATCACCTCGCCGTTGGCCAGCACCACTTTGAGCGCCAGCACCACGTCCTTCATGGTGCCGTAGCGCACCGCATTGGTGCCGGAGCAGCGGGTCGCCGCCATGCCGCCGAGCGACGCGTCGGCGCCTGGATCGATGGGAAAGAACAGGCCGGTGTGGCGCAGCTGCTCGTTGAGCTGCTTGCGGGTGATGCCGGGCTCGACCACGCAATCGAGGTCCTCGGGATGGACGGCAACGACCCTGTTCATGTCGCGGAAATCGATCGACACGCCGCCGCGCGGCGCGTTGACGTGGCCTTCCAGCGATGTGCCGACGCCGAACGGGATGATGGGCACGCCGTGGCCGGCGCAGATGCGCACGATCTGTTGCACGTCCGTGGTCGATTGCGGGAAGATGACGGCGTCCGGCGGCTGGTTCTCGATCCAGGTCAGCGTGTTGCCGTGCTGCTCGCGCACGGCCTGCGCGGTGACCAGGCGGTTGCCGAAGGCGGCGGCAAGCTCCGCGATCGCCTTCTGCACGGCGGCCGGGTTGCGGCGAATTTCAACGGCAGCGTCGGCCAGGCCCATAAAAACTCCTCTGCTACGTCCCTCGGGAAGACGTTAGCAGAGGAGGTCGCGGAGGTGAAACAGGCCGGCTACGGCGGCCCTTTAGCGAACGAGCGAAGCCGCAACGACAAGGCCCCACAGCATCAACGCACCGCCGGCGACCTGACCAAGCCGCCAGCGCGCCGGCGCCACTTTTTCGCCAAGCATGAACAGCGTGAGCGCGGCCATCCAGAGGATGTTCATGGCGCCTACCACGAACATCACCGCCATCAAGGCCCAGCAGCAACCGACGCAATAGCTGCCGTGCTTCAGCCCCAGCCGCAGTGCGCCGGAATGGCCGTCCCGCCACTCGGCGAGAAAGAAGGCAAGCGGTGTGCGGCATTTGCTTAGGCAGGCTTCCTTGAACGACGTGAACTGGAAGGCACCCGCCGCCAGAAGGATGACCGCGCTGAGCGCGATACTTGCGCTTTGCAGCATGGGCGTGAGCAGCGCCACGCGCACCAGCGCGACCTGGCCCGCCGCCAGCAAGACCGAGTAGCCGATCCAGGCCGCAACGTAGCCGGCTGCGAACACGCCGACCGGAGCGGTCTTCCCGGTATGCGCGGCGCGACGGCGCGCCAGATTGTCGAACACCGTCACCGCCGGCAACGCGGTCGGCAACATCATCGCTACCATCATGACGCTCCACATGACGAAGGCGGCGAGAAATTGTGGAGTCAGCGCCGGCGGCATTGCCGGCATGGCCATGGACGCCATGCCGGAATGCATCATGCCGGTCATACGGACGAGATACAGCCAGCTCAGCGCGATCACCGTTCCGAGACCGGCGATGGCGAGGAGACGGCTGCGCCGCCTCCCCGCGTCAATTTGCATATTGGCTTGCGACATGACGCTCACGCCGAGTAGGCGAAGTCGGACAGGAAGCCGTTACGCCCCGAAAGCTTCCAGTCCATCCCGAAGTCGGAGAAGGTAAAATGCTTGGAGCGGCCCACCGTCGCCGGCGTGGCGGGCGCGATGCAGAGCGGGTGGTTGTCGATGGTGATCGGCTGGCCGCCCTGGCCTTCGAGCGCCTCGATCTCGGCCTCGGCGATTCCCGGGATCGTCAGGCTCGCCTGCATGCCGTTAGCCGTGTACTTCATGGGCACGTTCCTGGCGCCGACGATCTCGCCGATGAACGAGGCGAGCGTGGCGGGATGCCCACCGGCCTTGCCGCCGAAGATGGCGTGCAGCGCGTCGTTCTGCGCGGCATTCGCCTTGTCGTCAAAATAGGCGGCCACCTTCCATTTCGTCTGCATCATGTGGCCGGGCGCGTACACCGCCAACGCCACATTGAGCCCATCGAGCTTGACATCGCCGTATTGGCCCTTGTCGATGTGCCAGGCGACGATCGCAGTGCATTCGCCCTCGGTCGGCGGACTGGTGAAGACGCAGGGACAGGCCGTTTCACAGTTGCAGGACTCGAAATAGGTCCCGCTGAGATTCCATTTCGTCATAGTTCCTCCTTAAGTTGAAAATACACTCACGGTTGCGCGTGCGTCTGAGGGATACCCTCGGTCTTGTCTGCATCACGTGAGCGCATGATGAGCGGAGGCGCCGCGAAAGACTTTGACAGGCACTTGATTTGCTCCTGAGATCGCCTTGATTATTCGTCCAGAAGCACCCGAACGCCCGGGGGCGAGCGGGAGGGACATTTGCGTTACTGTTTCGAGGCTTACGCGCTCAACCCCGGAACGCGAGAACTGCGGTGTGGCAGCGACCTGGTTCCGCTCGAGCCGCAGGTGTTCGACGTGCTGGTTTTCCTGATCGAGAATCGCGACCGGGTTGTCAGCAAGGACGATCTGATGGCCGCTGTCTGGCAGGGCCGCACTGTCTCGGAATCCACCCTCACCAGCCGCATCAATGCCGCGCGCAAGGCGATCGGCGACAGCGGAGACGAACAGGTCCTTATCCGCACCATCTCCCGCAAGGGCTTCCGTTTTGTCGGCGCTTTAAACGATGAGCCGTCGCCCGCGCCGGTCGAGCCCGTTGAAGCCGTCCGCCTCACCTTCCCATCGTCGGAACGGCCGTCGATCGCGGTACTGCCCTTCGACAATATGAGCGGCGATCCCGAGCAGGACTATTTCTCCGACGGCATCAGCGAGGACATCATCACGGGGCTGTCCAAGCTGCGCTGGTTTTTGGTGATCGCGCGCAATTCTTCCTTCACCTATAAAGGCAAGGCGGTCCATTTAAAGCAGGTCGCCGAGGATCTCGGCGTGCGCTACGTGATCGAAGGCAGCGTGCGCAAGGTCGGCGAGCGCGTGCGCATCACCGCCCAGCTCAACGACGTTGTCACCGGCAGCCACCTCTGGGCCGAACGCTACGACCGCGACCTCGCCGACGTGTTCGCGGTGCAGGACGAGATCACCGAGGCAATGGTGGCGGCGATCGAGCCGCAGCTCTACGCCGCCGAAAACTTCCACGCCCAGCGCAAGGCCCCCGACAGCCTCGACGCCTGGGACCTGGTCATGCGCGCACTGTCGCACTACTGGCGGGTGACGCGGCAGGACAATGTGGTGGCGCAGGCGCTGCTGGAGAAAGCCATCAGCATCGATCCGAACTACGGCCAGGCGCTCGGCGTGCTCGCCACCAGCTATATGTTCACCGCCCATATGGGATGGAAGGACATGGCGGCCGCGATGGCCAAGGCAGAAATCTCGGCCCTCGCCGCCATCCGCGCCGACAGCGAGGATCCCTGGGCACATCACGCACTCGGCCATGTCTATCTGTTTGCGCGCCGCTTCGACGATTCGCTGGCAGAGTTCGAGACGGCGCTGCGGCTTAATCCGAACTTCGCACTGGCGCAGGGTTATTATGGGCTGTCACTGGCCTACAGCGGCCGCTGGCAGGAGGCCGACGAGGCCGCCCGCCGCGCCATCCGGCTGAGCCCGCGCGATCCAAATCTGGGCGTCTATTACGGCATCGCGGCCTATGCCCAATACATCGCCCGCAATTACGACGAAGCCATCGCGTTTTCGCGCCAGGCCATCCGCCAGCGCAGCGACTTCGTCGGCGCCCACCGCGTACTGGTCGCGGCGGCCGGCATGGCGAACGACAAGGCACTCGCCGGGAGCGCGCTGGCGGAACTCACGCGCGCGCAGCCCAATATTTCGCTGGAGTGGGTTGCGACCAACATGCCGATCCGGCATGAGGCCGACCTTGCGCATTACCTGGACGGGCTCCGGCGGGCCGGATTGACATGAGCGGGCGCCGGCCCGCGTCACGAATACATGCGCGTGACCGGCTGGTCCTTCTTCTTCGGTTCCTTTTCGGTGTGGACGGCGTTGATGGCCCACGCGGCGAGCATCACCGCCAGAAACGCCAGCACCGTCACACGAGCAAGCACAGCCAGCATTGCCCGGCCTCCCCTGTTTGATGGCAGAATAACCGAGCGACACCCGGGTTGAAGCGTATCGTTAATGCTTGGTTAACGGGCCGGGCCGGCCCGCCGGCTGCACGCCGAGGCTTGCAAGACGCGCGGAATGAGCGGCCTTTCCCGCCGCCCGCGCCGGTGGACGGGCAAAATCCGCTGTCGTAGGTTCCCCGGCATCCTTAACCGCTTGAGCCCCGGAGTTTGAGAATGGCCGGTCCCGTCATCGCCTTCACCGAAAACATCTTTCCCACCCTGGAGCCGGCGAAGGCGGCGCTGGCGCGGCTCAACCCGACAATTCGCATGGCGAAAAGCACCAGTGCCGAGGACATCCTCGAGGTGGCGCGCGACGCCGACGCCATCCTGGTCACCTATGCCAAGCTGCCGCGCGAGCTGGTCACGCAGCTCACCCGCTGCAAGGCGATCGGCCGTTTCGGGCTGGGCGTCGACAATATCGATCTGCCGGCCTGCAAGGAAAAAGGTATCGCCGTCAACTACGTGCCGGATTACTGCATCCACGAGGTGTCCGACCATGCAGCGGCGATGCTGCTGTCGCTGATCCGCAAGATCCCGCTGTCCAACAAGGTTGTGCAGGCCGGGCGTTGGGAGATGCCGGTGGTGGTGCCGATCCGGCGCATCCAGGGCACGGTGCTGGGCCTGCTCGGCTTCGGCAATATTCCGCGGCTGGTGGCGCCCAAGGCCAAAGCCTTCGGCATGAAGGTGATCGCCTTCGACCCCTACGCCAAGCCGGAACTGTTCAAGAACGCCGGCGTCGAGAGCGTCGATTTCGACACGCTGCTGAAGACCTCCGACTACATCTCCGTACACGCGCCGCACACGCCGCAGACGCGCGGCATGGTGAATGCCGAGGCCTTCGCCAAGATGAAGAAGGGCGCCTATATCGTGAACACCGCGCGCGGGCCGCTCATTGACGAGCCGGCGCTGATCGCCGCGCTCGACAGCGGACATCTGGGCGGCGCCGCGCTCGACGTGGTCGCCGTCGAGCCGCTGGCCAAGGAGTCCCCGCTGCTCGGCCGCGACAACGTGATCATCACCCCGCACACCGCGTTCTACTCGATCGAGGCGCTCGACGAGTTGCAGAGCAAATGCGCCTCCGACGTGGCGCGCGTGCTCAGCGGCGAAAAAGCGGTGTACCCGATATCGGCCTAAGCAAAACGATGAACGAGCGCGCCAGTCCCGAACCGGCGTTCGCCGCGCCCTTCGTCTCCTCGGTGATGCGGGTCGAGCCGCAGTGGATCGACTACAACGGCCATCTCAACATGGCCTATTACAACGTGCTGTTCGACCGCGCGGTGGACGAAGTCTACGAACAGCTCGGCATCGGGTTCGACTACCTCAAGCGCACGCAGCATTCGACCTTCACCGCCGAGGTGCATGTGCGGTACCTGCGCGAGCTGCACGAGAACGATCCCGTCAAGGTGACGTTCCAGCTGCTCGACTTTGACGCCAAGCGCATCCATTATTTCGAGCAATTGCTGCACGCCGAGGAAGGCTGGCTGTCGGCCACCTCCGAAAACATGACGCTGCATGTCGACATGGCGACGAAGAAAGTGGCGGCCTTTCCCGACGGCGTGATGCGGACGCTGGCGCGCGTGAAGGCCGCGCACGCGGCGCTGCCGCTGCCCGACGGCGCCGGCCGGCGCATCGCCATGCCGGCGAAGGGCTGAAAATCGCCGACTGCGCGCCGACGATTCATCTTGGACGTGCAGCAACGCCCACACGCGCCGGCGCGAACCGTTTCTCCGGCGGCGGTGTTCTCCGATTGACCATCCCGTCGTCGACGCTACAGGCACCGGCCCCGCCGCAAGGAAACCGCCCGCCGTGCGCTAATCGATGCCGGCATCGATGACGATGCGCAGCACCCGGCTCGGGTTGCCCTCGTATTCCTCGAAAGCGGCGCCCACCTGGTCGAGCGGATAGCGGGCGGTGATGAACACCGACAGGTCGATCTTGCCGGATGCGGCCAGCTCGATCGAGGGCGCCATATCGGCGGGCGTGAGCGCGCGCGCGCCAATGATGCTGAGTTCCTTGTAATACAGATCGAATGCGCTCAGCCCGGAAAACGCCTCGTGGTTCAGGGAAAACGATACGAAGCGTCCGCCCGGCCGCAGCATGTCGATGCCGGCGCGCAAGGTGCCCGCGCCGCCGACGGTATCGATCACCACGTCGGCGCCGGCGCCCTCCGTCAGCCGTTGAATCTCATCCACCGCCGCCTCCACGCTGGCCTGCACGGCATGGCGGGCGCCCATGCGCAGGGCCAGGGCGTTTTTCCATTGCGAGCGCGAGATGGCGATGACCTGCCGGGCGCCGCCGAGCACCGCCAGGCGCGTCAGCAGCAGCCCGGTCGTGCCCTGCCCGAGGACGACGACGCAATCGTCGGCGGTGATGGCGGCGCGCAGGTGGGCGTGCCGCGCGGTCGCCAGCGTCTCGATCAGCGTCGCCTCGGCCAGCGGCAACTGCGCGGGCAGCGGATGGACGTAGCGCGCCGCCAGGCGAAGATACTGGCTGAATGAGCCCTCGAATTCGCGCCCGATAATGCCGGCATTGCGGCACAGATGCGCATCGCCGCGCCGGCAGCAGTCGCAGCGCCCGCAGCTGATCACCGGGTTGATGATGACGTTCTGGCCCGGCGACACCCCGTGCACGTCCGCCCCCACCGCCGCCACCGTGCCGGTGGCTTCGTGCCCGAGCACGACCGGATAACGCACGCCGGGATGGCTGCCGGTATAGATGCTGAGATCGGTATGACAGACCGCGGTGGCGGCGATGCGGACGACCACCTCGCCCGCCGCGGCGTCCGGAACGGGACGCTCGGCCACGGCGAACCGTCTCGGTTGTTGCAGCACCGCCGACTTCACGTGATCGCGCCCCCTGGTTCGATCATCCGGGCGCCTGGCGCACCCGCAGCCGGGCATTTCTAGCATCAATCCCGCCCTGGCGATTCATTAATCGACCATCATGGCAGTGCCCGCGCTCGCCGCCGCACGCGGCCGGGCGCGTGACAGGCGCGGCGACGCTACGAACAAATGCGGAGCTGTATTCTTCGCCAGACACCGGCATGTTAGGGTTCTGGCAGGCGGCATGGGGAGTTTTCGATGGATGAAATGTTCGTTCAGACCGATGAGCAGCGGGCCATTCTTGACTCAGTCCGGCGCTTCGTCGCCGAGGTGGTGACGCCGAGGGCGCCGGCGCTCGACGCCATGACCGATCCGGCCGCCGGCTATTCGGAGGAGATCGTCGCCGCCGCCGACGCCGCCGGCATCCGCACCATGACGCTGTCCGAGCAATACGGCGGTCTCGGCGCCGACTCGCTCACCACCGCGATGGTGGTGGAGGAACTGGCGTACGGCGACCTCGGCATCTCGGTGGTGATGGCGCAGACGCTGAAGCTGGCGCAGACCATGGAGAAGGCGCTCACCGAGGAACAGAAGGAACGCTCGCTCGCCGTCTTCGCCAGGGACCCGACGGGCGTGCTGGCGATCGGCATCACCGAGCCGGACAATGCCTCGAACTATTTCCTGCCCTACCCGACGCCGATGCGCACCGTCGGCGAGCGCACCGAGGGCGGCTGGATCGTCAACGGCATGAAGCACTTCATCTCCAACGGCAACCGCGCCAGCTTCTATCTGGTATTTATCCAGACCGAGAAGAACAAGCCGATGGCCGAGGGCATGACCTGCTTCCTGCTCGAGCGCGGGCGCCAGGGCTTCAGCATCGGCCGCGTGCACGACAAGATGGGCGAGCGGCTCGCCAACAACGCCGAGCTGATCTTTCAGGACTGCTTCTTTCCCGACGAGAACCGGGTCGGCGAGGTCGGCAAGGGCTTCGAGGTGCTCGGGCGCTTTTTTCCGCCCAGCAATTCCTACGCGGCGGCCAGCATCCTCGGCGTCGCGGTGGCGCTGCACCGCAAGGCGACCGATTGGGCGAAGCTGCGCGTGCAGGGCGGCAAGCCGCTGATCGAGCATGACGGCATCCGCGCCCAGCTGGCGGAAATGCAGATGCTGATCGACGCCTCCCGCTCCTATATCCACCGCGCCTGCTGGCTGGCCGATCATCAGGAGCAGGGCTGGGACAGCACGCTCGGCGCCCTGCCCAAGGTCATGGCCTCGCAGGCGGCCTGGAAGATCGCCACCTGGACGCTCGAGATTCACGGCGGCCACGGCTACATGAAGGAGGCCGGCGTCGAGAAGCTGGTGCGCGACGCCGCCGCCTTCCTGCATTCCGACGGCGTCAACCGCACCCTGCTGCTGAAGGCCGCCAATTTCATGTTCAGGTAGAATTAAAGACGTCCGGCGGCGGCGGGGCTTGACCTAATCTGGCATGGTGCTTTGGCCAAACCATCGCGCGGGGGGTGCATGCGGACCGACCTCTGTGACCTGCTCGGCATCGACCTTCCGATCGTCCAGGCTCCGATGGGCAGCGCGAGCTGTCCGGCACTGGCTGCGGCCGTGAGCAATGCCGGCGGCCTCGGCATGCTCGCGCTTTCATGGACTAGGCCGGACGACGTCCGCCGTGTCATTCGTGAGACGCGCGCGCTCACGCAGCGACCATTCGGCATCAATCTCGTCCTCGACTGGGCGCAGGAAGAACGGCTGGCGGTCTGCCTCGAGGAACGCGTTCCCGTCATTTCGTTCTTCTTCGGCGACGCCCTTCCTTTCGTCGCGCGCGTCCACGCCGCGGGCGCGCATGTCGGCGTCACGGTCGGCAGCGCCGGGGAGGCGCGCGTTGCGGCCGCCGGCGGCGTCGATTTCGTCGTGGCGCAGGGATGGGAAGCGGGCGGCCATGTGGCCGGTCAGGTCGCGACATTGCCGCTGGTGCGCGCCGTCGTCGCCGCCGTGGCGCCGACGCCGGTCATCGCCGCCGGCGGCATCGCCGATGGCGCGGGGCTGGCCGCGGCGCTCGTTCTCGGCGCCTCGGGCGCATGGATCGGAACGCGTTTCATGGCGAGCCAGGAAGCCGCGATCCATCCGCATTTCCGCGAGCTGCTGCTGGCGTCCAGCGAGACCGACACGGTCTATACGTCGCTGTTCGACGTAGGATGGCCGGGACGGCCGCACCGCGTGTTGCGCAATAAAACGATTGACGCCTGGGAGGCCGCCGGCCGCCCCCGCTCCGGCGAACGGCCGGGCGAAGGTGAATCGGTCGGAACGTCGCAATCGCGCGGGCCGATCCGCCGCTACCAGTCCACCACGCCGCCGGCCGACGCCGCAGGCGACATCGAAGCGATGTCGCTCTATGCCGGGCAAAGCGTCGGGCTTGTGCGCGAGACGCGACCCGCCGCGGATATCGTGCGCGAGATTGCCGGGGGCGCGGAAGCCGCGCTCGCGCGCGTCGCGCGGTAGCAGCGATCACTCGGTGCTGCCGCCACCCGGCGGCGCGACAGTAACGGCTCCCCTCAGCCCGCCTGCCCGCTGCGCTGCCGCCGCCAGGTGGCCGGCGGCGCATCCATCACGCGCTTGAACGCACGCGTGAACGAGGCTTCCGACTCGTAACCAACGTCCTGCGCGATCTGCGCGATCGATTTGCTGCTGCTGACCAGTTCGTGGGCGGCGACGTGGATGCGCCAGCCGGCAAGGTACTGCATGGGCGGCAGGCCGAGCACCTCGCCGAACCGTTCGGCCAGCGCCGAGCGCGACAGGCCGACCTCCTTGCCGAGCGCGTCGACCGTCCACGGCTCGGCGAGCCGCGCATGCATCAGCGCCATGGCGCGCGACACGTAAGGGTCCTTCAGCCCGGCCAGCCAGCCGCGCTGCTCGGCGGGCAGGGTCTGCGTGAAGCGCTGCACCGCCTCGATGAACAGCAGTTCGGAGAGCCGGCTCATCAGCACCTCGGAGCCGAGGCGGCCGGCGGCGATCTCTTCGGCCGCGTGGCGAAACGAGCTGCGGATCCAGTCACCGGCGCTGCCGTCGCGCACGTCGATGCGCAACGCGGCCGGCAGCGCGCCCACCACCGGATTGCCGCGGATGCCCTCGCTGCCGAGGAACCCGCAGACGATGCGCGTCCGCTCGCCCTCGTCACCGACCACCATCTCGATCAGGCCACCCTCGATCGGACGGGCGACATAATCGCGGCTCTGCACCGGCGCGCGGTTCAGATCGCTGCCCAGCAGGTGCGTGTCGTTGCGCGGAAACATCACGGATTCACCGGCCTCGAGCTCCATCTCGAATCCGTCCGGCATGCGCACGCGCATCCGCCCTTCCAGCACGTAATGATAGGGAATGACGTGCGCGGTCTCGCCGAGCCAGGGCGAGCAGCTCTGCGGCTGCACCTGCACGGAAATGCACCAGGGGTCGAAGAACTCCCCATGCAGGTAGACCCCGCCCTTCAGGCGCATGATCCGCAGTACGTCCGACAGGGCGTCCATCGCCTCACCTCGAAGCCGGCGTCCCGGTCAAGAAAGCCGGTGGCCCGGCCATGGCGGTCCGGCCCGGTCCGGCGGCATAGGGTGCCCCGCAGGGCGGCGCCGCGCAACTTTCGAGGCGGCGCGCCCCAGTCCCGAAGGAGATGCAGTCATGGACGCAATCGCCAGCAAAGTGGTGAACGAAGACAAGCTCAACGCGATGATCGGTCAGGTGTTGAACGATCTCGGCGGCGCCTTCAGCATGAATCTGGTACGCCTCGGCTCCGCGCTCGGCCTCTACCGGACCCTGCTGAAAGACGGCCCGCTCACCTCGACCGAACTCGCCGCCAGGACCGGCCTGAAGGAACGCTATGTGCGCGAATGGCTGGCCCATCACGCGGCGTCGAACTACGTGACCTATGATCCGGCCACCCGGTCGTTCGAGCTGCCGCCGGAACAGGCGGCGGTGCTCGCCGACGAGGAAAGCCCCGTCTACCTCGCCGACGCCTTCGAGGCGGCGGCTTGCTACGTCGACGACCACGCCAAGGTGCAGACCGCCTTCATCAAGGGCGGCGGCGTCGGCTGGAGCAACCGCACGGGCTGCATGTTCTGCGCCATCGCGCGCTTCTTCCGCCCCGGCTACCAGGCCAACATTGTCGACAAATGGCTGCCGGCGCTCGACGGCGTGATCGAGAAGCTCGAGCGCGGCGCCCGCGTCGCCGACGTCGGCTGCGGCCACGGCTATTCCACGGTGATGATGGCGCAGGCCTTTCCCAATTCGGAATTCACCGGCTTCGACTTCCATCGCGAGTCGATCGCCGACGCGCGCCGGCACGCGAAGCAGCACAAGGCCGGACCCAATGTCCGCTTCGAGGTCGCCGCGGCGAAGAATTTCCCGGGCAATGACTACGACCTCGTCACGTTCTTCGACTGTCTGCACGACATGGGCGATCCGGCCGGCGCGGCGCGCCACGTGCGCCAGGCGCTGAAATCCGACGGCAGCTGGATGATCGTCGAGCCGTTTGCCCGCGACAATCTGGAGGACAACCTCAATCCGGTCAGCCGGCTCTATTACGCTGCCTCCACCATGCTGTGCGTGCCGACCTCGCTCGACCAGGAAATCGGCACCGCGCTCGGCGCCCAGGCGGGCGAGAAGCGCCTGCGCGAGGTGGTGGTCGACGGCGGCGGCTTCACCCGCTTCCGCACCGCCGCCGAGACGCCGTTCAACCTCATCCTCGAGGCGCGGCCGTAACGCACATATCGAGGTGTGACTTTAGGTGCGCCGTTATCCCCCGTTCGTCCCCGCGCAAGCGGGGACCCAGGGGCGACAATCGAAAGTCCGTCAGCACGATTCCGGGTTCCCGCTTGCGCGGGAACAAACGGAGTTTGTGGTGGCGCCGCCCCTCACCCGACGCGGTCCGCTGTACGCAGCCCGCGTCGACCTCTCCCCGCCCACGGGGAGAGGTAATAATAAAGAGAGCGCCGCAGAACGGCGCTAGTCCATCCGCCCGCCGGAGAAGCGCCGCCCCGGCACGGTGAGGAAATAGCCGACCGCCTGGCCGCCGTCGGCGCCGAGCACGCTGCCGGTGGTGTACTGTGACTCAGCGCTGGCCAGGAACACCGCCGGACCGGCGATATCCTCGCCGGAGCCGACGCGGCCCATGGGCACGCCCTTGCGGCGGCCCTCGTAGATTTCCGGATCGGCATACATGCCCTCGGTGCCGGGCGTGCGGATGTAGCCGGGCGTGATGGCGTTGACGCGGATGCCATAGGGCGCCCATTCCATGGCTTGCAACTTCGTCAGCATGATCAGCCCGGCCTTCACCACGCTGTAGGCACCGGCGAAGTTGTAGGGAAACAGCCCGGCGATCGACGCGATGTTGACGATGACGCCGGACTTCTGCGCGATCATGGGCCGGGCGCAGGCCTGGCTGACCAGAAAGGCGCCCTTGAGGCCGATGTTCATGGTGGTGTCCCAGGCCTCCTCGGAAAGCTGCTCGAGCCGGCCCGGCACGATCTTCATGGCGTTGTTGACCAGGATGTCGACGCGGCCGCGTTCCTTCACCGTGGTCTCGACCAGCCGGTGGATGTTCGACGCTTTGGCGACGTCGGCGACCACGGCGAGGCTCTTGCTGCCGAGCGCGGCGGCGTCCCTGGCCGTCGCCTCCGCCGTCTCCGGATCGACGTCGTTGATCACCACATGGGCGCCCTCGCGGGCATAGGCGAGCGCGATGTCGCGGCCGATGCCGCGGCCGGCGCCGGTGATGAGCGCGATCTTGTCCTTGAGGCGCACGGGTTCCCCCATTGTTTTGAAAACACGGAAAACGACGCTAGAGCAATTTCCGTCAGCTTGAAAACATCGGCACGCGCAAAACCGCTCAAAATCGGGCGCAAAAGGCGGGCAAGGCCGCTTGCGGCCCTCGAATTCGCGGCCCATGGATGCCATCTTGGGCGTGAGAATCGCCCCCTCCCTGCTTCCAGGACAAATGGCCGAGCCGAAACGCTATTCACCCGCGCCCGCGAGCGCGCCCCCCGCCCCCGGCGGCATCGCCGCGCGCGCGCTGGCGGCGCGGCCGGCGCCCTATCTGGCCGACCTCAATCCCGAGCAGCGCGCGGCGGTGGAGACGCTGGACGGCCCGGTGCTGGTGCTGGCCGGCGCCGGCACCGGCAAGACGCGCGTGCTCACCACGCGCATCGCCCACATCCTCAATCTCGCCCGCGCGCGGCCCTCCGACATCCTCGCCGTCACCTTCACCAACAAGGCGG